>Ga0209812_10000048_pt1 | contig 104618 bp, 67 predicted proteins | sample JI71714BDNA_FD_187502 | JGI IMG/M metagenome (GOLD analysis project Ga0209812, IMG submission 187502) | Wastewater effluent complex algal communities from Wisconsin, to seasonally profile nutrient transformation and Carbon sequestration -... | ecosystem: Engineered > WWTP > Effluent > Algae... | reverse complement strand
ACCATCGAAGAGCCACTCCTCGCCCCATGAAGATCACCGATGCCACCCTCGACCGTATCGCCGAACTGGCGCGCTTGGATGTGAGCGACCCCACGGAGCGCGCTACCCTCTTGAACGACATGCAACGGGTGTTCGATTTCGTGGAGAAGCTCAACGAAGTGGACACCAAGGGCGTGGAACCATTGATCTTCTTGACCGACGAAGTGGACGTGTTGCGTGAGGACACAAGCTTCATCGATATCACCAAGAAGGAAGCCCTCCAGAATGCTCCTGTGAAGGATAGCGACTACTTCAAGGTGCCCCGGGTCGTGGACAAGGGCTAGTCCGATCCACCATCGCTTTGTGGAGGAACTTTCGGCCCCCGGCCGCGTAGAACGCCCCTCCTGTGTGCATTTTCGCCGGGAATTCGACGCAAACGAAAACGGTAGACCCCCTTTCCCGATGAGGTCCTTCATTTCGCGCTATCCTGTGCTCACCCTTGCGGTGATCGTTCTGGCGATCCAGTTCGCCATCGTGCTCGTGGCAGCTTCATTGATGCCCGAAGGCAAACGCCTGCATGAATCCCCGGAGGCCCACATGGTCTTCCGGTTCAGGGTCTTCTGGCCCTTGGTCTTCGCTGTGCTCATCACGTGGTACCTTGAAGGCAAACAAGGGCTATTCAAACTTTTCGGTGCTTATCGTATCTGGCGTGTGCCCGGCAAGTGGTACGCGTTCGCCATCTCGTGGAAGTTCCTCTTCTGTTACCTGGGCTGGGCCATCGCGGTTCTCGCATTCGATTGGAAGTGGCCCGGAGCCGCACAACCGATGTTCACCGAAGGACCGAACGGGGAGCGCATGCACATCATCAACCTCCTGTTCGGCATGCCGTTCATCATCGGCATCGCGATCGTGGAGGAGACCACCTGGATGAAGTACTGCGCCACGCGTCTTCAGGATAAGTACAGCGCCTTCGTGTCCTGTTCGATCACCGGCATCATCTGGGGCCTTTGGTACCTGCCGATGCTCCTACTCGGTGAAGGGGTTCCGGATGGTATTCCTTGGTACTTCTTTCTTCTCAGCATGGTCGGACTGGCCATCCTGCTCGGCTGGGTCTACAACATGACCCATAGCGGGCTCATCCTGCTCCTCATGCAGCTGATCAGTAACATCGCGTTCTACGTCATGCCTGCGCTTCCTGTGGCCCATGGTGGCGACCCGCGCTATGTCATGGCGTTCGTTTGGGTGGAAGTGGCCATCGCGGCCTTCGTTGTGATCCGTTACGGCCCCAAGAACATGGGCCTTGGTCCGCGCCCCACCTGGTCCGACCCGAAGATCCCTGATTGGAACCCCGCCACGAAGAAGGATGTGGATGGCCAGCTCGTCACCGCTTGACCCCCTCCTCAGACCTCCACATCCCCGCACATGGACAACGCTTTCATCGCCAATACCTTCGACTGGGATCACCGAACGCCGAAGGATTGGCAGCGCTTCGCGAATAAGCTCCTCCGCAAGCTGCGCATCGGTGCACAGCTTACCCCGGTACCTGGCAACATGGCCAACGTGGAGGCGCGCATGAACCTCTTCCATTTGTTGGAACAGACCGTGGCGAATAAGGTGCCCGGCGATGTGGTGGATGTGGGCTGCAACGCGGGTGACAGCACCATCGTGATGCAGAAGGTGATCTCCATCCTGGCCCCGGAGAAACAGGTGCACGCCTACGACAGCTTCGAAGGGCTGCCCGAACTGACCGCCAATGACAGCAAGGACGGCGTTTACCAGAAGGGCTACATGGCCGCAGGTCTGGAGCTCTTCACCCAAAAGTTCAATGCACTCGGCCTGAAGTTGCCCCACACGCACAAGGGCTGGTTCGAAGCGACGATCCCTTCGCAGCTTCCCGAGCGCATCAGCTTCGCCCTGATCGATGGTGACCTCTATGAATCCACTAAGCACGTGCTGCCCCACCTCTACGAGCGTATGGCGCCAGGTGCGATCGGCATGATCGCCGTGTATTACGATGAAGCGATCTACCCACGCAAGGCTTTGGCCGGTGGGTACAAGTCGCCTGGTGTGAAGCGTGCCACCGACGAATTCTTCAGGGATAAGCCGGAGAAGGTGTCGTTGCTCTATGCCAACGAATACTCCAACGGGTATTTCCGGAAGCTCTAGATCACGTTCACCGGTTCGGATGATAGGCGAGCCATGAGCGTGGCTCGTTCCTGCTTCGCACCTTTGCGACACGAAAACCCACCCATGTACGGAAGCATCAAGCAGCACCTGCAGAACGAGCTCGATTCCATCGAAAGCGCTGGACTCTTCAAGCGCGAACGCATCATCACCAGCGAGCAAGGCGCCGAGATCACCGTCAACGGTCGGCAGGTACTCAATTTCTGCGCGAACAATTACCTCGGTCTCAGCTCGAACCACGATGTGGTCCAAGCTGCGCACGATACATTGGATAGCCATGGTTTTGGGATGAGCAGTGTCCGCTTCATTTGTGGAACCCAGGATATCCACAAGGAGCTTGAAGCGAAATTGTCCGCCTTCCATTCGCTGGACGACACCATCCTTTACGCGGCTTGTTTCGATGCCAATGGCGGTGTATTCGAGCCTCTCCTAACCGAATTGGACGCCATCATCAGCGACTCTCTCAACCACGCGAGCATCATCGACGGCGTGCGGCTTTGCAAAGCCATGCGCTACCGCTACGCGAACAACGACATGGCCGACCTCGAGCAACAGCTCAAGACGGCTCGCAAGGACGGCGCCCGGCACATCCTCATCGTGACCGACGGCGTTTTCAGCATGGACGGGATCGTGGCAGACCTCAAAGGGGTGTGCGACCTTGCCGACCAGTACGATGCGCTCGTCATGGTGGATGAGTGCCATGCCGCAGGCTTCATCGGTAAGACCGGCCGTGGCAGTGTGGAGCACTGTGGTGTCACCGGTCGGGTAGATATCATCACGGGCACCTTGGGCAAGGCACTGGGTGGTGCCATGGGCGGCTACACCAGCGCCCGCAAGGAGATCGTGGAGCTGCTCCGGCAGCGCAGCCGGCCTTACCTCTTCAGTAATTCACTGGCCCCTTCCATCGTCGGGGCCTCCATCAAGGTGATCGACCTGCTTAGTGGCAGCACAGCCTTGCGGGACAAGCTCGAGGCCAACGTGGACCGCTTTCGGACCGGAATCGAGAAGCTCGGTTTCAAGACCAGGGGTGCTGGTGCGGCCATCGTTCCCGTGATGTTGGGTGATGCCCGGTTGAGTCAGGTAATGGCCGACAAATTGCTCGATGAAGGCATCTATGTCATCGGTTTCTTCTACCCGGTGGTGCCCAAGGATACCGCGCGGATCAGGGTACAGTTGAGCGCAGCGCATTCAGAAGCACAGATCGACCGTGCGTTGGCGGCGTTCGGGAAGATCGGAAAGGAATTGGGTGTGATCGGATAGCGATCATTCACCGCCGTTGCCGTTCCTTCGTGCAGCGGCGCCGTTGCCAACGGCAGCACTCTCCCGATCTCAGGCGTCGCACTCCTTCGGCCACCAGGTCGATGGAACGTGACTATGACCGGGAGAAGGATACCTGACCATATCGACCACCAAACCGCCGCACTGGACATGCAGCGCTACCGAACCTGCGCCAGTGCGTTGCTGCGTGCCTTCGCCGCCGATCGGTTCATTTTCGGGTACAGCGGCCATTTTGGTGATGAACTCAGTGCCGAGCTGCTCGACCTGAGCGACGGGATCGTTGCCGCGATGAGCGGAGAGAAGGCCCACCGGAAGCGTTTGGCCTTCCTATTGGTCGAAGCCTATCAGAACATCATCCGCCACAGAGCTGGCCTACCCGTGCACATCGAACAAGGCGAAGGGCGGAGCTTCTTCACTTTCCGTGCAGACCGCGAAGGGCAGTCCATGGTGGCCATCAACGGCGTCCACAAGCGCTCGGTGGAAGACATCTGCAGGCACTTGGATGCGGTCCGGGGCCTTGACCATGCTGAGTTGAAGTCCCTCTCCCTGCGAATGCTCGAACAGCGGTCCGCAAGCCGCGGAGCCCGCGTAGGGTTCATCGAAATGGCCCGGAGGTCGGGTAACGACCTCGGTCACATGTTGCGCGGACTGGGCCCGGAACACGACCTGTTCGCCTTGGCGGTGCGGTGCGGAGATGGCCATGAGCATGAGCGGATCTTGCGGGATGCGGCCACCTTGCATGGTACCGTCGTGATGAACGATATACTGCTGTTCCATGCCGGAGTACTCACCGGAGCCGTGGCCGAAGTGGTCGCGACCATCATCCAACAGGCTGCGCCCGATCTCGACACCAACCGTGCTGTGGCGTGCTATTACCGCTGGACGTCGCGCATGCTCTCGGCATTGCCCGATGCGCAGAGTACGTTCCTTCTGGCTCGAACGCCACAAGGGTTGATAATGGTCAAAGGCCTGGTAGCGGCGGAGCAAGACTCTCTATCGCTCCAAGAACGGATGATGGTGGATGACCCTGACGTCCTTCCGGACGACCGGTCCACCACTCGGGAGGAGGTCGTCATGGAAGGGGATGGGCATGACTGCATCGTCCTTCTTTCGGCCATGGTCTAGACCGGTTCGAGTGGTGATGGAGCGTCTCTCGGGACCGGAAGTCCACAGGGTGTTGTTGGTTTTCCGAAAGAACGATCTATCTTCGCACCCCGTTTCCGGGAAAATAGCCTTTAAACCCACGAACAGTGGCATCGACGACACACACCACCAGCATGGCCAATGCGGCCACCGTGCAGCAAGAATGGCTGCTGGTAGATGCTGAGAACGAAGTACTTGGCCGCCTCGCCAGCAAAGTGGCCATGCTCGTACGCGGCAAGCACAAGGGCACCTTCACCCCGCACGTCAATTGCGGTGACCATGTGGTGGTGATCAATGCCGACAAGGTCCGCCTCACCGGTAAGAAGATGGATGAGAAGGAGTACCAGCGTTACAGCATGTACCCCGGTGGCCAGACCCGTGAAGTGGCCCGCAACCTTTTGACCCGCAAGCCAGAGGCCATGGTGGAGATCGCCGTTCGCGGCATGCTTCCCAAGAACCGCCTGGGCCGTCGCCTTTTCAATAACCTGCATGTCGTGGCAGGTACCGCACACAAGCACGACGCGCAGAAGCCTCGCAAGTTCGACCTGAACACGATCAAGTAAGATGGAAGCTGTCAACAGCCTCGGCCGTCGTAAGACCGCAGTAGCACGGGTGGTGCTCACCGAAGGAACCGGTGTGATCACCGTGAATGGTCGCGAAAGCGAAGAGTATTTTCCGGTGACCACCCAGCGTTTCAAGCTGGAACAACCGTTCAAGCTCACTGAAACGGTGGGTAAGTACGATGTCACTGCTACCGTCGATGGCGGTGGTATCACCGGCCAAGTCGACGCCGTGCGTCTGGGCATCGCCCGAGCCTTGGTGAAGATCGACGCCGACCACAAACCGAAACTCAAGGCCGAAGAACTCATGACCCGTGACCCACGCGCCGTGGAACGGAAGAAGTTCGGACGCAAGAAAGCGCGTAAGCGTTACCAGTTCAGCAAGCGTTAAGGTCCCAACGCTTGTTCAGGATCCAATCCCGCTGGACTCTTCGGCAACGAAGGCTACCAGCGGGATGCCTGTATCAACGGGAACAAGGAAAGTGAACTAAACAACCATGGCACGTCTCGAATTCAAGCAGTTGCTCGACGCTGGTGTCCACTTCGGTCACCTCAAGCGCAAGTGGAACCCGAACATGGCTCCCTACATCTTCGACGAGAAGAAAGGGATCCACATCATCGACCTGAACAAGACCGCAGTGAAGCTGGAAGAGGCTGCTGCGGCCATGAAGAACATCGCCCGCGGCGGCAAGAAGATCCTCTTCGTAGCCACCAAAAAGCAGGCGAAGGACATCGTGACCGAGAAGGTGAAGCCCACTGGCATGCCCTACGTCACCGAGCGTTGGAGCGGCGGTATGCTCACCAACTTCGGCACGATCCGTCGTACCATCAAGAAGATGGCCACCATCGATCGTATGAAGACCGATGGTACCTTCGACAACATGAGCAAGCGCGAGCGTTTGCAAGTGAGCCGTCAGCGCGAGAAGATGGAGAAGAACCTGGGTTCCATCGCCGACCTCACCCGTCTGCCAAGCGCCCTGTTCATCGTGGATATCGTGAAGGAGCACATCGCCGTGGCCGAAGCGAAGAAGTTGAACATCCCCACCTTCGCGATGGTGGATACCAACAGCGATCCCACCAAGGTGGATTTCCCGATCCCCGCCAACGACGATGCCACCAAGAGCATCGAGCTCATCATCGACACGATGATCGCTGCGATCAACGAGGGCATGGAAGAGCGGAAGAACGACAAGACCGCTGTGGACGAGAACGACACCGAAGAGGGTGCCGAGGAGAACGCAGCCGAAGTGGAAGCCGGAGAAACAGCCGCACCTTCCGAAGAGAACAACTAGGCAACAGGACGCGCAACGATCGGACGGAGTGCCCGTCCGGTACAACCTCCGTCCACGACCGAAACAACATGAGCACCATGGCGATCTCCGCAGCTGATGTGAACAAGCTGCGCCAAATGACAGGCGCAGGCATGATGGATTGTAAGAAGGCCCTTACCGAGGCCAATGGCGACTTCGATGCTGCCATCGATGTACTGCGCAAACAAGGCCAGAAAGTGGCCGCGAAACGCGCTGACCGCGATGCCACCGAAGGCCTCGTGATCGCGAAGACCAATGCCAACAGCACCGTTGGTGTCCTGGTCTGCGTCAACTGCGAGACCGACTTCGTGGCCAAGAACGCCGACTTCACCGCCATGGCCGAGCGCATGACCGCGATCGCCTTGGAGAAGGGTATCAGCAGCTTGGAAGCTCTGAAAGGCGCCGCCTACGATAGCAATGGCATGACCATCGCGGAAAAGCTGATCGAACAGACCGGCGTTATCGGTGAGAAGATCGATGTGAGCGCCTGTTCCGAAGTGAAGGCTCCGTTCGTGTATGCTTACAACCACCCTGGAAACAAGGTGGCCAGCCTCGTGGGCTTGAATAAAGCGGGCTTCGAAGTAGCCGCCAAGGATGTGGCCATGCAGGTGGCAGCCATGGGCCCGGTAGCCCTGGATAAGGCCAGCACGCCGCAGAGCGTCATCGACAAGGAACTGGAGATCGGTAAGGAACTCGCCATTCAGGAGGGCAAGCCTGCCGACATGGCCGAGAAGATCGCCCAGGGCCGATTGAACAAGTTCTTCAAGGAAAGCACGCTGCTCGCCCAAGAGTTCATCAAGGACAACAAGATGAGCGTGGAGCAATACCTGAAGAGCCAGGACAAGGACCTTACCGCCACCGACTTCAAGCGTCATTCGCTCACGGTCTGATGCCGGTCATAAGCGCATAGGAGAGGGGGGCGGAAGCCTCCCTCTTTTTATTTTACCACCCGAACACATGGCCAACCGATACAAACGCATTCTCCTGAAGCTCTCCGGTGAGAGTCTCATGGGCAACAAGTCTTACGGCATCGATAACGAGCGCCTTAACCAATACGCTGATGAGATCGTGGCCATCGCCAACCAGGGCGTGCAGGTGGCCGTGGTGATCGGTGGCGGCAACATCTACCGCGGTATGCAGGCCGAAGGCGCTATTGACGGGTGCAAGGTGATCACATGGGTATGCTCGCCACCGTGATCAACAGCCTGGCCCTGCAAAGTGCGCTGGAGGCCAAGCAGTACAAGACCCGCCTGCTCACGGCCATCAAGATGGAGCAGATCGCCGAGCCGTTCATCCGGCGCAGGGCCGTGCGCCATCTGGAGAAAGGCCGGATCGTGATCTTCGGCGCGGGCACGGGCAACCCGTATTTCACCACCGATACCGCAGCCAGTTTGCGGGCCATCGAGATCGAGGCCGACGTGATCTTGAAGGGCACACGCGTGGATGGCATCTACACCGCTGATCCGGAGAAGGATAAGAACGCCACCAAATACGACCGCGTTTCCTTCGACGAGGTCTACAAAATGGGGCTGAACGTGATGGACATGACGGCCTTCACCCTGTGCAAGGAGAACAACCTGCCGATCATCGTTTTCGATATGAACAAACCCGGCAACCTAGGCCGGTTGATGGCCGGCGAAAGGGTCGGCACGTTGGTGGAACTCTGATCTTCCTGTGCTGCCTGTTACTTTTGCGCAGATCCGCCAAGGATCATCTTGAAACGAACAGCGATGATCGATACCACCGCCGCCCTGAAGACCTGCGAAGAGCACATGAGCAAAGCCGTTGACCACTTGGACAACGAGTTGCAGAAGATCCGCGCCGGTGCTGCCACCCCCAGCATGTTGGAGAGTGTGCGCGTGGATTATTACGGCCAGATGGTGCCGCTATCCCAAGTGGCCTCGGTGAACACCGGTGATGCACGCACCCTGTTCGTGAAACCTTGGGAGAAGAAGATGATCGATGCCATCGAGAAGGCCATCATCGGGGCCAACCTCGGCTTCAATCCGAGCAACAACGGCGAAAGTGTGATCATCCACGTGCCCATGCTCACCGAAGAGCGCCGCAAGGGCCTCTCCAAGGCGGCGCATGCCGAAGGAGAGCACGCCAAGGTGGGAATCCGCAGCAGCCGTCAGAAGGCGATGGAGACCATCAAAGCCGCCAAGAAGGACGGCCTGCCCGAAGATGCCGCGAAAGGCATGGAGGCCGAAGTGGAGAAGCTCACCGGCATCTATAACAAGAAGGTGGAAGCCTTGGTGGATGCGAAGGAGAAGGACATCATGAAGGTGTGAGCGATGTACTCGAACTTGGAAAGGCGGCTTTTGGGCCGCCTTTTTCATTCAGGCCCAAACGGGACTTCCCTCCGAGCAATTCCTGCACATCTCGATGCTGCTCCTCGACTTCAGCAATGAACGTCTGAAGTCGTTGTAGGCATCACTGGTCCAAAGCTCACGGAAACTGTGCGTGCGCAGATCGCCGAGCACATGGTGGGCATCCTTGTCGAAGCAGCACGGTACCACGCGGCCATCCCAAGTGATCACACAGCTGTGCCACATCTTCCAGCAACTGTCCTCCAGCTTGTTCTTCACTTCCCACACGCCGCTCGCATTGCGCCGGTAACGCGCATACTTGTCCTGCATGGGGATCAATGGGTGTTCATCCTTCGGATCGTAGATCTGCGCGGTCTTCAGCCAGAGGTCGTCCACGCCGATCTTCTTGGCTAATGCACGCGCTTCGGGGATCTGGTGCTCGTTCGGCTTCACCACCAGGAATTGGAAGACCACGTGCGGAGTGAGGCTCTTCAACTTCCTCTTCCACTTCACGATGCGCTCGGCTCCTTCGATCACCTTGGCCAATTCGCCTTCGCGTCGGTATGCCGAGTAGGTGGTCTGGTCGGTGCCGTCCAACGAGATGATCAACCGCGAAAGACCACTGCGGACCGTGGCCTCCGCCTTTTCTTCGGTGAGGAAGTGCGCGTTCGTGCTGGTGTTGGTGTACAATCCCTTCCGGCTGGCCAGGGAGACCATGTCCAGGAAGTTCGGGTTGATGTAGGGCTCGCCTTGGAAGTAGAAGGTGAGCGCCCATAGATCGTCACCGAGTTCATCCATCACGCGAGCGAAGAGGTCCTGTTTCAAGTTCCCCGTCGGCCGCGTGAAGGAACGTAAGCCACTGGGGCATTCCGGGCACCGCAGATTGCAGGCCGTGGTAGGCTCGAAGCTGATGCTGAAGGGGAGGCCCCCGATCCGTGGCTCCTTGCTGCGTTTGGCGCGCTGGTAGCTGGTCCACAGCACGGTGGCGTTCCGCAGCCGCCGAGGCGTGGCCTTGCGGGACCACTCGAACGCGTCGCGGACGGGAGCTAGCATCGGGTGCAAGTTAGGACGTGCCGGATGGGCTGTTACTTTCGAGCACTGCTCTCCGTCGTAGGTTAGACGATCCCTCCGTCACACCATGCCAACCACCATACTGCGCTACCTGCTGGCCTTATTGCCCTTTACAGTGAACGCCCAATTCACCATACAGGGTAGGGTGGTGGACGAGGCCACGAAAGAGGCCCTTGCTTTCGTACACGTGCTGCCAGCCGGAGCTCAGCAAGGGGTGACCAGCGACATCGATGGCCGGTTCGCCATTCAGGTGCCCGCCCAACCCACCACCCTTCGCTTCAGTTATGTGGGATATGCGCCTTTGGAGCTGTCTGCTTCCGCCGGAGCTCCGCTGATCGTTCCCATGCGCCGCAACGCCGTGGAACTCGCTGCGGTGGAGATCCTGCCGACCGAGAATCCCGCCCACCGCATCATCGATCGGTGCCGCGAAGGACGTAAGGTGAACGATGGAATGCGTGAGCGGAGTTATCGTTACATGAGCTACAGCAAGACCATCTTCACAGCGGAGATGGATACAGCGGTGGTGGTGGACACCACTTTGGTAGCCGACACCGCTCAAGTGGCTGCGGTGGATAGCAGCGAGCTGGAGATGCGCCAGTTCTTGGAGAGCCAGTATTTCTTCCTGATGGAGAGCGCCACCCGGAAGAGCTTCATTCCGCCCGCCTTGGAGAAGGAAGAGGTGCTGGCCATGCGGGTGAGCGGCCTGAAGGACCCCTCGTTCCTGGCACTAGCTGCGCAGACCAAGACCTTCAGCATCTACGAGCCGCAGATCAGCATCTCGGAGAAGTTCTACATGGGTCCGTTGGCTCCTGGCAGTACGAAGAAGTACCTCTTCCTGATCCAGGATACGCTGTACCAAGGCGCTGATAGTGTGTTCGTGATCAGCTATAAACCGCGCCGAGGTACGAAGTTCAATGGCTTGACAGGCCTTCTTTACATCCATACGAACGGGTATGCCATCCAGAACGTGACCGCAGAAGCCGCCGAGCGCGATGCCGCAGCGAGCATCCGATTCCAACAGTTGCATGAACGGGTGGCCGGCAAGGCATGGTTCCCGGTCCAATTGAACGCCTTCATCTACCTGGATAATGCCAAGGTGAATGGGTATGTGCCCTATGGTGTGACCCGCACTTATTTGAAGGACATCGAGGTGGATGCGGATGTCGCGCGCAAGGAAGTACGTGGCCCCGAATTAGTCATGGATCGCATGAGCATGCGGCAGGATGAAGCCTATTGGGCCGCGCTCCGCACCGATTCACTCGACGCGAAGGCCCTGAAGACCTACCACGTGATCGACAGTTTGGGGGCCGAGGTGGACCTCGATCGCAAGGTGAAGTGGTTCTCCGCCTTGGCCACGGGTCGTTTGCCGATCGGTCCCGTGGATCTGCTCCTGGACAAGTTGATGCGGTACAATGGCTACGAAGGATTCCGCTTGGGCGCCGGGTTCGCCACGAACGATCGTGTAACACGGTACGCGAGTATCGGGGGCTATGCCGGCTATGGCTTCAAGGACAAGAACTGGAAGTACGGCGGTTTCCTTGTGGTGAAGCCGTGGTACGGTCGCGATATATCCTTAAAGGTCTTTCATGAGTTAGATGTCTTGGAGAGCGGTGGGGTCGCCTTCGAAGGACCCCGGCCGCTACTTACCAATGAGAGCACACGCTGGCTCTATGTGGACCGGATGGACCATTACGAGCGCAGTGGTGCCCAATTCGCATTTCGCGTGGGTTCCGCACTGCGCTTCTGGGCTGGTGCAGAACGTGAGTCGCGCGAGAACCGGCTGGGTTATCAATTCGTGGATAGAAGAAGCGATTCGGTCACTTTGCTGCGCGATCGCTTCACCACCGGAGGATTGACCTTCGGCATGCGGTTCGCCTTCCGCGAGCGCATGGCTCGGCTTCCAGATCGGGAGATCTCCCTCGGCACGCGTTGGCCGATCCTGCTCGTTTCGGCCTTCCGTTCAGTGGATGGGATGTTCGGTGGCGAACTGGAGACATGGCGGTTGAACGCCGCGATCGATAAGACATTCCATCTGCGTTTGGTGGGTGATCTGAGCGTCCGCCTCATGGGTGGTGTCGCGGATCAGAATGCACCGTATCCATACCTCTACAATCTGCGCGGAACCAATGCCTTCGATCAACAGGATCACGAAGCGGGGCGCAAATTGCTCGTGGCAGCTGATAATTCCTTTCAGACCATGCGGCCGAACGAGTACCTCGCCGATCGGTACTTGGCCTTGCACCTGAAGCACAGCTTCGGCACTTTGCTGGTGAAAGGGAAGTATTTCAAGCCGCGTCCTGGCCTCGTCTACAACGCCGCTATCGGTGAATTGGCTAGGCCAGAACTGCACCGGGGGCTTTCGTTCGCCGCCATGGGCGTGCCTTACCTGGAAGGGGGTGTGGTGTTGGATGGCCTATTCAGTAATCTTGGTGTTGGAGCGTATTACCGGCATGGAGCTGGTATGTTCGAGGATACCATGGACAACTTCGCCTTCAAGTTGACAGCCAGTTTCGCGTTCTGACAAGGGCATTCCACCGCGTATTTCGCACCTTTGCCCGTCCCGGTGGATGCCCTTGTGCTTCACTTGGTGTACAGAGATGTGGGCATGGCTGGCGAATAGAGTACTCCGGAACCGGATCGCGATCCTCATCGCGGTGGCCTTGTGTACCGTGTTCCTTGGGTACAACGCCACTAAGGTGGAGATGAACTACAAGCACGGCGGTCTGCTGCCCAAGACCGATAGCGCCTATGTGGAGTATGAGCGCTTCCTCCGCACCTTCAGCGAGGATGGCAATGTGATGGTGGTGGGTACACAGGGCGAGCAGCTCTACACCCCGGACAATTTCGCCGCGTGGTATGCCTTGGGTAACGATCTCCGCGGTATATACGGTATCGATAGCGTCTTCTCCGAGGCACACTTGTACGAGCTGGTGCGCGACGATAGCCTGAAACGCTTCACGGTGCAGCCGGTGCTCAGGAAGGCACCGACGGACCAAGCGGAAATGGATTCCATCCTGGCCCATGTGCGGTCCTTGCCGTTCTACGATGGACTGCTCTTCAACGACAGCACCAAGGCCAGCTTGATGATGGTGTTCGTGAACGCAAAGCTCTTCGATAGTGACGAGCGGCAAGGTGTGGTGGCCAACGTGGAGGAGCGCGTCGCACGCTTCGGCGCTGACACCGGAATGCCGGTGCATGTGAGTGGCCTGCCGTGGATCCGCGTGAAGAGCACCCAGCTCGTGAAGGGTGAGATGCCCTTGTTCATGGGACTGAGCCTCGCGCTCTGCGGACTGTTGCTCTTGTTGTTCTTCCGCAGTTGGCGCGTGATGTGGATCTGCCTCGGTGTGGTGGCCGTGAGCGTGATCTGGAGCTTCGGGGCCATGGCCCTGTTAGGTTACAAGATCACCATCCTGCAATCGGTGATCGCACCACTGGTGATCGTGACCGGAGTGCCCAACTGCGTGTTCCTCATCAACGCCTATCACTACGAGTTCGTCCGCCACGGCAACAAGATCAAGTCGCTACAACGGGTGATCAGCCGCATCGGAGCAGCGGCGTTCATGACCAACGCGACGACGGCGGTGGGCTTCACCACGTTCTGCTTCACTTCAAGCGACACCCTGAAGGAATTCGGATGGGTGGCCACCATCGGCATCATGGTGCTTTGGGCGTTGAGCATGTTGTTGATCCCTATCCTGTTCAGCTTCATGCCGGCCCCGAAACCGCGACACTTGAGCCACTTGGATCGGCGCTGGCTCGATCGTGCGGTGGAGTGGATCGTGACCACCTCCAAGGAGCGGCGTCCACTGATCTACTCGATCACGACCTTCCTCACCGTGCTGGCCTTCATCGGTATCTTCCGCATGAAGGACGAGAGCCGCATCGTGGATGACCTTCCCGAGGACAATCCCGTGCTTACCGATCTGCGGTTCTTCGAGTCCAATTTCAAAGGTGTAATGCCATTGGAGATCCTGGTGGACACGCGCAAGAAGGGTGGTGGGCTCACGGATCCCACCTTGAAGCGCATCGTGAAACTTGAGGATACCCTGGACACCTATCCCGAGTTCAGCAAGGCCATCACCATCGCCGATGCGGTCAAGTTCACCAAGCAGGCCTTCTACGGTGGTAATCCCGAGAAGTACGCCCTGCTCAACAGCACCGACAAGACCTTTATCATGCCCTACTTGGAAGGTGCGCAGGGTAAGGAAGGCATGGCCCGTTCGTTCATCGACAGCACGCGCCAGACCACACGAGTGACTGTGCAGATGGCCGATGTGGGCACCACCCGCATGGAGGAGTTGCTCGGTCGGTTGCGTTCGCAGGTGGACAGCATCTTCGACCCCGCGAAGTACATCGTCACCTTCACGGGTACTTCGGTCGTCTTCCTGAAAGGCAGCAGCTATCTCGTGGATAATCTCATCACCAGCCTTTTCTGGGCGGTGATGATCATCGTCGGCCTGATGGCCCTCCTGTTCAATTCGTTCAGGATCCTTGTCGTGGCGCTCATCCCCAATATGATCCCGCTGCTCTTCACCGCCGGGCTCATGGGTTTCTTCCACATTCCGATCAAGCCAAGTACCATGCTCGTTTTCGGTATCGCGCTGGGCATCGCCGTGGATAATGCGATCCATTTTCTCGCGCGCTACCGCTTGGAGTTGAAGCTGACCGGCAACGACTTGCAGAAGAGCGTGGATCTCGCCACTCGTGAAGTGAGCGTGGGGATCATCTACACCAGTGTTGTGCTACTGGCTGGCTTCTCGCTCTTCGGATTCTCCCACTTCGGAGGCATACGGGCCCTAGGTATCCTCACCACCATCACCTTGTTGGTGGCCATGCTCACGAACCTTCTTGTATTGCCGGCGTTGTTGTTGAGCCTTAACAAGCGTATCATGAGCAGGGCTTTCCAGGAGCCGCTGCTCGAGATCTTGGACGAGGAGGAGGACATCGAACTGATGGAACTGAAACTCGACAGACCTGCCCCGGAGCCTGATGCGCCGGAAGGTGATGAGATGGAACAACGCTGATCGACTTCCATGAAAGGGATCATTCTCGCCGGTGGGTCCGGCACCCGCTTGCATCCGCTCACGCTCGCGGTGAGCAAGCAATTGATGCCGGTGTACGACAAGCCGATGATCTACTACCCGCTCAGCACCCTCATGGCGGCTGGCATCCGGGAGGTCTTGATCATCAGCACACCGCATGACCTGCCGAACTTCCAGAAACTCCTGGGTGATGGCAAGGCATTGGGCTGTGCCTTCACCTATGCGGAGCAAAAAGTGCCCAACGGTCTCGCGCAGGCTTTCGTCATCGGCCGGGATCACGTGGGCACTGATAGCACCGCGCTAATCCTCGGAGACAACATTTTCTACGGCACCGGCCTGGGCCGCAGGTTGAGCGAGCATACCCAGCCCGATGGCGGTCTCGTTTTCGCCTATCACGTGAGCGATCCGGAACGTTACGGTGTGGTGGAGTTCGATGCGCAGAACCGTGTGCTGAGCATCGAGGAGAAGCCAGCGACACCGAAAAGCAATTTCGCCGTACCGGGTCTCTATTTCTACGACAATGATGTGCTTGACATCGCACGGGATCTTCGGCCCAGTGCGCGTGGCGAGTACGAGATCACCGATGTGAACAAGGAGTACCTGCGGCAGGGACGTCTGAGGGTCGAGATCCTCGATCGCGGAACAGCTTGGTTGGATACAGGCACCTTCGCTTCCCTCACACAGGCCGGTCAATTCGTGCAGGTCATTGAAGAACGCCAAGGTCTGCGGATCGGTTGTATCGAGGAAGTGGCCTTTAAGAAGGGCTTCATCGATGCTGCCCAACTGGAGCGCCTTGCACAGCCGCTTTTGAAGAGTGGTTACGGGGAGTACCTGATGAAATTGTTGCGCGCGTGATGGTGGAGCACCGGGCCTTGTTCGATGCGCATGTGGAACGCTGGATCGATGCGCTTCCCGAAGGCGGGCTTTACGAGCCGATGGCCTACCTCCTCCGGCTTCCGGCAAAACGCATCCGTCCGGTCCTTTCCATGATGGCCTGTGAACTGTTCGGTGGTCGGTCGCAGGACGTCCTGGATCAGGCACTGGGTATCGAACTCTTCCACAACTTCACCTTGATGCACGACGACATCATGGATGCAGCGTCCCTGAGGCGCGGTAAGCCTACCGTGCACGCGAAGTGGAACACGAACACGGCCATTCTTAGCGGTGATGCCATGCTGGTGATGGCCTATCGTTCCATGGGGACGGACCCTCGTGTACTGGACGTCTTCAGTGCCTACGCGCTCGATGTCTGCAAGGGCCAACAGCTCGATATGGAGTTCGAGCAACGCAATGATGTCAGCCTGGATGAATACAGGGAAATGATCCGCCTGAAGACCGCGGTCCTGCTCGCCGCTTCGCTGCGCATCGGTGCCATCAAAGCGGGTGCATCAGTGGTGGACCAGGATCGCATCGGGGCCTTTGGGGAGAACCTCGGCCTCGCCTTCCAGTTGCGCGATGACCTGCTCGATGCTTTCGGTGAACCGCATGTCACCGGAAAGGAACAAGGAGGTGACCTGCGCAATGGCAAGAAGACCTGGTTGCTCATCCGTGGACTTGAATGCGAACAGATTACAGGTACGAGCGTACTGAGGCAACAGCTTGAGCGACCAGCCGCGCACCGTGATGTGCCCGCCATGGCGGAGGCTCTTCGTCAGCTTGGAGTGGACGCCGAGGCGGAAGCGGAAGTGCGTCGATTGGAATCGCTGGCAGCATCCAGTTTGGAGGCCATCGATCCTGCACGCGGTAGCACCGCCCCACTTTTCGCGCTGGCAGAGGCGCTGCGCATGCGCGCGGCTTAGTCCAGTAGATCTCGCAGTGCGGGCTCCAACTCGGAATACTTGAAACGGAAGCCTGTGTCGATGAGTCGCTGATGCGAAGCCCGCGAACCTTCCAGGAGGATGGTGGCCAGCTCGCCTAGCATCACCTGCAATACGAACGCGGGCACCTTCGGCACGAAGTAGGGTTTTCGCATCACGCGTGCAAGGGTGCGCATGAGCGTGTCATTCGTCACATCATTACCGGTGTTCGCATTGTAGGCTCCGCGGTAGGCTTCATTGAACAAAGCCTCCTGATAGATGCGCACCAAGTCATGCAAATGGACCCAGGGGACCCATTGTTGACCAGAGCCGAATGCAGAAGCAGCGCCGAAACGCACGGGGATGGTCAGCTTCTTCAATGCGCCGCCTTCGCGGGCCAGCACCATCGGTGTGCGCAACTTTACCACGCGGGTGATCGCCGACCATTCATCCACCGCTTCCTCCCACGCCAAGCTGATCCGAGCGATCGTGTCCTTGCCCGCAGGATCCGTTTCCACGAAAAGATGATCCGTGGTGGTGGCTCCGCAGTAGTTGATGCCGGCCGCACTGATGAACGCCACAGGCTTTGAACCGTGGGCAAGCATAGCTTTCAGAAGCAGTCTCGACGATGCGGCCCGGCTCGCGATGAGCTCTTCCACGCGGGCCTTGCTCCATCGCGCGTCGGCGATGCCTGCGCCCGCCAAATGAACGATGTGCGTGACACCATCAAGGCTCTTGTGGTCCAGAATGCCCTTTTCCACATCCCACTGGAAGTGGTTCTTTACACCTTTGGCCGTGGGACCACGTCCAAGCTTGTGGACCGTATGGCCTTGCCCTTGAAGTGCAGTGCTCAGCGCGGTGCCGATAAGGCCCGAGGCGCCTGTGATCAATACGGTGGCCATGTATCTCTTTTGTGCAAAGAGAACACGGGGTGTACCGGATGGTTCAGGACTTCACAATGATCAACAGGCTCATTGCACGACGATGCGCTCCACGTGGCGCGCTCCTGACGGCATGGATCGCACGTCGACCAATACGAATCCGTGGTGCGATGCTGGAACTTCGATGAGCGATGGACCGCCCAGCTGCGATGGAAGTCCTTGGCGAAGCAGGAGGCGTCCATCCGCCGTGAGTAGGGTGACCTCCGCCTCCAGTGGTAAGTCGCTGATCCAAAGCTGATGGCCTTGAGAAGCGTCTTGGCGAATACTGGGGAGGAAGGACCTCAGTTCTTCCGATCCCGCGGTGATGCATGCGGGTTCGTTCGATGCCAAGGTGACCACGGAAAGGACCGAAGAAGCACTGCACGGGGGCTGGCCGACGGTGTAGGTGTGGATACCGTTCAACGAAAGGCCGGGGGTGAAGATGCCGTTGGTCGGGTCGCCGTTCGGGTCGAGCCATTGCCCGCCTAAGGTCGGGAAGCCGTTGAGGCTATCGAGCATGGTGAAGGGTGAACCATTCTCACACACGCTCGCCGTTGCGCCGATGCCTGGGTTAGGAGCACTTGTCACGATGATGTTGTAGGCGTACGTGCGGGAACCAGCATAGGGGCACGAGTTGTCGGTCGCGGTGATGGTGAACGGGTAGGAGCCCGTGGTCACCGGATCCCAGCAGAGCTGGACGACGGCCGGATTCGTTCCTGCGATGGAGAGTGTGGCTCCTGGCAGGCTGGAGGCCAGATCGGTATTGATGAGCAGCTGCTGACCCACATCAGGATCGGTGATGGTGATGGATGCGCAGAACGCTCCCGTACCACAGACCGAAAGCGCACGGTCGCCAACGATGGTGGCAGGCCCCGTGCTTGAAGTGAAGGTGCCACCCGAAGCAGTGGGTGGTTGGTTGTTGCAGGCGGTGACCACGAAGAGGAAGTCCCGCATGATCTTTCCAAGTACTTGACCGTTGCTGCCCGTTTCTGTCACCTCCACCACCACGATGATGGCGCCTGCGGCTGAAGGGACGAAGCGCACCTCGCCGGTCACTGGGTCGATGGTCATTCCTTCGAAGGGTTCGGCCCCGCTATATCCTGCACCGTACAGCACGGACAGTGGAGCTGGGCTTCCGAATCGGGCATCGATCAGAGCGTAGCTCAAGCTGTTCCCGTCGATATCCAGTGCGCTCGCGTCGTGGCTCACCTGCTGGCCCACGCAGACTGTTGGTACGGTGTTGTTGACGAATTCGGGAGCGGCGTTGCAGATGCCTCCTGGGTTGTTCACGATCGTTTCCAGGTAGAGCCCTGGTGAACCTTGTACGTTCAGTGAGCTGGCCCTACAACAGATGAACCAACTGATCACCCAATTGGTGCATGGACTAAGAAAAACGGTAGTCCGATAGGTGGCGAGACTGTAACCCTGCAGGGTGCCCCCGTTGCAGGTACTGTTGGGAAGTTCAGAGGGACACAAGGAAGAGACTTCCTCAACGGTCACTGGTTGCAATGAATTCAGCGTGAAATTCACCCCGCAGTCGTTCGAGAGGTAAATACTCTGCGGCGTGAGTGACTCTCCGGCACAGTCGCGGAACAACTGCAGTGTGATCTCATGGAAATTGCCGCCTGTACACCGGGTGGTGATGGAGCCCCCAGCATAATGGTCTGCGCGACTTTCCATGAAGGAGAGTGCAACGATCGCGAGAAGGAGATGGCGTATACGCATACGGTGACGGTGTAGACCGCGTGAAGATACACGGTCCGAACAAGCCGGTCCAGCACAAGCTTACCGTGCCCGGTCCAATGTCTTCAGGTCCTCATCGATGAAGCCTTCCTTCTTTCCGAAAATGGCCGCATCGTCCTGCATGTACATGAGTTCGCCCGTGCCCACGTTGAAGATCCGCTTGAAACAATGCTTGTTCTTGTTCTCCCCGGTGATGACCACATCACTGATGGTGACACCCTTGTCCTGCTTTTCCAAGGCACCGGCAAGCTGCGAGAGGGCCATCACCTGGCAGGGTGCGGCGTAGAACTCCTTCACTTTGGTGGCATCGGGCAGGCTCTTGTCCGCATGTTCCTGGGCCAGCCACAGCTCGGTGTCGCGTACTGAGCGGTTGCGTGTAGCATAGGTACGGTCGGCGGTGGTCTTGTCCGTGATCTTGCCGGTCTCCACCAAGCTCAGGTAGTTCTGCAGGTGTTTCATGTACACATCCAGCAGGCGAGCCAGCCCCTTTTCGTTGATGGCCTTGGTATCGATCTGGATGAAGGCCAACTCATGCTCCGCAGGGATGCTCGTGAACTGTTCGTTCGTTTGGGCCAGGACCTCACCCTTCTTCGGTTTCCAGCCCTTTACCAATGTGAGGAAAGTGGCATCGTACTTCACCGGGTCGCTCTTACGGGTCTTGAGCAAGTAGGTGCGGTCCGGAGAGATGGGCTGTGTGGCGAGTTGGGCTGTGCTCACGAATTCAACCTCACCGGTGAGCTTCCAGTTCGCCTTGGCGCTCTCCAACATGGTCCGGTTGTATGGCGAATCGGCGGCGTCCAGCACCACCACGGTCTTGGTGGCTTTAGCGGCTTTCACCGCGTTGGCATCGAAGGTGCCGTATTGAGCGTGTGCCGAGGTTACAGCGAGGAGTGCGGCGATGGCTAGGGAGCGGATCTGCATGTGTTTCGTGTCGTTGTTCGATGCGCGGCGAAAATAGTGCCACATCCAGCCCACCTTTGCCCGAGTTCTCCACACCATGGACAAGTCGTTGTCAAGATCCGACGAACAGGGCATCCGGCTCCACCTGGACCGCGCCGAAGTGCTTGGCGCCACCGTGGAGCAGCTGCGAAAGGATCTGGCTGTTGGGCACGACGGGATCGTTCCGCCGGACGACCCGGAGGATGCCTTCGAGCACCTGCGTCAGCAGGTCCTGCCAATTCTGCGGACATTGGCCGATACTGGGGATCATGCATTACGCGTGGCCATGTACCGTGTGGATATCGCCGAAGCACATCTGCGCCGAACGATGGACAGGGGCGGGATCGATGGGTTGGCTGGGGAGGTCGTCCTGCGGGCCTTGCAGAAGGTGCTTACACGCCTGCGGTTCGCCGGTCGATTTTGAGCCAGGAGGTCTTCACGCCATCCAAGGGCCATGGTCGCATCTGGAAACAAGTGCTTGCCTTTCACCGTATAGCGCGCTCGCCCGTAGCTAACTTTGCGCGGCCGTTCCGGCTTCCGAATGGATAAGTACTCCTACCTCAGCAATGTCGACAGCGTTTGGCTGGACGATCTGTACCAACAATACCAGCAGGATCCCGCCAGCGTGGAGACCGGATGGGCACGGTTCTTCGAGGGGTTCGAGTTCGCGAAGTCCGTTCAAGGTGAGGCGGATAGCACGCTGACCACGTCCAAGAGCGCGCCGAACCCAGGCGGCAACGAGCGGTTCGAGAAGGAGTTCAAGGTGATCGACCTGATCAACGCATTCCGGCAGCGTGGGCACCTCTTCACCAAGACCAATCCGGTGCGCGACCGGCGCCAATACTCACCGCCGCTGGATCTGGAGACCTATGGCCTGGCCAAGTCAGACTTGGATACCGTCTTCAGCGCTGGGAATGAAGTAGGGATCGGACCTGCCAAGCTGCGTGACATCGTGGCCCTGCTGGAACAAACGTACTGCGAGAGCATCGGCGCGGAGTTCAAGTATATCCGCAATCCGGAAAAGGTGCGTTGGTTGCAACAGCGCATGGAGAGCACACGCAATGTGCCCGAATTCACCATCGAGCAGAAGAAGGAGATCCTGGAGAAGCTCAATGAAGCAGTGGTCTTCGAGCGCTTCTTGGGCAAGAAGTTCATCGGCGCGAAACGGTTCAGTATCGAAGGTGCCGAAGCCCTCATTCCTGCATTGGATACGGTGATCGAGCACGGGGCTGAACTCGGCATCACCGAGTATGTCATCGGCATGGCGCATCGCGGCCGCCTCAATGTGCTGGCGAACACCCTGCGCAAGAGCTACGATCAGATCTTCAGCGAGTTCGAGGGCAAGGATTACGAGGACCAGCTCGTGGAAGGTGATGTGAAGTACCATATGGGCTACAGCAGCATGCTGAAGACCAACTCGGGCAAGGATGTCCGGTTGACGCTTGCCCCGAACCCCAGCCATTTGGAAACGGTGGGGCCCATCATGCAAGGCATCTCACGTGCCATCATCGAGCACGACGACAACTTCGCGAAGGGCATCACCGCACCCATCCTGATCCATGGCGATGCGGCCGTGGCCGGGCAGGGTGTCGTTTATGAAGTCGTGCAAATGGCCGGGCTGCGTGCCTATGAGGTCGGCGGCACCATCCACATCGTGGTGAACAACCAGGTGGGCTTCACGACCAACTACATCGATGCGCGCACCAGCACTTACTGCACCGATGTGGCCAAGGTGACGCAATGCCCGGTCTTCCATGTGAACGGCGATGATGCGGAAGCTGTCGCCTATACCATGAAGCTGGCCATGGATTACCGCCAGAAGTACGGTACCGATATCTGGGTGGATATCCTGTGCTACCGCAAACACGGGCACAACGAAGGTGACGAACCGAAGTTCACCCAGCCGGTGCTCTACAAGAAGATCGCGAAGCACCCCGATCCCCGGGCCATCTACACGCAGAAATTGATCGATAGCGGCGTGGAGGGTGCCGAAGACCTCGCGCGTGAAATGGAGGAATCCTTCACGCAGATGCTGGATGACCGCCTGAGCGAAGCGAAACAAGTACGGGTGGGCCGCATCACCAACTTCATGGAGGAACGCTGGAAGGGGTTCAAGCGTGCCGAACCGAAGGACTTCGCGAAGTCACCCTCCACCGGCGTGAAGAAGGAGACCCTGCAGCTCATCGGCGAGAAGTTGAGCACCCTACATCCGGACGGTAAACAGTTCTTCAGCAAGCTGGAGAAGATCCTCGGTGACCGGAAGCGGATGATGGAGACGGGTGTGCTCGACTGGAGCATGGGTGAGTTGCTCGCATATGGCTCACTTTTGATCGAAGGCCATCCGGTGCGGTTCACTGGACAGGACGTGGAGCGCGGCACCTTCAGTCATCGCCATGCGGTGGTGAAGGTGGAGGACAGCGAGGAGGAGTTCATCCACCTGAAGCACATCCAACAAGGGCAGGCACTCCTGCAGATCTACAATTCACTGCTGAGCGAGTATGCTGTGCTCGGTTTCGAATACGGCTATGCGCTCGCGATGCCGCATGCGCTCACCATCTGGGAGGCGCAGTTCGGCGATTTCGTCAACGGCGCCCAGATCGTCCTGGACCAATACCTCTGTTGTGCCGAGGAGAAATGGGGCACGCAGAATGGTGTGGTCTTGTTGCTTCCGCATGGCTACGAAGGCCAGGGCGCGGAACACAGCAGCGCACGTATGGAGCGCTTCCTACAGAGCTGTGCCGATCTGAACATGGTGGTGGTGAACTGCACCACACCGGCCAATTTCTTCCATGTGCTGCGCCGGCAGCTAACTTGGGATTTCCGCAAGCCGCTCGTGGTATTCACGCCGAAGAGCCTTTTGCGCCATCCACGTTGCGTGAGCGCATTGGATGAATTCACCACAGGAGGCTTCCAGGAGATCATCGACGATGCGAGCGTGGACGCAAAGGCCGTGCGCACCGTGATCTTCACACAAGGCAAGGTCCACTATGACCTGGCCGAGCACCGCGAGAAGAACGGCATCACCGATACCGCGTTGGTGCGGCTGGAGCAGATCCACCCCTTGCCCGTTGAACAGATGCGCGCGGTGTTCAAGAAGTACGCGCAGGCGGAACGCTACATCTGGGTCCAGGAAGAGCCACTGAACATGGGCGCATGGCAGTACATCGCCATGAACGCTACTGAGGTGAAGTGGGAGGTGATCGCTCGTCCTGCGAGCGGAGCTCCCGCCACGGGCAGCAGCAAACGCAGCGCGAACCAGCAGATCGCCATCATCGAACAAGCGTTCGCGAAGTCAACCACCCAGGTGAAGAAGGTGAAAGCCTGAGGCAAGTCAACCAACCACGAAGCACACATCACGATCCCATCATGGCAACCGTCGATATCAAGGTCCCCAGTCCCGGAGAGAGCATCACCGAAGTGCGCATCGCACAATGGCTGGTGAAGGATGGTGATGTGGTGAGCAAGGATCAGGTGATCGCAGAGATCGATAGCGACAAGGCCACGTTGGAGCTTAGCGCCGAGTCCGGCGGTCAGGTGAAGTTGCTCGCGGAAGCGGACCAGACCGTGAACGTGGGCGATGTGGTAGCGAAGATCGATACCAGCGTGGCCGCACCGGCGAAGAGTGCGGAGAAGACGGCTGCCCCCAAGGAGGAGAAGGCACCTGCCAAGGTGGAGCCCGTGAAGGCTCCCGTTGCGGCTTCAGCGGCCAGTGCCACGCCAGTGGCCAAGGCCATGTTGGACGAAAAAGGCCTTAGCGCCGACAAGGTGAAGGGCACGGGTCCGAACGGCCGCGTTACGAAGAGTGATGTGAGCGCGTACGTCAGCGGTGGCGTGAAGGCCGATGCCATCGCCATGAACGGTTGGGGTGGTTCGCGCGAACAGAAACGCAGCAAGATGACCTCCTTACGCCAGACCGTGGCGAAACGCTTGGTGATGGCCAAGAACCAGACGGCGATGCTCACCACGTTCAACGAGGTGGACATGAGCGCAGTGATGGCCATGCGCGACAAATACAAGGACAAGTTCAAGGAGACGCATGGCGTGAACCTCGGCTTCATGAGCTTCTTCACGAAAGCGGTCACAGAAGCACTTCGCCTGTTCCCTGCGGTGAACGGCCAGATCGATGGTGAGGAGATCATCCTGAGCGACTATGCCGATATCGGGATCGCGGTGAGCTCGCCGAAAGGCCTCATGGTGCCTGTGCTGCGCAATGCGGAGAAGTTGTCCTTGGCGGAGATCGAAGCCGGGATCAAAGCGTTGGCGGTGAAGGCACGGGATGGCAAGTTGACCATCGATGAGATGACAGGCGGCACCTTCACCATCACGAACGGCGGTGTGTTCGGTAGCATGTTGAGCACCCCCATCCTCAACCCGCCGCAAAGTGCGATCCTCGGCATGCACAACATCGTGGAGCGCCCCGTTGCCGTGAATGGTCAGGTCGTGATCCGCCCGGTCATGTACGTGGCGTTGAGCTACGACCACCGCATCATCGACGGCAAGGAGTCGGTCAGCTTCCTGTACAAGGTGAAGGAGATGATCGAGGATCCGAACAAGTTGATCTTCGGGGCCAAGGATCCCGGTGAGGTACTGCTTGGTCTCTGATCAAGGCATTGATATGGTGAAGAGCCCACGCACGATGTGTGTGGGCTCTTGCGTATGGCCAGCTTTCGGTGCCGGTCTTAAGCCCCCACACGGCGCTGTTAACAAGTGTGAACCGCGCCATGGATAAGCCCATGATCGGAAAGCTACGTTTGCCCGGCACCTCGTTCCGTTAGTGTGATCCGTGTTCGGCGTGGTTCCTCAAGGGTGCTCTCCCGGTAGACCCTCGAAGGCGATCATTGCGGACAATGGATGAACAGCGGGGCTTGTGCGCCACCAAGCTGGTCGGTACATGGCTGAACAACGACGCTTTCTGAACGCGGCACGCCTGCTGGCTTCCGCCGCACGCACCGCTCTCCGCTCCCTTATCCCTGTAGCTGCTGCGTTCCTGCTTTGGCAGACCGATGCGCACGCTTCTCACGCCATGGGCGGGGATATCACCTACGAGTGCCTGGGTAACAACCGGTACCGGGTGAACATGAGCTTCTTCCGTGACTGTAACGGTGTGAGTGCTCCGACCAGCTGTAGCAACGGTGATCTGCGTTTCAACGTGCGTTCCTCCACGTGTAATGCCAACTTCAACGCCTGTTTCGTTCGGCAGAGCATCGAAGTGGTCACGCCGATCTGTCCCGGGGCCGATGATCGTTGTCTCACCTCATCCGGTCAATACGGCGTAGAGCGCCACCGGTACAGCGCTGTCATCGATCTGACGCAATGGGCTGGATGCGGTGCGGACTGGATCATCGACTGGGATCTGTGCTGCAGGAACAACGCGATCACTTCCTTGAACAACCCGGGTGGCCGCGATCTCTACCTGAGCGCGCGCCTCAACAACACGATCACGCCGTGCAATAGCTCCCCGCGCTTCATCAACGATCCGGTTCCCTTTGGCTGCGTGGGTCAACCCATCGTGTACAATCACGGTATCACGGACCTTGCTGGTGATTCCCTGAGCTTCGAACTGGCTCCAGCGCGCGGTACGAATGGTGCTGCCATCCCATACAACGCAGGCTACACCTTCACACAGCCTGTGATCACCTCGGGTGGCGCCAATGCAGTGACCATCGACCCCATTACCGGGACCATCCGATTCACCCCAAGCATCGCGCAATTCGCCGTCGTGACCGTACTCGTTCGCGAGTTCCGGAACGGTGTCCAGATCGGCCAGTACACGCGCGACTTGCAGTTCGCGATCATCGCGTGCAACAACAACAATCCCACCGCGAGCGGTATCAACGGAACGAACAGCTTCGTTTACAACGTCTGCGCAGGAACGAATTTCTGCTTCGACGTGAACTCGGAGGATGCCGATGCTTCCCAACTCGTCACCATGACCTGGAACGCCGCCATCCCTGGTGCCACCTTCACCACCACGGGTGGTGCTAGACCGGTTGGAACTTTCTGTTGGACGCCGACCACTGCGGATATCGGCCAGCAGATCTTCACCGTTTCCGTGGAGGACAACGCATGCGTGCTGAATGGTTTCGGAACGGTAGGTTACCTGATCAACATCACACCACCGCTAACACCAGCGGTCGCCGGTCCGGATCAGAGTGTGTGCGGTTTCAGCACCACATTGGCTGGTGAGCAACCCTTCACGCAGGCATCGGGTACTTGGACGGTCGTGAGCGGGACCGGGACTTTCGCGAACGCCAACGATCCGAATACCACGGTGAGCGGCCTTAGCACGGGTAACAATGTGTTCCGATGGACGGTCAATTACCAGACCTGTGGAACCACCTCCGACGATGTGGTGGTGAGCGCTTTCGATCCGGCTCATCCGGTCGCCAATGCCGGGCCAGGCCAGGACTTGTGCCAACCCACCAGCACAGCGACACTTGCTGCGAACGTGGCCACTGCACCGGCCGTTGGTACTTGGACCTTGGTGAGCGGTGCTGGTGTGGTGACCACCCCGAACAGTCCTACTTCCTCCGTGACCGGCCTGGGCCAGGGGACAAACGTGTTCCGATGGACCATCGATAACGGTGCCTGCACACCACCGACCAGTTCACAGGTGAGCATCCGGGTATTCAGCAACACCCAACTTGCGGCCAATGCTGGACCGGATCAGCAGTTGTGTTCTCCGAACCTATCGACCACGCTTGCTGGGAACGCGACGATCGCACCGGCCACCGGCCAATGGACTGTCGTGAGTGGAACAGGGACTTTCGCTAACGCGGCGTTAAGGAACACCAGCGTTTCCGGCCTCAGCATCGGCGTGAACCGGTTGCGTTGGACGATCAACAACGGCCCATGCACTCCGCCCACGACGAGCGATGAAGTGGATATCGTCGTATTCAACCCGAACAGCCCCAATGCGAACGCCGGACCGAACCAACAGGTCTGTGCAGTGAGTGCGACCTTGGCCGGGAATGCACCATTGGCTCCGGCAACTGGTCTGTGGACCGTGGTGAGCGGCTCGGGCAACTTCGCGAACCCCAGCAGTCCGACTTCAGGAGTGACCGGCCTTTCGATCGGCGCGAACGTGTTCCAATGGACCCTGAACAACGGACCCTGTGCGAACGGCGTGACCACCTCGCAGGTCACGATCACCCGTTTCGATGGCTCCGCTCCAGCAGCAGCAGCGGGACCTGATCAGGACATCTGTACGGTCATCGGAGGGAACACCGGTTCCACCACATTGGCAGCGAACGCCGCCACCGCTCCGGGTACCGGTCAATGGACCGTGGTGAACGGTGCTGCCACCATCGCCAACCCCGCATCACCGACCACGGGTGTATCAGGTCTGCCGATCGGTGTCACCACCCTGCGCTGGACCATCAACAATGGCCCCTGCGTGCCCAACACCACTTCGGACGATGTGGTGATCAGGGTCTTCAACCGGAACGCGGCCGTGGCCAACGCTGGTCCACCACAGAACCTCTGCGCACCTGTCGCGTCGTTGACCTTGGCCGCTAACGCCGCCGTAGCGCCAGCGACCGGCACCTGGAGCGTTGTGAGCGGCTCTGGCACCTTCGCCAACGCGAACAGCCCAACGACCACCGTAACCGCTGCCGGCCTGGGTGTGAACGTGTACCGTTGGACGATCAACAATGGTCCCTGCCCTGGAGCGGTCACCACGAGCGATGTGACAATCACCATCTTCGATCCGGCGATCGCGAGTGCGAATGCGGGAGTGGACCAGGAGCTTTGCGGAGCCTCAGGTACTACGCTGGCCGGCAGTGCCGTTGCGGCTCCTGCGGTGGGTACGTGGACGGTCGTTAGTGGCGCGGCCACCATCGCGAACGCGAATAGCGCCAACGCTTCGATCACCGGTCTTCCCATCGGCACCACCGTGCTGCGCTGGACCGTCAACAATGGTCCCTGCGGGTCCACATCGGACGAGGTGACCATCCGCCGCTTCGACCCGAGCAACCCCATTGCCAACGCTGGTCCTGATCAAAGCATCTGTGTGCCGGTGGCACCGAACATCGTGACCATGGCGGCGAGCAGCGTCATCGCGCCTGCTGTGGGTACATGGACCGTGGTGTCCGGTGGTGGGACCATCACGAACCCGAACAATCCTACCACGCAGATCACGGGGCTGCCCCTTGGCATCAGTGAATTCCGTTGGACGGTGAGCAATGGCCCATGTCCGGACGGGTTGACCAACGATGTCGTCCGGGTATTCGTATTCGATAGCAATACGCCGATCGCGAACGCCGGTCCGGATATCTCACTCTGCACCACGAACGGTACCACGACCATGGCTGGCAGTGCGTACGCTTCACCGGCCACTGGTCTTTGGACCTTGGTGAGCGGAACCGGAACGATCGTGGATCCTAGTAGCCCAACGACGCAGATCACCGGTCTTCAAGTCGGACAGAACATCTTCCAATGGACGGTGGACAATGGCCCTTGCGCCAGCGGCATCACCACGGACCAGATGAGCATCTTCGTCTACGATCCGAACAACGCTGTTGCAGCTGCAGGTCCGAACCAGAACGTCTGCACATCCGCTGGTAACTCCATCACCCTCGAGGGAAGTCCTGTAACGTTCCCCGCTACGGGGGTGTGGACGGTGGTAGGTAGCCCCGCGACGATCGTCTCACCGAACTCGCCGATCACGCAGGTGACCGGTTTGGCCACGGGTAACTACTCCTTCATCTGGACGGTGAACAATGGCGTATGCCCGAACCCTGTCTCGAGCAGCACATCGTTGGTCGTGGTTGCTGATGGTACGGCACAGGCTGCTTTGGCAGGTCCCGATCAAAGTGTGTGCGGTACATCCTCCTCCGTTACCATGGCAGCGAACGTACCAACGGGTGTGGCCACTGGTTCTTGGAGTGTAGTCCAAGGCACGGCCAATTTCAGCAATAGCGCTTCGGCAGCGGCCACTGTGACCGGCCTCAGTGTTGGTGTGAACATCCTGCGCTGGAGCATCGACAACGGTGCCTGCGGTATCACCAGTGACCTGGTCACCATCCTCGTCTACGACCCGAACAACCCCGTGGCCAATGCGGGTGCGGACCAAGAGCTCTGTACGCCGACCACGAGTACTAACCTGGCCGGTAGCAACCTCATCATCCCTGCAGTTGGCCAATGGACCTTGGTGAGCGGTGCAGGTACCATCGCCAATCCCACAGCGCCGAACTCCGCTGTAAGTGGTCTCGCGATCGGTGAGAACGTGTTCCGTTGGCAGGTGAATAATGGCGCTTGCCCTAACCCGGTCACACAGGATGAGGTGAGCATCTTTGTCTTCGACAATGGAGCAGCTGTTGCGAACTCTGGTCCTGATCAGGAGGTGTGCACCCCTGTGGCTTCGGTCACCTTGGTGGGTAATGCCCCAGTAGGTTCAGCTGTGGGCACTTGGACGCGCATCTCTGGCGTGGGTACCATCACTTCGCCGAACGACCCGAACACCACGGTGACCGCTCTCGGTGTTGGGCTCAACATCTTCGAATGGTCCATCGACAACGGTTCATGCGGTGTCACGACCGACCGTGTGAGCATCTTCGTGTTCGACGGCACCAATCCGGATGCCGATGCAGGTGCCGACCAGGAGATCTGCACACCCGGCAGTACCGTTACGCTCTCCGGTAGCAGCGTGATCTTCCCCGCCTCGGGGACCTGGACACTTGTGAGCGGTGCTGGTATCGTCACTTCGCCGAACGACCCGTCCTCTTCCGTGACCGGTCTTGCGGTTGGTGAGAACATCTTCGAATGGACCGTCTTGAACGGCCCTTGCGCCAACCCGATCACCGCCGATCAGGTGAGCATCTTCGTCTTTGACCTGGCCAACCCGGAGGCCGAAGCTGGTCCGGACCAAGAACTCTGTTCGCCGACGTCCACCACGACAATGGCCGGTAGTTCCGTGATCTTCCCGGCCAGCGGTACATGGACGCTCACGCAAGGTTCGGGCGTGATCGCTAGTCCGAACGACCCGAACTCGGCCGTAAGTGGCCTCGCCGTCGGGATCAACATCTTCACTTGGACCGTCGATAATGGACCCTGCACCAACGGGATCACCACGGATCAGGTCCGGATCCTGGTGTTCGATGAGAACAACCTTGACGCGAACGCCGGACCCGATCAAGAACTCTGCACGCCGACCTCAACTACGACCCTGAGCGGTAGTCCCGTAACCAGCCCAGCGGAAGGCACATGGTCCATCGTGAGCGGCAACGCCGTGATCGCGGATCCGAACGACCCGAACACGCTCATCACAGGGCTGACGGTAGGGGAGGTGGTGCTGCGTTGGACGGTCGATAACGGCCCATGTGCCAATGGTATCACCACGGATGACGTCAGCATATACCTCTTCAATGATGAGAACCTCGATGCTGATGCTGGCGCCGATCAGGAGCTGTGCACACCGAACACCATCACGACGTTGGAAGGCAGTGCGGTGATCTTCCCGGCGGTGGGTACATGGACCTTGATCAGCGGTCAGGGTACCATCACCGATGTGAATGATCCGAACACCACGGTCACCGGTCTGGGGGTTGGTCAGAACACCTTCGCATGGACCGTGGACAATGGCCCGTGCGCCAACGGCATCACGACCGATGAGGTGAACATCTTCCTGTTCGACCTGAACAGCCCAGCCCCCAACGCTGGACCGGACCAAGAACTCTGCACACCCACCACTACGACCACCTTGCAAGGAAGTAGTGTCATCTTCCCCGCACAAGGAACCTGGACCGTGGTGGTAGGTACGGGCATCTTCGCTGATGCGAATGATCCCAATACCACGGTAAGCGGACTTTCTATCGGGGAGAACATCTTCCAATGGACGGTTTCGAACGGACCATGCGAGACCGATGGGGCATCGGACCAAGTGAGCATCTTCCTCTTCTTCGACGAGAATCCGCTCGCCTTCGCTGGGCCTGATCAGGAACTGTGCACGATCAACGTATCCACCACCACCATGGCGGGTAGTGCGGTCACTTTCCCGGCCATTGGTACGTGGACCTTGATCAGTGGGACCGGAACCATCGCCAACCTGAACGATCCATCCACGACCATCTTCGACCTCTCCATCGGTGAGAACGTCTTCGAATGGACGGTGGATAATGGCCCTTGTGCGAGCGGGATCACCACGGATCGTGTGAGCATCTTCGTGTTCGACGAGAATAATCTGGATGCGAACGCCGGACCCGACCAAGACCTCTGCACGCCGACCACCAGCACCACCTTGCAGGGAAGTGCGCTCGTTGTCCCTGCCACAGGTCTTTGGACCGTGGTGCAAGGCACCGGGACCATCACCGATCCGACCAACCCGAACACCACCATCACGGGCCTTGGCGTAGGGACGATCGTGGTCGCCTGGACGGTTGACAACGGACCATGCTCGAGCGGCATCACCAGTGATCAACTATTGATCCGCCTGTTCGACGAGAACAACCCGATCGCCGATGCGGGCCCGGATCAGGAACTCTGCTCCAGTGATCCGGAGACCAACATGCAGGGCAGTGCCATCATCGCACCGGCGAACGGCTTCTGGGAATTGGTGAGCGGCATCGGTACCATCGCGGACCCGACTTCACCAACCACACAGGTGACGGACCTAGCCATCGGGGAGAACATCTTCCGATGGACCGTTTCCAACGGCCCCTGCACCAACCCGCTGACGGAGGATATCGTGAGCATCTTCGTGTTCGACGAGAACAACCCCGACGCCGCAGCCGGACCGGATCAGCAAGTGTGTACGCCGGTGACGGAGGCCACCATGGCTGGTTCTTCGTACACCTTCCCGGCCACCGGAACGTGGACCCTCGTTAGCGGGCAGGGTACGATCGCCGATGCGACCAACCCAACGGGTGTCATCACCGACCTCGGTCTTGGAGTCAATACCTTCCGTTGGGAGGTGTACAACGGCGGTTGCGCGAACCAATTGACCAGCGACGAGGTCGATATCGTGCTCTTCGATGCCGATGCACCACCAGCGAATGCCGGACCCGATCAGGAGTTCTGCGCGCCGGACGAGAATGCCACATTGACCGGCAACGCTCCTGTTGGTGCTGCCACCGGCACATGGACACGTGTACAGGGTACGGGTGTGATCGCAGATCCTTCTTCTCCGACGACCACCGTTACCGGTCTGACCGTTGGTGAGAACATCTTCACCTGGACGCTTGAAGGCGGTATCTGTGTGACCACGGTGGACTCGGTCAGTCTCTTCGTATTCGATCCTAACAACCCGATCGCCAATGCGGGCCTTGATCAGGAACTGTGCATGCCCGAAGATTCTGTCTTCATGGCTGGCAGCAACTTGATCTTCCCAGCCACCGGAATCTGGACCACACTTGTCGGAACTGGTACGCCGCAGAACCCCGGTGATCCCGGTACGGTGATCACTGGTCTTAGCCTAGGCCTGAACAGCTTCCAATGGGAGGTGTACAACGGCCCTTGTGCGAACGGGCTTACCACGGACATCGTTGACGTGACCCTCTATGATGATACCACCGCTGCGGCGAATGCCGGCCCAGATCTGCAGCAGTGCCTACCGATCACGGAGATCAACTTGCAAGGTGTTCAACCACCAGCTCCCGCCGAAGGAACATGGACGTTGATCGCGGGTACTGGCGTGATCGCAGAGCCGAACAACCCGACCTCCTTGGTCACGGGTCTTTCACAAGGCATCAACACCTTCGTGTGGACCCTCGAATGGGATCCCTGCCCGAACAACGGTCTGCTCACCGATACCGTGAGCGTGTTCGTGTATGATCCTGGAGCGCCATTGGCCAACGCTGGACCTGACCAGCAGCTGTGCTCTCCGGCGAACACCAGCGTGCTCACCGGCAATACACCTGCCATCCCGGGTGTAGGCACTTGGTCGGTCATCAGCGGAACGGCTGTGATCGCTGATCCGAATGACCCGACCAGTGCGGTCTCCAACCTCGAGATCGGTGAGCATGTGCTGGTTTACGAGATCTACAACGGCATTTGTGGTTTTGGTCCTCCAAGCACCGATACGTTGACCATACGTGTGTATGATGGTGAAGCGCCACCGGCCTCGACGGGCGAGAGTATTAGCGCCTGCACTCCGGTGGACGAGATCACTCTGCAAGGCAATTCGCCCGTGTTCCCCGCGATCGGGACCTGGACCGGAACCAGTGGTACCATCGCTTCACCGAACGATCCAGCATCGGTCGTGACCGGTCTTGGCGTGGGTCAGTTCGAGTTCATCTGGACCATCGACAACGGAGCGTGCGGTTCGTCCAGTGCCTCGCAGAGCGTATTCATCTACGACAGCACTGCACCGGATGCCGATGCAGGCCCTGATCAGGAACTCTGTACGCCCAATACCACCACCACCTTGGCAGCGAACACCGCGGTGATCCCTGCCATCGGTTCGTGGACCGTTGTGGCTGGTGGAGGTGTCGTGGCCGATCCAGGATCGCCTACGTCGAGCGTGAGCGGTCTCACGGTAGGCACCAATACGTTCCGCTGGTCCATCAACAACGGACCATGTGGCACCACCACGGATGAGGTGACCATCCTTGTGTACCAAGAGGACCATCCGCCTGCGAACGCAGGTCCCGATCAAGAGCTCTGCACGCCGTCCAGCAGTACCACCCTGGCTGGCAGCACGGTCACCTTCCCGGCCACGGGCACTTGGGTGTTCGTGAACGGAAGTGCCACGTTGAGCGACGCGAATTCACCTACCGCCACGCTATCCGGTCTGACCGTCGGCGTGTACACGCTGCAGTGGGTGGTGGATAATGGCCCTTGCGCGAACGGTACCACCACGGACGAGGTGACCATCACGGTCTATGACAATGCGAGTGCGCCGGCTGCGGCTGGACCCGACCAGGACTACTGTACACCGATCAACGGACCGGTGACCATGTTGGCGAGCGCTCCATCAGCGCCTGCTACTGGTCAATGGATATTGATCAGCGGTAGCGCAACCATCGTGGATGCATCGAACCCCTTCACCGGGATCACCGATCTGGGTTTGGGTGAGAACGTGTTCGAATGGACCGTGGACAACGGACCTTGTGGAACCACCACTGACCGGATTTCCATCCGTGTGTTCGACAGCACGGTCCCACGTGCCGATGCGGGTGAAGATCAGGAGCTGTGCCAGCATGTATCCACCACCGCGACCTTGGATGCCATCGCCGCGGTCAGCACCGCCACCGGTTCCTGGTCGCGCATCGCCGGTAGTGGTGTGATCACCGCACCTGCTGATGCGAACACCACGGTAACGGGCTTGGCGCTCGGCTCGAATGTGTTCGTGTGGACGGTGAACAATGGAGAATGCGGCACCACAACGGATACGGTGATCATCGTGCTGAAGGACTGCTTGACGCTCACCATTCCGAATGCGTTCTCTCCGAACGGCGATGGCGTGAACGACGTGTATACCATCGAGAACCTGCAGTACTACCCCGAGAACACTTTCACCGTGTTCAATCGATGGGGGAACAAGGTGTTCGAGGCCACACCCTACACCAACACGTGGGATGGTACCAGCCAGTTCGGTTCTGCCTTCGGTGAACTGCTCCCCGAGAGCACCTACTACTATGTCCTCGATCCGGGTACCGGTGACGAGGTGTTCAACGGTTACATCTACCTGCGCCGCTAGTGGTCACACCCTCAACAGCACCGCGCAACATGCAAGAACAGATGAACAGCTTCACTCACCGGATCAAGGGAACGACCATAGCGTTGTTGCTGGCCACGGGCCTCTTCGCCCAGCAGGATCCGCAGTTCACCCAATATATGTTCAACCTACTCGCCATTAATCCGGCCTATGCTGGTAGCGCGGATAGGGTGAGCTTGAAGGCCCTCAGTCGCCATCAATGGGTGGGTTTCGAAGGCGCACCCACCACGCAGACACTCACGGTGCATTCACCACTGGGTAGGGAGAGCTTGGCCTTGGGCGGTACCATCATGCGTGACAGCCACGGGCCCATCACACAGTACACCTTCATGGCCGACTTCGCCTACCGGATCTTCATGGGCGACGCTAAACTCGCCTTCGGTCTGAAGGGAGGTCTCAACCTCTTTCAAGGTCAGTTCGCCGATCTGAATCCACTGACCCAAGGTGACCAGGTGTTCCAGCAGAACGTGGCCACGAAGCTCGACCCGCAGTTCGGTTTCGGTGTGATGTACTACAGCGATCGCTACTTCATCGGCTTGAGCACACCGAAGCTCCTCCGTACCGAGTTCTTCCAGACCGATTCGCTGGCCTTCGTATCGCAACCCGGTCAGCGCCCACACTATTTCCTCACCGGTGGGTATGTGTTCGATATGGGGCTCTACCACAAGTTCAAGCCCACCTTCCTGGTGAAGGCCGTGCAAGGCGCACCGGTGAGCTTCGACCTCAGCGCCAACTTCCTGTTCTTCGAGAAGTTCTGGCTCGGGGCCATGTACCGACATACCGACGCGGTCGGTGCGCTGGCGCAATACCACATCACCGACGACCTCTCCGTGGGATATTCCTACGATTACCCTCTGAGCACGCTGCGCAACTACAGCGGAGGCTCTCACGAGATCATGCTTGGCTTCGATCTGGGTAAAAAGCCGAAAGGCGTTCGTTCACCACGCTACTTCTGATCATGACGAACCCCATGCGACCGCACAGCACACCGATCAGCGTGTTGCTCCGTTTGCTCATACCTGTCCTACTGCTTCCTGCGTTGGGCCATGCCCAGAAACTGAAGGAACGCATGGCGGGACGTGCCGCCGAGGTATTCGACTACCCGCAAATGGCCGCGATCTACGAGGATCTGGTGGTGACCGGCAAGGCGGAGCCTGCTGATATGCGCCGTCTCGCACTGGCCTACCGCAAGATGGGCGAGCCACAGAAGGCCGAGGCCACCTACCTGAAACTGATGGGTACAGGCGCTCAATCGCCCGATGATGTCTTCGCGTATGCCGAGCAACTGCGCGCCAATGGGAAGTACGCGGATGCCATCGAATGGTATGGTACTTATGGCAGCTTGCGTCCGGAGGACACACGGGCACAGGCATACATCAAGAATCCGCGCATGTTCGAACGGTTGATGCGGGACTCGGCTAGCGCAACGATCAGAACATTGCCGATCAACTCTGACAAAGCCGATCTTGCCCCAAGCATCATGGAGGAACTGTTGCTCTTTGCCAGCGCACGTGGTGAAGGAGTGGGCGGTGATCGTGAGTACCTCTGGGATGAACAGCCTTACCTGAACCTGTACACCGCCCTTTGGAAAGGTGAAACAGCCGAGGATGCGTTGGTGATGCGCAAGGATGTCAACAGTCGATTCCACGATGGTGTGGGCTCTTTCGATTCCGTCGCCAACCGCTTGTACTTCACGCGGAACAACTACTACTACGGAACGCTCGATCGCAATACGAAAGGAGAGCTCAACTTGGGCATCTTCTACAGCAATGTGATCACTGGCGAATTCGGTCAGCCCGAATGGAGCAATCTGGTCCCGTTCGACCACAATGACCCCGAGGCCAACTACGGCCATCCGATGGTGAGTTCGGATGGTCGTAAACTCTTCTTCGCTAGCGATCGTGCAGGTGGACAGGGAGGGACGGATATCTGGTACTGCGATAACCTGGGCAACCAGTGGGGTTCACCCATCAACATGGGTCCCGAGGTGAACACCGCAGCCAACGAGCTCTATCCTTTCCTGCACCGCGATAGCACGCTCTACTTCGTAAGCACCGGTCATCCCGGTCTTGGTGGCTACGATATCTTCTACTCACGTTTGTCGAAGGTTGGTCCGGGCAAGGTGTTCAACCTGGGTTACCCCATGAACACCCGCTTCAACGATCATGGCCTGATCTTCTTCAACGATACCACCGGTTTCTTTGCCAGTGATCGGCCAGGTGGAAAGGGCAGCGACGATATCTACGGGTGCACCGTTCGTCCTCCTATGGTCTACATGGCCGGTATCGTCATCGATAAGGATTCACGGCAGCCCATTGAAGGTGCCACACTTCAGATGAAGGATGCCGATGGGAAGTTCGTGGAGCGTTTCAAGGTGGAAAGCGAACCGGGAGGCAAGTTCAAGATCGAAGTGCCGTACCACGAGAAGTACGTGCTGATCGCGAACAAGAACGGGTATTTCCAGAAGGAACTTACCCTGAACACCAACGACGATGCGCTGGAGGAGATCGTGGTGGAAATGCAGAAGTACGACTACGCTGTGGAAGGCGTGATCAGCAACGGGGAGACCAACGCACCGTTGGAGGGCGCCACTGTTCAGCTGCTGGATGCCCAGGACAATGTGCTGGAGACCGTGAACACCGATGCCAGTGGCAAATACGCCTTCGCCTTGAAGCCAGAAATGGACTACCGGGTGAAGGTGGAGAAGGAGGGTTTCTTCAAACAGAGCGCCAAGGTGAGCACCAAGGGTAAACCCAATGGCGTGATCAAGAACGACTTCAAGCTCTTCCCGCTCGAGGTGGATCAGGTGGTGCGCTTGGAGAACATCTTCTACGACTACAACAAGTCCAACATCCGGGCGGATGCCGCTGTGGAGCTGGACAAGCTCGTGGCCACGTTGCAGGATAACCCCACGGTGAAGATCGAGCTGAGCTCGCATACCGATTGCCGAGGTAAGGACCCGTACAACTTGAGCCTGTCGCAGAAACGTGCCAAAAGCGCCGTGGACTACATCATCAGCAAGGGTATTCCCAAGGCGAACATCACGAGCAAGGGCTACGGCGAAAGCCAGCCCAGCGAGCCTTGTGCTTGCGAACAATGTTCAGAGGATCAGCATCAACGGAACCGGCGTACCGAGTTCAAAGTGCTTTCGAAGTAGGTTAGGTCAGGGACCAGGGAAGCCGGCGGGTCATCGTGTGAACGGTGGCCCGCTGGTCATTTATACTGATCACCAGAGGGTTAAGTCCGATTGTCCGTGCGCTGAAGAAGGCTGCGCCCAAAACAAAAAGCCCATCGAGCGAACGATGGGCTTGTGGAATTCTATTTAATCACACCTAACTTTAGCCGGTCCGCCTCCGGGTTAATGGTCTCTCTGGCGCTCTCAACGCCCCATAACCCGGAGGCAGGACTTCGGTTAAACTCTTTGCTCTAAACCTCCGTGGCTCTAATGCATCACTTAGCCTCTCTCTTGACCACGCGATACGACCTGTTCGGAGTACGACAAAGAACCGTGTTTCTGAATCCTCCTCTCACCGAGAATTCACAGCAAAATTAGAGGGGTGGTATAGCCTGTCTTGTAGAATATTCGCCACGACATGAGCGAGCAACTGGAAGAGGGTGTTGGTCAGGGGGCCTTTCGGTTCCTTGTAGCCGATGATCATATGATCGTCCGCCGTGGACTTCAGAATCTCATCCATGATCAGTTCAAAGCCTCTGCCATCAAAGAGGTGGCTAGCAACAAGGAACTGCTCGCCATGCTCGAGAAGTGGGTCCCTGATCTGCTCATCCTCGACCTTCAGATGACCGATGGTAGTGCCTTGGATCACTTGGAGCGGATCTGCAAGGCACATCCCGAGATGCGCGTGCTCGTCTACAGCATGCGTTCGGAGGCGGTCTATGCACAACGCGTCATGGCTCTAGGCAGCGTGGGCTTCTTGAGCAAGGAAAGCAGTGAGGACGAGGTTGTCCGCGCGATCAGGCGCGTGTTGCAAGGGTTGGAGTACATGAGCCCACGAACAGAAATGCATTTCCTGGAGAAGGACCCGGAACTGATCAAGGATCCGTTCAGTCAGCTCTCGGACCGTGAAGTGGCCGTGATGGAGGATCTTCTGGAAGGCAAGGGAGTGAAGGAGATCTCCGCTCGTTTGGGCGTGCAGCCGACCACAGTGGCTACGTACAAGGCCCGCCTTTTTGATAAGTTAGGGGTGTCGAACCTGATCGACCTCCAAGCACTGGTGGTCGCGCATCGTCAGTCGCAAGCCTGATGTTGTCTTTTCGTTCGCTTTTCTCGACGGCCTTCGTGTGGTGCCTAGGGTCCATGCTCCAGGCCCAAGAGACGTGGTCCAGTGAACAGTTCATGTCCGAGAACGGACTGCTGCAGAACCGGGTGCATGTCATGGTGAAAGATCGCTGGGGCGCCCTGTTGATCGGTACTGAAGGTGGCTTGGTGCGCTTCGATGGGCATCACTTCAAACAGCTGGGTATCCGTTCTTCGGAGGGCGTCCGCCCATCCCGGGTGCTCGACATCCTTCCTGCATCGGATGGTACTTATGTGATCCGCGATGCGGGTTGCCGTCAGTACCTGTGTACAGATGATCTGGTGAGTTCCCTGACCGGTACCGCACCTACGAGGCAGTACACTTCGCGGTTCGCGGGTGCCATAGGTAGCGCTATGGCGAGCGTGGCAGCGATGGACCCCGACTCCACCCTCGCGCGCAAGAATGAATGGCCAGCCGTCGTGCGAGCTGTTCCATTGGGTGATGGGATCTGGTGTCTTCGCACGGCCGATGAACTTCTCGTCTACGATGACACCGCATTCCTGCGATCGGTGAACTTGCCGAGTGGTCGTTCAGCCCACCTCTTCGCATTGGGGGAGCATCTGTATACCTTCAATAATGAAGGAGTTACTTTCCGTGTAGACCACAGGACTGGTCTGGTGGCCCCCGTTCGCACCGAAGGCATGCCGGTGCCCGAAGTACGCAACGGGCAACTCACCTGGCGGCTTTTCTGGGATCCACAGGAACGCAGTGCGGCGGTCATCGTCGATGATCGACTTTTCACGTTGACGGCAAAGGATGCGGGAGAACTCGTTGTTGCCGAGGCGGTCGATGTGAAGCTGCCACAAGGGGCGAAGGTCGGTGCCTTGGTTTGGCTCGATGGACAGAATGCACTGGCACTGGGAACCGATAACAAGGGTTTGTTCATCTATCGCAAACAGCGGATGAGGAGCCTATTGTGCGATGGGCTCTCTGAGGGCGTCAACAATGCGTACAATGCTCAAGCTCCCTATGGTGGCGATGCCGTCCTTACGAGCACGCGCGGCGGTGCCCGGCTCTTCAATGCTTCGGGCTGTTCAACGCAGAGTGCACCGTTCAAAGGGTTCAACGAAGGTGCGATCGTCATGGATCAGAATGGACGTTATTGGTACGGACGCGGGGATACGACCTTCCAATATGATGTTGTGACCGAGCGGGAGACCGCGATCCGACCCGGTCTTCGCCCGCTCTGTTTCTTCGATGAAGGCGATGTGATCTGGATGGGAGCTGGATCCGGGATACACCGGATCGCGAACGGTAACATGACACTTGCGCATCCGCTCACCGAGGGCGACCTGGCGTTCAGGCCCAATGACCTCTGTCGTACACCAGAAGGGGAGCTTTGGATGGCCACATGTTCTGGGGTCTATCGTGTGAGCGCCAAAGGCGGATGGGAAGTCGTGGATGGACTTGGCCAGGTGTGCGCCAGAACACTTGAAGTGCTGGACGGCGCCGTCCTTGTTGGCACTTATGGCAGTGGTGCTTACCTCTGCAGGGAAGGGCGTGTCATGCAATTGCGACGCGATGAGAAAGGTTTCCTCAGTCACGTGCATGGCTTCATGCCGGATGAAGCGGGTTTCGTATGGATGAGCACCAACCAAGGTCTGTTCCGGGTGAAGCGCTCCGACCTTACCGCTTGGAGTGCTGACACCACGCAGCGGATGTACTACGCCTATTATGGCAAGCGCGCGGGTTTGAGCAATGCGGAGTTCAATGGCGGTTGTTCACCATCCTACGTCCGTACGCGCGATGGGTGGGCTTCGTTCCCGACCATGGATGGCTTGGTCTGGTTCAGGCCTGAAGCCATACCCGATGCCTACCCAGCCAACGAACTGCGGGTCGAGAACATCTTAGTGAACGGCGTGCCCCATTCCGGAGCATTGGACCTTCCTGCGGATCACCGTGACCTTGTCATTTCCTTCTCCTTGGCCTATTGGGGCGATCCGGAGAATGTGCGGTTGGAATACTCCCTTGGAGAGGATGAGGAGGATTGGATGGTCATGGCTCCAGGGCAGCGCGACCTTCGGTTGAGTTCATTGGCGCCCGGTGAACACGAATTGCGTGTGCGTAAGGTGGGCGCTCCGATACGCACCGATCCCCAGGTCCTGACCCTCGCGGTCCGCATCGAAGCGCCTTTGTATAGGAAGCCCTGGTTCATCATGGCCGTGGCGCTGGCCACAGTCTTGTTGTTCTTCGGGGCCATACGCCTGAACGACTCACGCCTACGGCGACGCAACGCTGAATTGGAGCGCAAAGTGGCCGACCGGACCCGTGAGCTTGTCGAAGCGAATACGGATCTGCGCCGTTCGTTGGAAATGAAGGAGATGCTCGTCTCCATCATTTCTCATGACATCGTCACACCGCTAAGGTTCATAGCACGGGTGGCCACAGGGGTTTCAAGGCGGGTGCCCATGGAGAACGAGGACCGACTGGTGAGCACCTTGACCGATCTGGCCAATTCATCGGAGAAACTGCACACCAACGCACAAGGCCTTCTACAGTGGATCAAGCGGCAGGATGGCAGGATCGAACTCCGACCGCGCAACATCGTGGTGCATCTTCTGGTCGAGGAGGTCTTGGAACGTGAACGCGAACGCGCCGCTGAGAACGGCGTTACCCTGAATAATCTGGTTCCGTTGGACGATACCATCCGGACGGATAGGAACGTACTCTCGATCATCCTGCACAATGCCATCGGTAACGCTGTCACGCACAGCGGTGGCGCCAGCGTTTCTGTTTCAGGAGCACTTGTCGAACATCGCTATAGGTTGACGATCAAGGATATGGGAGGTGGAATGCCCGAGGCCGTGCTCCGTCATGCCAAGCGGGTACAGTCCCATGGTGCGTTAGGGGCCATGGGGCAGGAAGGTGAACGAGAGGTCCAAGGTCTTGGCCTGCTGATCATTGCCGACCTCACCCAATTGATGGGCGGGGAATTCACCGTGGATAGTGTGGTCGGCGAGGGTACCACCGTGTGTATCACACTGCCTGCTGATAGCGAAGGAAGATCCTAGTCGGCGCAGGCAACGAAGGGTCATTTGACGGCGTCTTACTCTTGTGGCAAAAATTCTACAAGAATTTTGGCTGCTTGTTGGATATCGGTAACTTGCGCTCCTCTCACATCAACGACCGCTCTCACGGTTCATGCTCTCTCTACGACAGTACCTTACAGTCCTATGCGCTGTACCAGCCTTGGTGCTGGCGCAGGAAGTTTGTACGAACGGGTTGGATGATGATGCCGACGGCCTCATTGACCTGAACGATCCCGACTGCCCGTGCAGCACGGCCATCACGCCCGAGAACGTTGAATCGTACATCAACAACCACTCCTTTGAGGAGCAGGTTCAAGGGCCGAATGGACCCTGTTGTCCATTCGGTTTCGTAAGCGCCGTCAGCCCTCCCTGGCTGAGTTGTGCCACAGGTTGGTACCAAGCGACGTCGGCCACATCGGACTACTTCCACGAATGCGGGTATTCACCGGTCGGTTTTCCGCTACCCCCGCCGGATGGCCAAGGTGCTTTGGGCTTCTATGCATTCCAGGGCTACATGGAGTACGTGGGCACTTGCCTTACCATCGCCTCTCCGCCCCAACCCTTGCTCGCCGGTACCACTTACACCATTTCCATGTGGGTGACCTCTGTTGCGGCCAATGGTGATCACACCCAGTCGTCTACGGAATCTGATCCTTCCGTATTCCAGGACCTGCTGCCCTTGGCGATATTCGGCTATGCCGATGCCTGTGTGCCTTTTCCGATCAGTACGGAAGCTTGCATCGGACTACAGCCGGGTTGGCAGGAATTAGGCCGTGTGGAGTACCAGCCGACTGGAGAGTGGACACGGGTATCCATCACCTTCACGCCTGCGGACGAGATCCATAGCGTGATCATCGGTGGGGCTTGCGATCTACCCGCCTCCTTCGCTCCGCAGATCATACCAGATGATTTCGGAGATGAGTTGGAGGTGATGCCCTATTTCCTGATCGATGAGCTTTTGTTGACCTTGGCTCAAGACCAGGTCTTGGGCCCGGTGAGCGCTTCTGGTTCCATTTGTGCCGAAGATGCCGTGGCCGTGGCCAGCCCGCCGGATGGGGCTACGAATTTCCAGTGGTACCACAATGGGGTGGCCATCCCAGGGCAGACCTCCCCGACACTCGACGTTTCCTCGGTCGGCACCGGAGGCGGTCTTTACACGATGTCCAGCACCTTCCAAGGCCAATGCCTGATGGGCGCAGCCGCAGTGATCCAGCCTGAAGAGCCGAGACCCACCTTGACCATCGGTCCGGTGACAGGCTGCGCACCGCTGATGGTGCTTTTCGACGATGTCACACCCAACGGCGTCACCTCCCGGTGGACCTTTGGTGATGGGGGCTCCGGTGAAGATCCGATGGAGTTGCACACGTACGGAGCACCAGGTTCGTATGATGTTTCCCTCACCGTTACTGATGCAGCAGGTTGTGTGGGCGATACGCTGATCGAGAATGCCGTGGTGGTTGCTGGTGCTCCTTCCGCATTCCTTGGTGCGACACCTAACCCGACCGACGTAGAGAACACAGTGGTCAACCTTACCGCCGCTGGTTCACAAGGCGACATCATCAGTTGGTGGTGGGACCTCGGTGATGTGCCACCAGGCACATCGACCGATCCTGCCTTGACCATCGAACTACCTGCCGTAGAAGGCGAGTATCCGATCGTTCTAGTGGTACAGACCGCTGCGGGTTGTGTGGATACAGTTCGTTCCGTCCTTATCGTGACCGAACCCGGTGTGATCGACCTGCCTAACGTGTTCAGCCCCAACAGTGATGGCCGCAATGATCGGTTCATCCCCTTGGACTATACAGGTGAGCCCGGGCTCATGGAGATCTACAACCGCTGGGGACAATTGATCTTCACGACGAAGGCCCTTGCGCAGGGATGGAGTGGCAATGACTTCCCCGATGGCACATACTACTATGTGGTGATCCCCGATGATCCCACCGCTTCAACCTTGAAGGGCCATGTCACCTTGGTGAGATGATAGGTCGGGCTTCACATAGGATCCTGACGCTACTTCTTATTAGCGGGATGTCCTTGGGTGGCGGTATGCTCAAGGCTCAGCTGATCATCAATACCACCCAGGTTCCGACCACCTTGGTGCAGAACGTTCTGCTGGGTGCTGGTGTGTTCGCAAGCAATGTCACCTTCAATGGGACACCTGGCGTGAACTTCCCGACCGATATCGATCGTCGTATAGCACGCTTCAATGGCACGAACTGTAATGTGGGTCTGCCTGGAGGAGTGGTGCTTCACTCCGGTGATGTGAGCTATGTGCCCGGTCCGAATGATCAGGAAGTGGTCGGAGCTGGTGGTATTCCCTTCAATGGTTCGCCGGATGCCGACCTCGCACAGATCGCGCAGTATATCAACTGGCAACTTGGCACCGGAGCTGGTGTATACAACAAGGCCGTGCTGGAGTTCGACTTCATACCGCTATACGACATGGTGCGGTTCCGGTATGTGTTCTCCTCAGAGGAATACGAGCGTTGGACCTGTCTGGAGTACAATGACGCGTTCGGCTTCTTCCTCAGCGGGCCGGGCATCAGCGGCCCGTTCAACAACAATGCGATCAATCTGGCGCTTGTTCCAGGAACCACTACACCTGTTGGAGTGAATACGGTGAACAGCGGTATGGTGCCGAACAACGCGAATTACGGTGATGCATTGAATCCGTTCGGTGGTTGTTTCAATGTGGATCCGAACTGGTTCCAGAACACGGAGTATTACATCTACAATGGAGGGGTCGTAGGGGGATTGCTCGGTGGCCCTCAAACGGAGGAGCCCTATTGCTGTGATCCCTACTACATACAGCACAATGGTCTCACTGTGGTCCTGGAAGCGACCGCAGCGGTGCAATGCGGTCAGCAATACCACATCAAGATGGCGTTGGCGGATATCGGCGATTTCCGCGTGCCTTCGGCAGTGTACATAGAGCAAGGTTCGTTCTCGAGCACCGATCGCTTCAGTATGGACGTGGCACCTGGACCTAACGTCGAATTCACTGCGGACGATACGACCTTCATCGAGAACGATTGTGACAGTGTCTACCTCCGGTTCCATCGCTGGGGTGGCTTCTACCTCGATGAGGATCTGCAGATCACGGTCGGGGGAACAAGTACACCCGGAGTGGATCATATGCCGGTCCTACCAACACAGGTCCACTTCAATCAGTTGGATTCTACCGTGGTGGTACCGATCGCTGTTCCTACGGACGGTGATGGTGTGGAGGACCTGATCATCACGATCGTCACCTGCGATGGTTTAAAGCTTCAGACATACACCTATCAGATCGACCAACGGCCACCGATCCTGGTGGAGTTGGATGACGTGGAGCTGACCTGCCCGGCAACGGTGGCCCTGACACCGGTCGTGAGCGGTGGAGGCGAAGATGCTTCAGCGTATACCTACCTGTGGAACACCGGTGCGGCCACCCCGTCGATCACGGTGGCGGTGGAAGAGAGCACACAGTTCTGGGTCACAGTGGATGATTGTTGGAGCGTGCCAGTGACCGATAGTGCTTGGGTACTTATTCCAGAGTATGCACCATTGACGATCACGTTGACCCCGGATACCGCCATTCCATGTCTGGCCACGGCGGAATTGGAGGTGGTCGCGACTGACGGGGCGGGCGACTACACGTACTCTTGGACATTGAACAATGTAGTGGAAGGAACCGACGCCCAGCTCGAAGTACCGGCCACTACACCACCGGTGTACTACGTCGTGACAGTCACTGATCTTTGCGGCGAAGAAGTGACGGATTCCGTTCTCGTTTCTCAAGCCGCCCCTATTCCGCTCACGATCACCTTGACACCAGATACCGCCATTCCGTGCCTCGGTAACGCCGACCTGGAAGTCGTTGTGGAGGGTGGCGGCGGTGATATCGCCATTGTTTGGCGCGAGGGAACTACCGTTGTCGGGAATGGCACCGTACTGAATGTTCCGGCTTCCGTGCTGACCGTGTATGAGGTGGAGGTGTCCGATCAATGTGGCCAAACGGTGACGGGCCAAGTGGAGGTTACCACCGCACCGCCCATTCCATTGACGATCACCTTGACCCCTGATACGGCGATCCCATGCCTTGGTAGCGCCGACCTTGAGGTCGAGGTTGAAGGGGGAGGTGGTGCGATCGACATCGTTTGGCGCCAGGGCACCAGCGTGGTCGGAACGAGCCCTGTTCTGACCGTACCGGCTTCGGCATTCACGGTCTACGAAGTGGAGGTCTCCGATGAATGCGGCCAGTCCGTGACTGGCGAAGTCGAAGTGACCACAGGGCCCACACCACCACTGATCATCGTGGCTGAAGGAGATACAGTTTTTTGTGCCGGGGAGCCGATGGTCCTACAGGTGCTTACCGTCACGGGCGGTGGCGGTCAATACACCTACCGGTGGGCGCCCTCAGGAACAGGGACGAATGATGCCGCGAGTTATGAGGTCGCCGTGGACGACGATACCTTCTTTGAGGTCGTGGTGACGGATGAGTGTGGTAACAGCGCGGATACCCTATTGGCCGCTGTGGTTTTGGATCATCCGCCGCTTCTCATTTCTGTATCGAACGATACCATCGTTTGCCCAGGTGAGCAAGTTCCGCTGTGGGTAGAGGTGACCGGTGGTGCTGGCACCTCATCGATCGATTGGCCGGGTATCGGATCCGGTGGAGCTGTCGTTTGGACTGCGAACAGTGGCGGGATCGCGGCAGTAGTGAACGTCACGGATGAATGCGGTGAGACCGTTAGTGCTACCGTGGATGTGGCTGTGCATCCGGCTGAAGTATGGATCGATGCCACGGAACTCGGCGACAGTGAATGGCGCTTCCAAGCGACCACGGACCCGACGGAAGGTATCGACTTGGAATGGGACCTTGGAGATGGCACCATGATCGAGGATCAGTTCATCGTATCGCACACGTACACGGATACCGAGGCGCACTGGGTCTATCTCTACATGGTCACGCCTGAGGGATGCACCGCGGTGGATAGTGTGCAGACTCGCCCGCCTTCGGCCTCCATCTATTTCCCCAATGCGTTCAGTCCGAACGACGATGGAGTGAATGAGAGTTTCGGTGGGGAAGGGGTCCTTCTGGATCGCTACGAGCTGTATGTCTTCGACCGCTGGGGAGGCATCATCTTCGAAAGCAACAACCTCGCTGTTCGCTGGGACGGAACAATGGACGGGGAACCCGTGATGAACGGAGTTTATCAGTACAAGTATTTGGCAAAGGGAGAGAAACTTCCGCTGAAGCTGGGCTTCGGTCACGTGGTCCTGTTGCGATGAATGCCTTCGTAGCCATATCCGCACGGGTCTTTTCCTTCGCGAACGTGCTGGTCCTCGCATCTGTCCTACAGGTAGCGCGGGCACAAGTGAATGTACTTTCTCCTGGGCGTTTCGACCCTGTTTCCGTTTCCCTTGACGATGCCGCACGAGCACAACGCGGTGAGCTCCCCTTCTATGGGCGTTTGTTGGATCTGAACGCGCACACCGCTGAGCGTGGCTCATGGAACACGGAGGGTGATCAGCGCGTGTGGCGGGTAGCGATCACTTCTCCAGGCGCGCAGGCCATCGAGTTGTTCTATGATGACATGATCTTGCCAAGCGGTGCCGAGCTTGTGGTCCGTGATCCTGCTGGAGAAGAGGAGTTCGGTCCGTTCACCGCCGCCGACGTGTTCGGAAGTGTTTTCTCCACACCGCTGATCACCGGTGATCGATGTATCGTGGAGTATCGGGTACCCGTGTATCTCCAAGATCCTGGCGGTTTCCGTATCACGCATGTCGGCCATGCATACCGTGATGTACTTGACGGATCATGCAATGTTGATGCGGTGTGTTCACCCGAGGGTGATGGTTGGGAGGCTGCCGCTGCGGGCGTCGTGCGGATCAGCATCGTCGCTGGCGGTGGCGTTGGTTGGTGCAGTGGCGCGCTGGTCAACAATGTCCGGCAGGATTGCTCACCGTATATCCTCTCGGCCTGGCACTGCGGAGCAGGTTCTACGGCTGCACAGATGAACGCCTTCAAATTCTACTTCGGCTACCAGCGCCCTAACTGCGGATCCGGTGCAGCTCCTTCCAACCTGTTCCTGACCGGCGCACAACTACGTGCCTTTAGCAATGACAATGCTGGGAATAGCGGGTCGGACTTCATGCTGCTGGAAGCCAATGGCTCCATTCCCGCCCATTTCCCACAGTACTTCCTCGGATGGGATGCAGCTTCCCAGACCACCAGTGCGGCGGATGGAGTATGTATCCATCATCCCACAGGATCGCCGAAACGGATCAGCTCATACACCCAGACCCTGACCACCGGTCATTGGGCGCCGTCTACCGGATTACAATCCCATTGGCGGGTGAACTGGGTCGAAACAGTGAACGGGCACGGTGTCACCGAATCGGGCTCCAGCGGTGCTCCTTTGTTACGGCGCACCAGTGCTGGGGAGCCACAGGTGATCGGAACACTTTCCGGAAGCACCGGCCAGTTATCGTGTGCTTCCCTTGGAGGCACGAGCTATTTCGGCAAGCTGAGCTATCACTGGTCGCAGAACCCGAACACAGCGGTTTTGAAGCTCCGCAACTGGCTCGATCCCGATGCTACAGGAACGTTACAGGTAGATGGTGGTGTCTCACCTTGCACGACCGTCGCCTCCATTGCCGAAGCCAGCTTTGGTGTACCGTTAGATATCCGGTATGATGCTGCTGCTCGCTGCGTTCGGATCCACCATCCTGAAGCGACCGGTTCTCTTTCTATACTGGTCTTGGATATGGCAGGTAGGGAGGTGAATGCACCAGTCCTGCGTTCCTCTCCTCGTGATGAGATCGCCCTTGATGTCAGCTACCTTTCGCCCGGGGTACACGCTGTGGTCCTCCGGTCGGGCAACTCTCACTCGTTCGGTCGTTTTGTGGTCTCTCCATAGTTCTTCATGCTCTCAACACGCTTGCAAATCTCTCATGGCACATTCTTACGGTTCGTTGCTTGCCCGCGTGGCTAGGCTGTTGGTGTTCGCTCCGGTGGTACTGTCCGGTGCGGTACAGGCTCAAGTAAGCGCGTACGCCTTCTCGCAAACGGTCGGTACCTACACGGAGATCACCGCTGCTGATGGAGGTTTCGTGCTCGGCACCCCTGTTTTCTTCCCTCCGCTGCATAATCTCCGGGCCTACGTCGATCCTGCGGAACCGGATGGTACGTTGACCAATGCGGGATATCTCGATCCTGCGATCGGGCCTGGTTATCCCATCGGCTTCGAATTCGTTTACAATGGGGAGGTTTTCGACCGGATCGGCATCGCGCATGGTGGTTGGATCAGCTTCGGGAAGTCGGAGAACGGGGATGAGGCCGTGAACATCTTCACCAGTGACCATCCGGGCGGTAGGCCGCTTTCGCACTCCTACTATTCCACTCCGATCGAACCACACAAGCGCAACCGCATCGCGGGGATGGCCAATTCCGCCTTGCGCCAACAGGATCAAAGTCAAGTGGACGGCCCCACTTCGGAGTTCAGGATCGCCACGGTGGGGACAGCGCCCAACCGCGTCTGCGTGATCCAGTGGAAGGATTTCCGCTACAACTACAGCTTCGATGAAGGTCTGATCAACTTCCAGATCCGACTGAACGAAGTGGATAACAGCGTGGACGTAAGGTTCGGTGAAATGAATTGGCCGCCAACGGCAGGTGGTGGGTTCCAGGTGGGTCTCGGAGGTCGCACTAACGAGGACTTCAACAACCGTTGGACCCCGGCGAATGAGCCTGCGTTCTTGTACGATTGGAATACCACGGTGCCCGGCTTCAACAATGAGAGTTCGTGCCAACTGGCCACGGACAGCCCCTTCAATGAGGCGTATACCGCCACACCACCCGTTGAAGGGTTGAATTTCCACTGGGCTGCTCCTGCCTGTCCGCCTCCGGCATGGCCTGTGGATATCAGCGAGATCCTTTTCGACCGTGCCTTGGTGCAGTGGAGCTTCCCGCCAACAGCGACATCCTTTGACTACGTGGTGACCATGGCCAACGATCCTGAAGATCCGGATCCGATCACCACAGGCAGCACGGAGGAGGTTTCCATTCTCGTGGAAGGCCTGCAGCCATTGACATACTACTATGTGTTCGTGCGCACCGACTGTGGTGGTACTCCCGGTCCATGGAGCACAGGAACACGTTTCCGGACCAACGGTGGAGCGGTACTTGAATGCGGCGCTGATGCTATTCAGGAATACCACTGCACCAGCCAGAACAGCACAGTGGAATGGAACTACTCCACCAGTGATGGTTTCTCTCCCGTGCGGATCAGCTTCCAGCAAGGCTACGTGGGAATGGCTGACGGCGAGTACTTGAAGATCTACGATGGACCTGATGAGGATTCGCCTTTGATCTACACCTCAGGCTTTGGTGATGTGCTTCCTGATCAAGTGTTCACCAGTACAGGTGGTAGTCTTTACATGAAGCGCTTCAACGGTGTTGGTAGCTGCGAGTCGCAGCCTTGGTATACCCCATGGATCTGGACGGTCGGCTGCAAGGATTGTACGGAAGCCCTGGCCTCCTTCGCCATCGTCAACGAGGACTGTGAAGCACAGACCTATGAGATGGAGGTCACCTTGGTTTCCATGGGCTCTGCGGAGGAGCTGTTGATCTCCAACTCACAAGGAGTCGCCGCAGCATCCGTTTCAACCACCGGCACCTATGTCGTCGGTCCTTTCAGCGCAGGCACGCCCGTTACGCTGATGTTGGAGGATACCGAGAACTTCCTGTGCAATGTGGAGAGCGTGCCATTCGTCAATCAACCATGCGCCATCGTGGATTGTGGTCCGACAGAGTATGAGTTCTGTCACGACCAAGGTGATCAACGGCAATGGTTGTTCCAAGGAGAGGACGAGGCCATCGGGATCCGGTTCTTTTCCGGTGATGGAGGCTTCTATGTGGATGCATCGACCTACGACGCCATCGATCCTTTCAGCGTTCCGGGTATCGACATCCCAGGCAGCTCCTTGTTGAATCTACTCCGCACCAGTACGAATTCGGACGATGCACTTCTGCTCGAGATCAATGTGGAACCGAACGCATCGCCGACTTGCGCTGATGGAGGAGCCGATCCATGGGACTTCGTAGTGGCCTGTTACGATGGGTGCACCCAACCACAAGCCACCTTCACCCCGGTGCATGACTGCGATAATGATCAATTCAGCATCCAGGTGGACCTCACCGCTCTCGGCTCTGGTGGCTCGGTCGTGATAAGTAACGATGCCGGTGCACCTGCGGTCAGTGCCTCCGCCGTGGGCAGCTATTCCGTTGGCCCCTTCGCATCCCAAGAGATCGTACGTGTGGAGGTGGAAGGAGCCAGCGTGCTCTGCTCATGGACATCGCCGAACATCACCTTCGATTGTACAGGGGTCGGCGTGGGTGAACAGACCATCGGGGATCTACTGGTGTACCCCAATCCCACGAACGGGGATATCAGCATCCGCTGTCCGAAAGGAATGAGTGGCCCGGCTTTGCTACGCATCATGGATGTGACAGGACGTGTAGTGACCCTTGACGCGATCAGCTTGGCATCCACCTTGGATAGGTCCGTGAGCCTTGCGGCACTACCCAATGGCTCTTACATCATCGAACTCTCCAACGAGCAGGAACGGCGATCCGCGCGTATCAACCTGCTCCATTGAACCTGACATGCCATTCCGATCGAACATGAAACAGACGATCCTCAACAGTCTTCTCTCGGCGTCCGTACTTCTGACCACGTTGCAGGTCTCCGCACAGGTCAGCATGTACTCATTCACGCAATCGATACAGCCTTATACGGAGATATCGGCTGCTGATGGCGGATACGTCCTGGGTACGCCCACCTTCGATCCACCCCTTCACAATTTGCGGGCCTACGTGGATCCCGCGCAGCCCGACGGGACGATCACCAATGCGGGCTACTTGGCTCCCGCGATCGGACCAGGCTATCCGATCGGGTTCGACTTCACCTACAACGGGGAGGTTTTCGATCGCATCGGTATCGCCCATGGCGGATGGATCAGTTTCGGCAAGTCCGAGGATGGGAATACCGCGGTGAACATCTTCACGAGCGATCACCCTGCGGGCAGGCCACTGTCGCACTCGTACTACGCCACACCGATCGAACCATACAAGCGGAACAGGATCGCGGGTATGGCCAACTCGCAATTGCGGCAGCATGATCGCAGCCCGGTCGCCGGCCCTGTCTCGGAATTCAGGGTGGCTACCATCGGTACAGCACCGAACCGCGTATGTGTGATCCAATGGAAGGATTTCAGCTACGCCTACAGCTACGATGGTGGGTCGATCAGTTTCCAGATCCGATTGAATGAGGCGGATAACAGCGTGGATGTGCGGTTGGGTGAGATGACCTGGCTACAACTGAGCGGTGGTCAATTCCAGATCGGTCTAGGTGGTCGGAACAACGAGGACTACAATAACCGAATGACCGTGGCGAACGAACCTGCTTTCCTGTACGATTGGGACCTGACCGTGCAGGGTACGGATAGCGCGAGCGGTTGCAACATTGCTTACGATAGTCCTTTCAACGAGGCCTTTTCCGCAGAGGTGCCTACCGTCGGATTGAACTTCCGTTGGTCCCCGCCGGTCTGTGCTCCCCCCGCCTGGCCGGTGACCATATCCGAGATCACCTATTCCCAAGCCCTCGTTTCGTGGAGCTTGCCTTCAGGTGCGGAGTCCTTCGACTATGTCGTGGCCACGATCGAGGATCCGAATGATCCCAATGCGATCCAATCGGGCAATTTGGAAGATGTATCCGTGCTCGTTGAAGGGTTGAGCCCATTGACGTACTACTACGTCTACGTGCGATCGAACTGTAATGGGCAACCCGGACCATGGAGTGCGGCAACCCGCTTTAGAAGTCAAGGAGGTGGCGTGTTGGAGTGCGGTGATGTAGCCGTGACCGAGGAGTACTGCTATGGAACGGGCGACTACATCGTGTGGACTTACTCCACTTCGGACGGTACTTCTCCTGTCCGCTTGAATATCCTCGCCGGATCCATCGTTTCCCCGAACACCTTGGAGATCTTTTATGGACCAGACACCACTGGAACACCGTTCTGGTCATCGGCCAGCGGAGGTACCATACCTGGTCAAGTATTCACCTCGCCCGGCGCTTACCTGACCGTGTACCTGTCTGCGCCTAGCAATGGAAGCTGTCAGGTGCAGGAGTTCGTTCTGCCATTCGAGTGGACCGTAGGTTGCTTGGACTGCACCGCTCCTCTCGCAGCGTTCGCGATCGGCGAGGTGGACTGTGAGGCATTGGAGTACGATATGAGCGTGACGTTGGTGAGCATGGGTTCGGCGGACGAGCTCATCATCACCAATGATCAAGGGGTTGTACCGACCACCGTCACTGCTACGGGTACATATACCGTTGGACCATTCACTGCTGGTGAACCGGTGATCCTCACCCTCGTGAACGAGGTGAACGAATTGTGCAACTTGGAGAGCGTGGAGTTCTTGAACGAGCCCTGTCCTGTGGTCAGCTGTGGCCCGGACGAATATGAGTACTGCTACGTGCCGAACGACGCTTCGCAATGGCTCTACCAAGGCAACGGGCAACCGATCGGGATCCGCTTCATCAGTGGTTCCATGGGGCTGAACGCTGAAGCACTGATCTACGATGGTGATCCGTTCGAAGTCCTCCCAGAAGCTTACCCTGGGGATCTGGCGAATGTCATGCAATTCAGCACGAACGATGATGACCAACTGCTCCTTGCCATAGATGCACCGGCCTTCTGGAGTTGTGACGAGGGGTATGCGACCCCGTGGGAGTACGTGGTGGCTTGTTACGACGGGTGCACCCAACCCGAAGCGACGTTCTCGGTGGTTCATGACTGTGACGTGGATCAATTCAGCATTGAGGTCACCGTGGCGCAGATCGGTTCCACGGGTTCCGTATCCATCACCAATGATGGTGGTGCTGCCGCCGTTACTGCCACTGCAGCAGGTACCTATACCGTCGGTCCATTCGCTTCTCAGGAACAGGTGAGGGTTGATGTGGTGGGAGCGAGCGTCCTTTGCACGTGGACATCACCAGTGCTCACCTTCGATTGCTCGGTTGTCGGCATCAACGGACAGGACGCGGCTCGTCTACAGGTTGCTCCGAACCCGTCCGAGGGTATGTTCCGGATCACACTTCCCGAAGCGACCACCGGTAGCTCGGAGTTGACCGTTCATGACCTACAAGGGCGTACCGTACATCAGCTCCGCACGCAGGCCGCAGGGCCCGTGGTTGAATTGGACATGTTCGATGTTCCCAGCGGATCCTATTTCCTCACCCTTCAGCAAGGTGGTCGCCGGTACACCGGTATGATCCAGGTCGTCCATTGAGTCGATCCCGGCGGAACTTCTCCGTTCCGCCGGGACCATCATCGCAAGCTCTCACAACTCTCACGCATGCGCCTCAGTCCTCTCTTTCGAACCATCGGTTGTGCCTTCGTCCACGTATTGGCGACCAGTGCGATAGCTCAGGTATCGTCGTACACGTTCACGCAATCCGTTGGTACCTGGCAACCCGTGGCTGGGACAGGTACGCCCTTGGGCCTTGTCGGTCTTCCTCCCTGGCTTGCCATTGATGATGACGCCTTCGTGACCCAAGGCGTGGATATACCCATGAGCGATGCGACCACCGGTAACGGCTGGCCTATCGGATTCGACTTCACCTTCGACGGACAAGTGTTCGATCGTGTGGGGTTGAGCACTGAAGGATGGTTGGCGCTCGGTCAGTCCGTGCGTGGAGATAATGCTGTGTTCGTTTCCATAGGACCCGATGCCTATACACCGCTCTCTTCCTCTCTGCCTACCGGAATGGACCCTGTTCTGCGTTACCGCATCGTTGGTTTCGCCAATGACATGGCACCTGGAGGTGGTCTGAGCTCATGGCCGATCCAGATCAAGCTCTCCGGCACTGCACCGAACAGGACCTTCATCGCTGAATTCAACTGCCAACGATCCGGAAGTGGAGGAACCTATGCCTACCAGATACGCCTGAATGAAGGCGGAGGTGTCCCCTCCGCACAGTCCGTTCAAGTGGTATTCGGTACCATGACGCCTGTTGGGACAGTGTTGGGCCACGTGGGTCTGGGTGGTGCCGACCCTTCCGACTTCAACAACAGGGCCGTCACGGTTTCGCCCTTCAACTGGGAACAAAGCGTGGCAGGCACAGGCAATGATGCCACTTGCCGCGTACCAGCGACATCGGCGAACCTTCCACCTGGGCTCACCTTCACTTGGACACCTCCTGCCTGTTCGGTCTACGACATCGTTGTTGATGGCTTCGACTTCGTTGATGGTGGCTTGAACGCGACCCTATCATGGTCGCCGAACCCCGATGCCACAGCGTACGATTATGTGATCACCGCAGGTGGTCCTGACGAAACGCCCATCGTGTCCGGCTCTGGTATCTCCGGCACTTCCGTTGAACTGGCCGATCTTCCTACCGGTGTGCTTTACGCATACGTCCGTGCCAATTGTACAGGACAGACCCCGGCATGGAGCGCGCCACACCCCTTCGATACCGACGTATACACCGATGTGGTCTGTGGCACTCCGCCGATCGAGGAGGCCTATTGCTACGCCAACTTTGAAGAACGCACGTGGACCTACCTCAGCTCAACGGCCGATCCTCTCCGGCTCATCTTCAGTGCCGGTGTGATGAGCGTGGGCGACGTGCTAACGGTACATGATGGTCCTGATGCCGCCGCGCCTGTCCTTTTCTCCAGTACGATCACGCCTGTTCTTCCCGCTCAGGTGGTGAATTCCACCGGTGGTGTGATGACCATGCGCATCATCGCCGATGGTGTCGGTAGTTGTGATGATCTCGAGTTCATCGAGCCGGTGGAGTGGGAAGTGGGTTGTTTGGATTGCGAGCCGGTATTGGCCGGATATGCCGTGAACACCGATTGCGAAGAAGAGGAATTCACGGTGAACGTGACCCTCTTCAGCATGGGTTCGGCCCCGTCGGTCGTCATCACGGCGAATGCGACTGCTACACCTGTGACCGCCAATGCCCCGGGACAATACAACATCGGTCCATTCCCCATCGATTCGCCTGTCATCGTCACTGCAGGGGACCCGGTGAACGCTTACTGTAGCTCGATCTCCCAGGCACTGATCAATACGCCGTGTCCGGTCGTGAGCTGTGGTCCCGATGAATACACGTATTGCTATTTGGACGATGATGCCGGACAGTGGGTGTATCGCGCCACCTCGGCCGAACAACGTATCGGTGTCCGATTCATCAGTGGTACGTTGGCTGGCACGGATGCGATGCGCGTCTATGATGGTGACGATATCTTCTCGTCGGTGGTCCTGCACGAGTCAACGGGTGGTGACCTGGCCGGTGTATTGGTCGTGTCATCGGAAACTAGCAATACCATCCTGATCGAAGCCGCGAATGGTTCTGCAGGAAGTTGTGTAGGAGGTCAAGCGTCCCCGTGGAACTACATCATTTCCTGTTATGATGGCTGCGAAGGCCCTGAAGCCGCTTTCGATGTGGTGGATGATTGTGATGGCGGAACCTTCATGGTGGAGGTTGACCTGATCTCGCTCGGTACGGCAGAACAAGTCGTCATCCGCAACAACGCTGGTGCGCCTGAAGTCACAGCCAGTGGCGCTGGTCCACAGATGATCGGCCCATTCGAGATCGGGACCTCCGTCGTTCTGGATCTGGAGGGATCAAGTGAGTTGTGCTCACTGACTTCATCGGTCTTGACCACCGGTTGCCCGGTGGGTGTGGCGGAACACGTTCAAGAAGGACTTTGGATATACCCGGATCCCGGGGTCGGGCCGTTCAATGTGATGTTACCTCGTGGTTTTGGGGGAAGCATCGAGTTGAGCGTGCACGATCTGTCTGGGCGCCGGGTCATGCTGGAACGGCTGACGGGCCATAGCGGACAGGTCATCCGCCTGGATCCGGGAGCCGTGCCGGCGGGCAGTTACGTGGTGATCATGCGTGATGCGGAACGCGTCGTATCCGGTACGCTGCGCGTGTTGCGCTGATCGATCCTCCTCTCGCTGCCTTTCTCTCGGGGAAGCCGCCTATCTCAGGCGGCTTCTTCGTTCCACATAGGCTCGATCTGTCCGACCATGGCGGAAGGAATTCGAAGGTCCCGTTCAGTTCAGGATCACCCAGGCTTTTCTGCTTTCCATCGTGTCTATGGCCATGCATTATTCACACCTAGGACGATCGCGAAAACATACGCACGTGCGAACTTCAGAGGCAGCATCGGAATAGAGCGATCTTGTGGATCGCTACACAGCTCGGCTTGAAACGTCCGTGGAACGAACTTCTAGGCTCGCGAGCGGTCAACCCTTGATGAACCGGGCGGAGGTGACTTCACCTTTCACATCGACGGATCGGATGATGTAAGTGCCGCGTGCCAAGTCGGACACATCCAGGGTGATCTGGCCCGCATCGCTCGTCTCGCTCCAATTCTGATGATGGACCACTCGTCCAGTGGCATCGATCACGGTCACATATACCACGCTTGGTTGTGAGGGTCCATAGCTCAGGTGGATCTCCGCACCTGCTGGGTTCGGGAAAACGACCATCCGATCGGCTGATCCGAAGACCACCACCTTCACATCACTGTACTCCACCGCGTCATCCTTGTCCACCATCTTCAATCTGTAGTAGTTCGTACCCAGGAGTGGTGCCTCATCCGTGAAACCATAATCCCTGCGCACAACGGAAGTGCCTGCTGCAGCGACATGGCCGATGGTCTTGAAGGTGATGCCGTCCATGCTGCGCTCCACCGCGAAATGATCACTGTTCCGTTCCGTTGCCGTAGACCATCCCAGCTCGGCATCTTCCCCATTCCGCCACGCATCGAATGCGATGAGTTCAATGGGCAGGATGAGTTGGGTACAATCAAGGATGGTGTTGTCGGTGACCCCCGAACTGTTCAACAAACTGGTCCATTGCAGGCTGAATCGACGAAAATTCTGCCGCCGTATGATGGGGGGATACGGTGGCGAGGTGATCGGGATGTCCATGTTCACCACATAGAGGAGATAGACATGGTCCTGCAATACAGGCAGTGAGCTCAGCCAACCGAAGCCTCCAGTGCCTTCGCTCGTGCGGTTCGGCAGGTAGGGGAGGAGGCCGGTGCGTGCAGCTACCCGAGCGCTGGAGCAGCGAATGGGAGCAGAGGTTGGTGAGCAGATGGATGGTGTGACGTTCGGTAACAGGCCCACAGGTTGAGCGCCTGCATCCCATACGGCGAAATCGATGTCCTCGGTCGGGGAGAGAAGGCCTTGCAGGGTGAAGCTCACTTCTCCATCGGCTTGCGCGCGGAAGATGAACCAGCGACCAGCGCGGTTCTCGTTCTGCAAGCAACCACGATTCTCCACCGTAAGGTCCGTGATGTAACCTCGGTAACCACTGTCGTAGTCCAGGAACGTTGTATCGACCACTGCCGATGGACCACAAATGGTACGTGAGCCCAGACAATCCTCGCGCGCAGATGCATAGGGGGCGCAAGAGTTGACCGTGTAGGAGTATGCTGGACCTGGGCTCGGACCGGGCACCGCGCCGCCACCGCGGTAGACCCATGTGGGGATCTCACCTAACTGAGCACCGTCGTAGGTGTACCAGATACCGCCGGTGAGGGCTGTGTTGTAATAGATGAAGGTGACCGTAAGACCGCCGGGAACTTCCACCAGGACGAATTCGTTCGGTTCGCCCATGGTCGTGGTATAGTCCGTTGTATCCGATCCGATGGCGACACGCATGGTCTGCGAACCACCAGTACCATCGTATGACATGCGAAGAAGGTAGAAGCAGTTGCCCGGATCCGGTTCCGGATTGGTCAAGCAGATATAGAAGATCCCCGTCTGCGATCCTGAAGTTCCTTCTCCCCACACACGCACGTAGTAGGTGTTCCCTGGCACCAGGTCCGTTCGGATGATATATGCGCCGAGGCCGGGTCCATGATCATCATCGCAATCGACCAAGGTCAGAGGCCCGTTGCAATTGCCGGATGCTGCGGTGTACAAAGCTGCCGCCGCATCGAATACGGGGATGCTGGATGTGTTCCCGTTCACATGGATACCCACTGTGCCGTTCGCTGGCGCCACGAACTGATACCAGACATCACGGCTCGTGGTGGATGAGAAGGTGCCACATCCAGGCTGAGGAACTCCGGGTGCTGTGCATGCTGTGTTATCGTTGAAGGTGACGAGGCCGCTCGTATAAGCCGGACAGGCACCAAAGCTCAATGACGTGGCGGTGCAAGGGAGGTTGTTCGCGATGGTACCGGGTGTGCCGGCAGGGTTGGTCACGCGTAATCGGAACGCACCATAGCGCGATGAACCTGATGTGCTTTGTGATTCGATGGTCGGATAGGCCCGTATGTAGACAGTGGATCCTGGCGTTAAACATCCGATCGTCGCCAAGGTCGCTTCCGATGTGCTGGTCAAGGTCGTCGATACGCATGCGATCTCGCTGAACTGGCTGTAGTCCGAGCAGGTCCCCGCTGCACTGTACATGGCGAATCCGATCCGGTTGATCCGGCGCGATGCGGTAAGGCCTTGTGATGCGATGAGTCGGATGGATCCGGATGCGGGCACCGTGGCCCTGAACCAGACATCGCCGCCTCGGTACGAACCGCAACTGGGGTCGTAAGGGAATGCCTCGTTGCAAGCGAAAGTGGTGTAGAACGTGGCTAAAGCACCACCAACCGATAGTATGGTCGCGGGTGTCGGGGTGGCATACACACCACAGGGGGTGTCAGCGATATCCCTCCGCGTGGCGAGGTCACCCCAATCCTGGCCCTGCACACAGACACTGAAGGTCTTGGTGCTGGAACTGACGCCTTCATCCCAGACCCGCAGGTAGATCTTGCTGCCTGCAGGCACACAGGTCGCTTCAAGGGTGGGGTTCGTGAGCGAGTTGGTCAGGTTACCACCTACAGCACAATCGATCAGTTGGAAAGGACCTGCGGCAGAAGCGGCCAGGTAAGCTGCCATTCCGCCGTTGGTCAATGGATTGGATGAGCCATCCTTCAAGGTCACGCGGAAGCGGATGTCACCCGAAGCTGGAACGTCGATACGATACCAAACATCGCTGGTGGAGCCTGCTGTGAAAGAGCCGCACAGCGCTGCAGGAATGATCGTGGTCGGGGTGTTCGTGGCACCAGCGAGTGTTCCGCCCGTGGTTTCCGAACCGTTCGTACAGATCGTGATCTGGTCAGCCGCGTTCAGGGTGAACGGAAGTGAGGTGGTCGCGTCCGACGGATCATTGCTTTGGAACTGCCCCTGGGCCGCCCCAACGAATAGGAGGACCACGATCAGCAGGGCCGAACGGAAGGCTCCAGCTCGCTGCAGAAGTCGTCCAGAATGGACGCTACCTTCCGGACCGGAGAGCGGAAAGTCCGGTGGATGCGCATATCGGTGGAGCTCGGGCGACTTTTCAACCCTAGCCGGACCCGAAGATCGTGAGAGGAACATGAGCGTGAGAGGGTGAGAGAAAGAGAGAACGTGAGAGACGAAGGTTGAGAGACCTTCGGTTCACAATATTACCACAGAATGCTGACTTTCCGCCCGTTGGGTCGTGACAGGATCCGCTGCTGGCCTTTGAAAGCCAATGGGTCAGAGGGCCGGGGTGAACGGACCCCGGTGCAACCAAGTCCTTACACATCCTGACGGGTCGGCTGGCGATGCACTTCATCGATCGGCCGCATGCAATATGGCCAGTGTCTTGTTGACGTTTGAAAAGTCGATGTGTTGCCTGATCATTGCGGCTTTCAGCTGCCCATTGCGCAACTTCAAATGATACTGGAACACATGCTTCCGTTCCATGACGTAGCACGTTGCTGCACTACGAACGACTCCGAGCGTATCGTTCGGGACCTGGAACGTGGAGGTTATGCCGCGTAGAACGAATACCCGCGATCGGACCCTTGCTCCCTATGCAACGCCGTGAGCAACCCTAGTTCTTCATGAAGCGGATACGCACTTGGTCACCTGATTCTACCATGAGTTCCAGCAGGTATGCGCCACTGGCGAGGGGCGACACATCGATAGAGCCGTCATTCGGCCGTGAGCCCGTCAGCATGATGCGTCCGTCCATGTCCGTGATACGCCAGCTGCTCCACACGTCCTGGGCCGTTATCCGGAGCTGATCGATCGCGGGATTGGGATACAACCCGATGGTGCCGGCGTTCAACTCATCCAAGCCAACACCAAGAAGGAGTTCGATCTCCACGGTCACGGAGCAGCCATTCGAATCAGTAACAGTCACCTCGTAGTCGCCGGCGGACAAACCAGTCTGGGATGTTCCTGTCACAAGCTCGCCGTTCAAGGTCTGCTCGTAGGGTGGGACACCGCCGAAGATGGTCCAGGACAGCCCGCCATCCGCACCACTGACCGCGTGTTCCGGGACGACCACCACGAGCACCGGATCCGGTTCGGATACATCCACCGACCCCGATGACGTGCATCCGTTGATGTCGGTGAAGGTGAAACTGAAGCCACCCGCGGAAACTCCCGTCAACAGCTCTCCTTCTTGACCTGAGCTCCATGTAACGAGTTCAGCTGGCGTTCCTACCAGGTTCACGAGCTCGATGCTCCCGCTTGCCTCTCCGGGGCACAAGGGATCCACCACGTTCGCGATGACCTCGGGCACGGCTCCGATGATCACGTTCACCGTATCGGTGTTCGCGGTGATGCCGAATGCGTTGGTTACCGTGGCATGGATGGCGCCGCTCGACACCACCGCGATGTCCGGCGTGTCCTCACCGGTGCTCCAGAGGTAGGATCCAACCTCGTTAACCGCAAGTGATACGGTTGATGGATTGCAAACCACCAAGCCTCCTTCTGCTGCGATCCGGGGTATGAATGTCTCCCCTTCGGTGAACTGGTACAACGTATCCACGGGTAGGTCGAAGTACCGATCAACGTGCCCACTGAGGTACTGGACAACGACCGAGTCGATGATCGTAGCCTCGCCAAGCCCGAAATGCACGTTGTGTGAATTCTGTCCGAGGTAGTTCTCGCCGCATACCGTGTAATGACTGTAGCGCTTTCCTCCAGCGTGTACATGGATCCATGTGCCGATGCCCTGTCTGTTGGAGACCGTGCCTTCCACGCCGATGCGGACATGGCTCGCCGTTCCGCCGTTATTCAACCATAGTTGGGGAGGAAAGGGCTCCTGACCATGAACGACAAGGTCCGCATAGCCATCACCATTCAGATCGCCGCGTGCGACGCTGTGCGTGTGCCGTACCAGATCACCATCGAACAACTCGGGTGCAGCAACGAACCCGGTGCCTCCCTGATTCTTGAAGAACAGGTCCGGCTTAGCGGGTATCACGGGCACGACATGTTCGTGCGTTCCCATGTACAGGTCTTGGTAACCGTCATTGTCGTGGTCGATCCACAGACCACCCCAGCCCCACTCGAATACGTCAAGACCGAATTGGTTCGATGATTCCGCATAGACCCCGGCCCCATCGTTCACCATGAGCATCTGTCTGGCATTGTTGACCTGCGGGTAAATGCCGGTGTTGGTCATGAAGATGTCCTGGTCACCGTCCACATCGAAATCGCTCATGGAGATGCTCATGCAATGCTCTGGTCCTTCGAAAAGACCGCGTTCCACGCTGATGTCGGTGAACGTGCCATCATGGTTGTTCCGGAAGAGCGCATTACCCGGCATGAAGTCGTTGATCACGAAGATGTCCTGCCATCCGTCCTGGTCCACATCCAGCCACATGGATTGGAACGAGGCCTTCATGCCATTGCCGGTGCCCGACCCGATCGTGACATCGGTGAACGTACCGTCACCGTCGTTGTGGTAGAGGTGATTGATCTTCGCATAGGTGTAGGCCTCGGTCTCGTAGATGTACGTGCAGACGTAGAGGTCCAAGAAGCCATCGCGATCGTAGTCACCAAAAGAGGCTCCCCAGTATTTCCCGATGCTTTGAACGAAGCCGGCGACCGCTGTCATGTCCGTGAAGGTGCCATCACCGTTATTATGAAAGAGGTTCACCCGTCCGAGGAAGGTCGTGACCAGGAAGTCCGAGTCCCCGTCGTTGTCCACATCGGCCCACAATACGGCCTTGGCACTCCCTGTGGTCAGTCCGATCAGCTCCACAGGCTCCAACGATCCTCCATTGTTCCGAAAGAACTTCAGCGTTCCGTTCCGGTTGCCCAAAGTGAGGTCATCGTCCCCATCACCATCGAAGTCGTGGAAGCTCACACCCGTTCCGATGTCGAAGTATTGTGAAGCTGCAGGGACGAGTAAGTCCAAACCGTTCTGGGTACTGACATCCGTGTAGCCTTGGGCGCTCAGGTCCAATGATGTCAACCGCGCTGCGATCAGCAGCAGGGTCGAACGAAGGATCGTATTTCTGATCATGGCTTTGGACGTGTTGATCGTGAGGAGGGATGTTCGGTACTAGTGCGCGATGATGATGAATCTGCCGGTCTGTCGTTGAGTGCTCGAGATCAACACGAGCTCATAGGCGCCAGCCGCTAAAGAGGGCATCGCCAGGTCAAGCACACCACCGCGGCTCAGCAGCGCAGGTTCGTGGTACACCGCGCGACCGGCAGCGTCCAACACGATGATCTGGTGGCTGCCCGTGGGGTCAGAGGGCATGATCCGTAGTGATCCCCCGGATGGTAGCGGATTCGGACTGAAGATGAGCGCAGAACCCACCGACATTTCGTTGATGCCCACGCCGGTCAGGTTCACGTCGAGCACATCCGGTATCGTTCGCGCCACCATGGTGTTGCCAGCCTGATCCCGAGCTTGGCTCACCTCTACATCCACACCGTTCTCATTAACTAGGGAAGCTTGCACCCCATGGACCGCTTCATGCGTGGATCCATTGGACCAGGCCGATGTGACCGGATCAAGGATCAGCGATCCCGAAAGCGTTCCACCGAAGACGATGTGCGGAGGTATGTCAGCGTCCATCACTTCATCGAAGGTGGTGGTCAGGATCAGACCTTCGGGCCCGACCTGTGCATCGGTGACCACCGAAGGGTCGGCCATGACCGAAAGGAGTCGCGGATTCCGTGTGTCCACGACAAGGCTCAGACCTGCGAGTGTTCCTGCGGGTATCCGGTTACCGAGCAGGTCTCGAGCCAGTGAGATCTCGATGTCCACGCCGCTCACCTCCACTTCCAGATCGAGCACTTGGAACACCGCGTTGAACATCGTGGGGGCGATCCAGCTGCTCTGACTTGGGGAGTAGATCAAGCTACTGCCCAGCTCCTCCGCCTGTGTTGTGGCGATGAAGGGTAGTACGTCCGTGTCCATGGCCTCGGAGAACGTCAGCTCCACCGACCATCCGTTCGATCCCACGGATCCATCATTGATCATCGTGGTGGTCGGATCGACCGATGATATGGAAGGCTTGCGCGTATCGATGCTGAACACATCTTCCCACACCTCGGCCACCACAGTATTTCCCGCAGCATCCCTGAGGTCCTCCACATTGATGGCCAAGTCCGGATATTCCACCTCGTTCGCCGATAGGGAGTAGGTGATCTGGCATGTATGGTCGTCGTTCCACAGGCTCATCAACGCAACACGCACCAACGACCCATCCAGCGGGTCTGCGCCGTTAAAGGTGATCGTCGGGGAGATGGTCTGGTCCATGGCCTCGTCGAAGGTCAAGGTCAGCCTTTGAGCGATTGACCCAATGTCGTCCGTAGTGAGGACAGGATCCAGCGCTTCGAGGGTCAAGGTCGTTGGGGCTTTCAGGTCGATGGCGAATACCTCTTCGGCCGTGAACGGCACTTGGATGTTCCCGACCGCATCGGAAGAGCCCACCGCAGTAACGGTGATCGCTGGGATCTCCAGTGCATCGTCCAATAAGGTATAGACCGCCGTGTACTCTTGATCGGTGATCCAAGCACTCTCCGCTTCTTCAAGAAGTAGCAGAGCCGTAGGGTCAGGTGTTCCTGTGAATGTGATAGTGGGCTGCGTGGAGGGGTCGCCAGGTTCGTCGAACCGAACATGCACACGGACAGCCCCGGGGCCGATCTCATTCCGCGTGTAGACCGGTCGTTCAGCGGTGATGGAGACCACTTCCGGGAAGCGCGTATCGATGATGAACGCGTCAGCTTGGGCGTAAGGGGCCATCGTACGACCCTGGGCGTCCATTGCTCCGTTCGCGATCAGATCGATGTCACGCAGATCATGTTGGCCGACCAATAGAACCGTCGACACCTCCAACCGATCGGGCGCGATCCACGTCTGCGTGAGGGGGGCCAAGCTCGGCGTGGCCATGGGGTCATCTGAGGGAAAGGAGATGACTAGTGAGGATGCCGGGTCCATGGACCGATCGAACTGGAAGACCATGGTGAAAGGAAGTCCGGCCTGAGCTGGACCAAGGATGTCATGGTTGATCGTCGTCTGAACCACACGCGGCGGCCCTTCGGTGAAGTACTGGTTGGCGAGAACGACTACTTGAGGTCCTAGCTGCATACCGATCGTACGCCCCGGGATGTCGTCCATCGCCGGATGGATCCCGCCCCAGATGCGCGATAGACTGCATGCATCCGACGCATCGCGGTACGTGGCCCATTGGAGTTTTACCTCCTCATCCGGTCCATCCTCGAACACGAGGAATTCATTCTGCGGGATCACGTATTCGATCATCCCGCCAGGGAAGTATGGGCTGCCGGTGATCGCAGTGAGCACTTCGGCGGCCGTGCGTGAATACGTGCTGTGTCCCGAGATGAAACCTGCGAAGGGAGGTGTCACGAAAGTTGGGCGCTGGTAGGGCCACCAATCCTCCGCGAGTATCCATCCTACTCCGGCCACATCACTGCTCGGGTTGGTCACATACGATGGTCCGCGGTAAGTGTAGAGTTTGATCTTGTAAAGGTCTTCTTGTCCCGGTCCTTCCAGCGGATCTCCCGGCAGCACCTGTTCAATGAAGCCCGGTACGATCGGCATTCCGGCAGGATCGTAGCGAGGCCCTTGCGGATCGGAGCATTGCCCCCGGTCACCCATGAAGCGTACTGCGCTCACAGGTCGCACCGAATCGTAATATCCTTTGATGCCCCAGGCGGTGATGGCGGCATCATGCATGGCACTGCCCAGTGCGAAATGTGACTTCACGTCGTATTCGAGCGTATCCAGCTCCGGACCCGTTCCCATCCAACGGCGATGGAATCCTGGAAGGTCCATCACGTTATGGAGGATCTCGAACCAGTGGCCGGGAGGTGTTTCGCTGTCCACCCCATCGGCCCAGAATTCAGCCAATACACGGGTGTAGTTCCCTCGATCCGCAAGATTCGGGGCGTACGGTTGTCCTGTCACGGGATTGATGGAATGTCCAGGACTGTTATCTCCACCATTGAGCAGGTCGTAGAAACTCGCATATTCCTCCGGCGTGGTGGGGTAATTGGAACTATTGCCGATCGAGGCCGGCGATATGTCCCAGGTCACATCCTGAGCGGGGTCCAGATGCGACTGCCAGATGCTCACCATCACATGGTTCCACTTGAAGAAAGACTCCAGGCCGGCTGATGAGGACATATCCAATTGTGCGGGTTCGCCGGGATCCAAATACACCCTCCAGGCATGACCATCGCGTGTGTGTATCGTGCTTTGCGCTGCGGTGAGGCTGAAGGGTTGAACGTTCCCCCATTCCGCACCTACGAACGGTGGGGTCGAAGACACCGGATTTCCCGCTTGGTCGATGGATGTCGGAAGCGTGATCGGCTGCCATCGGTTCGGATCCGCCATGGCCGGATTGCCAGGTAGGATCATTTGTAGGCTGGCGTTCGCAGGCGTATAGTATTGATTGGCGTAATTGCCGCTTTCGTTACTGCCATCCTGCAAGCCGAAGGTGATGTAATGATGGGCGATGTAGTTGCCCAGCGCAGCCGGCCCTCCGTTCGATGGGTCCATCCCTGTGAAGGTCCGATCATAGCCCAAGCTGTCCATCAAGTGGTTCAGCCGGGCGGAGGTGACCTCGAAGCCCGGAGAGTTCAGGAACCGATGCCGGAGCAATCTGTAGGTGGCGAAGCTCATGGCCTCTTTCTGAGCAGCCGTGCGATCCGATGGTGTGACCAAGGCAGGGAAGGGGCAGGTGTAGTTCCCATTCGTACGGCCGAGCAGCCAAGGCTGCGCGTTCGGCACGTAAGCGGCCCAGGCATCATACATGGCGGCGTTCACATGGAATAGGTTCCGTGCGTGCACTGGAGGACGTGCCAAGTCATTGCGAATGGCCTTCAGAGTCTGGTCGTTCCATACCCGTACCAAACTGTGTTGAGCGGATGCCAGCTCCGGTGACGCTAGCGCAGTTAGCGCCAGGAGAAGCTGTTTCATCAATGGCAGGATCGCTCTAGAGTACCCTTGGTTGACCATCATCGGGTGGTTTTGGAAATTCTGGAACTTTTCAGATCAGTCGCCACTTTGTCCTATCGTTCCACATCCGTGCTCATCCGTGTGCAAGAGCGAAGGCCAGAGTACATGGTGCTGCCATCTGGTTCGAAAGCAGCAGAACTCGACCATGGCGAAAGCCCGGAGTGATACATGCGCAAGAAGACGTGATACCGAGAGAAGAGAGAGGTGCACGGTGAGGACATGCACATTGCAAGGATAATGATTCCTTTGATCCGAATGCAAATCGCTTGCACCATGGATCGTCCGGGTGTCCACCGTGCGATCTGGGCCATGACCGGGATGGATCGGGATGTTCTTGCCATACCGGATCAAGGACATACATGAGGTGTTGGATCGCGCACCTTGCGGCCTTGGTTGAGAAATAAATCAGCGGATACTTGCATTTTGCGTTCCCAAACCCTTTACATTGGCTTCGCTCTAGACGTACCACTACTCTCAATCTCATCTCTCACCTCTCTTACACCCCCACTCTCTTCCCTCCAACTCTTCCTTACACACTGCTCGGTTCGCCCGTCACACGGTAAGTGTGGCTGCAACTGATGCTACGGCTGCGCCGGATCTTCCGCCTCTACGGTCGGTCCTACCTGCGGATGGCGTGCACCCTTGCTCGCTCTCCTGTCCTTTCACTCTCATAAACCAAACCCGTCTCTCAATGAACTTTACCCAACGGATCCTCGGATCCATTCAGCTGGCAAGCCGCAAAGGGCGTGCGTTCGCCTTGGGCGCGCTCTCCCTAGCGGTCTGTGGCGATAGCGCCGCCCAGCTAAGCACATTACAGGGCAGTTACGATCTCTCGGTCGCCTCGGGCACCTATACTCCACTCGTCGGTGGAGAGGTGAGCTATTCCTACACCCCGCCCGGTGTCGCGGGCTTCTTCGGTACCACGTACAACAACGTGTTCTATTACCCGGATCCAGGACTGCTGAACGGCTTGGCGAACAATTCCGCCGATCCGTTCCTTGCTTCCGGTTATCCGTTGCCCTTCCCGTTCACCTTCAATGGTGTAACATGGGACCGTGTCGCGTTCGCCAAGGCTGGCTACATCTCGTTCGGTAGTTCTTCTTTGGCCATACCGGTGTGGATGCCGCAGCACGGTGGATCGGAGATCTTCAACTCCGCTACCACGCCGTTCTCGTCGGGTACCACCGCATATGCTCGTGGTGAGGTGTTGGAGCAGCGCTCGCGCGTCGGCTTCGCCCATACCGGTGGCCCATGGGGTAAGAGCCCTGGGGTCATGCTCATCAAAGTGGGCGTCCAAGGCACGGCACCGAACCGCACGTACGTAGTGCAGTACGAGAATTTCGAAACAGGGAACGCTGCCATGACCGGCAACTTCCAGATCCGATTGAGCGAAGGTGGCGGTAACCCCAACAACCAGACCGTCTCGATCGCGTTCGGATCCTTCACTTGGCCTACGACGGTGCCAACGGCGATCGGCCTCGCTGGTTCCACCAACGCGGATTGGTTTACGCTGGAAGGGACCTTTGCAGCACCGACGCTCGGAGCTTCGAATTCGGCCACGATGAGCTTGGGTGGAGCGAACGTTCCCACCAGCGGTCTCACCTACACGTGGACTCCGAAGACTACCGCTTGTGTTCCGCAGGCCACGGTGCCTGTCTCGGAATTGAAGCCGACCTCTGCCACCATACAATGGGTGGACAACGGAGCCTCCTCACATGACTACGAGGTCCGTGCTCAGGATGTCTCCGGCATGGGCGCAGACGGATTGCCCGGTTCAGGTGGTGCGGTGGCTTCGGGTAACGTTCCCACCGGTACGTTCAACGTTTCGGTGACCGGTCTCACATCGAACACGACCTACTATGCTTATGTGCGGAGCACTTGCAGTGCTACCGGAGCATGGAGCTTGGCGGGTAAGTTCACAACACCGCTCGATTGCGGTGCCTCATTCAACTTCTCAGCGGCCACTGGTACTTACGGTGATCACAGTGTCACACGCATTTGCCCTACGACTGCTGGACAAGCGGCAGTGGCAACGTTCTCTTCGTTGACCCTGGCCGATTGGAACTCTGATCGCCAGACCTCGCTTTACGTGTACAACGGGCCGAGCACCTCGGGCGATCAGCTTTACAACGGTGCTGCTGCTGCTGGACCGACCGGGGCCATCTACTATATCCCTTCGGGTGGACTTCGTGCCGGTGCTACTCCTCCAACGGTGGTCAGCAGCCATCCAAGCGGCTGCCTCACCTTCAAATTGGTCTCCTTCCAAGGGGCCAGCTGGAATGCGGCAGTGACCTGCGAAGCGCTTCCAACGTGTTTCCCCCCCTCGGGTGTTTCGGCTACCACCACTGGTCCACAAGGTGGTTCCTTCACTTGGACCGGTACTTCTCCGGAACATCAGTACCGGATCGTTGCGAACGGCTCACCAGCCACGGCACCAGCGTTGGCCGAAGGTATCAGCGCGACCGTGCCCGTTTCCGTCACTGATGGGGATCTTGTGGGTGGCACCACCTACACGCTCTATGTGCGAGGCATCTGCTCGCCCGGCGATACGAGTGCATGGACCAACGCGTACAACTTCACCACGGCACCTGGTTGTGGTGGACCATTCAACAACGCAGGTTACAATGTCTTGGTGAACTATCCCATCAACACCGATGCTACCTACACCATTTGCCCCAACGTCGGTGGCGATGTGGTCACGGTGGCCTTCACGGATTTTTCCGTGGGTAGTGGGGACCGCTTCTATGTCTTCGATGGTCCGAACACTTCGGCTGGTATGCTGGCTTCAAGCACTGCTGGCGTGGGCGCCTTCCCTTCTGGAGGATACACGGGTACAGCACTGCCAGGTCCTTTCACCAGCACGCACCCTGGGGGCTGCCTCACGTTCCGCTTGCGCGCCAACGGGCAAAGCGACGGCTTCGGGATTGGTAGTGAACACGGCTTCTTGGGCAACGTGACCTGCGGACCGGCTCCGGCTTGCTCTGTCCCCAACAGTGTGACCATGTCCTCCGTTGGCGGCAACTCTGCCGAAGTTTCCTGGGTGGGCGGTGGCTCTTCCTACATCGTTGAGTACGGCGCACCTGGGTTCACGCCTGGCACGGGTGCTACCGCCGGTAGCGGCAGCAGCACGGTGGTCACCAACGTGACATCGCCCTACACCATCACCGGACTTTCACCGACCACGAATTACAAAGTGGTCGTGCGTCAGGCCTGCAGTGGACCTACTTACTCCACGAACTCCTTCCCGGTGAACTTCGTGACCTCCATCGATTGTTCCACGGCCACCGTACTCGCGTGTGGTGAGCTGGCCACGATCACCGCCGTATTCGGCGCAGAAGGGAATCCTGCTTACGCGCTCGGTAATTATTCGAACGCAAGCTGTACGGGCAACATCGTCGGGGCACAGGGCGTGGAGAAACTGTACAGGATCACCGCTCCAGAGGCGGGGAACTTCCAGCTCAACATCCCTGTGAACAACTTCACCTCATACGGCCAAGCCGCGTACATGATCGCCCCCGTCTCTTCTGGTTGCGGTGCTGCTGCGTTCTCTTGCATTGGCACAGGTCTGAGTCAGGTGAACGGTTCGGGTATCGGAATTCCGAGCACCATCAACTTCACACTACCTGCGGCCGGTGACTACTACGTCCTCGCTGACCTCTACACGTCATCGCAAGGCACACAGCAGTTCCAGGTGTTCTGCCCCGGACTTGCACCGTGCGTTCCCGCACCGACCTTCCCGGTGAACAATGCGAGCATCGCTGCGGGTAGTGCCACGCCGATCAACTTCAGCTGGCCGGCAGCGTTCGGCGCGACCGGTTACGATGTGTATTTCCAAGGTGGTCTTGTGGCTTCGAATCACCCATCCACCACCATCAACGGCGCTGCATACACACCGGCCAACATCGCTACCCTTTATGGTGTCGGGACGACCGTTACCTGGCGAGTGGTCCCTCGGAATTCCTATGGGGTATCCGATTGCACCACCGAGTTCACGTTCCGCGTTGGTGGCGATGGTGCGGCTAATGCCATCCCATTGACCAACGGTGTCGCGAGTGGCGGTAGCAACCGCGCGGTCGCTGGCTATTCGAACCTGAACACCGCAGCAGGATACTGGGGGCGTGATGTGTTCCACTCCTTCACCACATCCGCTTGCGCTGATGCTGTGGACATCGAGCTATGCCTGGGTGCATGGATCGACCAGAACTACCCGATCTTCGAGGTACGTCGGATCGCCGATAACGTGGTCGTTGGCTCCAGCCTGGGTACCATGAACACAGGACAGTGCCGCACGCTCAACCTCAACAACGTCGCGATCGACCCGAACACGGGATACTACCTGATCGTCGATGCGTACGCTGGCCAGTACGAGTTCACCATCGAGTACAACGAAGTGCTCAGCACCGCCGATGCCGATGAAGACGGTCTTCTCGATTGTGTGGACGGTTGCCCCAACACCCCTGGTGAGGAAGGTAGCCCGTGCTACGCTGGTCCGCTCTTCGGATCCGCAGTGGTGAACGGCGATTGCGAATGCGAAGGCCAGGACCCTATTCCTTGCAGCAACGATCTCACGCTGGAGTTCCAGACGGACGGCAACCCGAACGAGACCACTTGGGAACTCGTGGAACAAGGCACTGACTTCGTGGTGCAACAAGGTGGTCCGCTCAATCCGGCCTTCGGTGTTGAGACGAACATGACCTGCCTGCCTGATGGTTGCTTCTACCTGCGTGTGCTGGACGCTGCTGGCGATGGTATGACCACCGGCGGTTACATCCTGCGCAACAGTGGTGACAACACCCGCATCATTGACAACCGCAACAACTTCAGTAGCGGCTCGGTGAGCCAGGTCTCTGGAACCCAAGGGTTCTGCCTGCCGATCGGTACCGATAAGCTGATCTACAGCAGCTGCGACAAGCTGGACTGGGTGAACAACAAGTTCATCGTGGCCAGTGCGAACCCGGTGGTTTCCGCTCAGTTCGGCGTAACGAATGCCACAAGCGGTTACGAGTTCTGGTTCTTTGATCCGAACGGCAGCTACAGCTACCGTCGTTTCCGTAGCCACGCCACCAGCGATGGTTTCGGTACCGGCGCCACCCGCGCTTGCCACTTCAAGGTGAACGGTTGGATCAATACCCCGAGCACCCCGCACCTGCCCAACAACGTACTGCTGAACGTGCGTGTTCGCGGTCGTGAGGCTGGCGACAACCTAGAGTTCGGACCTGCTTGCCAGTTCAAGCTGGACCCAGCCCTCGCCGCTTGCCCACGCGTCTCGTTACAGGATGATCCAGCGAATACCTCGGACTTCAGCTGTGGAGTGAGCCGGAACTTCGGTGGAAGTGGCAATGCCAACAACCGCATCTATGCGAAGCCACCGCAGCCCGTACCGGCTGTCGCGAGCAGTGCCGTGCGCTATCAGTTCCGCTTCCGGATCCCGGGTGAGAACATCTGCATCGTGCGCCCGCCGCAGACCAGTGCTCAGTTGACGCTGAACTGGACCACAGGTACGCCCTTGCAGTGCAGCAAGACCTACGAGGTCGACGTCAGGGTGAGCTTGAACGGAGGTGCCAGCTGGTGCTTCGGCCCAGCCACTACTTCTCAAGCCGCTGCCTGCGGAGATCCTGAAGCTTGGGGCAAAGTGTGCAACGTGACCATCAATCCCTGCGCTACCGTGAACGGCGGCAGCAACAGCATGGTGGTTGATGGCAACGGCTCGCTCACCATCTATCCGAACCCGAACCGTGGCGACCAGCTCTTCCTGAGCATGAGCAACGTGGAGGAAGGTGTGAACGTGGTGAACGTGGACATCTTCGACATGACCGGCAAGCGCGTGATGGCTCGTACCATCGCCGTGCAGGACGGTTCCGTGAACACCGCGATGGAACTCAACAACGAGCTCTCCAACGGTATGTACCTGGTGAACTTCACCGCGGGTACAAAGGCCTACACGGAGCGCTTGGTGATCCAACACTGAGAACATCTTAGATAAGAAAGCCCCCGCTTCGCAAGAGGCGGGGGCTTTTTTCTTTCGTGGCGGTAGCACTAATCTCCGCCGATGATCTGTGTCGCTAGCAGATCCTCCACCGTTTCTCGACGCCTGATCAAACGAGCCTTGCCATCGGCGACAAGTATCTCCGGTGGACGCATGCGGCTGTTGTAGTTGCTCGCCATGGAATGACCATAGGCACCCGCATTGCGGATCGCCAGGATGTGCCCCTCTTTGATCTCCGCGATCTTCCGGTCCCATCCGAAGGTGTCCGTCTCGCAAATGTTCCCCACCACGGTATAGATGCGCGGTGTTCCATTCGGTGCGCTCACATTGTCGATGTGGTGGTACGAGCCGTACATCATCGGGCGCACTAGGTGGTTCAGCCCACTATCAACTCCGGCGAACACCGTGGCCGTGGTCTGCTTCAGCAAGGTGACCCGGACGAGTAGCGTGCCTGCTTCGCTGACCAGGAATTTCCCGGGCTCGAACCACAACTCCACAGGGAGCTCGCGCTCGCTGTTGAACCGTTCGACCCTTTCTGTGATGCGCGCACCAAGGTCCTCGATGTCCGTAGTGATGTCGCCTTCCTTGTAGGCCACCTTGAATCCGCTACCCAGGTCCAGGTACCGAAGCGCGGGGAACATGGACGCGGATTCCAAGAGTAGTTCCGCTCCACGTAGGAACACGTCCGCATCGAGGATATCGCTTCCGGTATGCATATGGAGCCCATGCACCGTGATGCCATGCGAAGCCACGATGCGCTCCACATGACGCAATTGATGGATGCTGATACCGAACTTGGAATCGATGTGTCCAGTACTGATGCGCTCATGTCCACCCGCCATGATATGCGGGTTGATCCGGATGAACAGCGGTGTGCTACCGCCATACGCATGCCCGAAGCGCTCCAACATCGGGATGGAATCGATGTTGATGTGGACACCAAGCTCGACCGCTTTCATGATCTCCTCGAAGCCGACCATGTTTGGTGTGAACAGGATCTCCTCAGCCTTGAAACCGGCCAGCAGACCAAGCTCCACTTCGTGAATGGACACCGTGTCCAAACCCGTGCCCAGCTGTTTCACCAGCTTCATGATGGAGATGTTGGGCAGTGCCTTACATGCGTACATGAAGCGTGTAGGGGTGCCCGAGAAGGCGCGTTGAAGGCGTTGAACCTGTCGCGCGATTATCGCTTGATCGTAGACGTATGCGGGAGTCCCGGCGAGAGATGCCAGTTCTTCCACGGCTACACCGGCGATGTGAGAGTTGTTCCGGTTTTCCATGGCGCGCGAAGGTAGATGCCCGGGCAATGCCGCATTCCTTTGACCTCGCCGCTCTTCGTGCGAGCCCCACCTTTCCTCAAGAGCATCGGCGGATGCGGCTACTTTATGAGCTTCGCTTGGGCTCGCTCGGCATAGAAGCTGGCTGAACGTGCAATGCGCTCGAATTCCGAGCGAGCGCTTTCCTTCTTCCCGGACCGTTCCATGGCAAGTGCGTGGTACCACTCGGCCTCTTCGTTGAACACGTTGAAGGCGTGTCGTGCTGCTCGGTCCAAATAGCGCTCTGCGCGTTTGTTCAGCCCCAGGTTGTAGCTGCATAGCCCTGCATAGAAGAGAGCGTTCACGTCTTCTGGGTACTGGTTCAGTACGAAAGTCAGTTCCTCCAAGCACCCTTTGTGATCGTTCTGCACGAACTTCGCCAAGGCCTCATCCATGAAGCTGAGGTAAGCGATGCGTCGTTCCAGAGCCTGTGCTAGGGCTTGCTCGTCCGCTGTCGCGAATCGTGCGTCCACTCCACTGGACAGCCGATCGATGTCCGGGCTGTAGCCGTAAAGCTCTTTCGGATGGAGCAATTTCAGATCATGCAAGTAGACCAGTTGTAACGATGGGCGACGAGGGCCAGCGGGCTTTGTCTGGGGCTTCACCTCCGATACGACCCTGGGTATGGCCTTTGGCTCCACTGGTTGCACTTGTTCTCGCTCGATCGGTACCGGACTCGTGTTCGTTGTGGTGTGTACCTGCGCGATGCTGTGCCGATCCGTGAGTGCATGGCCGATGTGGAGACTCTCGGGTAACTCGACCGAGGCCGCTACCTCCAAACTGTCCAGGGTGGCTTCGGCCACCGGTTGATCCGCAGGCTCGATGGTGGCCATGGTCTCTACCACCAAGGGAGTGTCATTCCGTTCGCTGCCTTCAGGTATGGCCATATAGACAGCGGTACCCACAGCTGCAACAAGCATCACCGATACTGACCAGTTGATCCAAGGTGACGCGCCCGCCCTTGGTGCGTAAGTACTGAGGCTTCCAAGGCCCGCGATAGCACCAGGAAGCTGAAGGCCTTCCATCGCCTCTCGCAGCAATGGGTCCTCTTCCAAGTGCCGTTCCACTTCGTGCGCTACGGCAGGGTCCAGACGGCCTTCGGCATAGGCCATCAGCTGTTCCCGCGACAAGGTCCCGCGTGGCGTGAAGTGGTCATGCGTTCGCTGGTTCATGCGCGTTGGCGTTGGATGAGGATCCGAAGGTTCCGGCGGCCGTTCTGCAGGTGACTGCGCACCTGTTCAACGGTGAACCCTGTGCTTGTAGCGACCTGCGCATAACTCCGCTCTTCCAAGTGGAAGAGCCGGATGCATTGGCGCTGCTCAGCGTTCAAGCCGGTCATTGCGTTCTCAAGTTCTTGCAAGGATGCTTCTCGTAATACGGCATCATCTTCCGTGTCCGATGTCGCGCCAAGGTTCTCGGGTAGTTCATGATCGGGACGCTCCTTGCGCAGCACCTGCAAACATCGGTTCCGCATCACGGTGTGTACCCATGGTCGGAAACGTTCTATATCATGTTTAATGATGAGGTCCTTCAAGCCGGCGAAGAGCTCCACTACTTCATCCTTGCTGCGCTCAGTGTCCCTCAGGTACTTCATACCCACGCCATAGAGCAGCTCGGCATAGCGGTCCCACAGGTCGGCCAACGCGGAACGGTGCCCCTCCCGCAGGAGACGCACCAATTCCTCATCGGTGTGGGTCGCTATGGCCTTGCGCCGCAGGAACATCGTCAGTGCAAGGTATCCTCCGCTACCCGTTCGATCATACTGCGACGTTCGTCCTCGAACATTTCGCCGTAAGTCTTGGTCTCGATCACGATGACCCCGCCTGTCACATCGCCGTAACGCGCAGGCAGACCGCCGGTATACACGCTCACGCTGCTGATCGCGCTCGGTGGTACCCGGGGAACAGCCCCGCTGATCTTCACACCATCGATGAAGCTCACCGTGTTCTCCGTGCGTGATCCGCGGAAGTAGAGCCCTTCGCCGTTCGGTGCCGCGGTCACCCCCGCGAAGTTCTTGCTCAGGAACTGGATGGGGTCCTTGCGGGTGGGGTCATCCTCGAACTCGGAAGCGAGCAGGCTCATCCGGCTGGGGTCGTCGATGCTGATGAGCTGCCTTTTGTAGGCCACTTTCTCGAAGGTCTTCAGTTCGTTGTTCGTGCTCATGCGAACATCCTTCAGGTACGTCGCGCGATCGGGTGTGACATCCACCCCGGTCACTTCCACGGTTGCATATCCCGTGAAGGAGATGGTGACCGGATGCAAGCCCGGCGGCACAGGTTTCAGGACGAACTGTCCATCCAGGTCGGTGTAGGTGCCGACCAGTTCCCCAGCGATACGGGTGTATACGCTGGCCGAAGGAAGTGTTCGTCCATCAGGGTCCAACACCCGCCCGCGGATCTCGCCCTGGTTCTGCCCGTGAACACTCGCCGCGAACAAAGCGGCCAATAGGATCATCGTGTTGCGCATCGTTGTTCGTTTCCATTAGGATGCGGAACATGCGCCGATCGCATACGATCCACGAAAGAAGAGTGTGCCAGATCGCCGTAATGGTCACTTAACCACCAACACACCGGATCGGTCGTACTAGGATGACAAGGCCGTGGTTCTTGCGAACACAGCTCAACTGCGAGCGCTAAAGCTCCTCTGCGACCACCTCCCGAACTCCAGGGACCTCGTGCTTCAGCAGGTTTTCGATGCCCTGCTTCAGGGTGACCATGCTGCTCGGGCAACCGCTGCAAGAGCCGCGCAAGGACACCGTGACGATCCCCTCATCGAAGCTCTTGAAGGCGATATGACCGCCATCACCCTCCACGGCCGGTCGGATGTATTCCTCCAACACCCGTATGATCTTCTCGTCCTCGGGTCCCTTCGCGGGTGCATGTGTGCTGGCGCGCTCGTTCGCGTCGGCCAGGGCTTGTGCAGGCGCATCCTCGTAGACCACACGGCCATCACTGCGCAGGAATTCTGTGATGTAGTCCCGCAGTTCCAGCGTCACCAGATCCCAATCAACGCTGTTATTGCGCGTGACTGTGATGAAATTGCTGCTGATGAATACGCCTGTGACGAAGGGCAGGTTGAAAATGCGTTCGGCAAGGGGCGATACGCCTACCGGTTCCTCGGGTGTGCGGAATTCCAATAACCGGCCGTCCTGCACCAAGAGGCGATCGCATACGTACCGCATCGTCAACGGATTGGGTGTCGATTCGGCGTACAGCGTGACGGGTGGGCGTTTGACGGGCTCGGACATGGTCGTATCCTGAACGGAGGTTCGATGAGGTAGCGGTACAAAAGTACGGCCGGTCAACCCCTTGGCCTCCCAAGCGTTGGCACAACCCACTGGCGCAAAGGACCGTATCAGGTGTACTTTTGTTCATCATGCGGGCCTTCCTCCATCGGAATACGTGGTTCACCTACTTGGTGATAGGGCTCTTTGTGCTTGCCACCAGTGGTACGGCCCTTAGCCGCATGACCTGCTTGGAGGGCGGCCATACGGTCCTTAGTCTAGGTCTGGCGGTGGATTGCTGCCCCGAGGAAGCTCCAGTGGATCAGCCGACTTTCAAAGCCAGTTGCTGCGAACTCGCTTTCGTACAAGGTGATCGTGCGGATTACCTCCCCAATACGAACGCCGATGCCTTGGTCTCTGGACTCATGCTGGCCGTGTTACCCACGGTCATCGCTGTCCCCGAGCCTGTCAGACGCCTGAGTTGGCTGGGTTCCCGACCACCGCCGATCGATACACGCGATCGGCTTTCCGTGATCGGCGTTCAACGCGTCTAGTTCATTCCTGTCTCCGCGTTCCTCCCTTGACGTGGAACGCGATGGGATCGTTCCGACGGTCCGGTCCATTTCGACAACAGGAATTCGAATGAAATGCAACGGAAAAGGTACTTGACATTGACTTTGGCCATGGCGGTCTGGCTGTCCATGGACGCCCAGCTCATCACCGGTGCGGTCGTCTCGAAGGAAGGTGAGGAGCTTCCGGGCGCCAATGTGTATTGGCTCGGCACGGAGCTCGGCACGGTGGCCGACATGAGTGGGAAATTCTCGGTGGCCATGCCGGAACGTTGGCCGGCCACCTTACTCACTTCGTTCGTGGGTTACAAAGTGGATACGCTCCGATTGACCGCCCCGCCCAAGGGTCCGCTGCGGATCGAATTGCGTTGGGCGGTGGAGATAGGACCGGTGGAGATCGTGGAACGCGTGAGCGGGACCCGACTCGACTCACGAAGCACCATTTCCACCGAGATCATCGGGCAGAAGGAGTTGAAACGTGCGGCCTGCTGTGACCTCAGTGAAAGTTTCGAGACCAATGCCACAGTGGATGTGAACTATAGCGATGCCATTTCCGGCACGAAGACCATCCGCATGCTCGGGCTCGAAGGCAAGTATGCGCAGATCAGCTTGGAGAATCTGCCCTTCATCCGCGGCCTCTCCACTTCCTATGGCCTTACGCTCATACCGGGCACGTGGATCAAGGACATCAACCTCAGTAAGGGCATCGGCACCGCTGTGAATGGCCCCAATGCCATGACAGGCCAGATCGACCTCTGCCTGCTCGATCCACTGAATGAACCACCTGTCTTCGTCAACATGTACGGCAACTCGCAAGGGCGCATGGAAGGGAACATACACCTGGCCCAACGTACAGGGGCGAATAGTGGCAACTTGCTTCTGTTGCACGGCAACTTGTTCCAACAGGACATGGACCAGAACGACGATGGTTTCATGGATGCACCACGAACGCGCCGGTTCAACGTGATGGATCGCTGGATGCGGCGCACGGAACGCGGAATGTCGCAACTCGGTGTGCGGTACGTGGTGGATGAACGCATCGGAGGGCAAACGGCGATGAGCATGAACGATCCCGAACACGCCATCCACGCCGGTGATCCCTATGTGGTCGACATACGGAACGAACTGGTGGATGTGTTCGGTAAACAGGGTTTCATTTTCAAGCAGGATCCATCGAAGAGCATCGGGATCATGTTCGCCGCGCGGCGGCACGATGCCTCCTCGCGCTTTGGCCGAAGGAAGTATGTCGGTGCACAAGAGAGCGTGTATGCCAGCGCAGTCTACCAAATGCTGGTGGGGAAGGGCAGTGATCAGCTGAAAGCCGGTCTCAGTTTCCAGTATGATGCCTTTGACGAGGCCTTCATGGATAGCACGTTCATCAGGACCGAACGAATGCCCGGGGTCTTCGCCGAATACACCTTGCAACGGAAGGACCTTACCGTGGTAGCTGGCGTGCGGGGTGATGCCAATTCCTACTTCGGCAATACGGTGAGCCCGCGTGTGCACGTGAAATTCGATCTCGGGCCACTCACGAACTTGCGCTTCTCGGCCGGTCACGGTTTCCGCTCGGCGAACCCGCTGGTGGAAAGCGCTGCTGTTCTAGCCAGCTCACGCCGGGTGGTCACCGAAGGTGTGCTCGGCATGGAGCGTTCATGGAACTTCGGTGCGTCGTTCCTGCACAAGTTCAAATGGCTGGATCGGAAATGGGCCTTCGGTGTCGATGTTTATCGCACGGAATTCCTTTCACAGGTCGTTACGGACCTGGATAGGCACCCACGCACCGTGGCGTTCTACATGCTCAATGGGCGGTCCTACGCGAATAGCGTGCTCACCGATGTTCAGGTCAAGCTCACACGCAGCATCGACCTCAAATTCTCCCACCGCTGGTATGATGTGCGCACAACGTACGACGGGGTGTTGCGCACCAGGCCCTTAACACCAGAGCACCGGGGCATGGCTTCCGTGGCCTTTACAGATCCGAAGGACCACTGGCGCTTCGATGTAACGGCGAACATTTTCGGTGAAGGTCGACTGCCGTCCACAGCGACCAGTCCTGAGGTGTTCAGGCTTCCCGAACGTTCCCCAGGATACACCACCATCCATGCACAGCTCACCCGCATCATCGGCGGTTGGGAAGTGTATGTGGGTGGCGAGAATCTGACTAGCACCATCCAACGCCAACAGATCATCAGTCCCCTTGATCCTTATGGCCCGTATTTTGACGCGTCGATGATCTGGGGCCCCACCAATAAGGCCATGGTCTATGGCGGCGTACGTTTCCAGATCGACCGCAAGGACACCAACACCATGAAGAACCCATGAAATACTTTCTTTCCCTCACGGTCCTCCTTGCCAGCCTGAACCTTTCTGCCCAGGATGCGGACGTACAGGCTACACGTGACAAGAAGCTGGCTCACCTCGACATCCACACCAGCACCGTGTGCGACATGTGTGAGAAGACCATCGAGGAGAACCTCATTTACGAGAAAGGGGTGAAGAAGGTGAACGTTGATCTCGCCAAAAGCGAGATCCATGTGGAGTACGACCCCAAGAAGAATACACCGGAGGCCTTGCGCGTAGCGGTGAGCAAGCTGGGCTACATGGCCGATGAAATTCCCGGCGACGAGGCCGCGTTCAAGAAGCTTCCTCTCTGTTGCCAGAAGGAAGGCTGTGGCAAACCTGCGGTGAAGCCATGAGCGGTCCGCTCATTAGGTCCGTGCGTGGCTTCACTCCACGCTTCGGTGAGGGGGTGTTCCTGGCCGAGACGGCCGTGGTCATCGGTGATGTGGTCATGGGCGACCAGTGCAGTGTGTGGTACAACGCGGTGGTGCGTGGTGATGTGCATGCCATCCGGATCGGCCACCGGGTGAACATCCAGGATGGTGCCGTGCTCCATGCTACCTACCAGAAATGCGGACTCACCATCGGCGATGATGTGAGCATCGGCCACAACGCCATCGTTCATGGATGTACCATCGCCGACAAGGTGCTCATCGGCATGGGTGCCATCGTGATGGACCAAGCGCACATCGGTAGCGGCAGCGTCATCGCGGCGGGTGCGGTGGTGTTGCAGAACACGGTGGTGGAGCCCGGAAGCCTGATGGCGGGCGTGCCGGCAAAGCGGATCGGCGCTGTGAGCAAGGACCTCAGTGAAGGCGAGATCGAACGCATCGCCAAGAACTACCTCACCTACGCGGAGTGGTTCAAGGAAGCGTGAGATCACCTGCTTCCCACATGGCCTGGCGGACCTCCGTACTCGAGAGTCCTAAACGATGCATCATGGTCGTGAACTCATCGGTGCTGCCACTGGTGTAGCAGATCAGGTCACCCCGTTGTTCGTTCGGAGCCTCGATGCCATCTCTGTGCAACACCCGCTGCAGTTGACGCGCGATCGCGGGCGCAGGATCGATCACCCGCACAGCGGGCCCAACGATGCGTTCGATCAAGGGGCGTACGATGGGGTAGTGGGTGCACCCGAGCACCAGGGCATCGATATTGCGCTCCAATAGGGGCTCCAGCCAACCGCGTAGCATGGCCTCCGTGGTCGGTGTGTCGAACTCACCGGCCTCGATCTGCTTCACGAGGCCCGGACACGGCTGGTGAAGCACATCCACGCCATGGGCGAAACGCTCCACGATGGTCGCATACAGTTCGCTTTGGAAGGTGGCCACCGTGGCGATCACGCCCACCACACCTGTGCGTGTGTGCTCCACCGCAGGCTTCACGGCGGGCTCCATGCCCACGAATGGCACATCGGGATAGGCTTCACGCAAGGCGCGCAGGGCGGCTGCAGAGGCCGTGTTGCACGCGATCACGATCACCTTCGCGCCCTTGGCCAACAGGGCTTCCGTGATGGCGAAGCTGAAGCCGCGCACTTCCTCCAACGACCGGGGGCCGTACGGGACGTGCGCGCCATCCCCGAAATAGAGCAGGCGCTCCGAAGGGAGCGCCTGCATGATCGTTGCCGTGACCGTCAGCCCACCGATGCCGGAATCGAAGACGCCAACCGGGCCTTCGCGAAGCCACTGGCGAGGCGGGGTCGAACGCTCCGTGTTCACCTTACCGTGCCGCTGGTTATTTGATGCCGAGCTGGGCCTTCACCGCTGGAAGCAGGTCGATCCCACTTGCCATGTGCAACAGGATGCCACCGCTCGCGTCCAACACATAGGTGAAGCTCTGCGCGATGGCGACGGTACTGATCGCCGAATCAGCCCGTTGGATGATGGGCTTCAACAGCTCCTGTTCCATCTTGGCGAGGTCCTCCTGCGCCTTTTCCTGAGCGTCCACGATGCGCGATTCCAGCTCTTGCAGTTCACGCGCTGCGATGCCAAGCTCCGTCTGCGTCATCGTCGCGGGTGGGTTCTCCAACATGGCGCGTTTGCCTGTGTACTCCTCGCCCATCGCCTTCAAGCGGCCTTCCAAGGTCTTCGCGAAGGCATCCAACTTGGTGGTCGCTGCTTCACGTTCCGGCATGGCCATCACCAGGGCGTTCCGATCGATGTGACCCAACTTCACGGTTTGTGCGCATACCTCCACCGATGAGAATGGCGCAAACAGCAAAGTGAAGTGGAGTAGGTAGGAGCGCATCAGCGGAAGGGTAACGGTAGCTTACTGGATACCGAGCTTGGTCTTCACCAACGGCAGTATGTCCTCGCCCTTCGCGTGGTACAACACCACACCCGTGCTCACATCGAACACGTAAGTGAATCCGTTGGCCGCTGCCACATCGGCGATGGCGGCGTTCGTACGTTCCACCATTGGGCGTAACAGTTCCTCTTCTTGCTTGGCCAGGTCTTCCTGGGCCTTCTCTTGCGCCGCTTGGATGCGTTGTTCAAGATCACTGATCTCGCGCAGCGCCATTTCCTTCTCGGTCTGGGTCATGGTCTCGGCACGACCTTGGGCGTCGGCCACCTTGGTCTGGTATTCATTGCCCATGGCCTTGAGGCGCTCATCGAGCGTCTTGGCGAAGGCTTGCATCTTGGTCTCGGCATCCTTGCGTTCCGGAAGCATCAACATCAACTGCTGCCGGTCGATATGGCCCAGCTTCAAGGTCTGCGAAAAGGCTGCGGGTGCGCTGGTAAGGGCGATCGCGCAGGCGAGTACGAAACGTTTCATCGTCATTTGGTTTTCATCGGTTGTCCACCACCATCGTCCATCCGTTGGGGCGAGGTCTCCTTGCCACCACCGTCCTTCGGTTGGTTGGGTATCTCTTCTGCGGGGGGGTCGCCGAACTCCTCATCGTCGCGCGTATCACCGCTGTTCTTGTCCTTGTTGGGGCGGATGCCCAGCTTCCGCAGTACACTGTCGCTCTTGTCGTACTTCTCGCTGGCGAAAAGCAGATTGCTCGACTGGCCTCCTAGGTCGAACACCGCCACATAGCTCTGTCCAGCCACTTCCTTCACCGCGTTGTACACCCGGTCCTGAATGGGCTGGATGAGCTCCGTGCGCTTTTTGAACAGATCGCCATCCGGACCAAAACGCTTCTTCTGGAGGTCGCGCGCCTCGCGTTCGCGCCTGTCGATCTCGTCCAACCGCGTGCGTTTCATCTCCTCGGTCAGGAGGATCGCCTCTGCGTTGTACGCATCACGCATCCGCTTGATCTGTTGGTAGCGCTCGTCGATCTCCTCCTGCCACTGCTTCGAGAAGCGATCAAGCTCCTTTTGCGCCGACTCATACTCGGGCATCTGGTCCAGGATGTACCGCGTGTTCACGAACGCGATGCGCTGCCCCTGTGCCACGTGAACGAGTGCCAGTGCGGTCAGCAGGGTGAGGGTCAGGAGGGTCTTGCGTGTCATGCGGAAGCCGTCGAAAGTAGGCGATCCGTTACGGTACGGATCACAGTTCGCCAAGATCTATGCCGATCGTGAAGTGGAACTGGCTGCGCGCCATGTTCGGCTGTCCCGGAACGTCATCCAGGCGCCAGCCGTAGTCCAATCCCATGGGACCGAACATGGGCAGGAACAAGCGCAAGCCCACACCAGCGGAACGGTAGAGTTTGAAGGGGTCGAAGGTGTCGAACGAGCCCCAGGTGTTACCGGCTTGTGCGAAAGCCAGCGTGTAGATGGTGGCCGATGGGTTCAACGAGACCGGGAAGCGCAGTTCTGTGGTGTATTTGGCCACCACGAAGTTCCCCGTGTTCGGAGACAAGGAGAAGTCATCGTAACCACGTAGGCCAACCACTTCGCGGCCGTCGAGCTGGAAGCCCGTGAGCGCCGCACCGCCGAGGTAGAACCGCTCGAACGGCGAGTTGCCCACCGCATCGTTGTAGCGACCGAGGAAGCCGAAGCCCGCGCGCGCCATCAAGACCAGATTGTGTCCGCTCTTGCTTCGGGTGAGCATGTTGAACCACTGCGTGGTGAATTTCCATTTGTGGAACTCGGCCCACTGGTAGCGCTGTTCGGGAGGCAAGGTGCGGAAGTCCCGACCCCCGGGGAACCACAACGAGAACGGCGGAGTGGCCTTCACACTGAAGCTGATATCGGAACCCGTGCGGGCGAAGAACGGCTGGTCCACCGAGTTGCGCGACACCTGGAACTGGTAGGCCAGCACGTTACTGTTCCCGTTGACGAAGTCGAACACCACACCACCGCTGCTGAAGTTCCGCAGCTCGTAGTTCTGGTAGCTCAGGTTCTGGCGAAGGATGAAATAGTCATCGGGCCAGGTAAGGCGCTTGCCCAGACCGAGGGTGGCCCCCCAGATATCCAGTTGCTGCAGGTTCGGGTTGCGGATGCGGCCGTCGCTGCCGTTGATGTACTTGGTCTCGCCATTGGACTGGCGGGAGAAATACCCCGAGAAGCTCAACGAGTTCGGTTTGCGACCACCGAGCCAGGGCTCCACGAAGCTCATGCTGTAGCTTTGGAAGAAGCGGCCGTTGGTCTGTGCACGCAGGTTCAGCGTCTGCCCATCACCGGCGGGCAAAGGTGTCCAGGCTCCTTTCTTGAAGGTGTTGCGCAGGCTGAAGTTGGTGAACGAAACACCAAGCGACAGGACCACACGCCCAGCCCCCCAACCACCGCTCAGCTCCAGGCGGTCGCTCGGTTTCTCTTCCACCGTGTACTCCAGGTCCACGGTGCCGGTGCGCGGATCCTGGATCGGGTTCACACCCAGGGTCTCCGGATTGAAGTAGCCCAAGGTGCTCAGTTCGCGCTGTGTGCGCATCACATCGCTGCGGTTGAAGAGCTGCCCCGGCTTGGTGCGGATCTCGCGCCTGATCACGTGTTCGTTGGTCTTGCTGTTCCCTTTGATCAGGATGCTGCGGATGCGGAACTGGCGCCCTTCACGGATGCGCAGGTCGAGGTCGATGCTATCGCCTTCTACCAGCAACTCCACCGGATCCGGGTAGAAGCTCAAGTAACCATCATCCATGTACAACGAACTGATGTCGCGCCCGCTCGGGTTCATGTACAGGCGGCTGTCCAACAGTTTCTTGTTGTACACGTCTCCCTTCTTGATGTTGAGGATGCCGAGCAAGGTATCCGTGTCGTGTTTCGTGTTCCCGGTGATGTGCACGTTCCTCCAATGGAACTTGTTGCCCTCATCCACGGTGATGTCGATGCGAACGCGGCCGTCGTTCACATAGTACATGGTGTCCTTCACGATGGAGGCGTTCCGGAAACCCTTCTCGTTGTACAGGTCCAAGACAGCGTTCTTGTCCGCCTTGTATTCGGTGGAGATGAATTTGCTGCCGCCGAAGAGGTTGTACCAGCGTTTGCGCTTGGTCTTCTTCATCGCCCGGCGCAGGCGAGCGTCCTTGATGTTCTCGTTCCCCTCGAAGGTCACATCGCGGATCTTGACCTTCGGACCTTTCTCTACATCGATGATGAGGAGGTCGCTGTTCTCCGGAGCGGTCTTGGCCGTATCCTCCCGTTGGATGATGGTGACGGTCGCCTTTTGGAACCCTTTGTCCACGAAGAATTTCCGGATCATCGAGCGGGTGTTGGCCAGCACCGCGTCGTTCACCTGCTGTCCGCGTACCAACTGGATCTCGTCGCGGAGCTTGTCCCCTTCGCTTTTGGAGACACCTTCGAATTTGAAGCGCGACAACCGCGGTTTCTCCGTGACGATGATGTGCAGGAAGATGGTGCGCCCGCGGATCTCGGCCGCTTCGATGCTGATGTCACTGAAGAGCTTCTGCTCCCACAGGTTCTCGATGGCCTTACTGATCCTCTCACCGGGCACGGTGATCTTATCACCCACCTGCAGGCCAGTGAACAGTTTCACTGCGTTCGGGTCGGTGCTTTTCGTGCCGGTCACCGTGATGCCGCCGATCTCGTACTCCAAGGGCACGGCCGGGTCCATCACAGGGCCGTTCTCGACCTGTGCCGCGACCTGGATGCCGATGAGAAGAAGAAGAAATGCAAGGATCGTGCGCATGCTCAGGCCGGTGCTACTTGTTCGCTGATGAGCCCGAAACGCCGTTCGCGGCCTTGGAAATCCAGGATGGCCTGGTAGAGATGTTCTTTGCGGAAATCGGGCCACAATACCGGTGTGAACCACAACTCAGCATAGGCGATCTGCCACAGGAGGAAGTTGCTGATGCGCTGTTCGCCACTTGTGCGGATGAGCAGCTCCGGGTCCGGCATACCGACCGTGGAAAGGTGTGCGGATATCGTGGCATCATCGATCTGCTCAGGTCGGATCCGACCCTCTTTCGCGGCAGCGGCGAGTTGTTGGGCCATGCGCACCAACTCCCACCGTGAGCTGTAGCTAAGAGCCAGCGTGATGGTGATGGTGTCGTTCTTGGCCGTGGCCGCGATCGCATCCAGCAAGGTCTGCCGGCAACTCTCCGGCAGCGAGTCGGTGTCACCGATGGTGTGTAGCCGAACGCCGTTGGCATTGAGCTCCTCCAACTCGCCGATCACCGTCTTCACCAAGAGGTCCATCAAGGCATCGACTTCGGCTTTCGGACGGTTCCAGTTCTCCGTACTGAAAGCATACAGCGTGAGGTACTTCACCCCCACCTCGCGGCAACCCACCAAGGCTTCGCGTACCGAACGCACGCCGTTAGCATGGCCGACCACCCGGTGCTCACCCTGTCTTTCAGCCCAGCGACCATTCCCATCCATGATGATGGCGATATGGCTGGGCACACGGTCCGGGTCGATCCGAGCCTTCAGTGCTTCAGGGGTTTCCAAGGTCTTTTTCAAAACGGGCTGCGAAGTTCGCCAAAAGGCTTGGATCACCGGCGCTTGCGCATCCAGTTGTACTGTTCATCGCAATCGGAGAAGCGCGAGATGATGTAGGTGACCGATAGCCCGGTGTACTGGTACCAGTCGCGTGTGTCCGCATCGCCTCGGGCTCGTCCTTCATTGGTATACTCCGGCAGCTGGCCTAGCACGCTCGGATCCGCGAACGTGGCGGCCAAGGGGCCGTTCTCGAAGGCCAATTGATCGCGGTCCACATAGGTGCCGCTCACATCGTCCAAATAGTCCGTGTACGTGCGGCGTAGCCCCCATTCCACCTGGAAGTCCAATCGGCCTACGTTCCACTTGAATCCTGCTCCGAATGGAATGCAGATGTTGTCCACCGTGTACACGTCGGACCCAGGTCGAGCGGTGGTCCCTTGTCCCTCGGTCCCAAGGGGTTGTAGGTCGTACCACTCGCCATTCAGCTCGGCTTGTGGTGCTGCTCGGAAGTAGGCCAGACCAGCGAACACGAAGGGCGTCCACTTCTTGCTGTCCTTGTCCTTGCTCCTGTACTTCCTGAAATTCACCTCCAAGAGCCCGGAGAACTCCAGGAGCCGGGCCCGGAAGTGCAGATCGCGCAATAGCTGAAGACTATCGGATGAGCGGTTATCGTAGGCTTGCAGTGTTCCGTTAAGTGCCTGAAGCCGAATGGCATAGCGGTCACTGAAGTTGTACCGGTACACCACTCCATAGGCCAGTTTCGTGTCCTTGGGGTAGTGTCGGGTAGGGTTCAGGTCGCCGATGTAATAGGTGACCCCGCCGGTGATGCCCAATTCACTCACCTGTGCCCGAATGTCGGTGAGGCCGAGCAGGGCGACGAAAAGCAGGGTGTGGCGTGACATCCGTCGGGGAACGCTTGGATACCGGGTTTGGTATGGGCCCTTTTCCATGCGCCGCGAAGGTAACTCAGGCTTTCGGAGGTCCGGATCGCACATCCAACCCCCAGCTCAGCTTGGTCCGCAGGGTGTCCAAGAAGTCGGAGTTCTCCAGCTGAACCATCTTCACCGAGAACCGGGCGCGTTGGATGGTGATCCGGCTTTGTCCATCGATGCTCGAACTGCGCGCGTCCAAGTTCATGAGGCACTTGTCCGATCGCGCTTCCAACTGCAGGGTGATGGTGTAATGGTCCGGCACCACGAAGGGCCGCACGTTCAGGTTGTGGGGGCAGATGGGGTTGATCACCAAGGCGTCGCTGGTGGGGTAGAGGATGGGCCCACCACAACTGAGCGAATAAGCCGTGGACCCAGTAGGCGTGGCGATGATCAGCCCATCGGCCCAATAGGTGTTGAGGTAGTCACTACCCAGGTGCACATGCACCGCGATCATGCTGCTGCTCTCGCGCTTGTGGATGCTCACCTCGTTCAAGGCGAAATTGGCCCGGCCAAGCAGTTCCGGATGGTCCGTGACCTCCAATAGCGAGCGGTCCTGGAGCATGTAGCGGCCCTGCTTGATGGCGGTCAGCGCTTCTTCCACGGCATCAAGGGTCACGTTACTGAGGAAACCCAACCGACCCAAGTTGATGCCGAGCACTGGGATCTCCGTGCGACCGACCCAGGCCACCGTGTCCAACAACGTGCCGTCGCCGCCCAGGCCGATGCACAGGTCGAGGTCCTGGCCCGCAAGGTCATCGCTCGAGATCACCGGCCACGGAAGGGCGATGCCTACTTCGCGCAACCAAGTGGCCAGGCCGATGGACAACTGCGGCTGCATGCCGTGCGCCACCATCCGCTCGATCGTACGCACCACCAAGGGAGCGCTCGCAGCGTCCATCACACGTCCGTTCACACCGATGCGCATCCGTCAGAAAGGTTGAGTGAAATGTAGGAAGATCCCCTGTTCCGCCTGGGCGTTCACCGAGTATTCCAAGCGCAGCACCTGGTCGTAGCTGGTCACCAGGTTCAAGCCGAGGCCGTTGCCATTGATCCAACGGTTGGAGAGGAAGTTCTGCGCAGCGTAGCGGCTATCCCACACCCGGCCAAGGTCGCTGTAGAGGTCGAGGTAAAGTGCGATATAGAACGTGCGGAAGGCTTCCAACGGGATATGCTCGAGCCGATAGGTGCGCGGCTTGATCAACTGGAAGATGAGGTTGGCCTTGCCCAGCGCGAAGTGTTCACCATCGATCACGTAGTACTCGTAGCCGCGCACATAATGGCCGTATCCGAGGCCTTCCTGTGCAAAATAGGGTGGCGTACCCCAGGTGTATTTCCCCCGGAGCGAAAGGCCAAGGGTCCACTTGTCATGCAGGTACAACCAGCGTTTCGTGGTGGCGTAAGCTGTGGTGATGTCAGGTGAAGCTTCATCGAGCAAGCCCAAGCCATACCGATCCACACGTACCTCTTCGTAATGGCCGCGGCGCGGATAGGCCCGGAAGTCACGCCGGTCCCAGATGAAGGTGTAACCGGCGGTGAGGAAGCGGGTGGCGGTGGCCGGCCCATCGAAGTAGTCCATGGCCGTATTGATGATGGTGTCGCGCGCCTCGGCCTGCACATAGTTCAAACGCCATGCATGCCGCACATCATGGCTACGCCGCAAGGTCACCTCCAGGTTGCCCAGCCATTGGTCGCGGTTGCTTCCGGTGGTGCCGCTCACGAGCGTCCGCACATTGTCCACCGTGCCCGCTGTGATCTCTGCCTGCTCCTCGTAGCTCACACCACCACTAATTCCCCAGCGCTGTCGTTTGTCGAAGTTGGGCACCTTGTAGTGCAGGGCGAATTCGCGCGTGTAGCCGAACTGCGCCTTCAGGTACCCCGTTTCGTTGCGGCCCCGCATGTTGTACTTGTATAGGAACAGACCATAGTTCACGCGGTCGAAGTCGCGCGTGAGCCACCATGTGTTGAAGTTCGGATCGGCCAGGTCGAAGATGATGGCCGGCCATATGTACCACCGTTCGTTCACCGTCACCTCCAACATCACCTGTGTCTTGTCCAGGTACAAGGGCAGCACGCTCACAGTGTTGAAGAGCCCCGTGTTCATGAGGTTCTGCCGACTCCGCTCCAGCTTCTCGTACAGCGTGGTGTAGCTGAGCGAATCGCCTTCGTTCACCACCAGCTCGCGCAGGATGATGCGCGCCTTGGTGGTCTTGTTGCCGCTAATGGCGATGCCCAGGATGCGTGCGTGTCCGTCATCCTCGCCGGTCGGCTGGGCATGCGCGGGCTTTGCGACGAGCAGGAGGAGAAGGGGAAGCAGGGCGCGGAACATGCCCGCGGTTCACAGGTTGATGAAGCGCATCAGCTCTTCGTAACGCCCGCGCAGGTCATCGTGGAAGCGCGAGCCTTGGTACGTGGTCTTCACCATGATCTCGTAGCGCTCGAAACTCTGCAGGATGTCGCTCACGTCCTCCCGGTTGATCTTCAAGGTCACCTCCAGGCGGTTCGTCTCCGGCAGCACATGGCTGTACACGCTCATGATCTTCGCATCGTTCCCCTCCACGATGCGCGCGATCTGGTGCAGGCTGTAGTCGATCTGGTTCATCTCCAGCACCACGATGCTGCCCCGCTCGTGGATGTTGGTGACGCTCGCCAGCCGCTTCAAGGCTTCGTGTTCGGTGATGGCGCCGAGGTAGACGCCCATCTCATCCAACACCGGCACCACGGTAAGGCCCCGTTCGGTGAAGAGGCGCATGACGTCGTAGATGTGCTGGTTGCCCCGGATGAAGGGGATCTCCACCTGATCCATCACGCCACTTACGGTACCGCGCGCTTCGTGCCGATCCACCACATCCTGTTCACGCACCATGCCCACCAGGCGGCCATTGTCCACCACGGGCAAGTGGCCCACCTTGAACTCTTCGAGCCAGTCGAGCGCGCGCGACAGATCATCCTGCGGACGCAAGGGCGGTATGTCGGCGGTGATCAGGTCGATCGCGTGCATGGCTCTTTCCGGTGCCGGGTGGCGTGGCCCTTACTTTTGGTGCCCCGCTTCGGGAGGAACAAAGTAAGTGGATACGGATGACGCGGCTGAGTGTGAACATCAATAAGCTGGCCACCTTGCGCAATGCACGGGGCGGCAACAACCCGGATGTGGTCCGGTGGGCCCTGGACATCGAACGGTTCGGCGCCCAAGGCATCACCGTGCATCCCCGGCCAGATGAGCGCCATATCCGCCGCAGCGATGTACGGGCCCTCAAACCCGTGCTGGCCACGGAGTTCAACATCGAGGGCTATCCATCCGAGGACTTCATCGCCTTGGTCCTCGAGGTGCGACCCGCACAGGTCACCTTGGTGCCCGATCCACCCAGTGTGCTCACCAGCAACGCCGGTTGGGATACACGTACCCACCACAGCTTCATCAAAGCCGTTATCGCGCGGTTCAAGGCGGAAGGTATCCGCACCTCCCTCTTCATGGGAACCGACCTCGAGCTCATCGCTCGCGCGGCTGATACGGGTGCCGACCGCATCGAGCTCTACACCGAACCGTACGCGGCCAACTATCACCACGACCGCCAAGGAGCCGTTGCTCCGTTCACCAAGGCAGCGGAAAAGGCGTGCTCGCTCGGCCTTGGCCTGAATGCCGGGCACGACCTGGATCGCGCCAACCTGGCCTTCTTCAAGGCGAACGTTCCCGGCCTGCTGGAGGTCTCCATCGGCCATGCACTGGTGTGCGATGCGCTCACCTTCGGCATGGAGAATACCGTTCAACTCTACCTCCGCGAATTGCGATGAGCACCGTGGACCTGTTCTACCGGCGCATCGGAAAGGAAGGTGCGCCTCCCGTGGTGATCCTCCATGGGCTCTTCGGCACCAGCGATAACTGGGGCACCGTGGGCCGTGAGTTGGCCGAACCCTCGGAGGCTGGCATTCCACCATTGGATGTCTTCCTCGTCGATCTCCGTGATCATGGTCGCTCGCCGCACACTGATGCGATCTCGTATCCGATCATGGCCGCGGATGTGCATGCCCTCATCGAAAACCTCGGGCTGCACGACGTGGTGCTCGTGGGCCATTCCATGGGTGGGAAGACCGCGATGACTTATGCGCAACGTTGGCCCGATGCACTGAAGAAGCTCGTGGTCATCGACATCGGTCCGCGGCAGCACCAGAACAACCAGGCGCACATCATTGAAGCCTTGCGCACCACCGACCTTTCCCCTGGCCGCACACGCAAGGAGGTGGAGACGCACATCAGTTCATTCGTGAAGGAACCCGGTGTGGTCCAATTCCTGCTGAAGAACCTGTATTGGAAGACGGAGGATCAACTCGCCTGGCGCGTGAACGTGCCGTTGCTCGACCGCGAGCTACCTGCGATCCTGGCGGCCATCGGACCCGAGAAGGTGCGCGTGCCGGCCGTGTTCGTGCGCGGTGGACAAAGCGATTACATCCTACGCGAGGACATCCCCGCGATCAAGGAGCAGTTCACCAACAGCACGGTGGAGACCATTCCCTACGCCGGGCACTGGGTGCATGCCCAAGCCCCCGACGAGGTGATCGCGATCATCCGCGCAAGCGTGAACGCATGAGATCCTTCGTCATCGTCTTCTTCCTTTCCATCGTCGCTGCTGCTTCCAAGGCGCAGAACGGGACGGAGTACTTCGCTGGCATGGGCTTGCGCGCTGGCATCTATGCGGATTTCGCCGCCTTTCGGAGCAATGCGCCAACGGTGCCGTTGGACCGCTTGCGCGATGCACAAGGACTGCCTGTCGCCGACATCCGTCGCGTCTCGGGCAAACTCCAATGGCAGCCCGATAGTGGTGCGATGCAGACCATGGACCTCCGCACCATCTGGGGTTTCTGCCAGAACGATGTGGTGTACATCGGCACCAGCAACGGGTTCTACCGCATCGGCCTTATGGGCAGCTTGTCCCATCTGGTGGTGGAGCAGACCTACCGCGACTGGGATCCGTACATGTACGGTTACCCGATGGGCGGTGTCACCCGAACAGTACTCGTGCAACAGTTGCTCGATATGCGCACCGGACGATACCTGCCCTTCAACGCTTCCGGCATGGACGAAGCCCTGCAACACGACAACGTGCTTTCAGAGGAGTTCCGCGCACTGCCCAAGAAACAGCGCAACAGCACCGAGGCCCTGTTCCGCTTCTTGCGGATGTACAACGACAGGAACCCCTTGGTCTTCTTGCAGTAGGGAATACAGGTGCAGGAGCAGGAACTGGGGCAAGAGGGAGTGCTTCTTATCCGCTCTCCGTAAGGATTTTTCGAGAGCTTGCCACTGCGCCTGCTGAACAACACAACAACGGCACGGATCTGGCAAACCACGGGGCAACCTTCAGGCAACACTGGTCGCCTTACATTCGGCTCCCTTTACACCACGGCCCACGATGACGCTTCGTTCCTTTCTGCTGATCGGTTGCTCGTTCCTGGTCCTGCGTACCCTGGCGCAGGAACCGAAGAAACAATTCGTGCCCGCGCTCGTCGGCTTCTACAACATCGAGAACCTCTACGACACCATCGATTCTCCGGATACCGATGACAGTGAGTTCCTGCCCACCGGCAGCAAGCAGTGGACCGGCGAGCGGTATTGGCGCAAGTTGGACCGCAACGCCCGGGTGATCGCCGAGATGGGTAAGGACCTGCATCCGCAAGGCATGGCCATCCTTGGGCTCTGCGAAGTGGAGAACCGCACGGTGGTGGAGGACCTCGTGAAGACCAACGCGTTGAAGGCCCGCAACTATCAGGTCGTACACGAGGACTCACCGGACCGCCGTGGAGTGGACGTGGCCCTGATCCATAACCCGGAACTCTTCAAGGTCTACAACCACAAGTCGTATCGGTTGGCGATGCCCGATACCTCCTTCCGCACGAGGAACCAGTTGCTGGTGAGCGGGGTGCTGGAAGGGGATACCACGCACGTGATCGTTTGCCACTGGCCTTCGCGTCGCGGTGGTGAAAAGCGCTCCGAACCCAACCGGAAAGCCGCCGCCGAACTCGCGCGTCACATCATCGATTCGTTGCTCGCCATCAACACGAATGCGCGCATCATGCTCATGGGCGATCTGAACGATGATCCCGTGAACGTGAGCGTGGCACGCTTCGCACGCGCCACCGGCGATAAGGCCAAGGCGGTGGATGGCACGTTCTTCAATCCTATGTACGAGCCTTACCAGAAGGGCATCGGCACGCTCGCCTGGCGGGATTCGTGGAACCTCTTCGACCAGATCATCCTTTCGCCTGCCTTGGTGAGCGGCGTGGGCGGCGACTACAAATACTACGGCGTGCGCATCTTCAACGAAGGTTACCTCCGCCAGACCGATGGCAGCTTCGTCGGCTACCCCTTCCGCACTTACGTGGGTGATACCTACCAGGATGGCTTCAGCGACCACTTCCCGGTGTTCGTGATCCTGGTTAAGGAGGTGAAGTAGGGTCACCGACTCACCAACACGCGCATCACGTCGAAGCTCTTTTCATCCCCGACCTGCAACAAGTACGCGCCCTCTTGCAGGTGTTGTACGGGTATCACAGCGGGCCCACTACCGTTCAGCGTACCCGTCAGTACTGTGCGACCCGTGGCATCCACTAACGTGTAGTTCATGCCGAGCATCGCGTCTTCAACAGCGATGTTCACGACATCCGAAGCCGGGTTGGGCCATACCCGGACGCCTTCCATCGAGCGCTCTTCCAGACCGACACCCACACCGATGTCATCCACAGCGCGTGGTGCCAGCACCGTAGTGCCTTGGTAGATGGCGATGCCCGTGATGGTGTAGAAGTCGCCGAGCGTTGGTGAGTGGAGGTAGAACAAGCTGTCCACCGTGAGTGTGCCTTGCCAGTTCGCGGCTGTCCAAGCGTTCGTCTCGGGGTCGGGTGTGCTCAAGCATTCCAGGTCCTGCACTTGCACCAACACGCTTTCCCAATCTTCTTCCTGTAGTTCCCAAGCGCTGATCAAGGTGGGTGAGGGCGCAGCGTTGCCGGTGCTCACCACTTCGCTGTGTTGCACGGAGATCAGTTGCGTACGACCGCGCGGCCAGGTCTCTTCGAAACCGGTCAGTTCTGCTACGGTACCCAATACGCGAATGCGGTGCCCTGTAGCCCAGTCGCTCAGTGGAGTGGAGCGCACTTCGATGCCCTTCCAGGCACCACTGCCCTCCTGCAGGTAATAGCTGTTCGGGGTGAGGCCCGTGATCACCCCTTCGGTTCGGACATAGGAGAAGTTCAGAGGCGAGGCGCCGTTCCAGAGGTTCGACTCTTGGATCTGGGAGATCGCGACGGGTGTGGCCGTGGGCAGCGTGCTGGTGGTGATCGTCACGTCGTCGATCACGAGGAAGGACCCCTCTCCGTTCGCGGCCAGGTCGAAGGCGAATTCCGCAGCAAGGGTCGAATTCGCGCAGAGCACCGTGCGGATGACGAATTGCCAGCTGGTGCTATTCACCTCCACGGGTGCGGTCAGCGGGGAGAAACCGGCATTCTCGCTTCGCCCATCGTAAAGCCCGATATGCATCAGACCGGTGCCCTGCACCCAGAAGCGGACCTCGTACAACCGCTCGGCGGTGACGATCAAAGGCGCGGTGGTCAGAAGGCCCGAGACATCGTTGCTCAGGTCTAGTCGCATGGCGCTGGTTCCGCCGTGTACTGGCGTGTTCACCTGTTGGATGTTTGCAGTGGGGAAGGTGGTCTGGCTGCTGACGAAACCCGTTGGTAGACCCTCGGACCAGGTTTCAAGTCCCGACTGCAGCAGTGTCTGCGCGCCTAGTGGAGAGAGGTGAAGACAGAAGGCGAGCAGAGTGAACACGTGTTTCATGGCGCAGCTTGGGCTTGAACCAAAGCTACGGCCCCACTGGAAATGACAAGCCCGCCCTGTGCGAACAAGGCGGGCTTGCTGAGTTGTCGTGATCAGTGCTGCACTGCTACACGAGCGCTATGAACGCCGTTGCTGTTGCGCACGGTGAGGAGGTAAACACCGTTGCTCAAGCCGGTGGTGGATACCTGCACGCGATCGCTGGTGGCGACATCGTTCAAAACCACACGGCCTGCGGGGTCGATCAAGCTGTACTCCGTGCGACCATCCACAGCGTCGAGCTCGATGAAGAGCAGGTCGTTCGCCGGGTTAGGGTAGGTGCTGAAGTTGGCAGCGGCCTTCTCGTTCACGCTGGTTCCCACGCCGATGTCATTCAGGTCGCGGGGCAGGATGCGCCAGGTGGAGAAGGAGTATTGGATGGGGCCGGTGATGGTGTAGAAGGAGCCGAGGGTGGGGGTGGCCACGAACAGCACGTCGTCGGCCAACATGCTACCCAACCAGTTAGCGATGGTCCACTCGCCGAAACCGTTCGGAAGCACCGTGCACTCCACATCAGAAACGGTCACGAGCACCGATTCCCATTGCTCTTGCGAAGCCGTGGTGGGGTTGAGGACTTCAGCGGGTGGTACGGTGTTGCCGGTACTCGTCACCGTGTAGTCCACCACGTTGTTCAGGCGCGTGAAGCTGAAGTTCTCCTGCACCGAAGCGGTCACTTCCACCAGGTCGCCGAGGGCTGGTGCGTTGGTCGCATCGTTCACGAAGATGCCGTTCCATGCGCCTGGGCCATCCTGAAGGAAGTAGCCAAGACCCGCTTTGGAAGCGGTCACTACACCAGACGTGATCACGTTCTGGTTCACCAAAGGTGATGCTCCTGCAACATCCGTGGTGAATTGGATCTCATAGATGGTCGCTGCGGTGGGAGCTACGACCTCCCCTTCCGAGATCGACACATCGTCCAGTACGATGTGGCTGGGTTCCTCGGTATCGATCACCGAAAAGATGAACTCGGCTTCAGCGGTGGTCATGACGGCCGTTACCGACTGCGTCACTTCCTGCCAAGCAGAACCATCCAACACCACATAGTCATTGTAGGTGCTGTAGCCGGAAGCGTCCGGGCGACCATCATAAAGGCCGGTACGGATGCGACCGGTGCCACGCACCCAGAAGGTGATGTCGTACGTAGCGCCAGCGGTCACGCTTTGTGGGGTGGTCGTGAAGCGGCGGTGTGTGCCTTCGGACAATTGAAGGCGGACAGCGAAGTCGCCACCGTGTACGTCCTCCGTCTCCTGGAAGATGCTATCGGTGAAGAGGTTGGTGCGGGCGCCCACGAAGTCGTCGGGCAAACCATCTGTCCAAGCCTCGAGGTCGCTCGTGAAGAGCTGGGCGTTCACGCTTGCGCCGCAAAGGAGCAAAAGCGCGGCAAGGGTAATGTGTTTCATGCTGATCGGGTTAGAGTGAATTGCTGAAGGGCTTATTGGATCGCGACGTCGTCGATCCGAACGTTCGTTGTTTGGCCGGTGGCACCGTTCCCGGAGTATCGGAAGCCGATCACATAGCTTCCGCTGTAGCCCGCTGGAAGCACACTGCCTAGGTCGACGTTACCGGAGGGTACCCACTGCTGATCAGGAGTGGATGGAGTGGCCAAGGCTGCAGGAACCTCCACCCAATTCGCGGTGGCCAGGTTGCTGGCGTTGTAGTTGGTGCTGATCAAGACGGTCAGTCCCTGATGACCCGCTACGCCGAAACCGCGTTGCGAACGGAACGTGAGTGTTTGGCCAGCGGTGTATTGTACTACTGGGGATACCAACCATGCGATATCAGCACCAACGGATTGGAAAGATGTCGCTTGCACGGCCATGTCGCCGCTAACGCTATACCCGCGCCATTTTCGCGTGCCTGCTTGCGGCAGGTTGATCCAGCACTCCAGCGATAGGTCGATGTTGGCCACGGCTGTTCCGAAGTCCTGTTCCACACCTTGGGCCGGATCACACAAGGTCGGTGGCTCTGGAAGGGGGTCACATGGTCGGTCGCCGTTGAGTTGGACCTCGTTGATGTTGCGGATGAACAGCTGCATATCACTGTTGAATTGCCCGACCACACCAACGATACTGCCATTTCCCATCGGCAGTAACTCTCCTGCGAAATTGGCGAAGCCGCTCGTCCGCACGAGCACTTCGTTCGTGCAATCAGAAAGGTTGCGATTCTCGGTCTCCTGACTAATGGCATTCGCATAGCTCAGGCCTTGGTCAGTCGAGGCGAATTGGACACCGTTCAAGCGCACCAACCGCCCTTGCATAGCGGGTGTGATCTGTCCCACGGTCACCGTCTCCGGTGTCTTTTGCACTTGGGTCGCCTGCTTCACCACGTTGTTGTCCACATCCACACTGTCGAGCTGCAGCATGCCCGCATAGCTGCCGAGCACCGTGCCGGGCAGGTAGATCCGGATGCTATCACCCTGATACAATCCACCGCTGTTCAACAGGCGCATTACGATGGCGCCCGTATGATCCTGGACGTAGATGTTCTTGTAGAGGTTGCCGTTCTGCTCGTCGGCCGTCACCACCGCGTACACGGAGCTGTCGCCGCCGAAGCGCTTGGGCACACCTGTGAAGAGGGAACGCAGCTGGGCCACGGTGAGCACTTGTCCTGTGGGCAATGTGCGCTCCGGCGGCGTGTCGAATTCCTTCTTGCACGCCACGGCCACCACGGCTACGGCAAGGGTGAGTACTGCGGTACGGAAGTTCATCGCGGAAAAGGGTTGCATGGGCATCAGAAGCTGAAGGTCAACATGGCGAAGTAGTTCCGCCCGAAGAGGTAACTGTAACGGGGTGGGAAGCGGCCCACATCCATGCGGTCGTAGCGCAGTTGCTCGAAACCGCCGATCTTGAAGTCCTGGTTGTTGAGCACATTGCTCACGGAAATGTTGAACGCCACCCGGTATTTGCGCTGGATCATCCACGATTTGCCTGCGAAGGCGTCGACCGTCAGATTGTCCTCCAGCTTTTCCTGCGTGAGCAGCTGGTCCCACTGGGGGTCATCCGTTACGAGGTTATCCACCGCTTCTTCGGTGCGGCGGTCCGGGTTGGGGTCGAGGTAGATGTCGGCGAACCAGTTCGCGCTCACACCGGCGAACCAGAATTTAGGTGAATTGTAACGGAAGCCCAGCGATGCTGCGGTTTGTGGCATGCCCCCAACCTTGTAGTTGTTCCAGTACACGGTGCGGTCGGCTGCGAACACCTCCGAGCTATTGTTCCGTGTTATGGTGGCCGTCGGGCGAGATGCATAGCGGTAGTCACCTTGTGCGTACACCGCGGTCATTTGCCAGGTGCTGGTGAGGTTGGCTTCCACGCCGAGTTCCAGTCCTCGGTTGATCTGGTCCACCCCGGTCATGTTGTAGTTCACGATGGTGAGGTACTCATCATGGTAGAAGCTGCGCGACCAGACCTGGTCGTAGATCTTCGTATAGTACAGTGTAGCGCGGCCTTTCAAACGTGGGAAACGCACCACATAGCCGATATCACCCGTGTACACCTTCTCGCTCGTGAGATCAGGGATAGTGGCGTCGTGGATGCGCGGGCTGAGGTACGATACGTTGGTCGCCGGTGGTCGGCTCAGGAAGGCCGCGTTCGCCGAAACGAATTGACGGCCGCTGAGCTTGTACAGACCACCTGCCTTCACACTGATGTTGTTGAAGGTGTTCACCTCGCCTTTGCCCTTGGAAGTCTCCGGGAAGCGTCCATTCCGCACGTTCCCATCACGCCAGAACGCCGTTTGAGAGACCGATGCGCCCACGTATCCTTCCAGATTCTGCCACTTCTTCTCGAACTGACCGAAGACACTGACCAGGCGCGTGTTCATGAAGTAATCCCAACCGAAAACGTCGCCCACTTCCACGATCTTGTTGGGGCGGTCCAGATCGTTCTGGGAGATCAACGTGTCGTTGAAGTCACGATCCGCGAATTGATCGATGTCCACCCAGAAGTCGCCACCCAACAGATCCGACACGGTGTTGAAGTAATGCGTGCGCTGTAGGTTGAAGCTTCCTCCGTAAGTCACGTGACGGCTGTCATCCAGCTGCTTATTGTACACGCTGTTCAACCCGATGCGGTTCGGATCAGCGCGTTGCTCCTCCACGATGTACTTGCTGCGGTTCCCCGTGACGGTGTTGCCGATGATACCGTTGGCGTTCTCCACCGAGTAGAGGTTCTTGCCATTGGCGAAGTACAGTTGATCCCAATCGATCTGGCGCGCATTCTCGTTCGTGCGCCACGCTTCCTGCCGCTGGGCGAACAAGGAGGGATCCGTTTCCTCATAGAAGCTCGGCAAGTACCGGTAGTAGTCCGCACGCGGGTCCTTCGCATCGAACCAGTTCAATCCCGATGAACCATCGCGACCGAAGGTGTAGAAGAGACTGGTGGCCCACTCCGCCCCTTCCGAGGGCTTGTAGTAATGGCTGGCCATCAATAATGGCTTATGGTCGAAGGTCATGCGCGCATTGCGCTTCACGCCGTCCTGATAGCCCCAGTTCGGGTTGTAATAGTTCGTGCCCGCCAAGTCATAGGCCTCTTGGATGGCCACACCCGCACGGCCCTGCACGATCGGTGCTCCGAATCCGGAGAAGCTGACCGTATGCTTGTCGTTAATGCGATGTTCGGCGCTCAAGTAGTAAGCATACGCGTTGAACGAGGTGCCTTCCACATAGCCCTCGTCCGCCCAACGACGCGAGCCACTGAAGCTGAAGGACCAGCCGTTCTTCATCATGCCGGTGGACCCCGTCACCATCATCCGGTTGCGATAGGCCCTGTTGGCCGATGCATAGGAGACGCGGATGCCCTTGCGGATGCTGCTCGCGCGGACATTGATGTCCGAGGACCCACCGATACCACCGAAGTTGTACCGTGTTGCACCGACACCTGTGCGCACCTGCATCCAGCGCGTCACATCATTCAAGCCCGCCCAGCTCGACCACTGTGCCCAACCAGTCTCCAGGTCGTTCACCAGTACGCCATTGATGGTGACCAAGGTGTTCTCCGAATCGTATCCACGGATGCGGAAGCGTGCCGAACCGAAATTGAAGCCCGCCACAGCAGTGAACACATCACGCGACGACTGGAGGATCCCGGATATGTCCTGAGAGCCGAGCTCCGCGTCCAAGTCATCGGCGGTTATGGTGAAGACCGGAAGCTTGGGACGACCAGCCACGCTGGTGTCCGGTATCGCCGGTGTGATCGTGGTGTCCGACTGGCCATGGAGGCCGAAGCTGACGATACCTGTAAGTGCAACAGCGAGTAGTGTCCTGGTCATCGGCGGGGCGTCGGTGGTCTGGTCCCGCCTTCCGAAGCCCGTTCCCGAAAGCGAAGACCAGATGGCCACGGTCCGGAAAGGGTTCAGGTTCAGCGGGCGGCAAAGGTAATCGGCTCGGTCGCACCCTGCATGTTCCGAAAAGGTTAATTGACGGTTGAACTTGAAGCCTTGAGCGACAGTGAGGTACGCCTGGTCGGATCCGGCGTTGATCCTTGCTTTTCAGGCGTTTCTGATGTTATTTTCGCAGGCTTCCAGCAACCGGATCGGTCCCGGGAGCGTCATCGTACAATGTCCGTCGGTCGAAGAGCTCTCCCCTTACTGCTCGTTCTGGCCCTGTTCTTGGCGCCTTTCCAATCAAAGGCGGACCATTATTCCGGTGGAAGTATCACGTATGAATGCCTCGGCGCGAATTTCTATGAGATCACGCTGGACCTCTATCTGGACTGTTCTGGAGCTCCGCTTACCCCCCAAAGTCTCCAGCTCAGCAACGACTGTGGCGTGAATTTCACGCTGAACAGCATTCCGCTGGTGCTGACCGAGGAAGTATCGCAATTGTGCCCTTCCTCATTGGCCAACAGCACGTGCAATGGTGGCTTCCTTCAGGGTATACGCCATTACCAGTTCGTCACCACGGTCTTCCTATCCCCGTGCAACGACTGGACCATTGCTTGGAACATCTGTTGTCGGAATGCCGTGCAGAACCTTCAAGGTACACAAGGCATGTACCTCGAGGCTACAGTGAACAATGCCGGTGGCGCGTGCGATAATTCTCCAACTATCGCTGATGTATCCATCCCCTTCGTTTGCTTGAACGATCCCATCGTCTACAGCCCAGGGATATCCGATCCGGATGGGAATACGATGCTGTTCCAGTTCGTGTCCGCGCAATTCGCATCACCAGCTCCGACGAACATCAACTATCAGCCGGGTTTCACCGCCGGTTCACCCATCCCAGGGATCACGCTCGATCCAGCCACTGGGCAGTTGAACTTCACGCCCACGGTGACAGGGAGTTATGTCGTGGTGTTGGAGGTGACCACCTTCGATGCGAGTGGTGTACCGATCGGTACAGTCATGCGCGATTTCTTGTTCATCGTTCAGAACTGCGCTACCACACCACCCGTGACGACAGGCCTCACGAACGGTACCAATGCGTTCATCGTCAGTGCCGGTGCCGTTGAAGTCTGTGATGGTCTGCCGTTCTGCGTGGATATCCCGTTCACCGACGCGGACCTTGGCTCGAGCATCGCGCTTACCACGAACGCCACGGCACTGCTCCCTGGTTCCACCTTCACCATCATCGGCACTAACCCGGTCATCGGGCGCTTGTGCTGGACGCCTGATCCAGCGTTCTCGCCGGCGAACATCCAAGTGGTGGCGAACGATGACTCCTGCCCGGTGCCGAACGAGGCTTCGTTCTCCATCCTCGTTACCGTGGTGCAGCCTCCGCCGGTTCCGCCTGATGCGGGAACGGATGGGACCGTTTCAGCCTGTCCTGGTAGTCCGCCAGTGGCACTTTTCCCGGCGTTGGGTGGGAGCCCCGATCTCGGTGGTGTCTGGACCGATCCTGATGGGAACGTGCACAATGGCATCTTCACACCACCTGGCGACGTTTTCGGTACATACGTTTACCGGGTCGGCAATGGTTGTTCCGTAGACCTTGCGAACATCGTCGTCAGTGCGACCGGTGGACAGAACCCTGGCACCGATGGCACTCTTGACCTTTGTTCGAATGGCGCTTCGGTAGCATTGGTCACGGGTTTGGGAGGGACACCACAGGCTGGCGGGGCATGGAGCGGGCCCAGTCCCGTGGTAGGCGGGAACTACAACCCTGCGACGATGGTGCCGGGTGTCTATACCTACACCGTACCTGGTGTAGCGCCGTGCCCTGCCGCCAGTGCAACGGTAACGGTGACCGAAAGCGCGGCTCCGAACGCAGGTACAAATGGTACCCGATCAGTTTGCAGCAATGGGGCAGCAGTTAGTCTGGCCACATCCTTAGGTGGAACGCCTACAGCAGGAGGAACATGGAGCGGACCTAGCCCGGTGGTGGGCGGGAATTACAACCCTGCCACCATGGCTCCCGGCGTTTACACATACACAGTGATCGGAACGGCCCCGTGCGCGAATGCGACGGCCACGGTGACGGTGACCGAGAATACGTTGCCGAATGCCGGTACGAACGGTACGTTAACGGTGTGCAGCAATGGCGCAGTTGTGGCGTTGATCAGCTCGTTGGGTGGAACCCCCGCAGCCGGAGGTGCTTGGAGTGGTCCAAGTGCTGTGGTCGGGGGAAATTACAACCCAGCCACCATGGCGCCGGGTGTATACACCTACACGGTCACTGGAGTGGCTCCTTGTGCGAACGCGACAGCCACGGTCACGGTAGCAGAGAACGCTGCCCCGAACGCTGGCACGAACGGTACGTTGACGGTGTGCAGCAATGGTGCAGCAGTGGCGTTGATCGGTTCACTCAGTGGAACACCTGCTGCTGGTGGTAGCTGGAGCGGCCCAAGTGCCGTTGTTGGCGGCAATTACGATCCGGCCACAATGGCTCCGGGAGTCTACACGTATACCGTAACGGGAACGGCACCGTGCGTGAATGCCACAGCGACCGTGACGGTGACGGAGAACGCCGCCCCGAACGCCGGCACGAACGGCACGTTGACGGTGTGCAGCAACGGCGCCGCAGTCGCTTTGATCAGCTCGCTCGGTGGTGCACCTGCTGCTGG
>Ga0209812_10000046_pt1 | contig 105770 bp, 86 predicted proteins | sample JI71714BDNA_FD_187502 | JGI IMG/M metagenome (GOLD analysis project Ga0209812, IMG submission 187502) | Wastewater effluent complex algal communities from Wisconsin, to seasonally profile nutrient transformation and Carbon sequestration -... | ecosystem: Engineered > WWTP > Effluent > Algae... | reverse complement strand
CAACCCCCTCACAGCTAGTAGGTTGGGTTGAAACGATAGTGAAACCCAACATCATTAATTTTTGAGGATGGATTTATGATTTTGGTTTGATGTTGGGTGGCGCGGTGCTTCACCCAACCTACTACTACTTGGCTTCACCCAACCTAGGATGATTTCAGATTTCTATCAACCCCCTCACAGCTAGTAGGTTGGGTTGAAACGATAGTGAAACCCAACATCATTAATTTTTGAGGATGGATTTATGATTTTGGTTTGATGTTGGGTGGCGCGGTGCTTCACCCAACCTACTACTATCAACCCCCTAACAGAAACCCGGTTTCTTTTTCCGTAATGAAACCCTACAACCCTGATCAATCGTACCAAAACTTTCCTCACCAAAAAAATTTTTTCCTCTCTTCCCCTTATCTGCTATAGTTTAGAGAAGAGAAAAGAGTACGCCCACCACACCCCCACCTCCATACCACCAGGGAGGTGTCCATCGGGCGCTTGGCTACTAAAGGTTAAGTCGGAGTAAGATAACCAGTGTCCTTTTTTTCTCCAGCCCACTACATCTCCGAGTTTCTCATAAGTTTCGTAATCATAGCTCCCATCCAGTTTACCATCGTTTTTCACCCAGATGTCTTTCTGCACAGAAAAACCAAATTTACCTTGAGAATATTTTAACCAGAGTTGGTCAATAATCCGTAACTCCTTGGGGGGAAAGTTTTTACAGTCTTCTACCCTTAACCCACCTTCTTTTTCCCTCCCCATAATTCGACACATCACTCTGCCAGTTTCTTCATTAGCTTCCCGCCATTTTCCACTGGCTAAAAGTCGATCTAATTGACGAAAATCAGCCCGATTTGTTTGTAATTCAATACTAGATTGAGTCGGAGTCGGAGAAGGAGTGGGAGGTGGAGAGGATGAAGCTGTTAAAGCCGTTAAAACGTCCTTAGCTGACTGAAAGCGATCATTGAGTTTATCCGCTAACATCTTATCTAAAATTCGGGCTAAATCTTGACTAATTGACAAGCCATTTTTCTGTAACCATTCCTTCCATACCCATCTCAAATCATAAAGATCAAAAAGTTCATCAATCACGCTTCCATTTTTCTCTTGAGGAATCACACCTGTTAATAAGCGAATCGCCGTCACCGCTAAACTATATAAATCACTAGAAGGGTGTACCATTCCTCTAGTTTGTTCAGGAGGAGCATAGCCCGGAGTCCCGATTCCTGTACCGATCCGAGTCATCATCGTCGCGGAAACCTGTTTAGAAACCCCAAAATCAATTAAGACTAAATCACTAACTTTTCCATAAATCGAGGGGTCTAGTTTTTGATGACGACGGATAATATTTTCTGGTTTTATATCTCGATGAATGACCGATTTATTATGAATAAAATCCAAGACAGGTAACATTTCTATTAAAAAAGACTTGACCTGAATTTCCTGAAAACGACCTTTTTCTAGTAACAGATCCAGTAAATTTTCACCCTCAATATATTGTTGAATTAAATATAACTTATTATCCTGTTCAACGAACGCCAATAAATCAGGAATTTGGGGATGTTTACCTAATTTATCTAATAATTCTGCTTCTTGTTCAAATAATTCAATACATTTTTGTAAAGCACCACTTCCTTGTTGTAAAGGTAAAAATTGTTTAATCACACAGTGGCTATTCAATCTATCTTGATCTTTCCCCACAAACGTCCGTCCAAATCCACCTTCTCCTAGATATCGAGTGGCGCGAAAATGGTCTTTTAACAATAATTTCCCCCCACATTTTTGACAAAAATTGTGGTGAGCGGGATTGGAGTTAAGACAGTCAGGGTTAAAGCACTGGCTCATGGCTGCAAGAATATTGATATCAATCCTATTTTTAGAATTTTAACATGAAATTTAGAGAAATAAAATCATCCCCATGAATCGGGGTGTTTTTTTGATTAGGGGTGGGTTTTGGGGATTTTTGGCAATTTTATCAAGATTTAGGGGCGGGTTTTGGGGATTTTTGGCAATTTTATCAAGATTTAGGGGCAACCCGCCCCTACCATTAAAATTTAATTAAAATTCAATGAAAGACTCATCTCACTGCTAGGTTTAGGTTTTTTTGTGGGGATATCCTCGGTTTTTTCGGTAAACAGAAAAGCCCTGGGATGGCAACCCGTCCTTTGGGGAATAGCTTTACAGCTTAATTTTTGCCCGGATTATCCTGAAAAACGCCCCGGGTATAGCCTGGTTTCAATAGTTAAAAGATGTCGTAATTGATGGCATGGAATTATTTATTGTCGTTTTTTCTGAATTGGTGAGATAAATTTGGGTAAATTAACCCGGTTTATATAGCTTTTTTACATGAGATGTAAATGTGGAACGGGCTCTGAGCCCGTCACAGGCAAGATGCCTGTACCACAACTTTCACCTCTCAAAGGTCAACACTATACATAAGTATTATTATTGTAAATAATTCACCCACCCGGATAATACTTCAGGAGAACCATACCATTTACCCGGTGAACGTGGAGAATGCCAAACGTCATCTAATATTAAATTTTCAGCTCCTTCTAAATGAGCGGCTTTAATAGGGGTAATTCCATCCCCCCAGGTTTCGCCTTCTCCAATGGTTAATTTATAACTTTCATAAGCTAACCAAGTTTTCCATGTCTGTTTCCCATAAATGGCTTTTCCGGCTAGGCAAATATAACGAACATTGGGATAAAAAGCACCCGGATAAGTATTGGCAACAAAGTCTAAATTTTTGCGTGTCCATCTTTCTTGACTAACGTGGGGTGTACCTAAACTTATTAAGGTATTTACATAGGGATGTTTATGCCATAAACCTTGATATTCTCCTGTGACATCTCCATGAATTTGTGTATAGGGTTTTTCTCCTAAGTAAATCCGAGATATCCAACCGCCCGCGGAATGTCCGATTAAATTAATTTGAGATGTCTGATATTTCTCTAAAGTCTCTTGAACTGTGCGATCAAGTGCGCATAAAATAGGTACAATAGAACGTCCCCCTAATGTTGGCCACCAGTCACGCGGAGTTAAGGGGACTGTAATCGTAGGGATACCTAATTGATTGAGGGCATTTTCTAAGGGCCGATATTCCGAACCCGCGGCAAAAAAACCAGGTAAAATAACTGTTGGTAATGGCATTGTCGATTTGAGATGGGAGAGTTTAAATTAGAAGGGAAGATGCGAGGTAATTTTTATGGCGCGATCGCCTATCCCCAGTTGGTATTTTGCCCTAGTTGTGGTACGTTTGGGAAATCGGTTTCTTTTAGTGCAGGAACTTCAAAATAGTCATTGGTATTTTCCTGGGGGAAGGGTAGAAGTCGGTGAGACGTTTAGGGAAGCGGCAAAACGGGAAACTTTGGAAGAATCGGGTATCAGAGTCGGGTTAGAGGGGATACTCAGAATTGAACATACTCCTATGTTATCGGGGACTCGTCTCCGCGTCATCTTTGTCGCGACTCCTTTGGAGGATGCTCCCCCGAAAACGACTCCTGATCAACACTCCTTGGGCGCTAAATGGTTTTTATTGTCGGAGTTAAAGGGTTTATCTTTACGAGGTGTCGAAGTCTGGGATATTTGTAACGCGATCGCGAATGGGGCCCTGATTTATCCCTTAAATTTAATCGAGATGGAAGGCACGGCCTTCATCTAAAATGGTAAAGCTCAAATCTAAAATCCTGAACTCTTGTGCAACTGGGTACTTTATCAGGCCTGAGTGTGGGCCCAGGCGAGCTGGAATTATTGACCGTCAAGGCCTTAAAATGATGACAACGATCGCGCCTTGTCGTGTTGAGTACGGGAGTAGGGGGAAACGCGATCACTCAACAAATTATCGCGCAATGGCTTCATCGGATCAAGTGCTATTATCAGTGTTGGTTCCCCCTTATCAGCCGCGGGAGCCTTGGGGATACCCTTAACCCTCTGGGTTACGCGATCGGACTTATATTGTCAAATACGCGACTCAACTCACCCAATTTATTGATCGACGGTTACGCGATCGATGATCCTTAAAATTACCCTATTTTTCCTTAATGCACATTCAAATCACCGAATAGTTAAGTAGGTTGGGTTGATAAACAAACCCTCTCATCTATAAGATATCAACAATGTCAACCCAAGGGATCAAAAAACAAGTAATTTCTAAATTTTAATGTTATGTCAGAACTAGAAATAAAAATAGAAAACCCGTTAATTTTACCCCTATGGGCGATCGGAGTATCCACTGTATTACATGGCGTTTTAGCCCTAAGTTTACCCTATTGGCGTCTTTATTCAGACCCAGTAAACCTTCAAAAACCTGTCAAAGTTGTACAATTAAGCCCCGATGAAGCGAAACGTTTACCCCAAGAAGTGTCTCCTAAATCATCGTTCAACTTTTCCTTTACACCCGGTCCAGCAAACTCTAATTTATTATCACCAATTCCGGTAGAACCAGGCCCCTCTATCGCGAACATAATTCCGCCACCACCACCTTCTTCGATGGAATTACCATCTCAACCCCGAGTTCCTATGACGGGAAATTTACCACCGGTAGGGGAACAGATGCCCGTACAAGCTCCTATTACATCAACTACTAGAAGGAATGGACCTCCCCCTTCATCTTTTCCTTCTAATGATGGGAAAAGAAGTGAAGAAATATTAAAGCTTTTGACAAAAGAGCCTGAAGTTCGAGCCCCTCGGCCTGAAGATTTTACGCCGCGATCTGATACAATACCAACACCTCCACTCACTCAACTACCAACACCTCCACCGCCTCAAATACCAACACCACCTCCCGATCCCACCACCAATAATGAGTCAAATCAAGATAATAATAATCGCCTAATAGTACGTCCTAAATTTTCCGGGCAAGATGTGTTTACCGCGGATAAAATTTTTGAGGCCCACAACAAAAAGAATAATCCTATTAACTCAACTCCGAAACCTGGGACGGTTTCACCGGAACAACAAGCTAATATTGATGTGGGAAATGATTATCTTTCCATGTTTAACAAATACAAAGGAGTTTATCCGGGTTTAGAAACGACATCTCCCCAACGAGGTGTTACGATTTATCCCAAAGAAGCTTGCCCTAATAAATTAACCGGAAAAGGAGTTATTGGTGTTGTCGTAAAACCCGATGGCAAAATTGCTGCGGAACCGGAATGGATCAAGAAAACGGATTCGCCAATTCTGGATAAATCTGGTTTAGATCAAGTGAAAAAACTTAATTTTCCCACCACGGAGCAAGCGAAATTTTATCAAGTCGTGATGGATTTTCAATATGATAGCAAAGCTTGTAGTAGTAACGCTCCTACACCTGGGACTGTTTCACCGGAACAACAAGCGAATATTGATGTGGGAAATGATTATCTATCTATGTTTAACAAATATAAAGGAGTTTATCCTGCTTTAGAAATGACATCTCCCCTACGAGGTGTTACGATTTATCCCAAAGAAGCTTGCCCTAATAAATTAACCGGAAAAGGGGTTATTGGTGTTGTGGTAAAACCCGATGGCAAAATTGCCGCAGAACCGGAATGGATCGCGGGTCCGGGTTCACCAATTCTTGATAAATCCGGTTTAGAGCAGGTGAAAAAACTTAATTTTCCCACCACGGAAAAAGCGAAACTTTATCAAGTAGTGATAGATTTTCAATATGATAGCAAAGTGTGTAGTCAAACTACTCCTCCAACGGCTTCCCCATCCCCATCTGTATCCCCATCATCGACTTCTTCACCATCGCCTTCTGTATCTCCATCATCGACTCCTTCTCCATCACCTGAAGGGGGGAAAATGTGAAACTTTGTTTCTGAGATTTGGTATTTAATATCGCGTTTCGACTAAAGATGAGGTCTAATTTCTTCCCTATTAAGAGTTAAGAAAAACGAGAAAACTCTAACCTCACAAGTCTGAGAATGGCGATATCAGGTGAGCCGTGGTTTTACCACTAAGGCACTAAGGCACTAAGGACATAAAATAGAGTGTCTCTCAAAATTAGAGAAATTTACCCCTTTGTGTCAAAGTGTCAAAGTGGTTTATTTTATTTCCCGACATCATTCTAGTCAGGTGAGCCGTGGTTTTACCATTAAGGCACTAAGGCACTAAGGACATAAAATAGAGTGTCTCTCAAAATTAGAGAAATTTACCCCTTTGTGTCAAAGTGTCAAAGTGGTTTATTTTATTTCCCGACATCATTAAGATCGCGTTTCGACTAAAGATGAGGTCTAATTTCTTCCCTATTAAGAGTTCCCTATTAAGAGTTAAGAAAAACGAGAAAGCTCTGTACCTCACAAGTAGGGACACGGCACTGCCGTGTCCCTAGGGAATTGGTATAACCTAGGGTTTTTCTGGGAAGTTGCGAGGGGGTATTTCTCGACCTTGATAAAATTGTTTTTCTAGGTTATTTAATTTTAACCATGTTATTCCTGAAATTACCACGATCGCGCCTAAAATACTTCCCCCTAATATCAAATTTGACTTGACAAAAAACGCTAAATATGGTAATAGAAACCACACGATCGCGCCCATTACCACAACCGCCATTTTCACTTTTTTAATCCTAGCTAACGCGCCACGACAACTAGCACAATGTTTCGTATGGGAGTGATATCTCTCTAAAAGAATCTCTTTAGATAAAGGAGGGGATAACTTTTCACCTGGGAAAGGTTGCCCATTATAGAGATTAATCCATTGATGTAACTCCATCACAAAACGATCGGCCTTAGTCGGTAGATAAAACGCCTTAGCAAAATTTTCACTCCCTCCCATTGCTTCCAAATAACGCTCTTGATAATGCAAGAAAATTTGATCATCTTCGAGTACACCATTTTGTCCGAGATGTAAATACCAAGTCGGTGTTGATTTCATTAAAAATGAAGTAAACTTGGAAGGAAACTTAAAAGGAAAACGGGCAAATAAACGACATTCCCCCTTACGAATAGGAGTGGCATAAGCCACCGTTAAACTTCTGCGAGATTTATTCGATGTAATATCATGCCACATCAAACCGGGCGCGATAAAGATAGTTTCTTGACTTCCTAAAGTTCCCTTTCTTGGCCCTTCTTTCCAAAAACCTTTAAACCCTTGACGATTTGACTCAATTACCTCTAATTCTACTGGTCCCGCATTCACGCGATTTCCCACAGTTTTATGATGAGTATAAGGAAGATGACTCGGATCAAGGAGATTTTCCATTAAGGTTAAAGCATCATAAGGCAAGTCTCGCACGATATTAAAACATACCCATTCATCGGGATTTTCTTCGATGGGTTCGACAATGGGAATTTTAGTTAATTCCGCATTTTCCGGTTTACCTGGGTAAATAAATAATAATCCTTGTCCGATCGCGGTGGGATAGGATTTTACACAAGCACGTTGAGATTTTTCCGCGTTTCCTTCTGGTGGTTGTTGGGGGACGCGATCGCATTCTCCCGATCCTAAAAACGTCCAACCATGATAAGGGCATTCTAACAGTCCATTTTCATTAATTCTGCCTTCGGAAAGAGTCGCGAGACGATGGGGACATTGATCATTAAAAACACGCCAACTAGAGCCATTTTTATCCCACCAAATGACTATATCTTGATCTAATATGGTGAAACGAGTGGGAATAGCGCGATCGAGATCGGCAACAAAAGAAATAGGATACCAGACTTCATGGCAATCAAAGCGAGAAGCCTCTAAACCACCCGCGGGGTGTTCTTGTAGAGGAGAATCAAGAGTTAGGGCAAAATTCGACATTTTCGATTAAGTGTTAGGTATATAAATGATAGGTGTCACGAACAAGATTATACCAATATTGATATTAATAATGACAGACTTGATCGGACACGCGATCGTGTTCCCTCTCACATCAAAAATAGAGACAAAATGACTATCTTTGCCCCAAAAAATTCACACCAAAAAAGCTGTTTATTAATCAAGGGAAATTTTTTTTATCACACTTAAAGCAGATTTAAAAAATTCCAAAAATCGACATCTTGCTTTGGGGAAATAATCACAGGCTCTTGATAAAGAGGCATCGTCAAAGTCACCGTCGATCCCAGTCCCTCTCCCAAACTGTAAAAATTCAGTGTTCCTCCCATCCCCTCAATCAAGTTTTGGGAAATTGCCAAACCTAAACCTAGTCCCCAGGGGTTAACAAGATGGTTTGATGACTCAGCATTCACTTGATAAAAAGGCTGAAACAACTTATCTTGTTTATCTAAAGGCACTCCTATTCCCGTATCTAAAATAGAAATTTTCACCATTCTGGGAATGTTTTTCTCTACAGTTTCCGCTCTTTTTTTCTCCAGAGAAACCGTAAGAGTAATGCCCCCTTTGTTGGTGAATTTAATCGCATTACCCACTAAATTCAACAGGATATTTAGCAACGCTTTATCATCCCCATAGACAATAACTTCATCTTCCGTAGGAAGTTTATTGATTTGCCAGGTCAATTTTTTTTCCTGAACCTTAATTCTGGTTAAATTTTCGACATTATCCAGAACTTCATTAAGCTTGAAAGGAGCTAAATTAAGGGACGGGGAGTTACCCGCGTCAATTTTCGCGATGTATAAAAGAGCCTCAATGATCTGGTAGAGACGCAAGGATGAGTGATAAGCTTCTAAGAGAAATTCGTGTTGTTCATCAGGATCATCAATTACACCATCAAGCATCAAATTCAGAAACCCAATAATGCCATTAAGGGGAGTCCGAAGTTCCTGAGAGGTACTTGCTAAAAATTGACTTTTAAACTTAGCCAGGGCGACGGTTTCCGCGCGAGTTTTTTCTAACTCTTGATAAAGAGTTGCATGGGCGATCGCGGTTCCCACCTGAGAAGCCAATTCCCGCACAAACTCCAACTCGATCGCGCCCCATTGTCTCACCTCATCACACTGATGCAAAACAATCAAAGCATTAGGTTGATCCTGATAAGTAGTAGCTACCACCAAAACCGAATGTGCTGGAAAAGGAGCATCAAGCCCCGGAGTCCGTTCCACCACGATCGGTTCAAGACTGATCAAAGCCTCTTTCCAGCCCGGTTGCTCCTGCGGGGGGAACTGTAAACCCAACATCGGAGGATAAGGCTCTTGGCAATATTCCGCCACCACCTTCAGCTTGGTGAGACTAACAGATTGTGTCCCTAGCAAAACCGGATTCGTTGTGTCATTTGCTTGATTTGCCTCCTTATGTTCAGACTGATAAGGACAGAGAAAACAACGACTTACATCTAAAACTTGCCCCAAACTATTAACCGTTTGTTGCCAGATAGTTTCCAAATCAAGAGTCCGGCGAATCTTCTGGGCAATTTGACTAGAGAGTTTGTAATACAATTCTGATGTCGGAGGAAGAGTGCGACGCATTTGCCCAGCCATGCGACTTACCATTTTTTGATGCAGATCCATATTAGAAGGAAGTGCTGGATAAGCAGTAGCTCGATCAATTCCCTCATCATATTGAGAGAGTTTATGAGGTAAATGTCTTGCCATAACTAATACCGTCGAGGCATTCCCAGTTGCAGTCATCACCGGAGTGATGATCAAATCTAAAGGAAAATACCGATCTTGATAGGAAAACGGATAACTAAAGCGTTCAGGAATGAGAAACTGCAATACACGCGTTACCCGATCTAAATAGGGTTTTACCGGAACCGGGCCAAAGGTATCCGTAAGATGATGCCCTACAACCCTTTCAGGACTAAGATAATCGGCATCGGCCTGTGACCAATAAAACGATAAATATTGACCACGAGCATCGTGAATAAAGACAAATTCTGCTCCTAAGGCGGGCAAACAGTCCACAGGAGCATCGTTAAATAAAAGGTAATCGGTTTGGTGATTCATGGGAAAAACCCTCAAAAGAGCACAGATGTATATTAGGAGCGATACAACTGAGTCTGATCAAGGGAGTGGCTGACACTCGGATGAGTAATGGAACGATCATTGGGGAAGTGGCAGAAAATGGAATGTTTTTTCCAAGTAGGGAGTTTTGAGTTTTGATAGCTTGGCAGGCAAAAGGCATTTATTGGGAAAAAAGACCCCTTTCACTCACAACCGAAAAATCAAAACCCATGACTCATTAAACCTTATGGAAATTTGCTACCTTTGTGCAATATCTATCCCAAGTAAATTATAACTTTTTTTGGGGGATTTGTCTAGTTTAGCAATAGCTCAAGGAGGGAGCTTTCCCAAGAACGTTTTACTCAATCATTCCATTCTCCACGGGGAGGAACCGGAGGGTTGCGACGCAACGGTAAAGCCAAATCATCTTCTCGACGCTCTCCTCGGAGCCATTGTCGAATCGCGGTTTCCACAACTTTACTAGGATCATTGGTCAGATGTTGAATTTGGTCGAGGAGTTCCGAATCTAAGTGGACAGACAATTCCACTTTCTCCGCGTGTTCGGAGGAACTACGGGGGGGAAGGGTTGATTCATTCATAATTATTTATAGTTTTTCAACAAGGGAAAGAGTTGGGTCACAAAAAGGGCTAACGCGATCGCGGACACAGAAGAAATACTTTTGGGGACACGCGATCTGAATGGACAGGGGTGAAAACCCCCTGAAATCGACCCTTGACACGGATTCCTCTCTTTGAGGGGATGTTCTTTACCTGATGAATCTAATCTAACATCTTTTGATCATGCACACTGGCGAGATGAGCTTTTGTTAACATCAGCACTTTTTTGCTTGGGTTTTTTTTGTTTTTCTTGATCTTGGTGTTATACCCACCGATACACCCCACCCGAGCTAAGTCCCATAGGCATCGAGCTACATCAAAGGTTCTGCCGTATCGGGCTTTGGATATTTATCATTTTTGCCCTCTTGACAATACTTTTTTTTCCCATTATAATTCATTGGGCTTGTCATAGGCATACAAATATAGTATCATCTCAAGGTAAGTGCATCAATCCTTTTTAAATGTGCTCATATTAGCTGAATAAATTATCAGACAAGGCTTTGCCGTGTCCTGTAATCAAGAAACATGAATAACACGAAAAGGTAAAAATGTCAAGGCCGTTAAAAACATTAATAGTCAAAAAAAACAAACTAAAACGCAATTTTTTCAACAAGTTTTATCAGCAGAAACCAAGAATTTTCAACTCTTCTTTGCCAACCACTTACAAGAAGCACTAGACTGTCTCCCCAAAAATCATTGCGACTTGGTGTTGCTAGAGTTAACGTTGCCAGATTAAAAAGGTTTAGAAATTCTCCTAAAAAGAAAAGTCGTAGCTCCTGATGTGGCAGTAATTGTCATTGCCGATAACCGCGAAAAAGACCTTACAGTTGAAGGGTGATCGAAATTATTTAATCACAGGAAAAACCAGAAAAAAACTTTGCCAAATTATATTCCCTCTATCCCTATGCAATCAAAATTATTAAAAGCACTCCAAAAAGCAGAAGAAAAATATCAGTTTTTGGCAGAGAATTGTCACGATTTAATCTGTCGGCAAACAAGGGAGGGAAATTTTATCGATGTTTCTCCTGTTTGTCAGACATTATTAGGCTATAAACCCGAAGAATTAGTCGATCGCGCCCTCTATGATTTCCTGCACCCAGATGATAGAGAAACTGCAATAAAATTTTATCAAACAATTCTCAATACCCCTGGTAATCACAGGGCAGAATATCGCCTGCGCCACCAGCAAGGTGATTATATTTGGGTAGAAATCATCTTTCGGGGTATCCGCACTCCCAACACAGAAAAAATAGAAGAAATAATTATCATCCTACGCGAGCTTAACCAAAACAAAACTCAATTACAACGGCAAAAACAACCGGATTTTTTTAACCAGATTTTAAATCAGATAGAAGCACCAATTTTTGTTAAAGATGAACAACACCGTTGGGTAGTTTTAAACGATGCCTTTTGTCAATTCATAGGAAAACCTCGCGAAGAACTTATTGGGAAATCAGATTACCATTTTTTCCCCCCGGAACAAGCGGATATTTTTTGGAAAAAAGACCAAGCAGTTTTTGATACAGATATTATCAATATCAACCAAGAAAACTTAACAGATACCAAGGGAAATACCCATATCATCTCTACGCAAAAATCTGTTTTTGAAGATAGTAATGACCATAAATTTTTATTCGGTATTATCCACAATATCACTCAGCAGATGAGTTTAGAGCAAGTGGCACATATCGGCTCTTGGCAATTTGATATTGCCACGGGCAAAATCACTTGGACAAAAGAATTGTTTCGGATTTTTGGACTCGATCCTTTACAGGAAGAACCGACTTACGAAGAATATTTAGAAATACTGCACCCTGACGATCGCGGATTTTTTCATCAGGCGGTTACAGAAGCCATTACCGAGGGGAAATCCTATGAATTTGACTTGCGTATTTTCCGATTAGATGGTTCCCTCAGATATGTATTGGGTAAGGGACAACCCGTTTTTAATGGGGAAGGCAAAGTGATTAAGCTCTTTGGAGTTACCCAAGATATTACGGAGCGCAAACAAGCAGAAATAGCTCTGACTAATCAGGAGGCAATTTATCACGCGATCGCCCAGAATCTTCCAAATGGTTCGGTAATGGTTTTTGACGAAAACTTGCGTTTTACTCTCGCCGAAGGCATGGATTTATTAAAGGTGGGTTTATCTAAAGAGTATTTAGAAGGCAAGACTCTTGCCGAAGCATTTACTCCAGAAATTAGCCAACGGTTTACACCCCTTTTCCGGGCAGCTTTCGCGGGAGAAAACACAGTTGTTGAGCAAGAATATGCTCATCTAATGTATCAAATCTGGACAGTGCCAGTCAAAAATGACGCAGGGGAAATTATTGCCGGCTTATTGATGTCCCAAAATATTAACGAACTGAAAAATCTGCAATTAGCTTTAGAAAGACAGTCAGAATTATTGAAGTCCTTTATGAAAATGAGTCCTTCGGGAATCGCGATTATAGATCGAGACCTTCGTTATGTGCTAGTTAATGAAACTTTAGCACAAATCAATGGCATATCGGTAGCCGAGCATTTGGGAAAAACGATTAGGGAAGTCCAACCGGATATTAGCCATCATATTCAGCCAGTTTGCCAACATATTTTTCATCGTGGCCAATCCGTTGTCAATAGAGAAATTTCTGCACAGTCTCCTCAAGATACCGAGGCAAGAAGTTTCTTATTATCGGCTTTTCCCATCCCCGATTTCACAGGATTTCCTGTTGCTGTTGGCTGTCTAGTTACCGAAATTACCGAGTCCCAAAATGCTAGAAAATATCTGCAAGAAAGTCAGCAGTTTCTGGAAAAAATCACCTCCACAATTCCTAATATTTTGTATGTTTACGATCTGCAAAAATACTGTAATGTTTACGCAAATCGGGAACTTTCTCAAGTCCTCGGCTACGGGGAAAAGGAAATAAAAGAAATGGGTACAGGTGTTTTAGAAAAATTGATGCACCCAGAGGATTTTCGTCGCTATGGAAATTACTTCCAACAACTGCTAAAGGCCAAAGATGGCGAGATTTTAGAATTTCAATACCGCGTCCAACATTGCAATGGGCAATGGGTTTGGCTCTTGAGCAGAGATACGGTTTTTTTAAGAGATTCCAATGGCGAACCTGTGCAGATTCTCGGCTCGGCAACTGATATTACCGAAGCCAAAATAGCTCAGGAAGCTTTGGGCTTAAGTCAAGAGCGTTTACAGATGGCAGTAGAAGGGGGGGCTTTGGGAATTTGGGATTGGAATATTTCCACAGATGAAACTTATTTTAGCCCCCAGTGGAAAAGTATGTTGGGTTATGCAGATTCGGAAATTGAAAATAATTCTGAATCTTGGGAACGCTTGCTACATCCAGAGGATGTCCCAGGAGTGATGGCAGCAGTTAACGATTATTTAGAAAACCGAACTCCTGTTTATGAAATTGAATTTCGGATGTTAACTAAATCCGGTGAATGGAAGTGGATTTCATCTCGTGGCAAGGCTTTTGAATGGGATGACAAAGGGATACCTATGCGGATGATTGGCACACACAAAGATGTGACAAAACGCAAAGAAGTTGAGGATGATTTACGATCGCGGGAGGAATTTTTACGCAGTATTTATAATGGGGTAGAACACACAATTGTGGTGATAGATGTTACCCCCGAAGGCGATTTTCGCTACGGGGGGATGAATCCCGCTGGGGAAAGAATTTTGGGCATGGAGGCAAACAAGATTTTTGCTCAAACACCAGAGGCCATTTTACCTCCACAAGACGCGGCTTCTGTTCGCGCCAATTATCAACGGGCTTTACAAGCAGAAATTCCGATTAGTTATGAAGAATGTTTACAACTAGAACAAGGAGAAACGTGGTGCTTAACAACTCTATCACCCCTGAGAGATTTATCAGGCAAAACTTATCGCATTATTGGCACCGGGTATAATATTACGGAACGCAAAAATTTTGAGAAAAAACTCCAAGAAAGTGAGGCTCGTGAACGAGAAAAATCAACCCATTTAAAACAGGCAATAAAGGAATTAAAAATGACACAATCTCAACTAATTCAAAATGAAAAAATGGTGAGTTTAGGACAATTGGTCGCGGGAATTGCACACGAAATTAATAATCCTGTTAGTTTTATTTATGGGAATTTAGTTCACGCGAAGGAATATGCCCAAGACTTGTTGAATTTGGTTTATTTATACCAGAAATACTATCCCCAGTCACCCGCAGAAATTGAAGATAAGTTGGACACGATAGATTTTGCTTTTATGAGTGATGACTTTATCAAGTTACTCAATTCTATGCAAGAGGGAGCCAATCGCATCCGCGATATCGTGTTAAGTTTACGCAATTTCTCACGGTTGAATGAGTCCGAGAGAAAACCTGTAGATATTCACGAAGGCATTGATAATACATTGCTGATTTTGCAACCCAGACTCAAAGCCGCGGGAAATAACGCCGCAATTACTGTGATTAAGAAATATGGTAAATTGCCTTTTGTTGACTGTTATGCCGGTCAACTTAATCAGGTTTTCATGAATATTATTAGTAACGCGATTGATGCTGTTGAAATAAAAACTTTAAACCCGCAATTTCACCAGGATGAAAAAATAATTGAGATTTCGACACAGAGGGGAGACAAAAATACAATCATCATTAGCATAACTGATAATGGTTTAGGTATTTCTGAAAAATTAAAAAACAAAATATTTGATCCTTTTTTCACCACAAAACCCGTGGGAAGTGGTACAGGTTTAGGATTATCAATTAGTTTCCAAATAGTGGAAAAACACGGGGGGACTTTACAGTGTTTTTCACAAGAGGAAAAAGAGACTAAATTTGTAATTACATTGCCGGTGAGTGGGGGAATAAAATGAAAAAAACTATTGACAAAAATCAAGGATAATTAACGCTTTATTGACGTATTATCTTTATCTTATCGACATTTTCACACCGAAAAAATACCCCAGAGTAGTAGCCCCCTATTGGGAAATCAACCCCCAAACCCCAGGAGGAGAATTTATTCCCCTTACGGTTTATCAGGTCGATCGCCTCAATCATCGTCAAACTATGTTAAACTCAGACCATGCCCCATTGGGACTTTTCCCGAACCCCCGATCGCGATCAATCTAAATTTTAGAATACATAGCACCCACTCGTTCCTAAAGTCTTATGACTAATGTTCCTGTCTCTCGCATTCGTAATTTTTCCATTATTGCACACATCGATCACGGCAAATCTACTCTCGCCGATCGCCTCCTCCAAACAACGGGGACGGTGGAAGAGCGGCAAATGAAGGAACAATTTTTAGATTCGATGGATTTAGAGCGCGAGCGCGGCATTACGATTAAGTTGCAAGCAGCTCGCATGAATTATAAAGCCCAAGATGGGGAAGATTATGTCCTTAATTTAATTGATACTCCGGGGCACGTTGATTTTTCCTATGAGGTATCTCGTTCCCTCGCCGCCTGTGAAGGCGCGTTATTAGTCGTCGATGCTTCTCAAGGTGTAGAAGCACAAACTCTGGCCAATGTCTATTTGGCATTAGAGCATAATTTAGAAATTATTCCGGTTCTTAATAAAATTGATTTGCCCGGGGCGGAACCCGAACGGGTGATACAGGAAATTCAGGAAATAATTGGTCTTGATTGTAGTAACGCGATTATGGCTTCGGCTAAAGAAGGGATCGGTGTTCCAGAGATCCTAGAGTCGATCGTGCGTATGATACCCGCGCCCCAGGATACGGTTTCCCAACCTCTACGAGCCTTGATTTTTGATAGTTATTATGACATTTATCGTGGGGTAATTGTCTATTTTCGGGTGATGGATGGGACTGTGAAAAAAGGCGATCGCGTCCGTTTAATGGCCTCTGGGAAAGAATGTGAAATTGATGAATTAGGAGTGCTTTCCCCTACCCAAATACAAGTTAATGAACTCCATGCCGGAGAAGTGGGATATTTATCCGCCGCGATCAAGGCTGTTGCCGATGCCCGTGTGGGAGATACCATTACTTTAGCCCGAAACCAGGCGAAGGAAGCCTTACCCGGTTATACAGAAGCGAAACCAATGGTTTTCTGTGGTTTATTCCCCACGGATGCAGATCAATTTCCCGATTTACGCGAAGCCTTAGATAAGCTGAAATTAAACGATGCCGCGTTATCCTATGAACCGGAAACTTCTAGCGCGATGGGATTTGGTTTCCGTTGTGGGTTCTTAGGATTATTACACATGGAAATCGTCCAAGAACGTCTGGAACGGGAGTATAATTTAGATTTAATTGTCACCGCGCCTTCGGTGGTTTATCAAGTCACCACCATCAAAGGGGAAATCTTAATGATTGATAACCCCAGTCATTTACCCGAACCCCAACATCGGGAGAAAATAGAAGAACCCTATGTGCGCGTAGAAATGATTACCCCAGAAACCTATGTCGGGGCTCTGATGGAATTGGGGCAAAGTCGTCGGGGCATTTTTGTCGATATGAAATATCTTACCCCCGGACGAACGACCTTGGTTTATGAAATTCCCCTCGCCGAAGTCGTCACAGACTTCTTTGATCAAATGAAATCGCGATCGAGGGGTTATGCCAGTATGGAATATCATTTAATCGGCTACCGAGAAAATCCCCTGGTAAAATTGGATATCATGATTAACGGCGATCCCGTAGATGCCCTCGCGATGATTGTTCACCGGGATAAAGCCTATTATGTTGGTCGTGCTTTAACCGAAAAACTGAAAGAATTAATTCCTCGCCATCAATTTAAAGTCCCCATTCAAGCCTCCATTGGTAGTAAAGTCATCGCGAGTGAACATATTCCCGCGTTACGCAAAGATGTCTTAGCCAAATGTTATGGCGGTGACATATCCCGTAAGAAAAAACTGCTACAGAAACAAGCAAAAGGGAAAAAACGGATGAAAGCCTTGGGTACTGTGGATGTGCCCCAAGAAGCTTTTATGGCAGTCCTACGATTGGATCAACCCTAGTCCCAAAGTATTCAATGTTAAAGATTTAATAAATTCTGTGTCCTGAATCAAGTTTTGGGCACAGAATTTATTAAGATGAAATGAAAAGAACACTTCGGTTTACACAATGAAAATCTTAGTCACAGGTGGCGCGGGTTTTATCGGTTCCCATCTGATCGATCGCTTGATGGAGCAAGGCCATGAGGTGATCTGTCTCGATAATTTTTTCACGGGAACCAAACGAAATATCCAACACTGGATCGGACATCCTAATTTTGAAGTCATCCGCCATGATATTACAGATCCCATCAAGTTAGAAGCGGATCAGATTTATCATTTGGCTTGTCCTGCATCACCAGTTCACTATCAATATAACCCCATTAAAACCCTGAAAACTAATGTCATCGGAACGATGAATATGTTGGGGTTAGCCAAAAGGATAAAAGCTCGATTTTTTCTCGCGTCAACCTCAGAAGTCTATGGCGATCCCGATGTTCATCCTCAAACAGAAGACTATCGGGGAAATGTTAATCCCATTGGCATTCGTAGCTGTTACGACGAAGGGAAGCGGGTAGCTGAAACTCTTAGTTTTGACTATCATCGGGAAAATAAAGTTGATGTGCGTGTGGTTCGTATCTTTAACACCTATGGACCACGCATGTTAGAAAATGATGGTCGAGTGGTAAGCAATTTAATTGTACAAGCACTCCGCAAAAAACCCCTCACGATTTATGGTGATGGTTCCCAAACCCGGAGTTTTTGTTATGTTTCTGATTTGGTAGAAGGTTTCATTCGTTTAATGAACAGTGAACATATTGGGCCAATGAATTTAGGAAATCCGGGTGAATATACTATCTTAGAATTGGCGCAAAAAATTCAAACAATGATTAATCCTGACGTAGAATTAATTTATCAACCCCTTCCCCAAGATGATCCACGACAACGACAACCGGATATTACTCGTGCTAAAACTTGGTTAGGTTGGGAACCGACAATTCCTCTCGATCAGGGGTTAAAATTAACCATTGATGATTTTCGTCAACGTCTTACCTCTTCCTAACTGATGCGAGAGTCTTAATTTTTTGGCAAAAGTTAGTTAGTATAAATGGGCCGCATTCTACTATTAATGTATCAAACCGGGTATAGGAGCATCGGGCTTTTTGTCCGTCATCTGACTTAATCGAGGTGAGAAACTTGTCGGACTTTCTCATTACCCATTACTTATTATCCCTTCAATAATTTTGAGGATGTTGTTATGCGCGTTTGTGTTATTGGTACTGGATACGTTGGTTTAGTTACGGGTGCTTGTTTAGCTCACTGTAATCACCATGTGATTTGTGTTGATAATAATGAGGAAAAAGTAAAGTTGATGAAGTCGGGACAGTCCCCGATTTATGAACCCGGACTTTCGGAAATTATGCAGTCTTCTGCACACGCGGGAAACTTAGAATTTACCTCAGATTTGGGATATGGGGTGGATAATAGTGATATTTTATTTATCGCGGTGGGAACTCCTCCTTTACCTTCTGGGGAAAGTGATACTCGTTATGTGGAAGCAGTGGCACGGGGAATTGGTAGCCATCTGAAAAAAGGTTATAAGGTGATTGTTAATAAGTCAACTGTGCCTATCGGCTCCGGTGACTGGGTGCGAATGATTGTTTTAGATGGGGTTGCCGAACGTCAAAAAGCTTCTAATGAATCGACTGGTGGTAATGATATTGAAGTGCAATTTGATGTCGTTAGTAACCCGGAATTTTTACGCGAAGGTTCCGCGGTTTATGATACCTTTAATCCCGATCGCATTGTCTTAGGGAGTAATGGTGCAAAGGCGTTGGAGATGATGCAAGAATTGTATCAACCGATTATTCAACGAACACTTGCCGAAGATAAATCATTGCCTCCGGTACCCGTAGTAATTACCGATTTGAGTTCCGCGGAAATGATTAAATACGCGGCTAATTCCTTTTTAGCAACCAAGATTAGTTTTATTAATGAAATCGCGAATATTTGCGATCGCGTAGGTGCTGATGTCACGCAAGTCGCGAAGGGAATTGGCTTAGATTCTCGGATTGGGAGCAAGTTTCTCCAAGCTGGTATTGGCTGGGGGGGTTCCTGTTTTCCCAAGGATGTTTCCGCGTTAATTCATACCGCGGATGATTATGGTTATGATGCACATTTGTTAAAATCCGCGGTGGAAGTGAATCAACGTCAACGGTTAATCGCGGTGGAAAAATTGCAACAGGTGTTAAAGATTCTTAAGGGTAAAACCGTTGGTTTATTAGGTTTAACTTTTAAACCGGATACGGATGATTTACGGGATGCTCCTTCCTTGATGTTAATTGAGAATTTAAACCGCTTGGGCACGAAGGTTAAAGCCTATGATCCGATTGTTTCCCAAACGGGTTTACGTCATGGTTTATCGGGAGTTTTAGTGGAAACTGATCCCGAACGCTTGGCCGATGGTTGTGATGCTTTATTAGTGGTGACGGAGTGGGAACAATTCCGCAATTTAGATTATGCGAAAATGGCACAGTTGATGATTCATCCTGTCATCATTGATGGCCGTAATTTCCTCGATCGTAAGGCTTTAGAAGCGGTTGGTTTCCAATACGTCGGTATCGGACATTAAACTTTTGCTCCCCCCAGCTACCCTTAAAAAGGCAGGTTGGGGGGATCGACAAGGGTATTGCATAACTTTTGAGAAGTGTTATTAGATATGGCTTTAATTCCTCATCCTATCGTGTTTCCATTTCAGAGGTAAAACTTGTGGCACAGGCATCTTGCCTGTCACGGGCTCAGAGCCCTGCATTTACATCTCATTGAAAAATGCTATATATGTAATCTCAAATCTAAAGTCGTTTAGTCGCGATCGCGATTTTTACTTGGGGGAGCGATCGTAATTTATCCATCACCGCGATCACGCGGCCGTGATTTACTTTTTCATCAGCATTAATAATAACTATAGTTGATTGATTATTAGGTGGTAATAAGGGACTCAATTGCTCTATAATTAATTCTAATTGAATCGGTGTCCGATTTAAAAATATATTGCCTTGGGAGTCTATTGTAATAGTAATTGGTGTTTTTTGTTGTTGTATTTCAGAAGTTTTTGCTTTAGGTAAATTAACCGATAATCCTTCGGAACGAGTAAGATAAAGAGTTGATGTAATAAAAAATGTTAATATCGCGAAAATAACGTCTATCATTGGCACGATATTAATTTGCGGTGCTACATCATCAGATTCTTCTGGTAAACGCATAATTTGAATAAGGAAGGAAGAGGGAAGAAGGAAGAAGGAAGAAGGAAGAAGGAAGAAGGAAAAGTAATCATTTAAGTCATTAGCTTTTTAAGTGTCTCATCAATTTATGAATTTTTCCAGAGATTTGAGAAAGTTAACCACAAAGGCACTAAGACACTAAGGGGGTTATTGGTTGATCCTCAGAAACCGGGTTTGGAGCCGTCATCTGTTGGCAAAAATAAGGATTTTGGGTTGAGAAACCCCGTTTCTCCCTAAGTCCTATAAACTATATTCTATCATAGTTTGACGATAGGTTTCGGGTAATCCTGTATCAAAGGCTTTTCCTTTGATAATATATCCCATCATTCCTTCTTCTTTTCGTAATTTCTCTAAACAGGTGGTTAATTGAAATTCGCCTTTATCGCGGAGGTTTTCTCTGATTTCTTCTTCTAAATAATCAAATATTTTCGGGGTAAGTATATACATTCCAAACACTGATAGAAATAGGTTTTCCTCTAATTTTTCAATTTTTAGATGTTTTTGGGCATAGTCTAAAGATGGTTTTTCATAGAGTTGATTAAGTTCTAATAAATCATTTCCTTCTTTAAATTTACCGGTGACACATCCATAATGATGTATTTCTTCTCCTGGGGTTTTTCTTACTCCGATCGCGCTAATTCCATATTGTTGATAAATTTCTAAGAGTTGCTGGGCACAACTTTGATGAATTTGGGATTGATATAGATGATCTCCTAATAATAATAAAAAGGATTCTTGATTTACCCATTCGGCGGCACAATATACGGCATGGCCATAACCTTCTTGTTTTTCTTGGGTTAACCAGGTGATTTTTTTGCCGATTTCTTGCAAATATTCTATATATTCTTGTTTGTCTTTTGAGAGTTTTTCTCTATATTCGGGTGAGGGTTCTCCATTGAAAAATTGGGAAAATGTCTCACGATCGCGTTCCTGTATGACAATGCCAATTTCTTCGATTCCGGCCCTTAGGGCTTCTTCAATAATGATTAATAAAATTGGTTTGGTTTTGCCATCTCGATCAATAATGGGAAAAAACTCTTTTTTCACGGCTTTGGTACTAGGAAACATTCTTGTGCCAAAACCGGCCGCGGGAATTAGGGCTTTTCGCACTTTTTCAGTGGCTTTAATGGTTAATGGGTATGATTGCATTAGGGGAAAATCTTGTCTAATTATTTCTATTACTTGTTTTTGACTGCTTTCATCTTTGACAATAAATTGTGCAGTGCCATCCCCTTGTGAGCCGACTCCTTTGCCTCCGAAAATATACGGTTGAATGGGGGGATGATTTAATAATTGATGTAAAATTGGGGCTTGTAATTCTGTGAGACACGCGGGAGTGACGTTTAGATCAAATTCTGCTTGGGCTATTTTCATTAATTCTCCTAATCTTTGCGCGTTTCCTTGTTGTAAGGCTTCTGTCGCGTCTTGGGTGATTTTGGCACTGATTGATCCGAGATAGTTTTGTACTTTTTGTTTGATTTTATCGGTGGCAATGGGATAACATTCATTTAGGGATTTTAAGATTAATTGGGTGTTTTTCTTGGCGGCTAAATCGACTATGACAAAGTATAAGTTTTGGGGGGTTGTTAATTCCTTGACAGCGATACGATCGCGATCGAATGTCATTAAAATGGGACGATTACCATAGGCACAAGCTTGATCCATGCGGCCACATTGGGAAGGGGTGGTAATTTCTCCTAAATAGGCTAATTCCATTTCCCCACGAATCGTCATTTTTAAGTCATAAATCTGATTAAAGGCACGCGCTACTAATACACAAAATGCCGCGCTGGAGGATAAACCTTTTTGAATGGGTAAATCTGTCAAATAATTGTCAATTTCTAAGCCCCCGATGTGGTAATGGGTGAGAAATTGGTACGCGACTCCCGCGCCATAACTGAAAAAACCCCCAACCTGCGCGATCGTGCATAACGTCTCTTCTTCCATCGGTACATGGAAAGACTGAAGACGGGAACCATCATTACAAGTGGTATGGATAATGAGATGGGTAGGATGGGGTTGCACTTCCGCGTAGATCCCTTGATTCGTACCCGTTAAGAGAGTATAGCCTTTTTCCAGGGTGGGATTTTGGCGACGGTATCCCCCAGCCCAGTCTGTGTGCTCTCCAAACAGACACAGCCTACCTGGGACAAATAATTTCATAGTTTCCTCCCTCTGCTTATGCCAGTTACGGTATTGGTAGTGATTTGCCTGAAATCTTAACCTGTTTTCGGTGGGTTTCCCCTTCTTTCTCCAGACAATCAGCAAAGTGAGACAAAGCGCGATCGTGCTCTGAGTATATCAAGGTTAAATACAGTCATAAGCAAATAAATACAAATCAGAGGAAACAAACGCCATGAAATCTACCACTCGTCTTGCTGCTATTGCTAGTCTTGCTACTACTTTAATCGGCTCTTTTATCACTTTAGCTCCTGCATTTGGCGCGACTTTGACACCGAAAACTCCTGTAACGAAAGCTCCAGCACCAAGCGTTGTGACACCAAAACCCCCGGTTTTATTTGGACAAAAAGAAGTTGATCAAAACAAATTTGTCGCAATTTCAGTGCCCATTGCTCGCGGCAAATCTCAAAATTTAATGATATTAGAACAAGTGTCTAATCAACGGGCTTGTTGGAATGAAACCGGTAATAAACCCACCACCGTTGATCCCCTTTTATTAAAATTTAACTTTACTGGAATTTGTGGCCGTGCTACCGACAGTAATGGTTACTCGATTCGCGTAGCAGGTAAAGATTTAGGAATGCAATATACTCTTAGTTTACAAAAAGTGAATGGAGATGTGTTATTAGTGGGTACAAATCGTCGTAATCCCTTCGCACAACCTCTGGTAATTGGTCACACGGGTGGTATTACCGATGGTATTATGAAAATTAATCTCGAACCCGGTTGGCGCATGACGAAACGCACTTATAATGGTCAAACTTTAGGTCATACTTATTTTACTAATGATTCTAGTGAATTAGCGAAACTTTAAGCGTTTTAACTCTCTCTACACACCGTTTATTTACCCTGGTTTAGACATTAACCAGGGTTTTTTCTGCTTAAATTTCACCCCATCATCGTCGTAAGTTTATATCAAAAATCTGTGTTTATCTGCGTTTATCTGCGGTTAAAAATTAAAATGTAATAAAGTAGTGCAGGCTTCCAGCCTGCTTTGGTATCGTCAGCATCAGAAATAGTCCCATGAGACACGATCAACCCAGATTAAAATAAACATAGAAAAAAAAAGCGCGGTATCTGGTGTATCTAGCTTATGTCGCGTATTTCACCAGACAAAATCGTGCCAGAAATGATGCTCCTGAGTCCCCGCGATCGCGAGATTTACGGGAGCATCCCAATGTCCCCAAAAAATCTGTCCTGGGAGTGAGAGGCTCCCACTACCCATTTAGCAAAATCCCATGCTCCCATGATATTTTCCGAGAAACCCACACGATCGCGAGTCATCTTTATTTTAACGATAGGCATTTTCAGCATTGCCACCGCGTCGATATTGATTCGATTAGCCAATGAAGCCGCGGGACTAAAAACCCTAGGATTTAGTTTAGTTTTAGCCGCGTCTCGTCTCACCTTAGCCGCATTAATTTTAGTTCCTAGTTGGCGTAAGATTGAATGGGATAAACTCCAAAAAAATGCCATTATTTATGCGATTTTAGCAGGAATTAGTCTCGCGTTTCATTTTGCTTTGTGGATTACATCTTTATCTTATACAACGATCGCGGCATCCACAACACTTGTGACAACAAATCCTGTTTGGGTTGCCTTAATTTCCTGGTGGTGGTTTGGCGAAAAAATTAGTTCACGTCAGATCATGGGAATCACGATCGCGCTCTTGGGAGCCATCGTGATCGGCTTAAGCGATCTTCACACAGGAAATATCGGAAATCAACAAATTTTCGGGGATATTTTAGCCTTAATTGCTTCTGTTGCTGTGAGTTTTTACCTACTTTTAGGAAGAGAAGCACAACGTCAAGGTTTTAGTATTAGTGGTTACATCGCGATCGCCTATAGTAGTGCCGCGATCGTTCTTCTTCCCCTTCCATTTCTGTGCCAAACTCCTTACACAGGTTATCCATTTATTGTCTATATTTATATTTTATTAACCGCGCTAATCCCGCAAATGATCGGGCATACTAGCTTTAATTGGGCCATGCGCTGGCTCTCACCCACATTGGTAACACTTGCCATTCTTTTTGAACCCATTGGCGCGAGTTTCTTCGGATATCTCTTATTTAGGGAAATTCCTTCCCCAATGGTATTACTCGGCGCACCCCTGTTACTTCTGGGTATCGCGATCGCAGCCTTAAAACCCCAAAAAGACAAAATCTGATCTACTTGTTAAAATGATGGTAAAAAGTCCCACAAAATATCCACATCTCCAGTCGATCGAAAGTAAAATGATAAGTATCATGTTGAAACACAAGCAGGAGGCCTTACTCCCAGGATCGACAGGACAAACAACCCCTCACTAGCCCAAAGGTAAACTTCTTGTCAGTGAGAGAACTTTAAAACAATTATAGGAAGATAAAAAATTATGCTGCCAGAACAATTGCAACGCATTATTGGTTTTTTTTTAGAAGAAGCCCAAGAGGATCTCCGCACCATTGAAAGAGGCTTAGTTCCTTGGCAAATGAACTCAGAAAACCAAGAGGAACTCAATGAAATGATCCGCTCTGTTCATTCTGTTAAAGGCGGTGCTGCAATGCTAGGATTGAATCCTATTTATCGAGTTGCACGCTTTTTAGAAGATAGTTTCAAATTGCTACGAGAGTGTCCTATTCCCCTTGATAGTAAACTAGAATCTTTATTGCTAAAAGTGTTTCAGACTCTCGTCTCTCTCATTAATCAAGTCTCTCCATTATTAGGCATAAATGAGGAAAAATCTCAGGAAATTCTGGAAGAAATAGAACCAATTTTAACGGAATTAAATGCCAATTTCAGCACATTAATTCCTCTCCGTATTAATCTGCGAGTATCCGCGGATGATTATACTTATATTTTGCGTGGTTACTCTCAATCTTTGCGACGATTTAGAACCGCGATCGTCCATCAAATGAATCTCTTATCAGGAAGCATCACTCGTCAACATTACGATCAAGAAACGCAACAATTTTCCCGAGAAGTTCAGTTAGCTGATCATACAGCTTTACCAAATATTCGCCTAGCCACTCAAGAGGCGGGGGGCATTATTGGATTTGTGCAAACCCAACGCACTTTTAGTCTCTTTTCCGATTTAGACAATCCCTTTTCTCACGCGATCGAACGCCCCAAAACTTGCATCGGATGTCATTATTATTACGGGCGAAACGATGGGGGATTTGTGCTAAATTGTGCCGTCCATCCTCAAGGTCCAGAAGGAGAAACTTGTCAAGATTATGAGGCATAATAGTGCTGTTTTCTCCCTCTGGCTCTTTGAGGAATGAAAAATTAATAACGTAGTGCAGGCATCTTGCCTGCTTTCCGTGATGGGCGAAACTAAGGAAATAGTCACGTTATTTATAGTAATTCCAATTCAAGTGGGAACTTCCCATCAGTCATAAAAGTTGGGTTTCACTACCGTTAAACCCAACCTACCTGTTTCATTCTTATTAGGAATTACTATAATTTTTATTCCTGAGTTTACCCTGAATAGGGTATAGAATTTAGTAAGGAAATTACTAAACCCTATACCCTGATTAATTAGGCTCGATTTCCTACGACTATTAATACCCCCTGATGTAAAATTTGTTTCATACTCTCAGAATGCGCGATCGCCCAAGCATTAATCATTAAACAAACACTCCCCAAACACAATAAAATATAAGTCGGAGTCATCACCACCCCAATAATAAACCAAGTCCATACATGAAATACCAACAACAAAGCTAGAAAAATCGCGATGCTACTTACCCAACGAATCGAGACAAAAGACTTATCCCATCCCGTTAGAATCATGGTTTGTAATGTAGCCAGTAAATTCAGAGGGACAAGAACCGCACAAATACTAATACAATAATGATGGGAAAACTCAATAATCGAAGCAAAATCGAACATTTATTAAACCTCAAACCTCTGCTGTCCGTTTCTCTAGTTTAACAGAATTTAGACAATTTTGCCGCGATCGGGCAAAATTATCCCGAAAACTACCCCCGCCCTCAATCTCGATATTACTCGATCGCGTCTTGATGGTGATACCCCCCAGTCCACGGCTCCAGTATGATAAGTTGTGAATATTTGTTAAAATCCTGAGAGAAAAAATCGTACTCAAGCATCATTTCTGAAAAAAAGGGGTATAATAAAAAATCAGAAGTTACTCCCAGTTAAGGCAAACAGCCATCCCCAAAAAGCTCTGTCTGTCCCCCTTAACATCAGTAAATATTATCAGTCCAAGTTCCATCAGAAAAACAGCATCCAATTTTCAATAAATAAATTAAAAAAAAGACCCACACATCGGAATACAATGAAGAGCAAAACGATGACAAGAACAGAAATTGACTTGACCAGTTTTGAGAAAGAACCCATTCATCTACGCGGTCTGATTCAGTCTCATGGAGTATTATTTGTCCTGCAGGAACCAGAATTAAAAATCCTCCAAGTCAGTAACAATACTTTTCAGTTATTTGGCTTACATCCCAGCAGTTTTATTAATACAAATCTGAGTAAATTTATCTCCGTTGACAATTTTAATCTCTTCAGAAAATATTTGAAGTCTCAAAATTTAAAATCAGCGAATCCCATCAAGATAGAATTAGGAGATATTTATCAACCCCGTGTATTTGACGCGATGTTTCATCGAAAAGATGGTGTATTAATCCTAGAAATTGAACCCGAAATTCCGATAACAGATTCCTTCAAATTTGTTAGTTTTTATCATAGGATCAGGAACTCGTCGACCTCATTACAAAGTGCATCAGACTTCCATCACTTATGTCAAATTATTGTCAAAGAAATCCGCGCCATTACAGGTTTTGATCGAGTGATGCTTTATAAATTTGATCAAGATGGACATGGAGCCGTTATTGCAGAAGAGCGTCAAGAAAGATTCGAGTCTTTTTTAGGATTACACTATCCCGTCACTGATATTCCTCCCCAAGCAAGATCATTGTATTCTCATAATTGGTTACGACTAATACCCGATGTCAATGATGAACCCATCGAAATTATCCCCACAAAAAATCCTCTTACCGATCGCGTACTAGATTTAAGTTTTTCGGTTTTAAGAAGCGTATCGCCTTGTCATATTCAGTATTTAAAAAACATGGGTGTCACCGCGTCCATGTCTATTTCAGTGCTAAAAAATCAGAAACTATGGGGATTAATAGCTTGTCATCATTATAGCCCGAAATATGTCCCTTATGAAATCAGAGAAGCTTGTGAATTTCTCGGTCAAGTCATGTCTTTTGAACTTTTAACAAAAGAAGATAATGAGGACTATGAATATCGTCTAAAAACCAAAGAAAATCAAGCTAAATTTCTGGAAAATTTAGCTTTTTTGTCTGCCCAAAATTTATCAAATTTAGTCAATTATGAACCCAATTTATTAGATCTAGTGAGTGCTCAAGGAGCCGCTGTTATTGGCAGTGAAGAACCTTACTATCTCATCGGTAAAACACCGCAATTATCCGAAATTAAAGACATAGTAAACTGGCTTGATCGCCATAATAAAAATATAATTTTTTCGACAGATTCCTTGAGTAAACATTATCCAGAAGCTAAGATATTTAAAGATGTCGCCAGTGGTTTATTAGCCGTTTCCATTTCCGAAAGCAGCATTAAATATATATTATGGTTTCGCCCTGAAGTCGTGCAAACAGTTCATTGGGCAGGAAATCCACAGGAAGCGTTTGAAGTAGTAGAAACAGAAAATAAAACCGGTTTTCATGTCAGTCCCCGTCATTCTTTTGAACAGTGGAAAGAAACCGTTTCTTGTCAATCATTACCCTGGAAAAACTATGAACTAGAGGGAGCCATTCAACTGAGAAATTCTCTGGTCAATATAGTCCTCCGTCAAGGGGATGAATTAGCCAAATTAAATAAAGCATTACAGCAATCGGAATTACGCGAAAGAGAGAAAGCCAGCCTATTAGAACAGGCGTTAGAAGAACTTAAGAAAATGCAAATTCAACTTGTAAATAGTGAGAAAATGTCAAGTTTAGGGCAATTAATTGCGGGTGTTGCCCATGAAATTAATAACCCAATTAATTTTATTTATGGTAATTTGACTCATGCCGAAGAATATACTACTAATATCCTTAATTTAGTTAATCTTTATCAGAAGTTCTATAGCGAAAATCCTCCAGAAATTGAATATGAAATCGACAGGATGGACTTAGAGTTTGTGCGAGAAGATTTGCCCAAAGTATTAGGTTCAATTAAATTGGGTGCTGAACGTATTATTACTCTAGTTCAATCTTTACGCACTTTTTCCAGAATTGATGAAGCCGACTTAAAAGAAGTAGATATTCATGAAGGGATTGATAGTACCTTATTAATTTTAAGTAATCGTTTTAAACCGAAGCCTGATCGCGCTTCCATTGAAATTATTAAATCCTATGGTAATATCCCTTTAGTGGAATGTTATGTGGGTCAATTAAATCAGGTTTTTATGAATATTCTAAGCAACGCGATCGACGCGATCGAAGAATCCCAGGAGAAGGAACCCACCCAAAAAAAGAAAGGCATTTTACGAATTATCAGCGAACTCACCCCCGACGACAGAAAAACAGTAATCATTCGCATCGCGGATAATGGCATTGGGATGACAGAAGAAGTCAAAAAGTTAATCTTCGGTCATTTTTATACCACAAAACCCGCGGGGAAAGGCACAGGAATAGGACTAACAATTAGTTATGATATAATAGTAGATAAACATCACGGTTCTTTGGATGTCAACTCTACTGAGGGAGAGGGAACAGAATTTATTATTAAAATTCCCATCCGTCAAACTCAGTTAAAATAACCGAAAATAAAATGGAGGAAACCACTGTGACTGACAATAAAACCCCTCAATGGGATGCCGGCCGCTTTTTCCAAACCCTGGCTTATTTTGGGGTGATTCCGTTTGTCGGAAATATACCTTGGTTTCAGGAACTTTTAGGGACTCGTATTAACTCAAAAATGGATAAACCAAAACGGATATTAGTCGCGGGTGCAACCGGCGGTGTCGGTAAACGAGTGGTGCGTCGTTTATTAGAAAAAGGGTATCAAGTGCGAGCCCTAGTGCGTGATCTGAAACGATCCCAACAAATGTTAGGAAATAACATCGAATTGATCGAAGGAGATATCACCATACCGGAAACCCTAACATCCCTTGTTACTAATGATATTGACGCGGTGATCTGTTGTACAGGGACGCGTGTTCAACCCGTAGAAGGAGATACACCCACACGGGAAAAATATTATCAAGGCATTAAATTTTATCTACCAGAAGTCGTCGATGTACCCGAAATAGTCGAATATCAGGGGGTAAAAAATTTAGTCAACGCGACGCGTAATTCCCTAATGAAAGCCCAGGATCAAATAATCTTTGATTTTACCCAACCTTCTCCAGAATTTAAAGAAAATTGGGGATCATTAGATGATGTTGTCATGGGGGGAGTGAGTGAAAGTTCCATCCGTTTAATCAATAAAACAGCCCTCTTTAGTGGTTATGTTTCCACCCAAAATTCAGGAGGCTTTGTCTCCGCGCGATCGCGTAACTTTACCCCACCATTAAATATCGGGCAATATCAGGGAATAGAATTACGAGTCAAAGGAGATGGAAAACGATATAAATTGATTATCCGCAGCGAAGAGAAATGGGATGGACTCGGTTATTGTTATTCCTTTGATACCGTCTATAATATTTGGATGTCAGTCATTATTCCCTTTGATCAATTAATCCCAGTCTTTCGGGCAAAAACCGTCAAAAATGCCCCACCATTTGACCCTACTCACATTACATCATTTCAATTAATGCACAGTAAATTCGAGTATGATGGAGCCTTAAACCCCAAATTTGAAGCGGGCATATTTCAACTAGAAATAGAATCAATTAAAGCCTATAACAGTGAAAAAGTACCTCGATTTATCATGGTAAGTTCAGCAGGAGTAACACGCCCCGGACGACCAGGATTAAACTTAGAAGAAGAACCCCCCGCGGTACGAATGAATGACCAATTAGGAGGCATATTGACATGGAAATTAAAAGGCGAAGACTGTGTAAGAGCCAGTAAAATCCCTTATACAATTATTCGCCCCTGTGCCTTAACCGAAGAAACGGGAGGGAAACCCTTAATTTTTGATCAAGGGGATAATATCAAAGGGAAAGTAAGTCGAGAAGACATCGCGGAATTATGTGTAAAAGCATTAGAAGAACCAACAGCTTGTGATCTGACCTTTGAAGTAAAAGAGGGGGAAAATGGCAAAATATTAAAAGACGGCAAAGACTTATTTTTGGCTCTAAAATAGGTATATTGGGGAATTAATAATTGATAATTAATAATTGATAATTGTCAATTATCAATTATTAACCTCCTTCCTTCTTCCCTCTTCCTCTGTGCCTTTGTGCCTTTGTGCCTTTGTGGTTCATTCCTTCTTCCTTCTTCCTTCTTCCTTCTTCCTTCTTCCCTCTTCCCTCTTCCTCTGTGCCTCTGTGCCTTTGTGGTTCATTCCTTTTTCCCTCTTTGTTAGAAAAATATTTTAATCACGCGTAAAACTATGCAGTGTGAACTTTGTGAACGAGAGATGGACGCGTTAACCCTTCATCATCTCATTCCCCGGCAAAACACCAAACGGAAAAATCAACACCCCAGCCCAACTATTAATATTTGTTCCCCCTGTCATCGTCAAATTCATATTCTGTTTGACAATAAAAAATTAGCCCAAGAACTGAATACCTTAGAAAAATTAAAAACCGAACCACAAATGATCAAATTTATCCAGTGGGTGAAAAAGCAAAAAACAGATAAACGGATTCAAGTTCATGGTAAAAAGAATTAATTAGCAGATATAGCATTTTTAAATGAGATGTAAATGCAGGGCATCTTGCCCGTCACAGGCCTTATGCCTGTGCCACAAGTTTTACTTCTGAAATGGAAACACTATATGTACTTAAAGCCCCATATCGGCCCTACTCAAAAAAAATCTGTGTACCCAAGGGGTAGGGCGGCACATCTGCGGTGCAAAAATGCCTAGAAATCGGGCAATATTTCACAGATAAACAAAAAAGGAAAAATCACCAATGGATAATAGTAAATTGGAACAAGCGAGAAATCGCTTCGGAGTCTATGATCAATTTCTTCAGATAGAATCCGACGTGAACGCAACCGCAGGAGAACAAGCCTTCTTAGATTCAGGGATAAACGAATCACCTTATCAAAAAGAAATAACAAATTATCCCACTTACCTCCAAGCTAAACCCGATGGTTTAAAAGTGGTCAGTTATATCAATCCAACGGTTACAAATAATATATTTAGCTCCTACCCCAAATTAGGAGAAATTCCGAAAATTAATGATCAAGCCCTGAGTTTTATCCATAAGGATATTACAGAAGCCTGTATTTGTATCGGTACATTTGTTAATAGTAATTTACAAGTAACATGGTTAGGACGTAATGCACTCAGAGAAGGACAGTTTTGGAGTTCAACCAAAATTATTCCGATTCTCAATGTTGTCTCTAAAGTCAATGGAAAATATCCCGATTGTGATATTGATACTTGTCTCATTGGAGATACGGACAAAAAGCAACCGGATCATACGTTCTTTGATTTAGCCAAAGATGCTATTAGTTACGCGGATAAAATAGCCACATCTAACTCCATATCCGCGATGTTTAAACGCTTCGAGACTCGTACAGGTTTGGAAAAATGGGTACAGCAAGTAACAGGAAATAAAGAGTTAAAATTTCAAGGCGATTATGGAGAAGATGCCTATATAACTAACCCTGAATTATGGGATCAGAAAAACAAAAAAGTTTTGTTAAACGCGGCGGCGGCAAGTCCGAAAGGTGATAATTTCGTATCCGCGTATGATCTGACAAGGTTTATGTCGATGGTAGGATGGCATCTTTATATTCCTCAATCTTCTCGTTTACCCGCGGCTCAGTGGAATAGTTTAAAAAGTGTGGTGAAAGCATTGGGAAATGACTCGGCGCGTTACACCGATGTCGCTTTACAAATGTTAGGATTAGAGGATAAAATCAGTTCTCCTGTGATTCTCTCGAAACTGGGTCACGGTTGGAGTGAAACCCGCAAAGTAGTAGAAACCATTTATACCGCGTTCCTCTGGTTCATTGATGAACGCCCCAAGGCACAAGGAAAACCCCCCAAACTGAGAACCTTCGCGATGACGTTAAAGGGTACGATATCTGCATCAGATGAGACAGAGTATGAGACAGAGGCGGTTAACCTAGACGCGAGTATCGCCGCGGAAGTGACGGAAATTCTGCGTCGCATCTTTACTGAAGAATTACCTTAGAAACTTTTGTGGATATGGGAGAGAAACCTGGTTTGGCAAAGAAATCAGGTTTCTGTATCTTTGCCGCCAGCAAAGAAGACCATTGATGGATAAAATAAGAAAATTCGAGATATTTATGAGTTTTTTTTAAGTGTCAACAACCCACCGCGAAAGCGGGGCTTGAAATACAGGCCTAGTTGACCAGACTCAGGCAGCAATGCCTACGTTATTTGAGTCACGACACCCGGTCATGCGTAGCTAGTTAAGAGCTCTGTCGTCAGTGGTTAAACAGGTTTAGAGGGTTAAGCCAGTGCTGCTGACGTAACAAGCTCAAGTAACATTGTCGTTCGCTTCGCGTGTGCGTAGCACTCAGCTAACATCACCCTAGAAATAGGAGGCTCTTAGGAGCAAAACCATTATGCGTACAGAGTTGTAAAACTTGAAACAGTAATTGTCCTGTTGAAAGTACACACAAAGGTACACCGAGTCTAGCAACTCCAAGGCGGTAATGGGTAAAGACACGCAAAAAGAATGGTTATTCCTATGCAGCATAGATATTGCCCCTCCTTTCTTCCCAGTGCTAAAGCGCGGGTATCGAGGAGGGCAGACAGATGAATTTAACGCCAGAGAGTAAAGTTCTAGTCCAAGGTATTACAGAATCACGCTCATCCACCCAAGCCGCCTTGATGATGAAAGCCTATGGTACTAATGTCGTCGCGGGGGTGAGTCCGGGGCAAGGTGGACAACTCCTAGATGGGATTCCTGTGTTTGATTTGGTGGAACAAGCCCAGGCGCAAGTGGGCCCCGTGGATACGACGGTGATTTTTGTCCAACCTTATTGGGTTTTGGATGCGGCCTTAGAGGCGATCGCGGCTGGGATTCGTCAAATCGTGATTATTACCGAAGGGGTGCCCCCCTTAGATATGGTGCGTTTAGTGCGTAAGGCGGAAGCGACAGAAACCTTAGTTGTCGGTCCCAATTGTCCGGGGATTATTATTCCCAATAAGTTATTATTGGGGACTCATCCCAAGGAGTTTTATACACCCGGTTCGGTGGGAATCATTAGTCGTAGTAGTACCTTAACCTATGAAGTCGCGTTAGAACTTACCAATGCGGGATTAGGACAGTCTATGGGGGTTAGTATTGGCTGTGACGCGATTTTGGGGTCATCTTTTCAACAATGGTTACAAATTTTAGATGAAGATGATAATACCGACGCGATCGTTCTAGTGGGAGAAGTCGGCCCGGGGAGCGAAGAAGCTGCCGCGTCTTATATAGCAGAAGGCATAGATAAACCGGTGATTGCTTATATTGCAGGACGTCACGCGCCCAAAGGTCAACATTTGGGTCACGCGGGAGCCTTAATTACTTCTCGCGCCGCACGAGAAGCCGCGACTCAAACATTAGGAGTGGGAGCAGACACCAAAATTGCCGCGTTTAAGGCCGCGAAAATTCCTGTCGCGGAACGGCCCTCGCAGATCCCTGAATTGGTGAAAAAAGCACTAAAAAAAAGTGAGAAATAGCGCTCACCCCCAGCCCCTCTCCTATTAAGAGAGGGGAGTAAGAATTGGATAATAATATTTAGTCTGATTCTTTTTTTATTATCTCCTCTTGTGCAGGAGTAATACAGGAGTATTGATTTTTGAACTTTCTTTTTTGAGGGTTTTCGAGGCTGAAACTCCCACCACCAAGGGCGATCGCGCTCACTAAGCGACCATTATCAATACTAATTCCGCGTATATTTGATTTCCTCCCTATCACAATAATCGATCTGCCATTTTGACGCAAGACACTTGAGCTTGAGCCAAAATATTTGCCAAAATTGGCTCATCAGAAACAGGTGTTTCTAATTTAATTGACTCCTTTTGTCTTAAGTAATAGGAAAATAAATCCTCTTGAAAAGGAAGTAAAGACTCTTGCGCGATCGCGTCTGCGGATTCAATAATATTGGCTCTCAAACTGGCATCAATATTAACAAAATGAGCCGTTTTCGCCATCTCAATTGCCGCGGGGTTAATTTCAGTACCATAACAAATTAACCCCTTTCTTGCGGACTCAAATAAGGTTGTACCACTCCCAACAAAAGGATCTAAAATGACACTGTTATCTGGGCTATAATAAGTTAAGAAAAGTTCGATTAACTCTGGAGAAAATTGTCCGCGCCAAGGCAAAATACTGGCGCGAGACTTTTGTGTAATATCTAGTTTATCTTGGGGGATGGAATCGTGATCGCAAGATACCGCGTCTATTTTTTCAAACAGTTGACCCACTAAACTTAATGAGTCAGATATTACACTAATAACCATTCTGAAACACCTCTAACTCCCTTGTTGAATCCGAATTTTAGCCTCTTTTTCAAACCATTGTATCACCTCCTTCACCGTTAACTCCTCAATGGGAATCCCCGACTCCTGGGAAACTTGCTTTAATGGCCTCAAAGAAGAAAATACTAAATTCGTAAAAAAAGTCTCAAAACTCACATCGACTTCGATTTGCTTCTGAATCAAAGCATCTTTCTTAATCCATAGTCTCACCTGTTCAAACGTCACCCATTCCACCGATAAGCCCATATCCTTCGCAATTTCCTTGAGCACTCTTAAGGCATAGATCGCCAAACGAGTCGAAAATTTTTCCTTCGATGACAGTAACGCGGCATCCACTTGGGTGGATTCTTCTATTGTTAAAAATTCGGTAAATTCTGTCATATTAATTTGTAATTTGGTAATAAGTAACAAACGGGTAATGGCAAAAGAAGCGCGATCGCGTTCATCAAGAGAGAAAAAATTAACAAACCTCCATAACATCAACATCCACAGCCGTAATCAAATAACCACAACGATGTTCACCATTAATAATCCAATGAGTACGCTCCACCACACAATCAGGTAAAATCAAAGCAAACATATCTAACTCATGTCCACAAACACTAGGAAAAGTCTCCGCGACATTAGAGATCGCGCAATTATGCTCCGTAAACATCCATCGTAGAACATTCCCATGAGAAACATCACAACCCTCCACAGGATACCATTCAGCCATATATCCCTCAGCACGACGCAATTCCACTAACCTTGATAACCGATCTTGTACAGAGCCAGTACCCAATAAACTATAATACTCGCGTGCTTTCCGTTCCCACTGCTTTTGTAAGATAGAACTTACCTGATCGCGTCCCACCGTTTCGGCGAGAGTATCCAACAGGGACACCGCGAACTCACCATAGCGATTAGGAAAGCGATCGCGGCCCTTAACAGTAAGTTCATAAATATGATGAGGACGGCCCAATGCCACTTGAACCGTTTTATACTGAATCAGACTCTCGGAGTCCAAATCCTTCAAATGACGACGAATCGCTTGGGGACTAATATCCAAAGCCTGCGCCAACTCCAAAGCCGTCGCCTGTCCCTTCTGAAGGAGAAATTGAAGAATATCTTGTTTTGTAGAAGGTTGCTGAATCGTCGTCATAATGAACCTCGTAGGGAAAACCCCCCTCAATTGACACTTGTGTAAGTCAGAAAAACCCCACAGACAGTCATGGGTGGTTGACAAAAATATAAATTTTTGACTTTGACAATACTACTGTTGCTAATGTAGCCTAAAATATACTTAAGCAACAAACCAGTTGTTTAAATTTTCCAGAGTCACCTTGAAACCGGACTCATGGGCGACGGTTTTACCCCCGCGTCAGAAACCCGGTTTCTTCGACAACACCTTCGCCATTTTTTGTAGGTTGGGTTGAGCAATACTTAACCCCTTGAAGATGTTGGGTTTCGTGCCTCAACCCAACCTACGAATCTTGGACTGTTTCTTCGACAATACCTTCGCGATTTTTGGTAGGTTGGGTTGAGCGAAGCAAAACCCAACATCTTCCTTGGGTTTCGTACCTCAACCCAACCTACGAATCTAAAGATTGTCAGTGAACCCTTTAGGCCACATACCACCGCCAGCCATCCTTTAGAGAATCCTCTACTCAAGAGAGAACACGCATGAGTGCAACTGTCAAGACATTAGTCAATCAGCCCTATAAATACGGCTTTGTCACCCAAATAGAATCAGACACCATCCCGCGGGGATTGAGTGAAGAAGTAGTACGCGTGATTTCAGCCAAGAAAAACGAACCGGAATTTATGTTACAATTCCGCCTCAAAGCCTATCGACAATGGTTGAAGATGAAAGAACCGACATGGCCTCATGTCAACTATCCCGCGATTAATTACCAAGACATCATTTATTATTCAGCACCCAAACAACAAGCCAAAAAAAGCAGCCTAGAAGAAGTCGATCCCATCTTACTAGAAACTTTTGAGAAATTGGGTATTCCCCTCACCGAACAAAAACGCCTTGCTAATGTCGCAGTTGACGCGGTATTTGACAGCGTTTCCGTCGCGACAACATTTAGAGAAAAATTAGCAAAAGAAGGGGTTATTTTCTGTTCCATTTCCGAAGCAGTTAAAGAATACCCCGAACTGGTAGAAAAATATTTGGGAAGTGTTGTCCCCGTAGGAGACAATTATTTTGCCGCCCTCAATTCCGCGGTATTTAGCGACGGCTCCTTTGTTTATATCCCTAAAAATACCAAATGTCCGATGGAATTGTCCACCTATTTCCGTATTAATAACGGTGATTCTGGACAATTTGAACGCACCTTAATTATTGCTGAAGAAGGCAGTTTTGTGTCTTACTTAGAAGGTTGCACCGCGCCCATGTTTGACACAAATCAATTACACGCGGCCGTCGTCGAATTAGTCACATTAGATAACGCGGAAATCAAATATTCCACCGTACAAAACTGGTACGCGGGGGATGAAAACGGCAAAGGAGGAATTTATAACTTTGTCACCAAACGGGGATTATGTAAAGGAGTCAATTCTAAGATATCTTGGACACAAGTTGAAACCGGTTCCGCGATCACTTGGAAATATCCCAGTTGTGTCTTAGTAGGCGATAATTCCGTAGGAGAATTTTACTCTGTCGCGTTGACAAATAATTATCAACAAGCCGACACGGGAACCAAAATGTTTCATATTGGCAAAAACACCAAGAGCACAATTATTTCCAAAGGAATCTCCGCGGGACATTCAAAAAATAGTTATCGCGGCCTAGTCAAAATGGGGCCTAATTCCGCCGGTTCCCGTAATTATTCTCAATGTGATTCCATGTTAGTTGGGGATAACGCGGAAGCCAATACATTCCCCTATATTCAGGTAGAAAATAGCAGTGCCAAAGTCGAACATGAAGCTTCTACATCTAAAATTGGAGAAGAGCAATTGTTTTATTTTGCCCAACGGGGAATCTCCGCGGAAGATGCCGTTTCTATGATGATTAGCGGTTTCTGTAAAGATGTATTCAATCAGTTACCGATGGAATTTGCCGTTGAAGCCGATCGCCTTTTAAGTCTGAAATTAGAAGGCAGTGTTGGGTAATTTAGTAGGTTGGGTTAAGCGTAAGCGAAACCCAACAAAAAATAGTAGTTTAGTAGGTTGAGTTAAGCCTGAGCGAAACCCAACAAAAAATAGTAGTTTAGTAGGTTGGGTTAAGCCTGAGCGAAACCCAACAAAAAAGCGAAACCCAACAAAAAATAGTAGTTTAGTAGGTTGGGTTAAGCCTGAGCGAAACCCAACAAAAAATAGTAGGGAAACGGCACTGCCGTGTCCCTACTAGGGGCCTTAGCGGAGCCTGCAACCCATAGCATTCGGGCAAAGAATCTATTGATCAAAACCGATAATTTATAATCGGAATGCTTCGCCCTCACTAATGGTATTTGCCAAACCCGGATACTCCCCCAGGGGTTGCCCGCAAATAAGCCTATATCAATGGGTAATTCGAGATGTGGTGTGAGATTTTTTCTCTCAACCCAACCCACTATCAAATAGAAAGAAAAAGGCGCGATAGCCTGCGGCTCAAGCGCAGCGATCGCGCAGAGGAAATTAGGAAAAAACCACAATGATTATCGAAAACAGTCCTGTAATTTTATCAGTGCGTGACTTAACGGCTGAGATTAATAATACACCCATTCTCAAAGGCTTAAATTTAGAAATTAAGGCCGGAGAAATTCACGCGATCATGGGTCCCAATGGTTCAGGAAAAAGTACCCTTTCCAAAATCCTCGCGGGACATCCTGCTTATACCGTAACCGGAGGGGAAGTCACATTTTTAGGGCAGAATCTCCTAGAATTAGAACCCCAAGAGCGCTCTTTAGCGGGTGTATTTTTAGCCTTTCAATATCCTTTAGAAATTCCGGGCGTTACTAATTTAGATTTCCTCCGAGTCGCGTATAATGCTCGCCAAAAAAGTAAGGGATTAGAAGAATTAGACTCCTTTGACTTCCAAGATTTAATACAAGAAAAGCTGGATGTTGTCAAAATGAATCCATCTTTCTTAAGTCGTAGTGTCAATGAAGGGTTTTCCGGTGGTGAGAAAAAGCGCAATGAGATTTTACAAATGGCACTTTTAGAACCGAAATTAGCCATTTTGGATGAAACCGATTCCGGGTTAGATATTGACGCACTCAAGATTGTTGCCAATGGAGTTAATTTCTTAGCAAATGCCGATAATTGTATGCTAGTCATTACCCACTATCAACGACTGTTAGACTATATTGTGCCTGATTTTATTCACGTTATGGAAGGGGGTCAAATTCTGATGACTGGCCCCAAAGAATTAGCTTTAGAATTAGAATCACGCGGTTACGACTGGGTAAAAGACGAAGAATTGGTGGGTGTTTAATCATGATTCAAGTATCAGAAAAGAAACAAGTAACTTATTTAGCTCAATTATTAGAGTGTGTTTCTGCAACATCTAATAGTGGTGTGGAATGGTTAAAAGATGTGCGTCAAAGTGCTAAAGCTTTGGTGCAAGAGTTAGAAATTCCTACAACTAGAGATGAAGAATGGCGCTTTACTAATTTAGCACCACTCTTAGATGTGAAATTTCAGGTAGGAAATGCTCCTGAATTATCACCTTTCTCGGTTAATTTGTTGACTTTACCAGAGGCTAATGAGAGTCGGTTGGTATTTGTTAATGGTGTTTTCTCACCTCAATTTTCTGCCATTAAGAATTTGCCAGAGGGCATTTATGTTGGCAATTTATTGGGCAGTGATTCCCTGAATAAGGGGGGAATTTCCTCTGACAAAATTAGTAAATATTTGGCTAAACAACAGGGGGGACAAGAGGTATTTACGGCACTGAATACAGCCGCGTTAAATGATGTCGCGGTAGTTTGGGTGTCAAAAAATGTGGTGGTAGAAACGCCCATTCATCTGTTATTTATTTCTTTGGCAGGTGAGACTTCTTTAATTACTCAACCTCGTTGTTTAATAGTCGCGGAGCCTGGTAGTGCGGTGACGATTATTGAACATTATGGCACCGCGGAGCCTGGGTGTCCAGATTCACGGAAAGCACACGTTTATTTTAATAACGCGGTGACAGAAATTTGGGTTGAAGAAAATGCCCAAGTTAATCATACACGGGTGCAGCGTGACGCGGGGGATGCTTTCCATATTGGTAAAACCGCGGTTTCTCAATCTCGTAATAGTCGTTATACTTGTCACTCTGTTAGTTTAGGGGCTAGTTTATCTCGTCATAATTTGGACATTTTCCAAACGGGTGAAGGTACGGAAACTACTCTTAATGGTTTAACTTTAATTGGTGGGGAGCAGTTATCTGATACTCATAGCGCGATCGCGCTGAATTATCCGAATAGTGTGACTCGTCAATTAAATAAATGTATTGTTGACGACAAGTCTCATGGGGTATTCAATGGTAAAATCTTTGTGAGAAAGGGTGCTCAATTAACGGATGCAGGGCAATTGAGTCGCAATTTATTAATGTCATCGAAGGCGCGTGTGGATACAAAACCGCAATTAGAAATTATCGCGGATAATGTCAAATGTTCACACGGTGCTACGGTGAGTCAATTGAATGAAGATGAGATGTTTTATTTGCAAAGTCGGGGGTTAGATGTAGACACAAGTCGGCATTTATTAATTGATGGTTTTGCGGGTGAAATTCTCAGTAAATTACCCTTAGATTCTTTGCGACAAATGTTAGCCCGTTGCGTGTCTTGTCGGACTTAATACTTAATTGGGTATCTTGGATTTATCCTATTAGCCCGCCCGTGAGCCCGCCCGGAGGTTAAAACCCCTGTCTAATAGCTAAAGTCGTCTAAAGACGACTGGAAACCTTTTTTCGAGTGTTTTTAGTCGGTTTTAACCGACTTGAGCTATCAGCGCGGAAATTCATTTCCGGGTGGGCAGATGCAAAGCTTTTTCCAAGTGTTTTTAGTCGGTTTTAACCGACTTAAGCTATCAGCCAGGAAATTCATTTCCGGCTGAGATGGAAAGACAAAAACACTCTAATTTTGCCTTCTTCCTTCTTCCTTCTTCCTTCTTCCTTCTTCCTTCTTCCTTAAAAATCATGACAATTATACAAGAAAGAACTTTGGCATCTAAAGTACGCGCAGACTTCCCCATTTTACACCAAAAAGTCAATAATAAACCCCTTGTTTATTTAGATAATGCTGCGACATCTCAAAAACCGATCGCGGTAATCAATGCCCTCAAAGATTATTATGAACAATATAACTCAAACGTCCATCGGGGAGCCCATACCCTCAGCGATAAAGCCACTACTGCCTATGAAAACGCCCGCGAAAAAGTAGCTAAATTCATTAATGCGGCTTCCCATCAAGAAATTGTTTATACGCGCAATGCCAGTGAAGGAATTAACTTAGTCGCGTATTCTTGGGGATTAAATAACTTAAAGGCAGGGGATGAAATTATCCTGACAGTAATGGAGCACCATAGTAACTTAGTGCCTTGGCAAATTATCTCCCAAAAAACGGGCGCGGTGCTGAAATTTGTCGAATTAACGGAAACACAAGAATTTGATTTAGCACAATATAAAACCCTAGTTTCTGATAAAACAAAATTAGTCTCAGTTGTTCATGTTTCTAACACCTTGGGATGTATTAACCCGGTAGAAGAAATTTGTGAAATTGCCCATCGTCACGGCGCAAAAGTATTAATAGATGCCTGTCAAAGTGCGCCCCATTTAAAATTAGATGTCCAAACAATTAATTGTGATTGGTTGGTAGCATCGGGGCATAAAATGTGTGCGCCCACGGGAATCGGTTTCCTCTATGGCAAATTAGACTTATTACGAGAAATGCCTCCCTTTTTAGGAGGTGGTGAAATGATCGCGGATGTCTTTTTAGAGTCTTCCACTTATGCAGACTTACCCCATAAATTTGAAGCGGGTACTCCGGCTATTGGGGAAGCGATCGCGTTAGGAGCCGCCATTGACTACTTAACCAATATAGGCATGGATAAAATTCATGCTTACGAAGCGGAATTAACAGCCTATTTGTATGAAAGATTAGCCGAAATTCCGCAAGTCAAAACCTATGGCCCATTACCCAATAGTAAGGGTGAAAAACGGGCAGCATTAGCATCATTTACCGCGGGAGAAGTGCATCCCCATGATTTATCTACGATTTTAGATCAAGCGGGAGTCGCGATTCGTGCAGGGCATCATTGCACACAACCATTACATCGTTATATCGGAGCTCAATCAACAGCGCGCGCGAGTTTATATTTTTATAATACTCGTGAAGAAATCGATGTTTTTATTACTGCTTTGAAAGACGCGATCGACTTTTTTGGCACTATCTTTGCATAAGTGATAGCAAGTCTAATACGCGATCATTGTAGGGGTAGTGCCCCCGTGCCTACCCCACCTTGCCATTAGGGGGGATCGGGGCAACCACGGGGGGATTGCCCCTACCTTATTACGCGCTATAAATACAAAGCGAATATCGTCTCAAATCTAAGATGATTTTCTCATCTGTGTTTATCGCGTTTATCGCGGTTAAAAAAAGATCCCACTTATCTCAATAAATATTCTCAATATAGAGATGATAGTGTTTATCTTCAAAATCTTCGATAAGAGTTACCAAAAGTTGTAATAGAGCCTTTTGCTCAGGAGTGCGATTTTTTCCAGCCATCAACCTTTCCACAATTGCCAAATATCTCTCATTTTCTTCTTCACTGGTAATAACTTTAGGTTGAACCTCGGCGAGAAGGTTGCCATAAACATTTCTATCAAAACTAAGGATCATTTTTAAATTTATCCTGAAAATGAGTTAATAAATACTTGAGAAAATATCGAAAAAAACTCTGTGTCTTTATGCCTTTGTGGTTGATAAAAAGAAAACGATCGCGCTAAATTGCCCCGATCAATCAATAATCAAAAAACAGAGAAAAACCGCTTTGATAATCCTGAAAGGAAACCCAACCTAATAAGCCTCATCGAAAAAATGTATCACTCAGGCCAATGACAAGGTACAATGCCCTCTGGTAAATAAAATATAACAAGGATCACGGCAGTGCCGTGTCCCTACTGAGTAACGCCCATCACAGGCCCTCAACCTGTATTACCTATTCAATCTGCCAGAAAATATGGATTTTGCTACTCTTGCAGCCCAGCTTAATGCTGGTACCATCTTACCAGAAGGTATCGTCATTATCACCCTCCTGGTTGTTCTCATGGGTGACTTGATAGTAGGGCGTAATTCCTCTAAATGGACTCCCTACGTCGCGATCGCGGGACTTCTCGGTGCGATCGCGGCCTTATTCTATCAATGGGATAACGTAAACACCCTGGGATTTTTGGGCAGTTTTAACAGCGATCCCCTCAGTGTGGTATTACGGGGGATTATTGCCCTCTCCACCGCGGTGACAATTTTAATGTCAGTCCGCTATGTGCAGCAAACCGGGACCGCGCTGGCGGAATTTATCGCGATTTTACTCACCGCGACATTAGGAGGAATGTTCCTCTGTGGGGCAAATGAACTCGTAATGGTGTTCATCTCCCTAGAAACTCTGAGTATTTCCTCCTATCTCCTCACGGGATACATGAAGCGCGATCCCCGCTCCAATGAAGCCGCGTTGAAATATCTCCTCATTGGTGCCGCGTCTTCGGGAGTATTTCTTTATGGTATTTCCCTGCTTTATGGGTTATCCGGTGGCGAAACAAACCTCAGCGCGATCGCGGCAGTATTAGAAAAAGGAAATGGGCAATCTTTAGGCTTAGTCATCGCGCTAGTATTCGCGATCGCGGGTATCGCCTTTAAAATCTCCGCGGTGCCCTTCCACCAATGGACACCCGACGTATATGAAGGCTCACCGACACCCGTTGTCGCGTTTCTCTCCGTGGGTTCTAAATCAGCAGGTTTTGGCCTTGCTATTCGCCTCCTCATCACCGTTTTCCCCATTGTTTCCCAACAATGGCACTTTGTCTTTACCGCCCTTGCCATTCTTTCCCTCATCTTGGGTAATATCGTCGCCCTCGCGCAAACCAGCATGAAACGTCTGCTGGCTTATTCATCCATTGCCCAAGCCGGGTTTGTCATGATCGGTTTACTTGCCGGGACCCAAGCAGGTTATTCCAGTATGGTATTTTACCTATTGGTATATCTGTTTATGAACTTAGGCGGATTTGCCTGTATAATTCTCTTCTCCCTGCGGACTGGTACAGATCAAATTAGCGAATACTCCGGCCTTTATCAAAAAGATCCACTGTTAACTCTTGCTCTTAGTATTTGTCTCCTTTCATTAGGAGGAATCCCACCTTTAGCGGGATTCTTTGGCAAAATTTATTTATTCTGGGCAGGTTGGCAAGCCGGACTTTATGGTTTAGTGCTTCTGGGATTAATTACCAGTGTAATTTCGATTTATTATTACATTCGCGTAGTCAAAATGATGGTGGTAAAAGAACCCCAAGAAATGTCTGACGCGGTGAAAGCTTATCCCAAAATCAGTTGGACTTTACCCGGAATGCGGCCTTTACAAGTCAGTGTAATTTTGACACTAATCGCGACGACTTTAGCCGGGATTTTATCGAATCCTTTGTTAAATTTAGCGAATAGTTCAATTACTCGCACCGCGATGTTTAAATTTGCCGTGACTCAGGTACAACCTTTGGCGAAGATTTCAGCTAAGAAAACTCCTTCTTTCACGAAACGTCGTTAAGTTGCTCTGATTTTTTCTTGTCGGTTGGGTTGATTTATGCAACCCAACCTATAATTTTATCAAACTTCACAACAATTCTAATGTCTTGAGCATAGCTTGTTTTTGTTCCTCATCATAACCCCATTTTTGCAGAAATTCCTGATAATCCCCCTCCTTTGTCGTCAGACTTTCCCGCATTTGTTCAATACGGGAATTAATACTACTCAATGGCAGACTTTTGATTAAATTAAGAGAACGCGATCGGACTCTTTGGGAACCTTCTGCCATTTCTGGGGCATTCTTGCGAGTATGATGAATTACCATCGCGCTAGACATAACCAGATTTTTCACTAATAATTCTGATATAATTTCAGGAGAAGATTTTAACCCCTTCAAAACACCCTCAGAAGGATGATCCGCCAACATTTCTTCATGGGTAAGATAGGTAACAAAAAATCCCCTCGCGCCATTTTGGGTTTTCACCAGAGCCGCGATCGTCTCTTCTATCTCAGACTCCGAGAGACTAGCCTGCACCATTTGAGTTAAAAGAGATTGAGTCAACGCGATCGCGTCTTCAAAAGAAATATCATCAGGGACAAGAAAAACCGAAGAAACCGTCATAAACTTAAGCCAATTTGGTATAATCTCAATAGAATTTATTATAGAGTAGTCCCAGTATAGTTTGTAGGGGATCTTTAACCCCTATTGACATTATGTTTTACGCAAACAATACCTTCGCCCAACCTAAAAAACGATTTTTATGTTTGTTGGGTTGAAGCACGTTTCCCAGGGGTGCGCGTCGCGAAAAACCCAAGAAATGCGTTGGGTTTTGCTATCGCTCAACCCAACCTACAAAAAATGTCCAAGATATTCGCATTAAACCCGTTTTATCAAATAAATATTGAGTTTAGAGGTGCAGGATCTACTCAGAAACAGGGTTTAATGCCCCTGATTCCTTCCTTAACCTAAAAATGATAGAAAAACCCCCTTTGTGTCCTCTGTGCCTTTGTGGTTCATTTTATTCCCTCTCTTCTCACCAATAGTATTACCATTTCCTTATTTTCTGGCATAATATGGCAATTATTTCATCAAAAAAAACATCCGACAATTCCGAAAAACCCCAAAAATCTGCGACGGTTTCCCCTCGCGAAGAGACAAGAAAAACACCCCTCCCTAAATCAATTTTAGAACCAGAAGAGCTACCGGAAGAAGTTAATAACCCCCAACAAGAGGAAAAAATACGCCCTCAACGTCTTACCGATTATATCGGACAAAAAGAATTAAAACTACTCCTCGAAATCGCGATCGCGGCGGCCCAATCACGAAAGGAACCCCTGGATCATTTATTATTATATGGTCCCCCCGGTTTAGGGAAAACTACTCTATCTTTAATTCTCGCCCATGAAATGGGAGTAAATTGTCAAATTACCAGCGCACCTGCGTTAGAAAAACCCCGTGATATAGTGGGGTTATTAGTGACATTAAAAAAAGGGGATATTCTTTTTATTGATGAGATTCATCGTCTCTCGAAAATTAGTGAAGAAATACTTTATCCCGCGATGGAAGACTTCCGTATTGATCTTACCATAGGTCAAGGTACAAGCGCGAAAACTCGTAGTATTCCTCTCAAACCTTTTACTTTAGTCGGTGCGACAACCCGTGTCGGATCATTAACTTCTCCCCTACGCGATCGATTTGGATTAATTCAACGATTACGGTTTTATGAAATCGACGAATTAGCTCAAATAGTCCAGCGAAGTTCTCACATTTTAAAGACATCAGTAACAGAGGATGGAGCCGAAGAAATTGCCCGTCGCTCCCGAGGGACTCCACGCATAGCAAATCGGTTATTAAAACGAGTTAGAGATTATAGTGAAGTTAAACAATTAAAACCGATTAATCAAGAGATTGCCGCGACAGCATTGGAATTATTTAAAGTCGATCCCTTGGGATTAGATTGGACTGATCGAAAATTACTTTCTGTTATTATTGATACCTTTAAGGGAGGGCCCGTAGGATTAGACGCGATCGCGGCGGCAACAGGAGAAGATAGCCAAACCATAGAAGAAGTATATGAACCCTATTTAATGCAAATAGGATTATTGCAACGCACCCATCGAGGACGTACTATTACCGACCAAGCTTATCAACATTTAGGCTATAATCAAGATCAATAAAATTTTCAGGACTTACGCATTCTCTACATCTGTAGAATGAGATTACGTTTCCGAAGAAGACAACAAGAAAAACTGGGAAAACAGATGATCGCGATCGCGTAATAATTGAGTTGCGGAGTCGCGATCGACAGCAGGAGAAAAGAGATAACCTTGGCCCCACTCACAACCCCACTGAGAAAGTTTATGTAAATTTTCCACCGTTTCAATGCCCTCCGCGACAACATCCATATCAAAACGACGGGCTAAAGTCAAAATAGTTTTAATCATTTCTTCACCCTTTTTCGTATTCATTCGTCTAACAAAAGAACGATCTATTTTTAAAGTATCAATAGGGAACTCATGGAGACGACTTAAAGAAGAATATCCCGTGCCAAAATCATCAATAGATAACTTAATTCCTAAATCCTTTAAACCCTTGATAATTTTAGAAACATCATTAGAAGTATCTAAAAGACAACTTTCCGTAATTTCCGCTTTTAAGCAGAAACTATCCAGTCCGATCTCCTGTAAAATTTCCGTAATCTGCTCAAGAAAATCTATTCTGCGAAGCTGTACCGGTGAAAAATTGACATTCAGTATTAAAGGTAAAGAATCAGAAAATTGTTGCTGCCAAAACCGCATTTGTTGACAAGCTTCTTGGAAAATCAAGCGCCCTAAAGAATGAATTAAACCCGTTTCTTCTGCCAGAGGAATAAACTTGAGAGGTGAAACTAATCCCTTGCGAGGATGATGCCAACGCACTAAAGCCTCAAAACTTAAAAGTTCTCCCGTTGTCAGGGAAACAATAGGTTGATAGTGGAGACAAAAGTCTTTTGAGTCGATCGCTTTGCGTAAATCATTTTCTAACTGTAATTTTTCCACTGCTTGAGTTTGAATAGTCGGCGTTAAAACTTCATAACGATTTTTTCCCCGCACTTTGGCATGATACATCGCGACATCAGCATCTTTCAAAACCTCCATCGCCTCTTGATAACCCATAGCACTTGTAGTAATACCAATACTAGCACCCGTAAAAACTTCATAATGCTCTAAACAAAAAGGACGATTTAATTCCGATAAAATGTTTTGAGCAACATCTTTGACTTTCTCAAAATCAGTAATATTTTCTAGTAAAATAATAAATTCATCACCCCCTAAACGAGCCACCATATTTTCCGAAGAAAGAGATTTTTCCATGCGTTTTGCCACTCTTTTAAGTAATTCATCTCCTACTAAATGCCCTAAACTATCATTAATTACTTTAAAGCGATCTAAATCAATAAACAAAACCGCATATAAATAATCAGTTCTATTCTTGGCTAATTCTATGACTTGATGAAGGCGATCGAGAAAAGAAGCACGATTAGGTAAACCGGTTAAGGAATCATGGGAAGCTTTATAACGTAATCTTTCTTCCTTCACAAGTAATTCTAAATGAGCTTGTTTTAATTCTTTCATTGCCCCTTTTAAGTCCCCGGTTCTTTCCTGAACTAAGTATTCTAAATCAGTGGTAAGTTGAGCCAATAAATAATTTTTCTCCTCTAGGGTTTTTCTTAAAGAATATAACTGTAAATGCAAACGCACTCTCATTAAAACCTCATCCTCATTAAAAGGTTTTGTAATATAATCAACAGCACCCATAGTAAACCCTCTCACCTTATCAATGGGATCGGAAAGTGCCGTTGTAAAAATAATAGGGATGGCTTCAGTAAGGGGATTAGATTTTAATCTTTTACAAGTTTCAAATCCATCAATTCCTGGCATCATTACATCCAAAAGAATCAAACTTGGTAAACCATAAGTGACTTTTTCTAAAGCACTTTCCCCATCTTGAGCAACCCAAACTTCAAACCCAGCATCATCTAAAAAATCCGAAAGAACGGCTAAATTTGCTAAGTTATCATCGACAATTAAAACAACTTCTTTATCACAAATACCCAACATTACTTTACCTCCGAGAGTTCATTATAAATTCTTTTAGTGCTTTTTCTTGAAACCCTTTTGCTAAAAACTTTAAGTGATTAGCAAAGGGAACTAAACGTAAATCCGTCATTTCTAAATATTCGGCTTGTTTGACAATCCCTTTCAAATTTCCCTTCATCATAAGATCATATAAAATTTCCATTTCACTTGAGGAGGGTGTCTCCAGATTTTCTGGACTAGGAACGATCGCGCTCCCACTGTTTATCTCATTATAATTATCCCCTAATGTTTTTGACGAATATGAATCCGTTGTCTCATCAGCAAAAATCCATGTAATGTTTAAATATTCTTGGATTTTTTGCAGAATCAGATCAAGAGATAAGGGTTTACTAATACAATCATTACAACCCATCTCAAAACTTTTGGTTTTATCGAGGGCAAAGGCGCTCGACGAAGTAACAAGTATCACAACATCATCATATTTTTTCCGCGCCCTAATTCGGCGAATCATCTCAAATCCATCTAAAACCGGCATCACTAAATCCGTGATAATTAAATTGGGGTGATATTCCCAGGTTTTTTCTAAAGCTTCTGCACCATTACTCGCGTTAATAATTTCAAAACCGATTGATTCTAAAAGATTCTGTAACAGTTCACGATTTTCCCACTTGTCATCGACTAAAAGAATTTTATGTTGCCTTCCTTCAAATCCAATAATTAATTTTGGGGGACTAATACGAGCCGATATTACCCCAGATTTAGCCGGATTTACTTCTAAATCCACCCAAAAATTACTTCCTTGATCCGGGTGACTTATCACACAAATCTTACCTCCCATCATTGAAATAATTTTAGAACTAATTGCTAATCCTAAGCCGGTTCCTTCTACTTGATATTTTCGATCGCCGACTTGCTCAAAAGGTAAAAATATTTTATCAATTTGTTCAGGAGTCATCCCAATTCCAGTATCTTGAATTTCAAAGCGAATATTTAAGGTAAGTGGCGTGGAAATTTCCGACTCTTCTTCCTCAGAATTGGGTACTCCTGTGAAGTTATAGAAATTTCCGAGACAAGTGTTGGTGAATTTATCCTTTAAAACACTCACCTTAAATGTTACGCCACCCTCCTCCGTAAATTTGATCGCGTTACCAATCAAGTTAATGAGGACTTGTCGCAGTCGTTTTTCATCCGCGTGAATGGCGCTCGGCAGTTCGGCAGAGGGTTGATAAATAAAAGCAATTCCTTTTTGTTCCGCTTTAATACGACACATTTCTACCAATCCCATCAGAAAGGTAGGAAAATGGAAGTCTGTCGGGAGGAGTTCCATTTTTTGAGCTTCAATTTTGGAAAGGTCTAAAATATCATTAATTAGGGTGAGAAGATGGGAACCCGATTGATTAATAATCCGCAATCCATTCAAAGTTTTCTCTGTTAAATTAGGTTCCCTTTGCAGAATTTGGGCATATCCTAAAATAGCATTAAGGGGAGTTCTTAATTCATGGCTCATATTGGCTAAAAATTCGCTTTTTGCTTGGGATGCAGCTTGGGCTGCTTCCCACGCGTCTCTCAATTCCGTGGTGCGTTGTTCAACTCGCGCTTCTAATTCCCATGTAAATTCTCTTAATTGAGATTCCGATCGCCTTAAAGATTCTTCCGCTCTTTTTTGTTCTGTGATATCGCGTAAAATCACCATATATTCCTTGTCATCATAATTAGTCCGACAAGAAATAGTCGTATCTAAGATTTTCAACTCATCTTCACTAAGATAATTTTGTTCACTTCGGGTTAACCAATGTTGAGGCTTGCGGGAAAGTTGGGGCAGTTTTTTCTGGAGCGGAAGTCTAATTAACTCATTTATTTTCATGTTAAATAGGGTGGCTGCCGCCCGGTTCGCTTGACGAATAATACCATTATTATCTAAGATTAAAATTGGATCAAACGCTTTCATAAACAAGAGTTCGGTTTTTTCTTTGGCTTCAATAATTTTTTCCGCTTGGGGTAAACTTGTCCCACTCGCGATCGCGACTCCGACAAAACCCATTGTTACTAATAAAATCACTAATAAATTCCCTTGGGCATAGGTAGGTAGTTGAGAAACAAACGATCGCGTTTGCCAACCAATCACAGTGCCACCACAGGCCAAAATAATAACAATTAAAACCTGAATCGTCACCCAATCGGGCGCCTGAACATGGGCAGAGTTACGACGATAGCATTGTATCCACCATTGAGCTTGAAAAAAGGGAAAATGACTAGGACGAATAAGTGAATCAATCACCACAATTCCCCAAGGAAGTAAAATACCCAGAAGGATATAAAAGGGATTCCAGGCAATACCACTAACAATAAGGACAATAAATTCCATGACGAAAAATATCAAAGATAACAGAGGCCATCGACTTTCTGGACGGTTTCGCCCGCACCACAGTGCCAGATGAAAAGTCATTATTGATATAAAATAACCCGTTCCCGTAATCAAAATAATATGAACTACATCTCCCCAAATCATCGAAAATAGACCTATAAACAAAATAAAAATTAATGCGGGTCCCATCACGCCACGACGGGAAGTGACAGCAAAAACAGGGGATAAATAACCATCCAGAGATAATTGATAGATGACTCTGGCGCAAAGGAAAATCGTATTGGCACAACTGAGTAACCCGGCAAAAGAAATCAGAAGAACCACTAAAAAAGATGTAGAATTTCCCCAAAAGGATTGGGACGCGGCTGTTAAATTTAAGATCGTGTCATCACCTAATTTATTATTAGTTGCGAGACGCATCACTACCCAAAATCCACCGATATAAAGGACAGGTAAAAGACTGGCAGTAATGGATAAACAACGTACCGCGATTTTGGGCTGCTTACTATCAGCAATAAACGCGGCTCCCCCTTCGGTTCCATACACTCCATAAGCAGCAATTAAGTACCATTTTGCCCATTCAACCCAATTAAAATTCGACCAGTCAGAGGGAAAAAAACCCGGAGAATGGGGAGAAAATGTTAACCAGGTAAGTCCTTGAATTACAAATAGTAGCAGAAATCCGATCGCGGGCATCATAAAACAAAGATGCAAAATCGCGAGGGCATGAGTGCCGCTAAACGCGATAATAAAGGGAATAATCGTGAAACTAACTTTAAGAATAATGTCAGGAATCTCAATCCCCGCGGTTTCTAGCTGGACATTCACCAGATTACTCAAGATGATCGCGTTTACAGTAATGACGGAAGTCCAACCAATCAAATAACAACAGGCCCCGTAAATTCCTAAACGAGGGTTTTTCGTGAGTAAGCGAGTGGCATAATTGGGCGTACCACCGGCAATATCGGGCCAATAACGACCTAAATGGGCTAACTGGAGGTTTAGGAGAATACCGATAATCACTCCGGGTATCCAAACAAAGAGCGCGATCGGACCCAAGGCTCTATGGACTCCCGCCATCGTACCAGGCCAAAGTAACAATCCCGTCAGACTGAATCCTAAAGTTTCCAGAAAACTAAGGGCGCGAGGCAGACGTGGTGTGGGTAGCTGACTTTGGGGTGACACAGGCGTGTTAGACATAAAGAATAATACCCATTATAGATTTTTTGATTTGCTATTTTCGATGGGGTAGATCGCGTTTCTGGCAATCAATGATCAAAAATATCAAATTCCTTAACCTCCACTCCTTCCTAGATACCAAATTTTCACCCGATTAATTGTCAAATTTGATCCGTTTTAATTTATAAATCAGCTTTGAGGTTAATAATTTACACAGGGAGAAGTTATGGCAATTTATCTGGATTCTGCAATTATCTCTGAAGCCGAAGAAGCTTGTCAGTGGGGATGGGTATCGGGTATTACCACAAATCCGACGCTTTTGGCGAAAAGTGATTTAGCCCCCGATGTGACTCTGCAAAAACTTAAAGGGTTAACTTCTGGGGAGATTTACTATCAGCTTACCGCGTCGGACTTTGATACTATGATAACTGAAGGAAAGGCCGCGTTTGCTTTATTGGGATCACAAACTGTCTTAAAAATTCCCGCGACTCCTCTCGGTTTTGAGGTTGTCGCGTGTTTATCGCGGGAAATCGTTTGCTCTGTTACCGCGATTTATCATCCTTCTCAAGCCATAATCGCGGCACAAGCAGGAGCTAAATACGCGATCGCGTATGTAAATCGAGCCACACGATTATTAGGAGATGGCTATGCTTTAGTGCGGGATATGGCAAATGTTTTAAAGGGAAGTAATACGGAAATTTTAGCCGCGAGTATTAAGTCCAGGGATGAAGCGGTTTCGACAATATTAGCAGGGGCGGATCATTTAACATTACCTTTAAGCATTTTAAAGTCAATGGCAATGGATGAATTATCTGATCAAACTTTTCTTGAATTTAACCAAAATGGCAAAGGACTTTTAGGGTAAATCACAAACCGACAGAGATTTCTCCGATTAAAAATCTCTGTCGGTATTCCACGTTTAATATTTATCCTTAGTAATTAATAAAATTGTGAAAAATTGATCCCATCATTATTTATAATGAGAATGGTTAGAATAAGTGTATTGATAGAATATCTTGGCGATACTATGGATTTGGAGGGGAGAAACACTAAGAAATTTACCTTCAGAGGCGAGAGACGTTGCTGGATATTTTGGGGTTATTACCCTCGGAGACTTGGTAGAATTATTGATATGTTTAAAACTATTGTGGCGCATAATATTTGTCCAGATAATCTGTTTGTTTTGAGATGAATTGGAAACATTAGAGAGGGGTTTTGCTAAAGAAATATTAGCAAAAATGAGGGATGTGAAAATTACGGTAGTTGCGGTTAATGTTTTGATATTCATGGTAGGTTTTCCTCATTAAGTAATAGTTAACTGGTATCTTTTTGTCTTTGTCTTATTATTTAATTTACTCTTGATAATAAAATGATCAGGATAGAGTTGTGCCACTTTCGGGGACTGGCTCTGTATTGGGGGATCTCTTTTGGGGTGATATCAGATAAAAACACGACAAGTTATCCATTATATAGCATTTTTCAATGAGATGTAAATGCAGGGCTCAGAGCCCGTCACATTTTCTCACCAGGAGGGATATCACGTCAGGAGTAAAACCCGATAACAAGCACTACGCGACTATCGGGTTCTTTTTTCACCCTTGACAAATTGCCATTAAAGTGCATTCCCAGACTAATTTAGGTTGGACATAACTTAATAAATAACCTCGGGCTTTTTCTAACTGTTGGAGAGGTAATTTATAATGTTCTCCAGTATGTTTATGATCGCGCCAATAGGATTGTTGTAAATAATCCACTAACCATAATTGCGCCTCCGTATCTAAATTTTTATCAATTTCCTTAGCTAATTCTAACGCGTCTTTAAGTTTTTTCGGTCCTTGTTTTAATTTCTTTAATAACTCTTCGGAAATAGTTTTCAATTGTTCCCAAGACGCGATCGCGTCTCCGGGGCTACCCTGTGCCATAGCCAAAATTTCAGGATGATTCACAATTTCCTCATGTCCATTTAACTTTAATATCTGTTTCATCTTATCTTGATTTAAACGATAAAAAGGGATTCTTTGACAACGAGAAATTAAGGTAGGCAATAAAGAATCAAGGGAAGGCGCGATTAAAATAATAGTCGCTCTTCCGGGTTCTTCTAAAGTTTTTAATAAGCCATTGGCTGCCCCTTCAGCCATTGTTTCTGCTTGCTCAATAACAACAACAGCGCGGGCAATTTCTAAAGGCGGACGACTGAGAAATTCACCAATTTCACGGATTTGTTCTAACCGAATTTGGGGGGGGGATTTGCGTTTTAATCCTGCTTCCGTGGCTTCGGATACAGAAAGACGTTTTCCTTGATGTAAATAGGTAGGTTCAACCCAGAATAAATCAGGATGATTTCGCAGTTGGACTCGATGGGAAATAGTAGCAGAATTGCGGGGATCTTTAACCAGGGTAGAAAATAATAATTCAATAAAACATTTCGCGGCTAAAGCCTTACCCACCCCAGGGGGCCCGACGAATAAATACGCGGGCGCGATCCGATTTTTATTAATTGCTTCGGTGAGTAATTCAATCGCGTGCTTTTGTCCAATTAAGGAGTCAAAATTGTTCATACTTTTTATATATAAGGAAGGAAGCGGGAATAAGTAATTAACCACAAAGGCACAAAGGCACGAAGGAAGAAGGAAGAAGCAATAAAATCAAATAAACCACCCTAGATAGTGGGATTAATTGATATCTTCTTTGCCTAACCTGAATAGATGCTGGACAAACTTTTCTTTGTAATCTTTGTGCCTTTGTGGTTATACCCAAAAATGCTATAGCAATCCTATTTCAATTTTAATATTTTTGTAGGGGCAATCCCCCCGTGGTTGCCCCTATTGATCAGGGGTAGGCGCGGGGGCGCTACCCCTACAAATCTGTATCAATGATTTAGACTTGCTATATAATTAATAGCATCCTATGAGATAAAAGAGACACGATATTTTGGGTAAAGAGATGTAATACTCATAATTTTAGCGATCTGAAAAACCCCATTCTTTTAATTTACGAGTTAAAATTGCTTGTATTTCTTGGGCGACTTCTTTTTCTACACGACTGGCATCAATGCGGATAATACGATCGCGATCGATTTGGGCTAATTCTTGAAATCCTTGTTGCACTCGTCGATGAAATTCTATATTAGCTTTTTCCATCCGATCGCGTTTACCCCGTTGTTGAGCTCTTTGTAAGCCAATTTCGACATCAATATCTAACCAGAAAGTCAGATCACTTTGTAACCCTGCCGTCGCGATATCATTAAGTTGATTAATTAATTGTAAATTTAAACCTCTACCATAACCTTGATACGCGATGGTAGAATCAGTAAAGCGATCACATAAAATAAGAGAACCTTTAGCTAATTCCGGTTTGAGAAACCCCTCAACGTGTTGAGCCCTATCCGCGGAGTATAATAATAATTCAGCGCGATCGGAGATATCTTCATCAGAAGTGTACTCTAGTAACAAACGTCGCAACCCTAACCCCAATTCTGTGCCTCCGGGTTCGCGTGTCACCGTCACCCCTAACCCCTCTCCCTGAGAAGAGGAGAGTTTTGGTATCGAGTTAAGGAGAAAACTCCGCGCCAACTCAATTTGAGTCGTTTTTCCCGCGCCCTCAACCCCTTCAAAGACAATAAACTTACCGAGCATTTTTTCTGGCATCCAAATAAATACTTATTATTTTATACTGAAATAAAACATTTCCCGTTAGATAATACGCGATCGCTATTCTTTGGAGTCTGCTATGGCACGATACGCTGGTTTTTTTGTGGTTAGGGTTTCTCTGGAAAACCTCCGCCAAATTTTGATTAAAATTTTAGAGGAAGCCCAACTGAAAATTATCTATGATAAGGGTGAGTCAATTATGGCACGGGAAGTGACGGGTAAAGTCTCTATGTCTCAGTTAGTAACTGTTGAGTTTGGCATTAAAAATGAAGTTGATGATGCCGAGTTTAAGTTAAATTTTGTTTTTACCAATAATGAATTGCCCCTCCATGAAAATAATCATTGTCATCAAGTTTTTGATGCTCTTAGTACCTTAATTATTAATTTTCCTGAATGGCAAGTGCTTGACGCGATGCTTGTTTAATTAATGAAGGAAGAAGGATGAAGGAAGAAGGAAGAAGGAAGAAGAAAGAGGGAAGAAGGAAGAAGGAAGAAGGAAGAAGGAAGAAGGAAGAAGGAAGAAGGAAGAAGGAAGAAGGAAGAAGGAAGAAGGAAGAAGGAAGAAGGAAGAAGGAAGAAGGAAGAAGGAAGAAGGAAGAAGGAGGGAGCATCCCAATTTTGTAGGGGCGTTGGCGGAGCCTGCGCGCAGCGCATAGCATTCTGGCAGTAAATATTAAATTATAACTAATAACCTATATACCAGAATGCTTCGCCCTCTAGCCTGCTTTTCCTGTCCCCAATCCCCAATCCCCAATCCCTAATCCCCAATCCCTAATCCCCATTCTTGAAACTGTGGCGTAATAAGAGAGAATTGGTGACTACACTAACGGAGCTAAATGCCATAAATGCACCCGCCACCGCGGGACTTAAAACAATACCAAAACTGGGTAATAATAATCCCGCGGCGATGGGTATTCCTAATGTATTATACAAGAATGCCCAAAATAAATTTTGCTGGATTTTATGAAAGGTTGCTCGCCCTAATTCGATCGCGTGGACGACATCCATCAAATTATCTCGCATTAAGACAATTTTTGCGGTTTCTACCGCGACATCTGTCCCCCCATGTAAGGCAATTCCGACATCGGCTTGGGCTAACGCGGGTGCATCATTGATACCATCTCCTACCATCGCGACTCGATCGCGTTTTTGCTGTAATTCTCTAATCGTTTCTGCCTTGCCATCGGGTTTGATTTCTGCTAAAATATCATTAGCTTCTATTTCTAATTCCGACGCGATCGTTTGGGCGACTTCTGCGCGATCGCCCGTTAATAACATCACCCTTAAACCCATTTCTTTTAAGCGTTGGATGGTAACTTTCGCATCACTTCTCAGGGTATCTTTAAGAGCGATCCCCCCCATTAAAACTCCACCAAAGGCTACATAAACAAGCGTTTTGGCTTCTCCGTTAAATGGGGAGTCATTTTTGAGGTTCACACCATTTTGAGCTAACCATTGGCTATTACCGACTAAGACAGTTTTACCATTAATAATGGCAGAAGCCCCTAACCCAGGCTCGGTATAAAAATCCTGGGCTTCTAATAAAGGTAAATTATATTTTCTCGCGTCTTCACAAATGGCATTCGCGATCGGATGAGATGCTCCACTCTCCACCGTTGCGGCAATTTTTAACAACCCCAAAGCATTAGGCAAATCTCTAGGCTCCACCCATAACTTATCTGTGACATTCTCCCCCGTTATTAAGGGGGTTTGGGGGGGATGATTTACCAACAAATCCCCATTTTCTGTTACTAAGAAATAATCGGTGATGGTGGGTGTCCCCGTTGTCAGGGTTCCAGTTTTATCAAAAATCACCGTATTGAGTTGATTAACTTGCTCTAAAACATCACCACCACGAATTAATAAACCTCTTTCCGCGCCTATTCCCGATCCTACTAAAATCGCGGTAGGTGTGGCTAACCCTAGGGCACAGGGGCAAGCAATTACTAAGACAGAAATGGCTAATTTTAAGCTTAATAAAATCGGTGATAACTCTGTAGTATGTCTGAGGCTCATGCCCATATCCATTCCCATATCCATTGAGGAATGACTTATTAAAATTTCGGGCCAAATATGGCTTCCCAGAAAATACCAAAAGAGGAAGGTTAATGCGGCAATTGACATGACTCCATAGGCAAAAAAACCCGCGACTGAATCGGCCAAAAATTGAATGGGGGCTTTACGAGTTTGCGCGTCTTCTACCATTTTGACAATTTGCGCCAAAGTAGTCTCTTTCCCGATACGAGTGGCTCGTAAAATGAGCATCCCAGATTGATTAATTGTTCCCGCGGAAACACTATCTCCTTTTTGTTTGATGACGGGATAAGATTCTCCGGTTAACATGGCTTCATTAACGGTAGTTTTTCCTTCCCAAATTTCCCCATCTACGGGTATTTTTTCTCCGGGTAATACTTGTAACCATTCTCCCACTCGCACGCGATCGCAGGGGATTTCAATCGCGGGTGAATTAGGGATAGGTGACGATTGACTGGAAAGGGGAAAATTATCATTATTTCCGTGTATTAATCTCGCGGTAGTAGGTTGTAAAGCAATTAACGAGTATAAGGCAGACGACGCACGATTTTTCGCTTGTTGCTCCAGAGTTTTGCCTAATAAAATAAACCCTAATAACATCACGGGCTCATCAAAAAAACATTCCCATCCTAATTGGGGAAATATGACGGCAATGACACTGGCACTATAGGCACTTAAGGCTCCTAATCCGACTAAAGTATTCATATTAGGAGAATTACGCGATAACCCTCGCGCACCATCTATTAATATTTCTCTGCCCGGTATTAAGAGCGCGATCGTTGCCAGTCCCCAATGAAATCCGATATTATTTAAGATGGGTATTTTATTTCCGACAAAATGACCAATTCCTGATAAAATAATTAAAACCAGGGCTATGATTAATTGTCTAATTTGTTGGTGAATGGCTTGCCGTTGTCTTTCCATTGCTGACAGACTAGGGTTTTCTTGACTGTCAGGATAACGGGGTTGAGTGGGAAACCCATTTTCGGTTAATTTTTGCGCGATCATGTCAGCATTAACTTTCCCTATTTCGCATTCAATTGTGGCGATTTCTGTAGCTAAATTAACACAAACGGCAATCACTCCTGTATTTTGTTTTAATTGACGCTCCACCGCGAGTACACATCCCGCGCATTTCATTCCACTGACATCGAGGGTAATTGTTTCTTTGGCTACTGATTCTAAGATAGGATTGGCGGTAGAATCCAGGGTTTGCATAAAATTGTTAATAATTTTCGGGATTTTATCTGCTTGACATCATACCTGAAAATGAACGCGATCGACATAGCATTTTGAAAGTGTGATAAATTAACCACAAAGACACCAAGGGGGAATTTTCCATTACTTTGAGCTCACTTCTCTCCAGATAGCTCGGAAAAGTCTCTTACTTTTGGTGAGTAATTAACCACTAAGACACAAAGGCACAAAGGGGAATTTTTCCATAACTTTGAGCTCAAGTAAGTCAAGATAGCTGAGAAAAGTCCCTTACGCTTGGTAAACAGGTGTGTGAGCAATTAACCCCTAAGGAATGGAAATTAAATAACTTGACTATTTGGTTAGTAGTTTCGCCCATAAGCGCCGGAAAGCAGGCAAGATGCCTGCACTACTTTATTAATTTTTCATTCCTTAGAAGAAGAAACAAGATTGCTTCTTCCTTCTGCCTTCTGCCTTCTGCCTTCTGCCTTCTGCCTTCTTCCTTCTGCCTTCTGCCTTCTGCCTTCTTCCTTCTGCTATATTAGATAATTTGGCGATAGGAATGAAAGGGTAAACCTGTGCGTTGTTTGATTTCAATAACTGATTTATAATCTCCTTGTTTCTTTCTTTCTGCCACAATTTGTTTCGCAACTTTTTTCGATAACCCTAATAATATTAAGTCTTCCACCGACAAAACATTAATGCGTCGCCAACTGAGATGAGGTTCGAGTTTATCATCATAGCAAAAATGAATTAATGGGGCTATTTTTTTTACCTGATTTTCTGGAATACCTGCTATTTCTGATAATTCTTCCAAATGTGTTAAAACATAACCTTCATTTTGGAGAGATTCGATATTATTGGCATAAACAATGGGCAACCCTAACACTTTTACCATGTCATTTTTGGAACAAGTGTTAATGTCTATTGTCCCTTTTATTTTGCCAATTAATTCCGCGGTTTCTACATCTTCGGGAATGAGAGTGCCTCTGGGGGATATTTTGACATTATATTCTTTTTTGAGAGAAAAAGCCAGGATTACTTGGCCGATTAAAATTACCCAAGAAATACCTAACCAATTGTTGAAGGCAAAAGACAGTAAACAAAGGCTAGTTCCCCACGCGATCCAAAGAGGTGTTTTGGCTTTGAATCCTGCATACACGATCGCGAGTCCCCCCAACCCTGGAAAAAATGACCACCACACCCATTGAGGTGTTTTCTTTAATAGAGAAGATGTTGATAACATGGGGTTTACCTCTTACAATTCGCGCAATAATTTTTGACGTTTCTCTTCGTATTCTTCCGCGGTAATTGCTCCCATTTCATAAAGCTTTTTCAAATCCGCGATCGCGCCGGTGACATCTTTCGCCTTGCGAGTATTTCCTTCGGGTAAAAGCCCCGGATTATATTTAGCATTAAAAGCTTGATTAGACATCATTAGTAAACCCAGAAACTCAAAAAATGCGATAATGCCGGGGATACAAGTCCACGAAAAAATCAAGTATAATACTCCGGCAAAATTCTCTCCTAGATAAAATTTATGAAGGCCTAAAAAACCTAAGAAAAAGGCGAGAAGTGCCGCAATTGTTTTGTCTTTTTTTTCAGTCATAAAATTTTCCCTAAATTTAGTTATGGCCCTAGTTAAAATTAGTTATGAGGACTAATTATTGTTGCTCACCTTGCGTAATTTTTTTGATTTTAGGCATCAATAAATAGACTATTAAAATGCCTGTTTGAATTTCCAAGAGGACTAAATAACCTCGGAAAAAATAGTTAAGCTCTGCGACGGATGTTAAGGAAAACACGCAGAGGCCAAAGAGTGCGTAGGGTAGAAAACGCATCCAATTTAATTTAACCTCGACTTGACGACTCTCTATAGGATTCATTTCCGTCTTGCCTCATTCCTGAAATCTAGTCTAATAAATATTTATGCACCATGTCAAGGGGGGATGGTTAGCCTTTGATAACAGATGTTAATGCCAGTTTTTTCTCAAAAACCATCCCCAAGAAATCGGGTTTCTTTGGTTTCGCCTAACCCATGCTACTACCTAAGATAAATAAACTGAGAAGTGTGCCGCTATTCCATAAACCATGTAAGAGCATGGATGAGAGTAAATTACCCGATCGCGTATAAATAAATCCTAACACAATTCCCAAGGTTGTCAAAGGGATCACTTCGGAGATATTCAAATGCGCGATCGCGAATAAAAAACCACTGAGTCCGATCGCGCCCCAGGTGGGTACATATCGAGTCAGAGAGGGTAAGAGAAAACCACGAAAGATAATCTCCTCAAATATGGGAGCCGCGATGGACGCGGTAATAAAAAATATCGTCAACGCGATCGAATCTCGACTTTCTAACGCGATCGGTAAAATCGGATTACTTCCTCCCCTTCCATCCCATAACTTTTGATTCAATAAAGATACTAAAATTACCAAGGGAAGTGCCACAAAATAACCCCCAAAACCCCAGAAAAACCAACCCCCATCTAACTTAATTTTAAATAAGCCTTCGGGTAAGGGAAAAAATGGTTTTAACGATAGATAAAGCACCCCAAAACCCCCTAAGGACATCAGGGTATATTGGATAAGAATATAAAACGCTTGAGTTTGAGGTAAAAATGTGGAAGGATTCAAATGTAACATTTGATTTACGAGAGATAAACCGATGGGAACAAAAAATTGTCCCACCAAGAAAAATCCCACCACCATTACTTGTAAAATTGTTTCCCCATCCCAAGGAATAACCGGAAAAGACTTGAGGCTTAAAATTACTTGATTTTCCTTTTCATCCCTCATCTCTTTTCTGCCAAAAAGCAACCATTGTATCCCCGCGAAAACCAGTAATCCCACACCAATAAGAAAACCAAAAACAGGGATACCGCTCACAATTGACAACTTTTCTAGGGCTAATTGTCCAAATCTTTGTTCTTGTTGATTTAAGAAAACTAAATCCTCTTGACGTTCCTGTAATTGATATAATTGTGTTAAGGCACGGTAGCGAAACCATCCATCTAAATTTTTGACAATGATTGATTCAGCATCGGGTAAAAGTTTCGCGGGTTCATTCCATAAACCTTTTAATACTTTTGCTGTGGTAATAGAAGGATTCTTTTTTGAGGCTTCCGTGGCAGAATTGATTAAATTTTTCCACATATTCATCGCGGTTTTGACTTGGTTATTCTGCACTTGCAAAATCCCTATTCTTACCGCGAGCTCTTCTCGCACTTTTTTGAGTTGGATCGTCACCGCAGAATTAACGGATTTTTCTAAATTTCTCTCCGTTGATTTTAGCACTTCTTCATATTGATTTAACGCGCTCTTAAAGCCATCTTTACCAATTAAGGCATTTTGGGCTGATACTAAATTGATATCCCCATTATTTTCCGGTTTCCATTCCGTGGCATGGAGAAATAAATTCGTTTGATAAAGTTCTAAACGACTTTGGATTTGCGGCTCCTTCCAACTACTAATAAGAGAAGTGATAAAGAATACAAACGCGATCGCGCTGACAATAGCCAAAATTATACGTTTCAATGTCATCCCAGTTACCGATTTTGGATTTTAGATTTTGGATTTTTGTCCTGTAGGGGCGAAGCATTGGGGAGATAAACTATGAGAAAAAACCGAGGTTTTTGTACCCAATGCTTCGCCCTCTTTCCCATTGGGGGAAGAAATTATGAGAAAAAACTTCGGTTTTGTACCCAACGCTTCGCCCATTATCTTATAGATCATACTTGAACAATACCTTCGCGATTTGTAGGTTGGGTTGAGTACCGCGAAACCCAACGAATATGCAGGGTTTCATATATCGGGGGACTGAGACAGGTTTTCGTGGTTAATAGGGTTGAAACCCAAGCTTGGGCAACAAAAATACCTCAACCGGGGTAAAATTACCTCAACCCCATAGCTATGAAGGCTTTAACTTTTTTCGGGGTAAAAATACGAAAAAAGGCTTTGTGCCCCTTTTTCCCTAGTTTTTTATCTAAGTCGCGATATGTTGGGTTTCGCGGTGCTCAACCCAACCTACGAATTAAGATTTTTTTCATTGAGGCTGCGATATGATCGAAGAAACTCGGTTTCTTCTCTAGTTTTTTGTTTGAGTCGCGATATGTTGGGTTTCGTGATGCTCAACCCAACCGACGAATTAAGATTTTTTTCATTGGGGCTGCAATATGATCGAAGAAACTTGTTTTCTTCTGTAAAGTTTTGCGAAAAAGAGTCAATGCTAAGGTAAAATGTACAATAGTCTTTTTGTGCCAAGCTTACCTGATCCTGGGAGGACTCAACCCTGACTACTCGCGTTATTCTCGTCCGTCACGGCAAAAGCAGCTATAATAAAGAGCGTCGCATCCAAGGCCGCCTCGATAAATCCATTTTAACCGAAGAAGGGCGTGCTACCGCCCAGTTAGTCGGTACCGCGTTGGAAGGTTTAACCTTTGATGCCATTTATAGCAGTCCCTTACAACGGGCTCAAGAAACAGCCCAAGTTATTCACTCTTGTCTGGCTAATTCCCCTACTCCTCAAGTCCATGATAAACTCATGGAAATTGATTTGCCTTTGTGGGCGGGAATGTTTCGTCAGGATGTTAAGGATAAATTCCCTGATGATTATCGTACTTGGCAAGAGCATCCCGATCAGTTTTCTATGACTATACCTTCTGAAGAAGGTGTCGCGATCGCGTATTTTCCGGTTTTATCAATTTTTGAAAGTGCCAAACAATTTTGGCAAGAAATTCTCCCCCGTCACGATGGGAAAACTATTTTAATTGTTGCCCATAATGGTATTAATCGCGCTTTGTTGGGTACAGCCATTGGTATTTCTCCCGCGTATTATCATTCCATTCAACAATCTAATTGTGGTGTGAGTGTCTTAAACTTTACACCCACTAAAGAGGATAATAAATACTCTGTACAATTAGAATCAATGAATCTGACTAGCCATGTCGGTGAAAAATTCCCCACACCCAGAGAAAACCATCAGGGGACACGCATTTTATTTGTCCGTCATGGAGAAACAGAATGGAATCGTCAACAACGTTTTCAAGGCCAAATTGATGTTCCTCTTAATGATAATGGACGAGTACAAGCGGGCAAAGCCGCGGAATTTCTCAAGGATGTAACCATTGATTTCGCGGTATCTTCTCCCATGTTACGTCCGAAGGAAACCGCGGAAATTATTCTCAACTATCACCCTAATGTAGAATTACAATTCCATGAGGGACTATGTGAAATTAGTCATGGATTATGGGAAGGTAAATTTGAACGGGAAATCGAAGACTCTTTCCCTGGAATGTTAGAAGAGTGGAAAAATTCTCCCGAAACCGTACAAATGCCAGAAGGAGAAAATTTACAACAAGTCTGGGAACGCGCTATTGAGACTTGGCAATCTATTATTAAATCATCAAAACCCGGAAGTGTAGGTTTAGTCGTTGCCCATGATGCTATTAATAAAGCTATTCTCTGTCATCTTTTTGGATTACCACCGGAAAACTTCTGGAATTTTAAACAAGGTAATGGTGCGGTGACAGTAATTGATTATCCGAAAGGATTAGATGGATTGCCTGTATTACAAGCGATGAATATCACGACTCACCTCTCTGGCGGTATTCTCGATAAAACCGCGGCTGGTGCATTGTAATGGGTAATAGGTAATAGGTAATAGGTAATAGGTAATAGGTAATAGGTAATAGGTAATAGGTAATAGGTAATAGGTAATAGGTAATAGGTAAGTTTCCTTCTTCTTTCTTCCTTTGTGCCTTTGTGCCTTTGTGGTTTATTACTTATTCCCTCTTCCCTCTTCCTTCTTCTTCCTTCTTCCCTCAATTATGTCAAGTTTGGTAGGTTGGGTAAAGCGAAGCGAAACCCAACACCGATTACACTGGGAAAAGTTGGGTTTTGCGCTGCGCGCATACTACGCAAACGTACCTCAACCCAACCTACCTCTTCTTCTTTGTGCCTTTGTGCCTTTGTGGTTTATTTCTTCTGCCCTCTTCCTTCTTCCTTCTTCCTTTTAGACTGGGAAAAGTTGGGTTTCGTACCTCAACCCAACCTACTAGCACATAAGGCCTAAAATATTGGGTTAAAACCTCAACAAATAAGCAAATTAACAGGCATTGCTTATATTTTAACCCAGCAAATTAGGCTAGACACGCTACTACATATTATTACCCATTACCCATTACCCATTACCTTCTTTAATTATGTCAAGTGAATTGCTGCAACAAGTTCGAGTATTAGATCCCGTTTCACAAAGGGATCAAGTCGCGGATATCCTGATTGTGGATGGTATGATCAATACCATTCAGAATAACATTAATGACTGTTGTACTGATACTATTGTGCGAGACTGTCATGGAATGGTATTAGGGCCGGGTTTAATTGACTTATATAGTTATAGTGGGGAACCGGGTTATGAAGAAAGGGAAACCCTAGAGTCTCTCCTGAAAGCAGCGAGCATGGGAGGGTTTACACGCGTTGCTATTTTACCTAAGACAAACCCTCCTCTTGATAACCCCGGAGCCTTGGCTTTTTTCCATCAACGTCTCGGTTATTCTTCTCTTTCAAGGGGAGTAGACTCAGAGAGAAAGTCAACTTCTCTCTATTTTTGGGGCGCGTTGACGATGGGAGTAGAAGGGAAACAAATGACGGAGTTAGGGGAATTAGCTAAGACTGATATTATCGGTTTTACTGATGGTTTACCTTTGGATAATTTGTTATTTGTGCGACGGGTTTTGGAATATATTAAACCTTTGAATAAACCGATCGCGTTTTGGCCTTGCGATCGCGCTTTAGTGTCGAATGGTGTGATGCGAGAGGGAGGTTATTCTACTCGTTTAGGTTTACCCGGAAACCCGGCTTACTCGGAAACATCGGCTTTAGCGGCTTTATTAGAAATAGTAGAAATGATTGGCACTCCGATTCATATTATGCGGGTATCGACGGCACGGAGTGTGGAATTAATTAGAGCAGCCAAGGAGAGAGGAGTACCGATTACGGCTAGTACAACTTGGATGCACTTATTATTAGAAACTAAGGCGATTAGTAATTATGATCCGAATTTACGTCTTGATCCGCCTTTAGGTAATTCTCAGGATCGATTAGGATTAATTCGAGGGGTAAAAGAGGGGATTATTGACGCGATCGCGATCAATCATTGTCCTTATACTTATGAGGAGAAAACTGTCGCGTTTGCCGATGCTCCTCCGGGCGCGATCGGTTTAGAATTAGCCCTACCGTTACTCTGGCAGGAATTAGTAGAAACGGGAGAATTAACCGCGTTAGAATTATGGCAAGCCTTAAGTACAAAACCAGCCCATTGTTTGGGACAAAATCCGTCAATCGTCCAAGAGGGAAATCCCACAGAATTAACCCTATTTTCTCCCCAAAAAAATTGGACGGTGGAGGGGAAAAATTTAAAATCTCTTTCCCTTAATACCCCCTGGTTGGGCAGTCAATTAACGGGTAAAGTTGTGAAGATTTTCAAGTCAACTTAAGCCCAAAGAAAACCGCCAGGGACTTAAGTCCCTGACGAAGGGACTTAAGATTAATTCTGAGTACCCGAAGAAGTAGGAGAATAAACAGGAGAAGGATTAATTTCGCCTAGACGCTCCGGGGGCCAAAAACGCACCACTGCGCGGCCGATAATATTCTTACGAGGGACATATCCCCAAAAATGACTATCATAACTATTATTGCGATTATCCCCTAACACTAAATATTGATTAGTCGGGACGGTTTCCGGCCCCCAATTATAATGAGGGGGTTCCGCGATATACTCTTCCTTAATGGGTTGGTTGTTGACAAAAACTTTGTTGTTTTTGACTTCTACTTTATCCCCTGGTAAACCAATAATTCGCTTAATAAAAGCATCTTTATATTGTTTACTAAGGACTTCCGTAGGACTGAATACAACTATATCACCCCGTTGCGGATCTTGGAAGTTATAGCTAATTTTATCAACAATCAGGCGATCGTTAATTTGTAATGTCGGTAACATGGAGCCTGAGGGGATATAACGCGCTTCCGCGACAAAGGTGCGTATGCCAAAGGCTAAGACTCCACTTAACGCGATCGTCTTGAGCCCTTCCACCCAGGGATTTTCGCGGGTTTGTGGTTTTGGGGTGTCGTCAGCAGTTTGATCAACTTGATTCGGCAATGGTGTCATAGAGTATTTGTAACTATCGTGGCTAAAATGGTGATTAGTAAGTGTATCAATAACTTTGATTTATTGATCTCTAGTATAGCACTGTTTTCGGCGCAGAGGGGTTCGACTCAGAGAAATCGGGTTTCAACCTTTAACTTTAACAATACTTTGCAGATATAGTGCAGAATTGAGGATACTTGTTATTTATTTTACACCCCGATCGCGTATATGTCATCCCATTCTAGTTTATTAATTCGTGATGCCCGTATCCTGTTACCCAATGGTGATTTTCTCCAAGGGGATGTCTTGACAGTTGATGGCAAAATTGTCCAAATCGCGTCCCATATCGAGAGGCCCCAAGAGCGCGATCGTCTCCTCAACGCGAAGGGTTTAACCTTATTACCAGGAGCGATCGATCCCCAAGTCCATTTTCGGGAACCCGGATTAGAGTATAAAGAAGATTTATTTACAGCCAGTTGTGCCTGTGCCAAGGGTGGCATCACCTCTTTTTTAGAAATGCCAAATACTCGACCTTTAACAACTACCCAAGCCACATTAGATGATAAACTAAAACGAGCATCGGAAAAAAGTGTAGTCAATTATGGTTTTTTCATTGGTGCAACCTCCGAAAATTTACCCGACTTATTAAACGCGCATCCCACTCCGGGCATTAAAATTTTCATGGGTTCAATGCACGGTGATTTATTAGTAAATCAAGAGGAAAAATTAGAGGCGATTTTCGCTCAAGGAAAACGATTAATCGCGGTTCACGCGGAAGATCAAGAAAGAATTAATAAACGTCGCCAAGAATTTTCCGGAATTACTAATCCCGCGATTCATTCCACAATTCAAGATAATGAAGCCGCGTTATTAGCGACAAAATTAGCTTTAAAATTAGCGAATAAATATCAACGACGTTTGCATATTCTTCATTTATCCACAGGAGAAGAAGCCGAATTATTACGACAAGAAAAACCCAGTTGGGTAACGGCAGAAGTCACACCACAACATTTATTATTAAATATTAGTGACTATCATAAAATAGGCACATTAGCACAAATGAATCCCCCCTTACGATCGCCCGTTGATAATGAGATTTTATGGAAAGCCTTATTAGATGGAGTGATTGATTTTATCGCGACGGATCACGCGCCCCATACCTTAGAAGAAAAAGGAAAAGGATATCCCAATACACCTTCAGGAATGCCCGGAGTCGAGACATCTTTACCCTTAATGTTAACTCAAGCCATGCAGGGGCACTGTAGTGTTCAACAAGTCGCCCATTGGATGTCAAGCGCGATCGCGATCGCATATCAAATCCCCAATAAAGGGTTAATTGAAGTAGGTTATGATGCCGATTTAGTCTTAGTTGACTTAGAGAAATATCATCCAGTATTACGAGAGGAATTATTAACAAAATGTGGTTGGAGTCCCTTTGAAGGATGGAATTTAACCGGGTGGCCAGTGGTAACAATTGTGGGAGGAAATATCGTTTTTGAGGAAGGTAAAGTTAATACCAATATACGAGGAAAAGCCTTAACCTTTGGCGAAAATTAATTCGACCCCCCTAACCCCCCTTAATAAGGGGGGAAAAAGATGTAGGTAAAAATGTAGGTTGGGTAGAGCGAAGCGAAACCCAACTTATCAATCATTCCCTAACCTTAATCCGGGTAAAAACGTAGGTTGGGTAGAGCAAAGCAAAACCCAACTTACACATCTCAAATAAGTATGTATAGTTGAGGATGCAATATCGTTTTTAGGAGGGGAAAGTTAATACCAATAGTAGGAGGAAAAACCTTAAATTTTGGCGAAGATTAATGCGATATTCCCTAACCTTAATCCGGGTAAAAATGTAGTAGTTTGGTTTCGCTTCGCTCTACCCAACCTACATCTCAAATAAGTATTTATGGGAAAAACAAATCCTAAGTCCTAAATTATCTATAAATTTTCTATACATGAGCAATAAAACTTCTAATCAGACCGAAAATAATAACAATTATACCCCACAATGGCGTTTATTTGATAGTCCATATTTGTTGTTACTATTTACCATTTTATTTTGGTCATTAAATACACTTCTAGGACGTGCAATACATGGTCAAATTCCCCCGATTGGTTTAGCCTTTTGGCGGTGGTTATGTGGATTTTTAATCATTTTAATTCCGGGTTATTCTTATGTAAAAAAAGACTGGTTAACCCTAATTAATCATAGAAAAATAATTATCCTATTATCAATATTAGGAATTGCCTCCTTTAACACCCTTCTCTATAAAGGATTACAATTTACCACCGCGATTAATGCACTCCTGGTTCAGTCTATCATGCCCTTAGTCGTTGTTGTTATCTCTTACCTATTCTTTCAAGAAACCCTTTCTCCCTTACAATGTCTAGGAGTTTTCATTTCCTTCAGCGGAGCCATTACAATTATCGCCCGTGGCGATTGGCATATTCTCACGACTTTATCATTCAATCAAGGGGATTTAATAATTTTAATTGCCGTGGTTTGTTACGCGTGTTATTCAATATTATTGCGTTTTCGTCCCATGATACATCCCCTCAGTTTTTTAACTGTTACCTTTGCTCTGGGTGCTGCTTTCCTTTTCCCCCTTTACCTTTGGGAAACTTTCACAATTCAACGGATATTATTAAATAGGGTGACATTTCTTTCCATTGGATATGTGGGAATTTTTCCCTCGATCATCGCGTATTTATGTTATAATCGAGGGGTGGAATTAGTGGGAGCTAATCGCGCTAGTTTATTTTTACATTTAAGTCCTGTGATTGGTAGTATAATGGCTGTTTTCTTTCTCAAAGAGACTTTACAATGGTTTCACGGATTAGGTTTTGTTATGATTATTTCGGGTCTTTTTTTAGTAATTCGTAACCCTTCTCTTTCTCTTAAATAATACCAATTTTAAAAAGCCTTTATCTGTGGGATGGGGGCGGGTTTTTATCATTTGTCTGTGGGTATTAAAGACATGGGTGAACCCGCCCCTACAGGGATGGTAAAATGTTGGATAGAATTGATCATAAAATATTGAAAAAAAACTGTAGGGGCGGGTTCACCGATCAATTTTGCCACTCACAGATAACCTTCATAAACCCGCCCCCACCCAACGCATAACCCCTTCAGTTGTAGATTCTAGCCGTTAAGGAATGTCCTAATATTTTTCCCTAGTGCTATACAACTAAAATTTTAATATCATGTTATTCTACAGGACGAATAATCGTTGTCGGTTTAGGTTTTTGAGACTGAAATAACTCCTGAAGGGCTTGCTCTAAAGTTTCCGCCATTACAATCCGATTTTGATATGTCACAATTACTCTTACCAACGTGGGTAAACCATTCTCAGAAGCCTCTAAATAAAGGGGTTCCACATAAAGTAAAGATTGTTCAATGGGAATTACTAATAAATTCCCTTGTATCGCTTTTGATCCCTGACGATTCCATAGTGAAATTTGTTCGGAAATAATGGGATCTTGATTAATTAAAGCTTCTATTTGTTCTGGCCCATAAATCAAACGCTGTTTGGGAAATTGATATAATAATAATTTACCATAGTTTTTGCCATCAGAACGGCCGGCTAACCACGCGATTAAATTATTACGACTAGCAGGGGTGAAAGGTAATAATAAAATAAATTCTTCATCTTTTTCGGTGGGAAGTTTCATGATTAAGTAATAAGGTTTAACTGCTTGTTGTTTATTTCCATAAATTTCATTTGGTACTCGCCACAAGTCTTCTCTATTGTAAAATACTTGGCTGTCTTCAATATGATAGGTTAATAGTCTTTCTGATTGAATATTGAATAAATCTACGGGATAACGGATATGTTCTCGTAAAGATTCGGGCATTTCTTCTAAGTTGTGAAATAAGCTCGGAAATATTTTTTGCCAAGTTTGAATTAGGGGATCTTCGGGATTTGCGATATAAAAATTAACGCTTCCATTATAGGCATCAATGACAACTTTGACGGAATTACGAATATAATTAAATAAATTTTTGCCCGGATCTGAATAGGGATAGCGATCGCTTGTTGTATAAGCATCAATCATCCAATATAAATAGTTTTCCCCGGCTTCTTGGGTATTTTTAGTGATATCTGCTACCACTAAATAGGGGTCTTTATCATAACGTAAAAAAGGTGCTATTTGTCTGATAATTTGATTAATATTACGGCGAAATAATAACTTAGTTGTGGGTATGAAATTTCGCACAAATAAAATCTCCCAGTTTTTTAAATATTGAGAAAATATCAATTTTCGCCCAAAAGAATTAAGGGAAAGTCCCCCTTTTCCCTCATAAGTATTATAGACATTTTGATCGCCCTGGGGATAGTCAAACTCTTTCACGTTAGAGGGAACCATGATTTGATTATTGGTGATTTCTCCATAATAAATACGAGGATGACTAATAGGAAGACTCGCTTTTATGGCTTCATTTTTTATCTCTAAACTACTCGGTTCATCTCCCTTATTAACTCCAATATCTTTGACAAAATAATCGGGTAATCCTCCGGCCACAACTGTATTGACAGGAGACATGGTAAAACCATATCCATGAGTATAAACGAGGTGTTGATTCACCCAGGTTTGTGCCTGTTGAGGTACACCACTATAATCTAATTCTCTCGCGGCTAAAAAGACTTGTTGTTTTTCGGTTTTGGGGTTATTTGATTCTTTCAAGGAGTAGCGTTCAATATCGGCATCGGTAAAACTATAATAAGAGCGAATTTGTTGTAATTGGCGATTTGTTTTTAAAATAGGATCTTTATCCCAAAGGCGAATATTTTTAATAGTGAGATGATTCTTTTCTAAATCATTTATGGTCAAATTTTCTAAAGGATCAAAGGTTTTTACATCAATTCTGGTTAAGTCAAATGCGTTTCTGGTAAAGTTAATACTCCGTTGAATATAAGGACGCTCTCTGGCTAATTCATTGGGTTCTACAATGAGTTTTTGTGTGGTTGTTGGTATTCCCCAAGTTAACCCAATATCAAGCATAAAAAAGGCTATTATGATTTTTATGTTAATATTTTTTAGGGGGATTTTATGGCGGGTTTGCCAAAGGAAGAAAATCCCGATCGCGGCGGAAATGACACTCAACATTATATACGCGGGGAGTCTGGTTGTGACATCAGTATAACTGGCTCCATAGGTGACACCTTCTGGGGAATATACTAAGTGATAACGCAGCAGCCCATAACGGAGCGCGATCGCGCACATTAATAAGCCACTCAATCCATATAAATGTTGTTGTTGTTGTCTGGTAAAACCCGGAAATTTGCCTTGAGTGAGACTATCTCCTGATAGTAAATAGATTAAAGTACACGCGATTAAAGTATATAAAAATAATCCAGATAACCCAAAGGTGATTAAGTCCGCGATGGGAAGACTAAAAATATAAAAGCTGATTTCTTTATGAAATAAGGGTTCGGTAATATTAAAGGATGTTTGATGAAAATATGGTAAAATCTTTGCCCATTGATAGGACGCGATAAATCCTAAAACTAAACTGAAAATCAGCGCGATCGTGCTTAGGCAAAAATCAGGTTTAATCAGTAAGGGAATACTCAAAAACAGCCAAAAGCCTAAAAGCCATTTTTGCTGATAAAATTCTCTCAACAATTGTCTAATACTATTGAGTTCAAAATTAAGGGGTTGTTGCAGAAGCACCGTCGGTAATTTGGCATTAATATCCCAATAATTTAGGCAGATTTGGCCATAATGAATAATCATTAAACCGACTAATAATGATAAACTTAGAGCTAAACCGAAAAAGCCGAGCAATTTTAAGGAAGACGCGGAAGAATTAAGAGACTGAGGTGGCTCGGAAAATTTTGGAGAAAATAAGGGGATTTCTAGGGGAGAATATTCTTGGGCTTTACGCGATCGAGAGGGATACTTAAAACGATGAGTTAACCGGATATTTCCTAAACAAAAAATCGCCGTGGAAAATGTCGCGATCGTCCATAAAATCCCCTGGGTTTGTAATCTCAAGAGAAAAATGGGAAGATAACCCACTTCTTGAAACCAAAGACTTTCTACTATGAGGTGCGAAACCAGATCAAATCCGATCCATCCACCCAATAATAGTAAAAATATCCCCAAAATTTGCGTCGGAATTGTCATGGAATTTCACTCATATTTTCTCTTAATAAAAATAGATATATTTCTTATGAAGTGTGCGTTTTTCCCTCATTGTTGATAGTATTGTAATTATCAGAATAATAACATAATAACCCAGAAAACACAACCCAGAGAAAACAAACGGGAGCATCTCCCTTAAGCGATAAGTAGGAATGCTCAGAGAAATTAGGCTCAAAAGCCCCATTGAGATAGGCACAACGATGCTTGAGTACATATATAATTTTCTAAACTATTCCATCTTTTTCTAATTCTAACATATTATTTTCTCCTGAGTTGAGAATATTTTTTGGAGCGTTTCCATATAAAGATAGTAATCAATCCATTAATATAATAAGTATTGTAAAAGATATCACTCAGTGTCCAAGCTTAAAAATTGAATCCAGAAACGCTGAAAATATTAGTAATGTCTGCAATAAAGGCAAGAAGCCATGCAAGTTCGTCTTCAAGTTCTGCTCGTAACAATGATTTGACCAGTATAGGCCAAACACCAAGCATTTCAATCAAAAGCATTAGCACCAGTGTAATATATAACCTGTTACAAGCCAAAAACTAGCGACAGATAGAGATAGACTCAGACAAATAGTGTCACTACGATTCCATCTACCTTCTCCCTATGTTAGAGACAGGATAGCAGTTAATAAACAACCTACTGTATCACTCATCGAGAGGACAAACGCGAACCAACTTCCTGATGCGTGATAGCTTGCAGTAACTAAAAACTGACCTATTGTCCATACCCAAAAAGATGAACGACTTGGTTTTGTTCTACCTATAATAATGAGGTTTATAATTTCCTATAGCTTGAATGTTGAACTTGTTAATCTCCAATAAATGTTGAATTTTAGTTTAATCAAAGTCTTCTGACACAGATTTTTTATCGATCTTTTTCTCACACATAGATTAATTGTTGCTGGGGTTCAAATTGTTTTATTCTAAACAAGGTTCAAGACAAGAGCTTCTCCAAGCATCCACACCATAAAAACAGCATCATTTTCTAATTCAGATATTGTCACAAGAGGATCAGCATCTACTAAAGCTAAGAAAGCAATTTGTTCTCCCTGGCGAGAAAGTTGTTGTGCCATTTTAAAAGCAACTATGCCACCCAAAGACCAACCCATAAAAAAGTAAAGTCCATGAGCTTGAACAGTTCGTATTTCTTGGATATAGTAACTAGCCATCTGTTCAATGCTGCTATATAGCGGTTCCCAATCTAGTGAGGTACAGCTTTAAGCTTGGAAACCTTTTCTGGCTGGATTTAGGTGTACCTCATGTGGCAAAGAATCGCTATAGCAATCCTAAATAGGTCATAACAGATATAACAGATATAATATTAGTATTTTTTTGAATTTAAAGAAAAAAAAATGAAAATAATAAATGAGTTAAATGATTTTATTAATCAAACAAAAAATGCTAAAAAAATCAAGAAATCTTTGGCTTTTCAAATGATTTTGGAAGCGACCTATTCTCAGAAAATCATCAAATTATTAGAGGCTTTTCATGGTTTATTAGTCGATAAAAAAAACAAGCTCTTTTTGAGAAAAAAGAAAGCTTAATGCTTCAATATAAAGGAAGTCAAAGTTATCTAAAACCCTAAAAAAAAGTAAACTCACTCAGTTGTTAAGAACACAAAAACACATAAAATTATCAGATTTAAGATTCATTTAAAACCCGTTTAAAAGAAAAATTTAGAACAATTTTCGAGTTAGGTTAAAATTGGTTTTTAGGGTTATTGGGACTAGCAAATTGCTGTGTAGAAGCCCATTTATTATATCCCAAAAGCTGTGGAAAGATTAGACGTTAGATAGGAGAAATAATACCCTATTTTGACCAGGGAACAACTCAAGGAGTCGTCGAGGATATTAATAACATGACGTTAATTAAAAGAAGAGCTTATGGGTTTAGAAATTTTGAGAACTTTGAACTCAGAAGTTTATTGACTTGGCATTTTACTGGGTGAGTTTACATATCAGGTTCAGTAGAACCATTTTTCGGAAAGTATCGACTATCAATATATAATGATTTTAGTGTATTCTCAAGTTTTTTATCTCGCTCTTTTTTTATTAAGAAAAATAGAGCGATCTTTTCATCCTTCGTAATACCTGCTCGTTAGTATTATAATAAGTCTCCTACTGTTGTTGATCATTGAGAGATTCGTTGGTACTAGCCACTTCTAAGCAACCTGAGATCGCGTCTTGTAACATTTCTATTAAATGCTCATAATTGTCACCATAAGTGTGACAATCGGGTAAGCCCGCAACAGAAGCACTCCCCACATCATCATTCACTCAAAGACGCGATCGCGCTGGCCCTTCACTCAAAGACATGATCGCGCTGGCCCTTCACTCAAAGACATGATCGCGCTGGCCCTTCACTCAAAGACGCGATCGCGCTGGCCCTTCACTCAAAGACGCGATCGCGCTGGCCCTTCACTCAAAGACGCGATCGCGGCTTTATTACCAAAATACTCCTCAATGCTTAGAGGTCTTTAACCTCAACGGGAAAAAACGCCAAAATGCTTTCTGAGATAGGGTTTTAGTTAATGGACACAACAGGACTCGAACCTGTGACCCCTAGGATGTCAACATTCTCTGAATTGACTGAAACTCTTATTGAGTAAGACTTTTGGGATTTTTTTCTTCAGATTAATATTCGCATTTTTTCAGAATTCTCGCAAGATTTGGGTTTAAAACCCCGTCCTTAAGGGACGGCTTTCCAAAGACTTGATATAATCTCTCAAGACTTCAGCCATTAAAATATTAAGGGATTCTGCATATTCCCTAAGTTGTTGGTATTCGCGTTCATTCACGTTAAATTGTATCTTTTTTTCTCTTGACATCATCTAAAAGTAACTCTATAATTAGAGTATATCCCAAAGGGAAAATTAAGTCAATGAAGTTAAGGTATCGCTATCGAATCTACCCAAGGACTAAACAAAAGAGGCTTTTGTCTCAGTTATTCGGTTGTTGTCGGGTAGTCTTTAACGATGCCTTACCCTAGGGCAAACAGGAGTATCAAAACGGGAATAAAAAGCCTAATAGTAATGAACTTTTGAGTAGACTTACTCAACTCAAGAAGACAGAAAAAAAACAATGGTTGACAGAAGTTTCTGCTATTCCCTTACAGCAATCTTTAAGGGATTTAGAACAAGCTTATTCTAACTTTTTCAAATCTGGTAAAGGACAAAGAAAAGGTAAAAAAGTTAAACCTCCAAAATTTAAGAGAAGAAACGTAAGTCTAACCAATCGGCTAAATTCACTAACAATGGTTTGAAACTCTATCCTGATTCTGATTACATTTACCTGGCTAAAATAGTTGATATTAAAGCAGTCTGGAGTAGAGAATTACCAGCTATTCCTTCCAGTGTTACCATCATCAAAGATAGTGCTGATAGATACTTTGTTAGCTTTGTCGTTGAGTTTAATCCTCAACAATTCCCTAAGAAAAAACCAAGTGTAGGAATTGATTTAGGAATCACTAATTTTGCTATATTAAGTAACGGTGAAAAAGTGAAATCACCTAAACCTTTAAAGAAACAGTTAAAGCGTTTAAGAAAATTACAGCACCATTTGTCAATAAAACAGAAAGGTAGCAAAAGAAGGGAAGTTGCCAGAAAGAAACTAGCTAAACTTCACGCTAAGATTTCTGATACCCGAAACGATTTTTCACATAAACTTTCCACTAATAAGATTATTCGTGAGAATCAAACAATAGTCTGGGAAGATTTGAAGGTTTCAGGTATGATGAAAAATAGCAGGTTGTCCCGTGCTATTAGTGACTTAGGCTGGCGTAGTGTTAGAACTATGTTAGAGGCTAAGTCGGTAATGTACGGGCGTGATTTTCGAGTAATTGATAGATGGACTCCCACTTCTCAAACCGGCTCTCACTGTGGTTTTCACGGTGGTAAAAAAGAGTTAAATATTAGAGAATGGATTGGCTTGAATTGTGGCACTTCTCACGATAGAGATGTAAATGCTGCAATTAATATTAAGGTCGCCGGTGGGCAATCGGAGACTCTAAACGGACGTGGAGGCAGACGTAAGACTACCGCCAAGGTAGCAGTAGCTATTGTTGGCGTTGGCGCAGCCTGTGGAGCCGCGACTGAGCCTGCGCGAAGCGCATAGCGTCAACCCAACCAGAATTTAAGCAGTTGTCAATTTTTGATCTGCTTAAATAGATGGAATCCCCGTCCGTTCACGGCGGGGTGGATGTCAAGAAGTTGAGCAATAGATATTTCCTCATCCTCCCATAGTTATGACCTCACTTCCGACTATTGAAACCCTTACGGTTGAATTTAAAAGTGACCAGAAAAGACTCCCCGATCGCGATCTCATCGAAGCCATTACCTGTCTCGCCAACACCGATGGTGGCGAACTTTGGCCTTGTGTAGAAGACAACGGGACACCTACAGGACTACACCCAGATCATCGACAGCTAAACGGATTAGTCGGATTAGTCGCGGCGCGTACCTCTCCCTCCCTAGTCGTCCAAGTGGAAACCGTCACCTTTGAGGGCATAGAAGTCGCGAGGATTCAAGTGCCCCAAGCCTCATGAGAAGTCGCAACCAGTAACGGGGTCTATTTGCGCCGTCGCCTGCGCCATGATGGAACCCCCGAATGCGTCCCTATGCTTCCCCATGAACGCACCAGCCGTGCCAGTACCTTTGGTTTATCTGATGTATCGGCTCAACCCGTTGCGGGTAGCACCCTACAAGATTTTGACCCCGCTTAACGCGATCGGCGACCTCATTGTATTGAACGCTATGGCGGCGATTGGGCGGAGCCCATGCTACGCAAACGCGTCTTATTAGAACTAGATGACGAAGCTCTTGATGGCGCCTTGGGATTCACCGTTAGACAGCCCGACGGTAGCCGCATCCCCACATTGACAGGTTTACTTTTAGTTGGGCGTGAACCATCCCTGCGCGACTTAGTTTCCACCCATGAGTTTACCTTCCAAGTCATGGCACTCTCAGCAGTCCGTTTTAACGAATTTCGACGGTTTCCTCTCCTGAAAGCTTTGGACTGGCTAGAAACTAACTTTCGTCCCTATAACCCCGAACAAGAACTGCAAATAGGATTATTTCGCGTACCCGTCCCCAAAGTCGATATGAGTGCCTTTCGGTAAGCGATCGCGAACGCTCTTATACACCGTGACTATCACCAACTCGGTTCCGTTCACGTCCGCTTAGAAGATGAAGCGCTTGTTATTAGTAACCCAGGGGGCTTAGTCGATGGTGTCACTATCGCGAACCTCCTCACCACTGAACCCCGTCCCCGTAATCCTCGTCTGGCCGATGCCATGAAACGGATTGGAATTGTGGAACGAACAGGGCGGGGAATAGACAACATTTATCGTGGATTACTTAGATTTGGACGACCTGCTCCAAACTATACCCGCACTAATAGCAATTCTGTAGTTTTGAGCCTTTCTACCACAGAAGCCGATCAGAAATTTCTCAAGCTAGTAGTAGAATACGAAAATCGGCTAGGGAATAGTTTACCGATAGATAGTCTGATAGCTGATTCGGCATTGCTCCAAGCTAAACGCGATCTGGCGGAGGAGTTAGCCACCTTTATTCAGAAGGATAGCCTACAAGCTAGGAAAACCCTAAAATTGTTAAATGAAGCTGGATTAGTACAGGCCCATGGCATCACCCGTAGTCGAACCTACACACTCGCGAGTACCGTTTATCAAGCCGCAGGAAATAAAGCCGAATACACCCGACAACTGGGATTTTCGACACTTCAGAATGAGCAATTGGTACTCAACTACATAGAACAGCATGGTCAAATTAAACGGGCGGAAGTGATGGAGCTATGTCGCCTTTGAGAAAACCAAGCCTCGAAATTACTTATTAAACTCAGGAATCAAGGGCGTTTACGATCGCGTGGTACACGAGGAGGCACTTTTTATACTACTCTGCACCAATAGACCTATGGCGAAATTCCTTCAAACCCTGATTCTTATGTACGGAATTATAAGCGTTTCAGCTAGTTTCGTAAGATGTCTAATAAAATGAGGGTAAACCGCCAAAAAACGGGGATGTAGAGACATGAGTGGCTAAGATGCTTGCTCGATAAGGCTTTCAGCCTTAGCCTACAAATTTCCCCTTTGGGCACGGTGATGCCTTCCAGCTTTTAGGTCTAAAGGGCTTGGTACCGTTAGGCGGGCTAAACTGATTAACTTCGGAAACCCTTTGCACAAGCAAGCGGTAGCTTTGCTCGTCGAGCTGACTCCATCAGAAAATCGACAAATTAGCGTTCTCCCACAGGTGTATCCGATTGAAAATGTTATGTATTTACCAAAGAATTTGACACTCTCTGTGGTATATAAAGTGGTACATAAAACAGATATAGGAGAAGTCCGGGCAAAAAATGAGCATAATTACTTAGAAATGGAATTTTTGGGACAGGCTGGAGAACAGTTCAGTGTCCAAGTTGCTTTGGGGGATATCAGCCTCAGGGGATTTTTTGTCATCAGACCAAATTAGGTTGGCGAGGAAACGGCAATGGAAAGGTTAATTTTCTTAAAGTTCAGGCGTGGCAATTTTCAGCAGGGGTTTGAGGTCATGCTGCGAATGGAATCTGATGCTGAAACCGAAGGCAACTTTCCGGCGGCCCCAAATATTCCCGAACTTTATCAACGTTGGCGATCCGACTATCTCGCTCTGGGGTTACTTCCACGAGGCAAAATCGGTCAAGGACGCGCCATTAACACGGCTGAACTTAAAAAGAAGTGTCGTCAATCTGCTGAGGAGTTGAGAAACAGCATCAAAGCTTGGCTCAGTTCTGAAAATAGGGAATTTCAAAAGTTTAGGGAAAAATTATTAAGAGGACTACCGGATACACAAGCAGAAATTCGGGTAATTATTCAAACTGAAGACCGCTTACTTAGGCAACTGCCGTGGCAGGAATGGGATCTATTTTCTGATATTTATACTAATGCTGAAATTGCCTTAAGCCCTCTGGATTATAACCGAACTGCAAGAGCTACGCCAGCGAATGACAAAAAGCAAGTCAGAATTTTGGCGATTTTAGGCAATAGTGAAGGGATTAATGTGGAGAGCGATCGCCAGTTTATAAAAAGTTTACCTTCTACCGATCCGGTTTTCCTCTCAGAGCCACAGCGGAGTGAATTGACTAATCACCTTTGGGAACAAGATTGGGACATCCTTTTCTTTGCAGGTCATAGTTCGAGTCTGAATGATACGGGTCAGATATTGATCAATAAAAAAGATATCTTGACTATTGGGGATTTGAAGCGGGGGTTGAGAAAAGGAATTCAGCAGGGTTTAAGAATTGCTATTTTTAACTCTTGTGATGGGTTGGGATTGGCACGGGATTTGCAGGATTTGCATATTCCACAAATTATTGTCATGCGGGAACCAGTTCCAGATGAATTTGCACAGGAATTTTTAAAGCATTTTCTCAATGCTTATGCCAATGGTCAGTCTCTTTATCTGGCAGTAAGAGCGGCACGAGAAAGGCTGCATGACCAAGGTTTTGAAGATGAATTTCCTGGTACTACTTGGTTCCCAGTGATTTGCCAAAATCCAGCAGAAGAAGTTCTGACTTGGCAAGAGTTAGCTTTAGGGAAGCAAGCGAACGATAGTGAAAAAACTACAACACAAAAGGAGCAAACTCAAACTATGAGTACAAAAGATTCTCTGATGGCACACTTCCGCTCTCCCAATGGTTTAGATTTTCTGACAACTAATCCTCAAAATTCTTTGGAGCCATACGCTCAATTGTTTTCTATCATATTCAATCAACTAGGAAAAGCAGGAATGGCGGGAATCCTAGCAGAATTACAAAGTGAACCGTCGGACTCGAATAATAAATCAATGTTGCTGTTAATCCTGGAAAAACAAATAACTAAAGATGAGGAATTTGCTAACAAGTTGATGGTCTTGTTTAAGCAGATTGAGTCAAGTCGAGAAATTCAGAGGGATCGCCCCAGTAGTGGTAATGTACAGACCGGATCATCTTTCAAGAATATTACACTTACAGGGGGCGATGCCAGCAATTTTAATATTATTGGCAATACTTCTCAGAACAATTAATTCACTAAACGACTGAAAAAGTTAACTTGAGAAGACTAAACTTATCACTGCTAATCTCTCCCAACTTAACAAGGAAAATAAACCCATGACTCCTACCCCCTCTCCAGTTGGTAATGTACAGACCGGATCATCTTTCAAGAATATTACACTTACGGGTGGCGATGCCAGCAATTTTAATATTATTGGCAATACTAACCAATACAATAATCTAACAGTTCCTAAGTTTTCCGAAGTCAATCTTGAAGAATTCAATCAAGGTAATTTTCCCACTCCCAAACAGGAAATTATTGATAAATTTATTAATATTATCGAAAAAACTGGATTATTGGTACTAGGCGGTAGTAATCAAAGCGACAAGGCAAGTTTAGCTCGGTACTTGGCGTGGAAGCTTAAATCTTACAGAGGTGCAAACCAACCTATTTTAGAGTGGGAGCGTAGTTCAGAACCAAAAACTATCGATTTAGAATTCCAAAAAGCTAAGGAACCTACAATCTATATACTGAATGAGGTTTCACCACAAAATATCGGCTATAGTTTATCTCGAATTCAAAAGGCTGCTGCTTCAAATCGTCATTATGTTGTAGCCACGACAGATACACCGCTAGTTCGGTGGAAACTAACGGAAGAGGAAAAACAGGAATTTTGGATAGAGTTAGATTTATCATCCGATTCTTACACTGAAGAAGTTTTATTTAAAGAACTTTTGAAGAAGCTGAAAGAGGCTGGAGAATCTTTACAACAGGTGTTAAGGAAAGAAAGTGTTCAGGATGATGACCCTGTTGTTGGGACTTACCACTTACAGGTAGTTACTAAACAGTTAAAAACCCCTGCTCAAATTGCATACTTTGTCCAATTACTGGATAAAAAGGTGGAGGAAGAAAAGGAAGTGGTGAAAACAACAATAGTTGTCGAACTTATCAATAAAATCAAAGCTAATAAAGATGACCATGAGCAATTGTTAAAAGACTGGTACTATCATAGTTTGGATTACCGCGAACAATTACTTGCACTGGGATTAAACTTCTTTGATGGCTTATTTGATGACCAGTTCTTTAGGGGGCTAGAGGAAGTCGTAAAGAATGCTTGGCAGAAGCGTGACGAGAAACTACGCGCTATTGATTACTGCGATCTCGATAACCTTGGTAATTTCTTCAAGCTTAACCCTCCTTTTGAAGTAGAAGAAGCTGAGGTGAGGACTATAGAAAGTTGCTTTCCTAAACAACGTCGAATGTTGTTTAAATTGGCGTGGAACAGTCACCGCAGGCAAATACTTGCTGCACTAGAAACGATCGTAGAATTAGTTAAACTATCGGTGGCTAACAGGTCTTTTGGTCAGGAATTGTACGGAACCAGAGTACGTCGGGAACAACTCCGCAGAGTGCTAGGTGAAGCGATAAGTGATATTGGTTGGATTTCTCCTATTGCAATCCAAGATACTTTACGACAATTAGCCGCCGATCGAGAAATCGATGTTCAAGCTGTGGCAGCCTACGCAATGGCACGATGGCGCGACAGTGAGTATGGGCGTGACAAAGAATTATTTGAAACACTGCACAACTGGCAGGATAACGATCGATTAATTAGCCAAATTAAAAGTCTACTGAACGATCAGGATGAGACACAAAGTCAAGAGCCACAAGACTACATTCGAGCTACAATTGCTCTGACAGTCGGTTATGCAGCTCTCTACGATCCACCTAACGAACTGCATCCAAAACTCTATGAGTTACTGCAAAAGCTATCAGAAGAGACGAATCAATTAGTTCGCGATCGCTTCGGTTTTTATACCCTACGAATGGTAGTACCACTCCATTTTGTTCAACTACGGGATATGCTGCGTGAGATGACACAGCATCCTGACTTAGTTGTAGCCATCAGTGCAAGTCTAGCTCTTGCTTATCGAGAAAATCCTGACGAAGTTCTAAAGACACTTAATTCATGGCAAAAAAAGTGTTTGAACTCTATTCCAACGCGCTGGAATGCAGCCGAATTAACCCCTCGTGAAACAATGCTTGCAACTGTAGCACGAACTTATGGATTAATTAAGTACGATGAAGGAGTTGGTACACTAACGATCAACGAAGGGTTCAATAACTTGCAAAGTATCATTAAGCAAGAGAAACATCCCTATGTCCGCAAGGTTATTTCTCTTGCGATTGATACTTTAACAAATCGATATTTTGAGCAAGTCGAAGAGCAATTGAAAACTTTAGTGGCTAATATTAGGTACGATGAACGTAAAAAGATAGTTAAGACTCTAACTAAAGTCTATCTTAAACAGCGCGAGAACTTGAAGGGTGGCAATGCTGAAATAGAAATAGATAACCGTCGCTACCGAGTTTGGATGGATTCCACAAAACGTCCTAAAACGGCTGTAGAAGAGGCAATGCTTCGCTGGGTTAAAGATGATACAAATGCTATATCTCAGCAAGTAGCAACACAGGCTTCTGTTAATTTTGTTCGCGTGCTAGATCAGGAGGAAGAAAAATGGATTGAAGAGCAAAAGCAACCAAAAGCACAAATAGTTCCAGTAGAAGTTGTTTTTCAACCTATCAGCAGTGGGGAACTCCAATCTGGTTTCTATCTGAATCAAATTGTGACGTGGCTCGCAACGCGAAACGCAGAATACTACCGACCAACTATTCGCCACGTATTACCTGAAGCGGTGAATCAGCATCAATCCGGTCGGGAAGCGATGAATTTTGTACTAAACAGGTGGCTTTGTGTTAGAGACGATCAAGTAAAAACCATCTCAGGTCTATTAACGCGGGGAATTTGGTGGACAGAACGATTTCCTTTATTCATCTTTTTAGGTGCTGGGACTTTGCTAATTTTAGGAGCTATAGTTTGGAATGGGGTGGGGACAGCGTGGAATGCGATATCGCCAAATCAAAGACCAAATTCTTCAAATTCAAATCCAACGGTTTCGACTGTTACTCCTTCTCAGAAATTTGAAGTACAATCGAGCCCCAAGCCAACTAACTTTGACAATCCATTTAATAATGTGAGATTTCCTCTAAATGAGTGTGGCGATCCACTACCTACAAACCCCAGCGCTTATCCTCTTGATTACTATCCTATTTTCCTTAACTACAACGAAAACAACTTAGAAGTCGTGAAGTCTAATCTTTGTAGGGATGCTTTTCCAAAGACTAGGCTTTCAGGAGAACGCAGTATACAAGTAGCCTCTTTTCCTAGTAAAGAACGAGCTGAAGCTTTCCTAAAGTTTGTAGAAACCAAACATCCTGGTGGCAAGTGGGAGATAGGTCAACCGAACAGAAGAGAATTTCAACCTTAACAACGCTCTTTGTTTTTTAGATGTCCTAACTTAGTCAAACCACAAAATATTCAGTAACACTTTCATCGGCGTTGCATATTCGTGGTATGCTAAGGATGAACATGACAAGAAGACATGACTATGATTTGTCCTGTATGCCCATCTACAAACATTAAGAAAAACGGCCACAAGAGAGGAAAACAAAATCATTATTGTAAGGATTGTGGTCGTCAATTTATTGATAGCTATTCTCCAGTAGGCTATCCCGATCATGTCAAGGAACATTGTCTTCATCTTTATGTGGAGGGGAATGGATTCCGTCCTATTGAGCGATTAACTGGCGTGTCTCATAATACAGTTATTAATTGGGTAAAAGCAGCAGCATTAAGCTTGCCCGAATCACTTGATTATCAGGAAATACCCGAGGAGACTCAAATCGATGAATTACAGACTTATCTCGGTAAAAAAAAATAAAATATGGCTGTGGACAGCAGTAAACAAAGGATTACCCGGTATTTGGGCTTATGTAATAGGTGATCGTAGCGCTGCAACATTTAAACCCATCAGGAAAATTATTAAAGGATGGGAATCATTTTTTTATGTCACCGATGGTTATGTTGTTTATCCCCAATTTATTGAGGAGGAGGCTCATATTATTAGTAAAACTTACATGACTCGTGTGGAAGGGGAAAATACAAGACTAAGACATTACTTAGCACGGTAACAGAGAAAAACTCTTTGTTATTCTAAATCTCTCTTAATGTTGCAACTTTCAGTCAGATTAGTGATTTATTATTTAAGGCATAAAAATGTACCTATTCCATTAACTTACTAGGCCGAGAGCCATTGCCAACCGTGTCTAATTAGCATACTGCCAGTGTGCAACGCCCAGTAAAGATAGTGCTGTTTGCCCATATACCGCCATACAAGCCTAAGAACTCCTCTAAAATTTTGGACACTTACAGAACCTTTGCGATTTCGTGCCATAATCTCTCAAACCCTTGAAAACTCGTATCCTCATTTTATCCTTAAACCTGGGTTAAAATGGCATTCTTTGTCATACTCCTCGATGCTTTGAGACTATTCCCGTCAATGCACCAAAACGCTATAATCCTTATGGGGAGAGGGTTTGAAGTAATGGACACAACAGGACTCGAACCTGTGACCCCTACGATGTCAACGTAGTGCTCTAACCAACTGAGCTATGCGTCCGTTTCACAATTTATCAATGTAGCAGACCTTCCCTGGAATTGCAACCCCTTCTTAATATTTTTTTACAATTACCCTCAAACCTTCTCCCTGTCTAGGTTTTATCTTACTCCCCCCAACCCACCCTTAACAAGGGGGGCTTTAACATAGTTTCCGGGGTTACTTCACACACCCGACAAAAGACAAAATAAGGTGAAAGGCAGGCAAGATGCCTACCCTACCATAATTTTTGGATATGAATTTTTCTAATGGGGGGCATCCTGATCGCGCTTTTCCCAAAAATATCTGATCTTAATGACCTAAAACCTCTAAAATAATAAAAATAGAAACTGTAGAATCATCCCAAAAAACTAATCATCCGTTATTTTACATTTTACATTTTTGCACAGATTCCGCCATGTCAGGATTAATGTCACTATCCTTCACCCAACCGCGATCGCTTGAACAAGCGTTAAAACATCATTTTGGCTATGACTCCTTTCGAGCTGGCCAACGTCAAATTATTGAGGAAGCTCTCCAACGTCGGGATCAACTCATTATTATGCCCACTGGGGGCGGTAAATCTCTTTGTTTTCAATTACCCGCGTTATTGAAACCAGGTTTAATGATTGTTGTATCCCCTCTCATTGCCTTAATGCAAGATCAAGTAGAAGCATTAAAAGATAATGGTATTGGCGCGACTTTTCTCAATAGTACCATCAACGCGAAAGAAGCTCGGACTCGTGAGGACGCGATCCTCGGTGGTCAAATTAAACTCTTATATGTAGCCCCTGAAAGATTACTTTCTGAGAGATTTTTACCCTTTTTAGATCAAATTCATTCTACTATTGGCATTTCTGCTTTTGCTATAGATGAAGCCCATTGTGTCTCCGAATGGGGTCACGATTTTCGCCCCGAATATCGACAATTAAGATATTTACGCGATCACTATCCCCTTATTCCCATTATGGCATTAACCGCGACCGCGACAGAGCGAGTCCGTCTCGATATTATTCAACAATTAAATCTCCAAACTCCCCATATTCATATTGCCAGTTTTGATCGCCCTAATTTATATTATGAAGTCCGCCAAAAAACTCGCCATAGTTTCTCCGAAATATTAAAAATAATCCAGAAAGTAGGCGGTTCAGGAATCGTCTATTGTTTAAGTCGCAAAAAAGTTGAAGAAACCGCATTTCGCTTACAAGAAAATGGCATTGCTGCTGTCCCCTATCATGCCGGAATGTTAGATCAAGAACGCGTAGAAAATCAAACTCGATTTATTCGAGATGATGTCCAAGTCATTGTCGCGACTATTGCCTTCGGAATGGGAATTAATAAACCCGATGTCCGTTTTGTTATTCACCAGGATTTACCCAAGAATTTAGAAAGCTATTATCAAGAAGCGGGCAGGGCTGGCCGAGATAGTGAACCGGCCCATTGTGCCTTATTTTATGATTATCGAGATGTGAAAACCATCGAATATTTTATTGAACAAAAAACCGATGCCCAAGAGCAACGGATCGCGCGTCAACAATTACGACGTATGATAGACTACGCGGAAGCTACTGACTGTCGTCGCACGATTCAATTAAGTTATTTTGGGGAAACTTTCGCGGGTAATTGTGAACAATGTGATAATTGTCGCCATCAGAAACCCATTGAAGATTGGACTATTGACGCGATGAAGTTTTTGTCTTGTATTGCCCGTTGTAAAGAGCGTTTTGGTATGAATCATATTATTGAAATTTTACGCGGTTCTAAAAATCAAAGAGTTTTACAATATCGCCATGATCAATTATCTACCTATGGCATCGGAAAAGATCGCACCGCGGATGAATGGAAAATGTTAGCGCGATCGTTATTACATCAAGGGTTATTAGATGAAACTAATGATGGCTATTCTGTCTTAAAATTAAATGCCTTAAGTTGGGAAATAATGAAACGTGAGCGCACTGTTTTAATTGCCATTGAACCCAAAAAAGAGATCGAAAAAAATACCTTATCTCTGGCGGCAGAAGTGGAGATGTTATTAGTAGTTTTGCGAAACCTCCGCAAACAACTTGCCGATCAACAAAGAGTCCCTCCTTATGTCGTTTTTCCCGATTCCAGTTTAAGGGCAATGGCACAACAACGCCCCCAAACATTAGCCGAATTTTCGGGAATTTCTGGGGTAGGAAGTCGCAAACGTGATAAATATGGAAAAGTATTTCTGGAGGCTATTCATGATTTTTGTCAGGAACATAGTTTAGCTACTATTTCCCCTAAATTAGAAACAGAGCAAAATTTTAAAAATCCTAGCTCAAGTCAGAGAGAAACTTTAGAGTTATATCGACTCGGTTTAAGTTTAGAAGAAATTGCGGCTCGACGGAGTTTAAAAACAAGCACGATCGCGTCTCATTTAGAAGATTTAATCAATATGAAATATCCCATTGATATCAATCAATTAGTATTACCGGAACGTCAAAACGTGATCCGAGAAGTATTTGAACTATTAGTAGAGTTTTCTCTGACATCTGTGTATCAATTTCTCGGCCAAAAATATAGTTATGAAGAAATAAGATTAGTACGCGCCACTTGGAAACTCAATCAGAAGGAAGAAGGAAGAAGGAAGAAGGAAGAAGGTTAACAATCCCTATTCCTCAATTCCCATCCCCCATTTCTATCAACCTTAAAGTAATTTAATTTATGGGCAGCCGGTTACAATTATCCTTAAAAATAGACACTAATTGCTGCCCACCACAGCAAGTATTACTACCGATTACTTCTATTGTGTCAAATCGACTTGTCGAATCTCTTCTAACGTCATATCCAAGCATTGCGCGATCTGCTCATCGCTTAATCCTATTGCTTGCAAGCGATCGATCGCGTCAATTTTTGCCTGCTGCTTTCCGCGCAAAAACTCAGGCGACTCTTCCTTTGATGTGCAGATATTCAGAGATCCGATTACATTATTATGGCTATTAATAAGGCTGCCAGTAACGTTGCTAATCCTCGACTTGCGAATCAGTGCCGATCGCAAGTTTAATTTATTCACTTCTTCTCCGAAAGCCTCAGAGAACAACTCCCATAGCTCGTAGCCCACATCTTTAGCATAACCCTCAGTACAGTTCAGCACTTGGGCAATCTCGCCGTACTTTTGCCGCTTCAAAACGCCCTCAATTACGCCAACTTGCATATCATCTAAATGCTTGCCAGTTTTTGCAAATACGACTTTATCTGCAAAAGCCAATGCTTCCTCAACGTTCATCAGGTTTCCTCACAACCTTGCAATAAGAAAATTATAACCGTCGATATCCGACTATTTTCGCCTTGAATACAAAAACGGTTGAATAGTGCTTAAAAATTTCTGCATTATCCGACTTTATTCGACTTTATTCGACTGTACAAATTAATTGGCAAGTTGTAGGATTGTGAATGTAAAACCATCGCTCAAGAAAAATTAACTTATGACGACTACCCAGCTCACTCTTGACAAAAAAGCACATCCTTTGATGATGCACCTGAGCATCTTGTTGAATGACGATAGCTCAGAAGAGCAATCTAGCTACGATCCCAGCACGCAGACTTCTAACATCACCTCCATGAGTAAATCCACATGTAATCGCAAAGGCTCTACTAAATATATACTTAAGCCTAATGATGACGACCGGAAAGAGGACGACTAAAAATTATTATAGCTAATAAACTCTTTCCATCGCTCTTTCGTTTTTTGAAAGACCTGTATAAATTTTTCTCTTACAGGTCTTTGATTGTCAACATTATTTCAATTGTTGTGAGTGTAAAATCATCGCTAAAGAGAAATTAACTTATGACGACTACCCAGCTCGCTCTCGACAAAAAAGTATATCCTTTGATGATGCACCTGAGCATCTTGTCGAAGTACGACATCTCCGAAAAGAAATCTATTAGCTACGATCCCAGCACGCAGACTTCCAACATTACTTCCAGAAGCTGCACCTGGGCTGTTCGCAAAGGCTCCTCTCCTAAACTCTGGCCTTATAAGCCCGATGACGACCAGAAAGAATCCGACTCCGACTAGAATCTTTTCTGTTTAACAGATATATTTGTTGCCCTCTCATTTTTTGAAAGATCCGTATAAATTTTTGGGGTATGACAGGTCTTTCATTGTCAACATTATTGCAATTGATTTAGTTATGACAGACCTTTTAATCGTGACTTCCGAGACTGACATTCATGCAGATGTTGTTATCAACAAATTGCAAAAATCGAATGTTCGACCAATTCGATTGAACTCAGAAAGTTTTATTCAAAAAAGTCAGTATTTTTATGAATGGCAAGCTTCTGGCAATCCCCGTCAAAGTTTTTTGTCTTTTGAAGAATCTTTGAAAGAAGTGCAAGAAGTAGGCGTGATTTGGTGGCGAAAACCAGAAGATTATCAAGTTTTTTCAGAAGTCAATGATACTTGGGCAATCAAGTATTGTCAACAGGAAACAGAATCTTTGATTTACTCTCTTTCTGGACTCTATCCCAAAGCTAGATGGGTAAATAACTACTACAAAATTAGATTGCCATCCCATCGCATCAACCAAATTCCAATTGCTCAAAAACTGGGAATTACTATCCCTCCAACACTCGTAACCAATTCCTACGAAGCGGCTTGCCACTTTGTGACACAACAGGGAAAGTGCATTGTCAAACCGATGTGCTACTCTGGATTTCTACATGATGAAAAGCAGTACGCTTGCTATACTCGCCCCATTGATGTAGAAACACTTGAGACATTTCGAGAGAGCATTCGATTAGCACCTGTTTTCATTCAAAAACGCATTCAAAAGAAAGCAGAATATCGCGTTACATTAATTGGTAAGCATGATTTTGTCTGCCGCATTGATGCCCAGCATACCAACGATGCAGATGTAACCTTAGATTGGCGCGTCATAGAACCAGATAAACTCGTTCATGTTCCCGACAAATTGCCGATTGAGTACCTCCATAAACTTCATCAAATGCTTGACGAGTTGGGTTTAAATTTTGGTGCATTCGACATCATTCGCGATGACGACGATACGCTTTATTTTATCGAACTCAATCCCAACGGGCAATGGTATTGGATCGAAATTCTCACTAAGATGCCTATGGTTAGCGCAATGGTTGAACTCATCGAAGATTTAGCCCTTCAATATCAACAGGATTGCTGAATGAGATGGGGACTTACGCATTTTGAAGAAAATATGTCATTGGGAGGGACCTTAGGGACGCGATCCCTAGAAAATAGGACTTACCGTGGCTAGAAACCGGGTTTTTTCACCAAAATACTTGCTGAAAACCCTCAATCTCGATTAAAAAACCCGGTTTCTTTGTTCGGAGTGCCTCCCCGGGTGGCTAGAAACCGGGTTTTTTCACCAAAATACTTGCTGAAAACCCTCAATCTCGATTAAAAAACCCGGTTTCTTTGTTCGGAGTGCGTCCCATTATTTATTACCCGCTAATAGGTTTAAACGAGTTTTATTTAATAGAGTAATTCGAGAACCTTCAATCATAATTAATCCTTCTTGACTTAACTTGGCAAATACCCGTGATAATGTTTCAGGAATAGTGCCTAATACAGCCGCTAATTGCCCTTTGGTAATGTCTAATTCTATTTCGTCATTATCGTTATCACCTAACGGGTATTGTTGTTTTTCACTTAAGTATAAAAGATAAGCAGCTAAACGAGAAGGAACTTCTTTTAATGATAAATCTTCGATTAATCTGGCAAATTTTCGTAAATGACGTGCAAAAATGGTTAACATATTAATGGAAATTTGGGGATGTTTTTGTAATAATTCTAAAAATTCTAGTCGGGGGAAAAATAATAATTCTGTTGTTTCTAAGGCTAACGCGGACGCGGGAAAACACTCGCCGTCAAACGCGGGCACTTCGGCAAAGTGTTCTCCTGTACTAAAGATTTGCAAAATTTGTTCTTTTCCTTCTGCCGATGTCTTAAATATTTTTACTCTTCCCGATTTTACGACAAAAAAACCTGTGCCGCGATCGCCTTCCATAAAGATTAATTCATTCTTAAGATAATGACGGTCGATCGCGATCTGTGATATCGCGTCCAATTGTTCATCAGGAAGCCCGCGCCAAAGTTGAGTAGTCCCTAAAAAATCACGCATAATGATGTTATTTAAGATTGGGAAGAAAAATAAAAAATTTTCTGTGATCAATGATAGCAAGTTCCGAAGTTTTTGTAGGTTGGGTTGAGCGTAGCGAAACCCAATCAATCTGTTGGGTTTTGTGCCTCAACCCAATCTACTATTATCCATTACCGATTACCCATTACCGATTACCCATTACCGATTACCCATTACCGATTACCCATTACCGATTACCCATTACCCATTCTAATTGTTAAATTTGACTTAAGTCAAAGCTTTATTTAAGAAATGTCGTCTATAGTAAGAGCATAGAGGTGAAAAACCTCAAAATTGCTTAGGAAAAGAGGTACAATATGTTTTGCGAACAATGTGAACAAACGGCTAGTGGTCAAGGATGTCATCAATGGGGTGCTTGTGGCAAAAGTCCTGAAGTTAACGCGATTCAAGACTTATTACTTCACTGTTTACGGGGACTCGCCGAAGTCACGATCACGGCACATAAACTGGGTATTTCTACTCATCGAGAAGATGTTTTTACCTGTGAAACCTTGTTTGCGACGATGACTAATGTTAATTTTAGCACAAAAAGTTTTGCTGATTATACCCGAAGCGCGATCGCGTTACGAGAAAATTTAAAAACCAAGGTACAGGAAACAGCAAAGACGACAAAAGAATGGTCATCTCTAGCCAATTTTGTGCCTAACTTTGATGAAGATTTAGTAGAACAGGGGAAAGAAGTTGCTTATCAATTTATCAGTCAAGCGAGTAATGATGTCGATATATTCTCTCTCAAATTAACGGTCATTTACGGATTAAAAGGGTTAGCCGCGTATCAATTCCACGCCCAAGAATTAGGGGAAGAAGATGACCGAGTTTATGCTTTTTGTTATGAAGCATTAAGCGCGTTAGATAATCCCAATTTAACTTTAAATGATTGGGTTAATTTAGCCCTAAAAGTGGGTGAAATTAACTTCAAAGTAATGGAATTATTAGACGCGGGGCATAGCAAAACCTATGGTCATCCTGTCCCGACACCCGTGCCCTTAAATCATACCAAAGGACACGCGATCGCGGTTTCGGGACACGATATTAAATTATTAGCAATTCTCCTCGAACAAACAGCAAATAAAGGTATTAAGGTTTACACTCACGGAGAATTATTACCCGCCCACGGTTATCCGAAATTAAAAGAAAAATATCCCCATTTTTACGGTCATTATGGCAGCGCGTGGCAAAATCAAACCAAAGAATTTGCTAAATTTCCAGGCGCGATCGTTGTCACCACAAACTGTTTAATGCCCCCCCATGAATCCTATCACGATAAACTATTTACATTGGGGCCAGTTGGTTGGCCAAGTGTGAAACATTTAGACGGAGAAGGAAATGATATAGACTTTAGTCCAGTCATTGCTAAAGCATTAGAATTACCCGGATTTTTGGAAGAAGAAGAACCCCGTCAAGTATTAGTCGGTTTTGCCCGTAATACCGTATTAAATGTCGCGGATACTGTCATTGACGCGGTAAAAGAAGGGAAAATTCGTCACTTTTTCCTAGTGGGAGGTTGTGATGGAGCCAAACCTGATCGCAATTACTATACAGAATTTGTGGAAAAAGTACCCAAAGATTGTATTGTATTAACCCTGGGTTGTGGAAAATATCGCTTTTTTGATCAGCAATTGGGATACATTGGCGAACTTCCGCGATTAATGGATGTCGGACAATGTAATGATGCTTATTCCGCGATCCAAATAGCATTAGGGTTAGCCAACGCGTTTAATATTGGCGTGAATGAATTACCCTTATCAATGATCTTATCATGGTATGAACAAAAAGCCGTCGCGGTGTTATTAACCTTACTGTATTTAGGGATAAAAGATATTCGTTTAGGGCCAACATTACCCGCGTTTATCTCGCCGAATGTGTTCAAGTTATTATCAGAAACCTATAACTTACAAGGGATTAAAACACCCGATGAAGATTTAGCCGCGTGTTTAGGTTAAAGGGTTTTAGTTGAGTAAAATGTTGGATAAAATTGATCGTCAAATATGGAAGAAAACCTGTAGGGGCGGGTTCACCGATCAATTTTGCCACCCACAGATAACCTTCATAAACCCGCCCCCACCCAACGAATAACCCCGATCAACCATCCCCGTCCAACTGTTAAATTCCATTAATAATTAATCGGGTATGGGGGCGGGTTTTGATCAGTTGTCTGTGGGTATTAAAGAAATGGGTGAACCCGCCCCTACATCAATGGTAAAATGTTGGATAAAATTGATCGTAAAATATTCCCTGAATTGGGAGGGGCGGGTTCACCGATCAATTTTGCCTCCCACAGATAACCTTAATAAACCCGCCCCCACCCAACGAATAACGTATAATCGGCTCGCGTGCCGAGAAACCAAACCGGGTTTCTGCATAAATCTCTAGTTTCCTATTGACAATTTCTCAAAGAAACCCGGTTTCTGTGTGTATAATCGGCTCGCGTGCCAAGAAACCGGGTTTCTGCATAAATCTCTAGTTTCCTATCGACAATTTCTCAAAGAAACCCGGTTTCTGTGTGTATAATCGGCTCGCGTCCTGACTATGATATAATAATCAACATGATTAAATTGCTCATAAACCGTTGGATTCAGAAATACTTACAAAATTATGATATAAACCAAAATTTTAGAGGCTATTAAACAGATGCCGAATGTAGAGCGTTTAAAGATTATTGAGTTTACATTGCGGCCAGCGAAGAAATGGAAAAAACAGAAAAACTCAGTTTAAGGGATGCTGCTGAAATAATGAGTCCTTACTATGCAGAAGGAAGCGATTTGACTGAGTTTGTTGATATGGATAATGGGGACTTTTACGAGTATCAAGACTATGCTTAGAGGTCAGATTTTGCTTTATGGGGCTGATCCCACTGTTGGTGATGAAATTGGTAAAACTCGCCCTTGTGTAATTGTCAGTAATGACGAGATTGGTGTTCTCCGGTTAAAGGTTATTGTACCGATTACCGGATGGAATGATGTGTTTGCTAAAATTCCTTAGATGGTGAGAATTGAACCTACATCAGAAAATGGCTTAAGCAAGTTGTCAGTAGCAGATGCGTTTCAGGTGCGTTCTGTTTCCGAACAAAGATTGATTAAGCAAATGGGAACTGTTTCTGAGGAAACTATACAGGAACTTGGTCTGGCTTTAGCTGTTGTTTTAAACATTTAAGGCCCTATCGCGTCAATTGAGAAACCGACTCCGCGGAGAAACCGGGTTTCTGTATAAATCTCTAGTTTCCTATCGACAATTTCTCAAAAAAACCCGGTTTCTGTGTGTATAATCGGATCCGTTCTGATTATAATATAATAATCAACATAATTAAATTTCTGATAAACCGTTAAAGTCTACTCACCATGAATCACTTACTTTTGCAGAGAGTCACTCTCGATCCCAATATCTGTCATGGTAAACCTTGCATCCGGGGATTGCGTTATCCGGTTGAGTTTATTTTAGAGTTACTAAGTTCGGGGATGAGTATGGAGGAAATTTTAGCAGATTATGATGATTTGGAACGGGATGATATTTTAGCCTCGTTGCTATTTGCGACTCGTTTAACTCAGGTGAAAAGTATTTATAAAATTGCTGTATGAAGTTTCTTATAGATGCTCAATTGCCAGTACGTTTATCTCGGTTTTTACAAGGGGCTGGTTATGATACGATTCACACCAGAGATTTACCGCAACAAAATGCAACTCCTGATACTGAAGTCAATACTATTTCCATTCAGGAATCTCGAATCGTCATTACTAAAGATTCGGATTTTTTTGATTCATTTTTAATTCGTCAATAACCTTATAAACTACTTTTGGTGACGACGGGTAATATTACCAATGCAGAACTTGAGACCTTATTTCAAAGCAATTTACCTCTATTGGTTGAATTGTTGAGTCAGCACTCACTTATCGAAATGAGTCGAGATGCGATTATTGTGCATCAATAGTATTAGATTTATTGGTTCTTGAAAAGTCTCAATTTCTACTGCTATTTTACCTAAACTATCGACAACCGACTCAGCCGAGAAACCGGGTTTCTGTCTAAATCTCTAGTTTCCTATCGACAATTTCTCCAAGAAACCCGGTTTCTGTCGCCCCACCGAGAAGCCGAGAAACCGGGTTTCTTTCAACCCTTTCCATCGATCACCCAAAATTGACAAGAGAAACCCGGTTTCTGTCTATCTCAAGTTTTCTCTAGTCGCGTCAATTGAGAAACCGACTCAGCCGAGAAACCGGGTTTCTGTCTAAATCTCTAGTTTCCTATCGACAATTTCTCCAAGAAACCCGGTTTCTGTCGCCCCACCGAGAAGCCGAGAAACCGGGTTTCTTTCAACCCTTTGTGTCGATCAACCAAAATTGACAAGAGAAACCCGGTTTCTGTCTATCTCAAGTTTTCTCTAGTCGCGTCAATTGAGAAACCGACTCAGCCGAGAAACCGGGTTTCTGTACAAATCTCTAGTTTCCTATCGACAATTTCTCCAAGAAACCCGGTTTCTGTGTGGTGCATTTTACGCGATCGCGTAAAATGCCGAAACCGACTTTCTTCATCCCATCTTGGTTAGGATGCAGAAACCCGCGCACAAACCCGGTTTCCTGATCCGATATCACGATGCAATCTAGCTGATTTTGTCAAGACGTAAAAGTTGTGTCAAAATTGTTTCATCCATCTTGAGTGACTTGGTATGGCTTGGAAAGTTGGACAAGTTGTAGGGAATGAGTACACCATTGAGCGAGAAATCGGCGATGGGGGTTTTGGGATTACTTACCTTGCTTTGAAGAAAAATGGTCAAAAGGTAGTCGTCAAAACTCTCAATGATAAGGTGCAACAGCGACCGGACTTTGCTAAGTTACAAGAAGATTTTTTAAATGAGGCACTACGTCTGGCAAAATGCCCCCATCCCCACATTGCCAAGGTTGGCCAGATTTTTCAGGAAGGTCCTCTGTGGTGCATGGTGATGGACTATATTGATGGTGGTAATCTAGCCGATCGCGTCGTGCAAAAAGGCATTTTACCTGAAGATGAAGCACTGCTCTATATTGAGCAAATTGGCGCAGCACTGACGGTAGTTCATCAACAAGGCTTGCTGCATCGGGACATCAAACCCCAGAATATCATGTTGCGTAAGGGGACGAAAGAAGCGGTTTTAATTGATTTTGGCATTGCCCGTGAATTTACACCCAATCTGACGCAAACCCATACCCAATTTCTCACCGATGGCTATGCACCGATTGAGCAGTATTACAAACGGAATAAACGGGGTGCTTACACAGATATTTACGCCTTAGCCGCAACGCTCTACTCACTTCTGACGGGAGTTGTGCCTGTTAGTGCTTTTGATCGGGAACGCGGAACGCCTTTGGAATCACCAAAACGACTTAATCCTAAAATTAGCGATCAAATAAATCAGGCAATTCTCAAAGGGATGGCACTTAAGGCTCACAACCGCCCTCAATCAATGGATGATTGGTTAAAGATGCTGGGGATAGCAACTGTTGCTGTTTCTCCTAAGCTAAAACCTGCCCCAATTTTCCTGTTTGGTATGGGAATATTGATGGCTTTAGGGATCGCAGAGATCGTGCGTCCACCCAATATTTCTTTTCTACACAACCATCCTATCCAGTAAGTGTTGATAGTTTGATGGTAATTCCTCCACAATTTGATGATACTTCTTCCTTTTCTGAAGGATTAGCAGCAGTAAAAATAAACAATAAGTGGGGATCTATTGACAAAACAGGTAATATTGTAATTCCTCCACAGTTTGATGATATTGGTGGATTTTCTGAAGGATTAGCAAGGGTAAAAATCAACGATAAGTATAGCTATATTGATCAAACAGGAAAGATGATAACCCCGCCACAGTTTGATAATGCTGATTATAGATTTTCTGAAGGATTAGCAAGTGTAAAAATCAACGACAAGTGGGGCTATATTGATAAAACAGGAAAGATGATAACTCCGTTACAGTTTGATTTTGCTGAGTCCTTTTATAAAGGATTAGCACGAGTACAAATAAATGGTAAGTGGGGCTATATTGATAAAACAGGAAATTTTATAATCCAGCCAATGTTTGATAATACTTCTGCTTTTAATGAAGAATTAGTAATAGTATAAACAAACAAAAAATATGGCTACATTGACAAAACTGGAAAGATGATAATCCCGCCACAGTTTGATAGTGCTTCTCCCTTTTTTGAAGGATTAGCAAAAGTAACAATAAACGGCAAGGATGGCTTTATTGACAAAACAGGAAAGATGATAATCCCGCCACAGTTTGATAGTGCTGGTGAATTTCATGAAGGATTAGCAATAGTAGAAATAAACAAAAAATATGGCTATATTGATAAAATGGGAAATTTTATAATCACGCCACAGTTTGATAGTGCTTCTCCCTTTTTTGAAGGATTAGCACAAGTAACAATAAACGGCAAGGCTGGCTTTATTGACAAAACTGGAAAGATGATAATCCCGCTACAGTTTGATGGTGCTAGTTCCTTCATTCAGGGATTAGCATACGTAAGGATAAACGATAACGATAAGTCCGGCTTGATTGATAAAACGGGAAAGATGATAACTCCGCCACAGTTTGATGATATTGGTAACTTTTCTGAAGGATTAGCACAAGTACAAATAAACGGGAATTATGGCTACATTGACCAAACAGGAAAGATGATAACTCCGCTACAGTTTGATAATGCTTATGACTTTAATGAAGGATTGGCAAGAGTACACATAAACGGTAAGTGGGGTTATATTGACAAAACGGGAAAGATGATAACCCTGCAACAGTTTGATGATGCTGATGACTTTTCTGAAGGATTAGCAGCAGTAAAAATCAACGGTAAATATGGCTACATCCGTAATCCTCTTGTGAAATAACAACAAGATCAAAATTAATAATAAAACCTCAAATTTTAGAAGCAATTAAGCAAATGCCCAAAGTGGAGAAGATAGAGATGATTGAATTTGCGCTGCGGTTGGTACGCGAAGACATGGAGACACCAGAATTTTCCGACAATGCTCACGCGCCTCTAAACTCTCCCCCGTCAACCCATCCCCCATCCCCGCAAACCAACGGCGAATATAGCTTGTCACCTATTCGGGGTTAAACTCCAAATTGCGAAACACATCAAACCCCTTCCGTTTAGACTTTATCTATAGAGAGTTAGCCTAAATTCGCTCATCAAACTCCATATTTTCCCATTCTAAAATAACCCTCCCTTGTCTGTCCATCAAATGCTACTGGGATGAACGAATGAGTATTTATCCTCATCTTCGGGCCGTATCGCGCTTCAAAAGCGATCAGAATTTGTATTAATTTTAGCCTGAGCTTGGCAGAAACGCGATCAGTGCATCTCAATAACGTAAATTGGCAGTGGGAGCGGAGAGCTCCCTAGGGAGCTAATAGATAGTAGGTTGGGTTAAACGCAGTGAAACCCAACGCTCCCACTCCAAAAAAGCTGGTTGTTGGGTTTCGTTACCTCAACCCAACCTACAACTTCGGGGCCGTATCGCGCTTCAAACGCGATCGGAATTTCTGTTAATTTTACCCTGAGCTTGGCAGAAACGCGATGGGAGCATCTCAATAACGTAAATTGGCAGTGGGAGCGGAGAGCTCCCTAGGGAGCTAATAGATAGTAGGTTGGGTTAAACGCAGTGAAACCCAACGCTCCCACTCCAAAAAAGCTGGTTGTTGGGTTTCGTTACCTCAACCCAACCTACAACTTCGGGGCCGTATCGCGCTTCAAACGCGATCGGAATTTCTGTTAATTTTACCCTGAGCTTGGCAGAAACGCGATACGGCCTTTCATCCACCACACAGAAACCGGGTTTCTTTGAGAAATTGTCGATAGGAAACTAGAGATTTATACAGAAACCCGGTTTCTCCTGCGACGCGGCCAAAAATAGACACTATCTCCTGCCTACGGAAGATGTCATAAAACACTAAAGCACTAAGACACTAAGGAAGATGTCATAAAACACTAAGGCACTAAGACACTAAGGAAGATGTCATAAAACACTAAGGCACTAAGACACTAAGGAAGATGTCATAAACCACTAAGGCACTAAGACACTAAGTGATTTAATTTGTAACGATTAAGAAAACGCGACACGAAACCCAAATCTTCCGCGTCTCGCCATTGCATCATGTCTGCCACGATGGGCACTACGACACTCGATCGCGTCATTCACCCAAGAGCCCCCCCGTCGCACTCGATAGGAGGCATTTTTCCCTATTTCCCAAGGTTTTCCATCCGTAGGAGCATAGAGATAATTATCATGCCAAACATCTTGACACCATTCCCAAACATTACCGTGCATATCATATAAACCAAAAGAATTAGGGGGAAAAATACCGACATCAGTGGTTTTTTTATCCTTAATTTCTCTAGCTGGATGTTGATAAGGATCAGCAGCGTAATTTACCAAATCAGGAGTAATAGTATCACCACAATTAAAAGGAGTTATTGTTCCCGCACGACAAGCATATTCCCATTCCGCTTCACTGGGGAGACGATAATATTTATCGGTTTTCCGCGAAAGTAACTGACAAAAGTTTACAGCATCATACCAGGATACATTTTCTACGGGTAGGGACATTCCTTTAAACCAAGAAGGATTTGATTTCATTACGATTTCATATTGTCTTTGAGTAATCGGATATTTTGCCATATAAAAAGGTGAAATTGTCACTTCATGGAGAGGCCTTTCGTAATGGGAACCTTCATTCGGTGGCGAGCCCATGAAAAATTTACCTCCGGGGATATATACCATTTCTAACGTAATATCTTCTGCTAACTTTTCCACAAAAAAATGAGCCCAATGACAAACACGACTCATTTCTGTTCCTTCATTATCTACGGTGACAACATCAAATTCATTAATAGAAAAAGCTTGATTTAAGTTGTTTTTTAATTCCGGCTTTATTTGTATTTTTAATCTTTGATAAATCGTGATTTTTTCTTCGAGGGATAGATTAGCTAAAGTTTTAATTAATAAGTTAAAGCCTTTTTTTTTCCATATCTAAACGCATCTTTAATCGCCGCTATATTGACATCTTTAATCGGAGAGTCAAGTCGTTTTTCTACACCTTCAATTCCTCCTAAAACTGCCGAGTTACCCGGCATCAATTGTAAATCATTACCGCCTAAGACAGCATCATATTCTCTGGGTTTATTTCGGTTATTTAAAATCTGATTATTTTCCCATTGATCTGATTGATTTTTATAGTCAATTTTGTTGATAGACATAATTAGTCAATTCCTGTTTTTCTTATAGGGGTTATCACTTACGCGTAGTTACCAAAGAAACCCGGTTTCTCCTCATGCACGATCGCGGGGGGTTTCTCACCTAAGACTGGGACAATTTTGGGTAAAGAAACCCGGTTTCTTGGTATGATTGTACCTCAACCGAGCAGACAAGTTATGACAAATTACTGAAGTTTCGCGATCGCGCCTCTTTCGACTAAGATCATCCCCGTCATTAAATCACGAACTGTTGCTAATAAAACCCGTTTATCATTGACTTCAAATTCCACAGAAACGCGATCAATACCAATTTGTCCAGGGGGAGTTAAATGGGCAACACAAACCTGTTCATGGTGACTTTCCAAAGAACGAAATTCATTATTTTTATGTAAATAACTACTCGTCATTTGTCCTTGTTCATTAAAAATCACCTCCGCTTGAGAAATGTCCGCTAATTCCCCAATATCTAAACGAATTTCCTGTTGTGCTTCGATCGCGACTTGTAACGTCAAAGGTTGATTAGTTTTACAAGGATACTTCATCCCCTTTTCAAAGATTAAACTATAAGAATAAGTTTTCGTGTGAGGCTCCCACAAACGAATCGCATAACTATGACGTAAATAATCATCAATTTCCTTAAACTCATTTAACGCAAGAGCCCCGTGGGCGACAGCTTCAAAAGGTTTATTCATACGAACCTTTTGCCGTCCAAAATAGGAAATAACCAAATTTTGAATCGCGGGGATCAGACAAGTCCCCCCCACTAACAAAACCTGTTCAATATCCGATTTATTAATCCCTTTACCCAACCCCATACTTAACACATCATCTAAGGCTTCTCTTAATTGTTCTAATAATTGACGATTTTCCAGAATAATCTCAAACTGATCACGGGTTAAATGCAACTCATGGGACATAAAATTTTCATCATCAAACCAAGCTTCTTTCGCATCATTATTGCGAGAAAGTTTAATTTTTAATTTTTCGGCAATTTCTAATAAACTTTGCCAACCGATTTGACCCACTTCTTCGCGTGATAAACCCATTTTTTTCAGATAAGATTCCACGAGCCAAATATCAATATCTTCCCCCCCTACATAAGCATCAGATTTCGCTAAAACTTCCGCACGCACTCCCCCTAAACTCCCCTTATCCATAGGTGAAACCAGGGCAGTGCGAACTAAACTTAAATCTAAAGTACCGCCACCAAAATCAACAACTAAGACGAGAGATCCCGGTCGTTTTACCGCGTAACCTAAAGCCGCGGCCGTAGATTCATCGACTAATTGAACGTCATGGACACCTAACTTTACGGCTAAATCTCGAAACCAATCTAAATATCGCTCGAAAGCACCAACGGGAACCGTAAAAATTAGGCGAGTGGGGTGAATATTTTGCTTTTTTAATTCTTGCCAAATCGCTTTAATAAATTCTTCTGAAATAAATTCAGGAGTATAAGTGATTTCGTCAATTTGACGGGGAGGGGGTTGGAAATCAGCGGCTAAATCTCGTTTAAATAGTTTAAAATATCGGTCGGGATGTGCTTGTCCTAACCGTTGAGATCGCACTTTTTCTCCTAATATTAATTGATGGTCTTTTTGCACAAAGGCTAAAGTGGGAATGACCGGAATTTCCATAAATTCCCCATTACCACGCGTCATTTTAAAAATGCGAGATATGTCATTAAAGCGTAAACTTTCCGGTAATTTAGTATCTGGATTAATCAGACAAACTACTGTATTACTACTTCCAAAATCAATGGCAATAGTGGTCATAATTGCTAGGGGGCAAACCTGAGTAAAATCAATGCTTTTTCAGGAAAAATCGGGCAAAAAATAAGTATAAGCGCGAGCTTACTACCATGATAAGGATTAATTTTTGACACCCGCGGGGAGAGTGCGACTGACTTTTGCTGGACAAAGAATGCGATCGCGATTTCGATATCCGACAAAACGAATATAAACCAATTCACCCTCCTTAATATCGTCATTGTCTGGTTGATGTAACTGAGGATCATAAGGGATTCTCGCCCAAGGAACCCCGATAATTTCCCAGCCCCAAGATTCTAATAAATTATCCAAAGGAGTAAATAACGCGGTTAAATTTTTGGCTCGCAAATTAGAATTAGATTCTGCCATTTGACGAGCGCTAGGATAATTGGTTAGGAGGGTTTGTAATTGTGCAAAAGTATCTACGCGAAAATCCTGAGTTAATTGATTCTTTTGCTGTTGTAATTCCTCCCGCAGTCGCGCACATTGTTGTCGTAATTCTTCCGTTTCCTCCGTGTCAGTCGCGATCGCCACCTTCGCCGTCGACAACTTGCCAAAATTTTGCACTAACTCATCGAGACTCCAACCCAGAGCCTTAGCTAATTGAGTTAATTGTCCCACGGGCAGAACCGCGATTTGGCCTTTTCGCACCCATCGTAAACGGACGCGAGTCAACCCCGATTTTTTCGCGAAATCTTCCCAAGAGTAGATTCCTAATTCCCTCATGCGTTGTAACAGGAAAGCATCATACTGAAATTCCACAGCATCAGCCGCATCGGAACCAGCATAAGCCGAGATAAGAACTAAAAAAACGCCTCCAAAAGCTAGGAAATTGCTAAAGGAAGACACACTGGTTGCTAAGAGATAGGGCATGGTTAACTTCTTTATCCTTGACTGAGAGACTGCGTTTCCGTGACAGTGAGAATTTCTTCTCCCTCATAATATTCGGGGAGAAATTTTTGCGCTTCCACCTTACCCAAGGCTTTTTCTATTTCAGCAGTGGTTTCGGTACAAGTTGAGCCCGTGGCATTTAGGACTGTTTCCGTAATTTTGCCATCTTTGCCAATGCGATATTCGATTCTACGATACTCTGCCATTCTTCTTTCCTCTTCATTCTCTATTCTTTTAGTTTACCCAAAATTGGTAATGGGTAATCGGTAATGGGTAATCGGTAATGGGTAATCGGTAATGGGTAATCGGTAATGGGTAATCGGTAATGGGTAATCGGTAATGGGGATTGGGTAATGGGGAATGGGTAATCGGTGCGGTTTCGGGTATCGGGGCAACCACGGGGGGATTGCCCCTACAGAGAATGAATCAGGGCTCCCCGATTCCCCAGTCCCCGGACTTCCCTCCAGTTTTACTAATGACACGAATCGACTCAATCTGCATCGACTTGTCCAAAGCCTTTGCCATATCATACAAAGTTAACGCGGCCACGGAGACAGCCGTTAAAGCTTCCATCTCTACCCCCGTTTCCGCCTTGGTTTTCACTTCAGAGCGAATCTGATATCCGGGTAAGTCAGGATCGGGGGTCAGTTTTACGTCGATCTTATGTAATGGTAAGGGATGACATAAGGGGATTAACTGGGCTGTCTGCTTTGCTCCCATAATACCGGCCAGTTTGGCGGTTCCCAAGACATCCCCCTTGGGCGCGTTTCCCGCTTTGATCGCGTCAAAGGTACTCCGTGACATCCGCACTTGTCCCCTCGCGATCGCGCTCCGTAGGGTGACATCTTTAGCTGAAACGTCCACCATTTGGGCTTCAGAGCGTTCATTGAGGTGAGTCAGAGTCCCCCCCGAAACCGTCGGAGAAAAATTTTCCGAAAAATTGGATGAAAGGCCTTGCATAATTTTTGAAATGTGCTACTATTAGAAATTGTGTGAGAGAGATAAACAGGAGACATCAATCACTGTAAGGCTTCGACCACACAAAACCCAAAAAACATAGGGGCCTGTAGCTTAGTGGATAGAGTGTATGGCTACGGACCATAAGGTCGGGGGTTCGAATCCCTCCAGGCCCGTTAAAAATCGGAAAAGGGGTTTCTCTCATTGTGGAGAAACCCTTTTTCTTTGTAGCCCGGAAAAGTAGGTTGGGTTGAAGCCCGCGTCGCGTGCGCGTCGGGCAAAACCCAAGGAAGATGTTGGGTTTCGTGCCTCAACCCAACCTACCAAAAATTATCTTTGTAGCCGCGCGTCGGGCAAAACCCAAGGAAG
>Ga0209812_10000044_pt1 | contig 106768 bp, 85 predicted proteins | sample JI71714BDNA_FD_187502 | JGI IMG/M metagenome (GOLD analysis project Ga0209812, IMG submission 187502) | Wastewater effluent complex algal communities from Wisconsin, to seasonally profile nutrient transformation and Carbon sequestration -... | ecosystem: Engineered > WWTP > Effluent > Algae... | reverse complement strand
GCAACAAGCACTTCAAGGCAAAGCCTATCGTACCGGCCGTATCAGTGAATCGTTTTTAGAAGATATCGAAGAAGGGCAAATCCTGATCGATACGCATGGCGCTGCGGTTGGTAAAATCAATGGTCTTACCGTGCTTGAGATTGGCGATACCGCCTTTGGCACCCCGGCGCGCATCAGTGCGACCGTCTACCCTGGCGCCAATGGCGTCATTGATATCGAACGCGAAGTTGAATTAGGCAAAGCGATTCATTCTAAAGGCGTGTTGTTGTTATCCGGTTATTTAGGGGCAAAATACGCTCAACATTTTCCACTGACATTATCTGCCAATATCGCCATGGAGCAATCTTATGGTCAAGTGGATGGTGATAGTGCGTCGCTGGCGGAAGTTTGTGCGCTGATATCGGCGATTTCCGCGGTGCCGATCCGTCAAAGTTTGGCGGTGACAGGTTCCATCAACCAACACGGACAGGTGCAGGCCATTGGTGGTGTGAATGAAAAAATCGAAGGTTTTTTCCGTCTGTGTCAGCTGCGAGGTTTAGATGGCAGCCATGGTGTGGTGATCCCTGCGAGCAATCAGTTAAATTTGGTGCTCAATGATGCGGTTTGCCAAGCCGTGGCGGCAGGGCAGTTCCATATTTATGCGGTGAAAACGGTGGATGAAGCACTGAGCATTCTAACCGGCGTTGTCGCCGGCGAATTAAGCCGCCGCGGTACCTATCCCAAACGCAGTGTGAACGCCTTAACCATGCAGCGGCTTGAGCAAATGGCCGAGCTGGTCAACGGTGGCAGCGAGGACGATGAGTAAGCGGCTGCGGTGATTGTTTGCAAATGCAGGTGTTGCTTAGCCACCTGCACGGCAAATACACGCAAACTTAACATTACTAAACTTGAATGTAACCGAAGATTGCGGCAGTATCAGCAGCCAGAGCTTTAGGTCATCTGCATTCAATGGAAAGTATGGCCAGCTTTGGAGATTGACTTCATCTTATCAAGGACGAACCATGCTAAAACGAATGATTTTGTTAGCCGCCCTTGCAGGGGCTGCCTATTGGCAAAGTGATAAATTGCAAGCGTTTCAAGCGCCAGAATTTCGTGGTTATGCTAAAGCACCAGTGCAATTTATTTACCAAGGCCGTCCCATTCAGTTGACCTTTGTTAGCCAGCACACCTTGGCGGCGGGCTGTCCGGTGGATACAGTGTTCGCGCAGTTGCAGCAGTGGTGCCAAAGTAACAATTGCCAAGCCGGGACTTATACTTGTGTCAGTGACATTCAGCCGCAGTATACGCAAATGCTTGCCGCCCAAGAACACGGTAATACTTATTTATGGTTGCAAGATCACCATCAAAAAGCGGCCCTAAAAGCGTGGGGTTTAGCGCCGGATGAATCAAAAGAATTATGTTTGCAGTTGCAGCGTCAATTTGCTGATTTTCAATCCAAACATAAACTGCCAGAATTTGAACTAAGCTGCGTTTAGCCGTTATTTTGATTTTCAACGGATGTCGACAGCTCACTCGGATCATTTCACTCGGATCATTTCACTATGGCCATGTCGCCATGGCCATTTTGAAATAGCCATGGCTTTGCAATCAAAACCAATCATGCAGCCAACAACGGCAACTGTCACTGAGCATCCGTTGTCCTTTGCCACGGCGTATAACGCCACAGCACAAATGCAAGTAGTATAAGATTCAACGCGTACAGTGGCCAATCACCTGTGATGGCATACAAACTTCGTCCCTGCACCAGCGCGATATCGGCATTTAACACACCGTCTTCAAACTGAGGCAAACGATGACTGATCTTACCATCGGGCGTGACTATGGCAGTAATACCGTTGTTGGTGGCGCGAAGTAGGGGTCTGGCGAATTCGCGGGCGCGCATTTGGGCAATTTGTAAATGCTGATGCGGGCCGATCGAATCACCAAACCAGGCATCGTTACTGACGGTTAGTAGCAGATCCGTATCGGCGGCAAAGTTGGCTTGAATTTGCCGAGGGAAGGCGATTTCAAAACAAAGTGCGGCCAGTAACTGCTGATTACTAGCCAACAAATTGGTTTGGATATAGTCGCCACGGGTAAATGAGCTGTTGGGTAAATCAAAAAAGGGTGCCACATCGCGCAGCCAGTCCTCAAAGGGAACAAACTCACCAATCGGCAAAAGATGATGTTTCCGATAGCGGTTTTTGCCTTCATAACGATAATCGCCCTTGGATGCTTGGTCTGAAAATTTTCCCAACACCACCATTCCATTGTATGCGGTGCCATCACGGCGTATGTCTAAAATGCCTGTGACGAGGCTGCTATTTTGCTCCGCCAATTGCATATCCAAGTTAATCAGATACGCCTGTGCGCGGATCTCTAATTGCGGGATGGCTGCTTCGGGCCAAATAATCAAGCGTTCTTTGAGCTGCGGTCGCGTTAATGTCATGTACTTTTTCATGATATTAAGCTCTTCCGCCGCATCCCAGCGCAGTGATTGTTCGATATTGCCTTGTACCAACGTGACCGCTTGTTGCTGCCCCGTGGGCTGATAGGCTTGATATTTGTGGCTAAATAGGGGCAATGCCAGTAATACAACACTCAGGCCCATGCTGATCTGCCAAACAGGTTTGGGGCGTGAATGCAGTGTTGAGTTGATTGCTGCTTGGCTCGGTTGCTGAATTTGCCACGCCGTAAAGACCAAGGTCATGCTAAGCAGCACCAGCACAAACGTAATACCGGTTTCGCCGATGAACGGCGCTAGACTGCCAAACCAGCCTTCGGTTTGGCTGTAACCCAGCGATAACCACGGAAAGCCAGTTAACACCCAAGAGCGTAAATTTTCTGCCAAGACCCAGAATAGTGGCAGCAACGCCAGTCGCCAATGCGGTTTGGCCTGTGCACAGCTAAAACTCAACCAAAGCGCCAACGCCGGAAACAGTGCGAGATAGGCCACCAGCAATGCCATCAACCCCAAACTGGCCAACAGTGGCATGCCACCAAAGGTGGCGATGCTGACATGCACCCAACTAATGCCAAGACCAAACCAACCCACACCATAACACCAGCCGTACCACCAGGCTTGGCGTTTGGAGGTTGCCAGCAATAATGCCACACCGAGCAATAGCATGGTGAGGATGGGCATGTAACGGTGCTCAAACGGGGCAAAGGCGAGGGTATTGAGCATACCGGCACCGATTAAGCCGAAGCTTAACAACCAGTGACGGGCATGGCCTGAGAGGTTTAACAGAATTCGCATGTAGGACTCGATAGTTAAGCTAGCGCCACGCTCAGCGTTACTCGCTAGGGCGTGGCCGAATGACTTGTATTTGCACCAAGCGACGGTTGTTGGCTTTATTTACTTTAAAAGTGAGGCCTTCGAGCTCGATAATTTCGCCGCGCTCCGGTAAATGGCCAAACGCATGCAATAAAATGCCACCGATGGTATCGGCTTTTTCTTCATCGAAACTGGTGCCAAAGCTTTGATTAAATTCATCTAATGGAGTGAGGGCGCTGACCAAGAAGATATGGCTGGCGAGTTTACGAATACCACTGCCTTCTTCATCGTCGTGCTCATCTTCGATGTCGCCGACGATCTGTTCCAAAATATCTTCAATGGTAATTAAACCAGAAACACCGCCATATTCATCCAGCACGATCGCCATATGGTAGCGTTGTTGACGAAACTCTTTGAGCAGGGCATCGACTTTTTTACTCTCAGGAATAATGACGGCTGGACGAAGTAAGTCGCGTAGATGCCAGTCTTTATTCGGTTGCAGCATAGCGCGCATCAAGTCTTTAACGATCAAGATGCCTTCAATGTGGTCTTTATCCTCATTGATCACCGGATAACGGCTATGGTTATTTTGCAATAAGATGGGGAGGTATTCGTCGAGCGACTGTTCAATGTCAATGGTCGCCATTTGTGAGCGTGGCACCATAATATCGGCGGCGCGCATTTTGGATACGTCTAACACGCCTTGCAGCATACCGCGGGTATCGGCATCGATCAGCTGGCGGCTATTGGCTTCAGCAATGATTTCTTCCAAATCGGATAAATCTTGCGGCTCGGCGGTAAAAATGGCGGCTATACGGTCCAGCCAGGATTTAGCGGCATTGCCGCCTCTCGAGTGTGGATTGTCGTCACTCATTATTTGTCTTCAGCTCCGCTGTCATCAAGGATCCAATAGGGGTCTGCATAACCGAGTTGTTGCAGAATTTGTATCTCTTCTGCTTCCATCTCGCTGGCATCGTCTTCATTTATATGGTCATATCCCAATAAATGCAAGCAGCCATGTACAATCATATGTGCCCAATGTGCCGCTAAGGTTTTACCTTGCTCTTGTGCTTCCGCGGCAACCACAGGCGTACAAATCACTAAATCCCCTAATAAAGGCAATTCCATACCAGGCGGCTGTTGGAACGGAAAACTCAGCACATTGGTCGGTTTATCTTTGCCGCGGTAGGTGAGATTTAACTGCTGACTTTCTGCCGCGTCGACGATGCGAACTGTCACTTCGGCGTCGGTTTGAAATGGTAATATCGCCGCATTCACGATCGTCTGTACGTCGTCTTGGCTGGGGTATTCACCATGCTCGCTGGCGAGTTGGTAATCAAGCGTGATTGCCATGAGAATTATCCTTGGATTCGCCTGAGGGCTCGGTAGGTGGTTGAGTATGCGCTTGCGTTTGACCTACCGCTTGCGTTGTTGCCCGCGTTTTTGTCTGGGCAGCATCCCAAGCTTCATAGGCTTGCACGATTTGCGCAACCACAGGGTGGCGCACCACATCTTTGGCTTGGAAAAAGTTAAAACTCAGGCTGGGGAGATGCTGTAACACATCAATGGCATGTTTGAGGCCTGAATATTGACCCCGCGGTAAATCGACTTGGGTGACATCCCCGGTAATGACCGCCTTAGCGTTAAATCCAAGCCGAGTCAAAAACATCTTCATTTGTTCGGTGGTGGTGTTTTGCGCTTCATCCAAAATAATAAAGGCATCACTTAAGGTTCGACCACGCATATAGGCTAAGGGCGCAATTTCGATAGTGCCACGCTCGAGATATTTTTCGACCTTTTCAAAACCCAACATGTCAAATAGGGCGTCGTAAAGTGGTTTTAAGTAAGGATCGACTTTTTGGGCCAAGTCGCCGGGTAAAAAACCTAGTTTTTCACCCGCTTCAACCGCAGGTCGAGTGAGAACAATCCGGCGGACGTGGTTTTTTTCCAGCGCATCAACCGCACAAGCCACCGCCAAATAGGTTTTACCGGTGCCGGCCGGTCCTACGCCAAAGCTAATGTCATGTTGCAAGATATTTTGTAGATAACGCTGTTGATTTGGATTGCGGCCTTTGACTGGGCCTTTTTTGGTTTTAACACTCAGCGGCGTATGGCTGTGGTCATCGCTCGATGATGGATGATCCGGGTGCAGCAACTCTTGTAAGGCAATATGTACCTGTTCTTTACTGAGTGGGCTGGCTTTGCCATGGGCCGTGACGGTTTGCTCATAAAGAGCAAGCAGCAAATCACGCACCAACGGCAGCTGCTCAGTTTTACCAATCAGACGAAATTTTTCATCACGATTGTTGATTTGTACCAGACATTGCCGCTCAATAAGACGTAAATTATCGTCAAAAGGACCGCATAACAATGAAATCCGCTGCAGATCTGCAGGCGCTATTACAACATCAAGACTGGTTAACGGAGCGTCCAAAGTGCCTCTCTTGTGTCGTATCGGCCGGTCAAAAACCGGCCTGATCCGACAGTGTGTCAGGGTTAGGGTTGAAAAGTGGTGACACCCAGAGCATCCGCTTTTGGATGACGCGCTAAAATAGCGGCGGGCGCTACGTCGCGGCGTAATCCCATGTCACGCTCAGTCCGGACAACCACACCCTTTAATGAGTTGGCGTACACATCGGTGATTTTTACATCGACAAACTGGCCAATCATATCTGGGGTGCCTTCAAAATTCACCACACGGTTATTTTCAGTACGGCCGGTCAGCTCCATCAGATTTTTCTTCGATGGGCCTTCGACTAAAATCCGCTGTTCGGTATTCAACATGGCGCGTGCAATTTGCAGTGCTTGTTGGTTGATCCGATCTTGCAGAATGTAAAGCCGCTGTTTTTTCTCGTCTTCAGATACATCATCTGGCAAGTCTGCTGCAGGCGTGCCTGGGCGAGCGCTGTAGATAAAGCTGAAGCTAAGATCAAAACCAATACTGCTGATTAAATCCATGGTCTGGGCAAAATCCTCAGCGGTTTCGCCAGGGAAACCAATGATAAAGTCAGACGACATACTCAGATTTGGCCGTATTTTCTTCAGCTTACGGATTTTTGATTTATATTCAAGCGCCGTGTGATTGCGCTTCATCAGGTTTAAAATACGATCAGAGCCTGATTGCACTGGCAAGTGCAGGTGATCAACCAACTCCGGCACATCTCGGTACACTTCGATAATATCATCTGTAAATTCAACAGGATGCGATGTTGTGTAACGAATTCGGTCGATACCATCAATCGCAGCAACTAACCGCAGCAACTCAGAGAAATGGCAAATACCACCATCATGCGTTGCACCACGGTAGGCATTGACGTTTTGGCCAAGTAGATTAACTTCGCGCACGCCTTGCTCAGCGAGTTGGGCAATTTCAAGCAAGACATCATCTAGTGGGCGACTGACTTCTTCACCGCGAGTATAAGGCACAACACAGAAGGTGCAGTACTTGGAGCAGCCTTCCATGATCGAGACAAATGCCGTTGGACCTTCCGCTTTGGGTTCTGGTAAGCGGTCAAATTTTTCAATTTCAGGGAACGAGACATCTACCACGGGAGAGCGATCGCCACGGACGGTGTTGATCATCTCAGGTAATCGATGCAGGGTTTGGGGACCAAACACGATATCGACATAAGGTGCGCGTTCGCGGATAGCCTTACCTTCTTGCGACGCCACACAACCACCAACACCAATGATTAAGTTAGGGTTTTTCTTTTTCAGTGGCCGCCAGCGTCCCAATTGATGGAATACTTTTTCTTGGGCTTTTTCCCGGATCGAACAGGTGTTTAGCAGTATGACATCCGCTTCTTCCGCCTCTTCGGTCAGAGTGTAGCCATGAGTGGCATCGAGGAGGTCGGCCATTTTGGATGAATCGTACTCGTTCATCTGGCAGCCCCAGGTTTTGATATGCAGCTTTTTGCTCATGGTGTTAATCGCCTGTAATGTTCAAACAGCAAAATGGCGCGTATTTTACCCGACCTCCGACGGCAGTGCCAGCCTTTAGTGCGAGACGCACGCGCAAGCTTTATTTGACGGATACCTAGGGAGCGGTGGCTAAAATAAGCGCTGCCGACTACTGACAAAACCTGCATAAAAAATCAACAAGACGCCGCCCATCCACGCCAAGGTCACGGGCTCTTGCCAAAATAAATAGCCGTACAAGCCGCCAAACACGACGCTGCTGTAGGTCCAAACGCCCAATTGCCCCGCGGGAGCCAGGGTAAAGGCATAGGTCATGGCCAGCTGTCCAGCGGCAGCAAGCACCCCCATCGCCGCAAAACCAATCCAATGGATGGCCGATAACGGTTGCCAAAACCAAGGTAAGGGCAGTGCCGCCAATACCGTGGTTAACAATGAAAAATAAAACACCACGCGGCCGGCGGGTTCGGTGCTGGCCATGGACCGCAAGGTGGTTTTGGTCAGGGCAACCAAGCAGGCACTGGCAAAACCAATCATCAGCAAGATGTTGTAATGGGCATTTTGCTGTGAAGGAAGGGCAAAAAATACCCCGGCAAATCCCAGCAGAATGGCCAGCAAAGTATAACGACTACTGTGTTCTTTTAACCAAATAGCCGCGATGATAGGCACAATAAACGGTGAGAGCAGCAATACCATCATGGCTTGTGCTAAGGGCAATTGGCTGATGATATAAAAAAAGCAATACATCGAAATAATACCGCTCAGGGCGCGGCTTAAATGCAAATGCGGCCTTGTGGTTTTAAGCGAATGCCAGCCTTGTTGCTGTAGCCAAGGCAGCATGACCAATAACGCAAAAAAGTTGCGGAAAAAGACCACTTGGACGTGATTAATATCGCTGGTGCTAAATTTGACCAGCGCACCTATGCCGGCAAAACATGCTTCCGCGAACAATAACAACAAGGCGGCGCGGTGCAGCGGAGACCATGACTGCATTACAAAGGAGGTTCCACGTGGGGAGGGATGGTGGTGGATTGTTGCTCATGCAACACCCGTAATAAGTCTTTACAGCTCATAGGTTTACCAAACAAGTAGCCTTGTATTAAATGGCATTGCCGCAGGGTGAAGAAGCTTAACTGTTGATCTGTCTCGACGCCTTCAGCGATGCAATACATGCCTAAGCTGTTGGCCATACTTAGCATGGCATCGATGATGGTCTCATCATTGCGATCTATACCAATGTCTTTGACAAAACTGCGATCGATTTTAATGGCATCAATGGGCAACTCTTTTAAATATTTTAACGATGAGTAGCCCGTGCCAAAATCATCGAGCGCGAGCTGTATGCCTTGCGCGCTGAGGGCTAGCATGGTTTCGATCGCGCTTTGATGGTCTTGCATCAGTGCGCTCTCCGTCACTTCAAATTTTAAACAGCGGGCAGGTAGCGAAAATTGGTGCAGTAAGTCACGAATGTGCATCGCAAAATCAGTTTGCTCTAAGTGTCGTGGTGATAAATTTACCGAGATATACAGATCAAACCCTTGCTGACGCCACTGTTGAAGATCATGCATGGCGCGCAATAATAATTGCTGTGTCATCGGTACAATCAAGCGCAAATCTTCGGCAAGCGGAATAAACTCAACCGGAGACACCGATTTGTCCGGATGATGCCAACGCATCAACACTTCAACCCCCACCATTTGCTCGCGAGCTGTATCATAAATAGGCTGATACGCGTTACTAAATTCATCATTGCCGTAAGCGTGGCGAAGATTAGTTTCCAATTCCAGCTGTTGCTGCGCTTTGAGATTCATTTCAGCGGTAAAAAATTGGAAATTGTTCCGACCCAAATCTTTCGCGTGGTACATGGCGACATCGGCGTGTTTCAACAGTTCCCGGCCATCACAGGCATCATCAGGATAGACAGCAATACCAATACTGGGTGATACACTGACGGCATGACCGGCCAATTGCATAGGTTTACTGATGGCACTGAGCATTTTGCGAGCCACATGGGTGATGCTGGCTTGGTTTTTGTAACTCTCTAATAATACAACAAATTCATCGCCACCAAGTCGTGCTACCGTATCGGTATCACGCAGTGTAGCGGTCAGTCGAGTGGCGACTTGTTGCAAGAGCAGATCGCCAATATCGTGGCCGAGGCTATCGTTAATTTGTTTAAATTTATCCAAATCAATAAAACAAAGTGCGAGGGTACGCTGTTCACGTTTCGCCTGATCGATACCATGATGGATGCGGTCCATGAGCAGGGCGCGATTGGGTAAGCCGGTTAACACATCGTAATTTGCCAAATACCTAAGCTCATCTTCGGCTTGTTTTTGTGCGGTGATGTCCGTAAACACCAAGACATAAGATTCAACAGTGTCACCAGAGCCCACCGCACTGATATTGATGAGGGTTGGACGCTCAGTCCCATCGGGTGTGGTGACAATCTCTTCACCTTGCCAGTGCTGATTCACCACCAGCTGATTGAGTAATTTGGTGTAATAGCGCCGACGTTCTAAATTGATACCAAGCGCATGCACCCGAGGATCGCGCAGGTAGGCATCCATATTGCCAAATACATCCGCAAAGGATTGGTTAGCGGCAATCACGCGCTGCTCTTTATCCAATAACACCACCCAGTCGCGAGTTTGTTGAAAGGCTTGCCCAAATAAGCGCGCTTTTTCCTTGGTGGCGAGTGTGTCCGTAATATTACTGTAGGTACCTAGCACTCGCTTTACTTTGCGATCTTCTTGTTCGGTTATTTTGCCGATATCCCGAAACCACAGCCAGCTACCATCGTGGTGTTTCAAACGATAGGTAAAGTCAAAGCTGGTCGTGGATTTATCTTGAACAGCGTTACTGGGGATTTTACCCGACAGCGCTGATGTTAACTGCGCTTTATCCATGAAGGTGCGCCAAGTTTGCAAGTAGCCGTCTCGATCGGCCGGATGAATAAGGTTGATAAATTGGGTCAAACTCATGGGGTTATGCTGTGCAGAGTAACCCAGCATGCCTGTGATCCTTTGACCATAGATGCTATTTTTATCAGCATGCCACTCCCACGCGCCGCTATTTACCGCTTCAAGCGCTTGTTTTAAGCGCTGTTCACTGGCTTGAATCTTCAGCTGCGCGTTTTCCAGCAAACGTTGCTGCCGTTGGCGGTTGTAAGCCCAATATAAGAACAGAACGATGACAATAATGACGTAGCTACTGAGCGCCAACGGAGTACGCCAAGGTGGTGGTGCTATAGCAAAATGCACGTGAACCAGTTCGCTTCGTAAACCACTGTTGCGATTTAATGCTTGAACTTGCAAGCTATAACGACCTGCACCAAGGTGCGGCAAAATCAACGACGTACTGCGCTGAGGTGGAAAGGTGATCTGTTGCGCACCGGTTAAGCTGACTTCAAAATGAATATCGCGATTATCTTGATACGTTGGGCTGGCGAGTTGTAGTTCCAAACCATTGGTGGTGTGATTAAAACTAAGCGCTTGCTGGTTTAAAATGGCTAACGATTGGAGTGGGCTTTGCTGCAACGGTTTGAGTGCTGTGACTAATAGCGTTGGCGGCAAGGTTTGCGCTTGTAATTTGGCTGGGTCAAATAGTGTTAAGCCTTTACTGTTGCCAAACACTAAACGGCCATCCCCCAGACGGATACTGACACCAAACATAAAATCCAAGGTGGCAAGACCATTACGGCGGTCAAAATGTTCAAAGCGTAAGTTCGCAGGGTCGAACCGACTGAGGCCATTACCGGTACTAAACCAGAGCATTCCTTGTTGGTCAATTTCCAGCGATGAAACGTTATTACTCGGCAAGCCAAAATCACGGCGCAAGTGATGCTGTAAGCTAAAGTCGTGTAAGGAAAACCCTAATAAACCTATACCATTGAAGCTGGTCCAGAGCATACCTTGGTTATCTTGCAGGACACGATCTGGGTAACGTTGCAGCGCGGGTTGATAGTCGCTGGCTTGATACAACAACTGTAAGTGATGGGTCTTTTGGTTAAATACCCATAATTGATCTGCGGCGCCAATAAACATGAAATCCGGTTGCGAGGCAATTTGCCCTAAAAATCGCCCAGCTAAATGGGGAGGGAGTTGATGTTTGATCCCCTGTAAAACACGCAATTGTTGCGTGACAGGATCATAACAATAGTAATCGTCATTGGTGTAAAACCAGATACGGTGCTTGGCGTCTTGATAATGGCCAAGACTTTGTGGCCCAAATAGCGTAGGATCGACCGCTGGAGGCAGTGATAGTGGTTGCCACTGCTGAAAATCTGCCGATAGTTGTCGCATGCCTGCACTGGTTCGTAGCCATAAATACCCCGCAGGCATGGTGTAGACCCGTGTTGCCGTCATATTGCTTTGTCGATCAGGGTGGGGGGGTAACGCGATATGCTCCACTCGATCCGTACGGCTATCAAAACGCTTCAACCCTTCGCCCGTACTAATCCAGATACGATCGTTATCGGCGGCTGATACAGCTGCCGCAATCGATGCATTAAGCGAGAGCTGTCCGTTGCTATTACGGCCATCGGTCACAAGACTGACTTGGCTAAACGCTTGACTTCGGGGGTGCCAATAATAGGCGCCATCGCTGCGGCTACTGAGCCAAAATCCCCCATCTGCGGTAGCGATGATTTCTGGAATAATATCCTGATTAATATTGTGTTGCGTGCCGCTGTATTTGAACAACGGCAATAAAACGTTATGACGATAGCGAACGAGCCCTTGTTGAGTTGCCAACAGTAAATCGTCACCATCGGATGCCATCGCTCGGATATTGATCGAGCTTAATATGGCATGAAAACGACCATCGGCGTCTTGGCGATATAAGCGAGATCCCATCGCCAAGAACCACTGATGTTGATGGCGGAATAATTGCCGTGGCCGCCCGGCATTTTCAAATAACAGCTCTGCGGTTGCTCCCGATTTTAGGGTTAATCGATACAGTTCGTTGCTACCGGCGATATAAAGCTGCTCGCCATCCAGGGTTAACTGGGTAATTTGACTGCGACGATTCTGGTTGGGCAAGCTGAACAGCGTTTCAAGACTGCCGGTCAGTAAGTTAAATCGGTAGACGTGTTGGTAGACCGCAAGTAACAAATGTTCACTATCTTGGGCAATGGCATCGCTAATTTCAGGCAACACGGGAAGTTCAAAGCGATTGACCGGCAACACCATGCGGACATCATTGAGTTGGCTATCTATTTCAAAAATACCCGCATAACGCGCAACGGCGAATAAGCGTCCATTACTGAGCTCCAAAATATTATTAAAATGCAGCTCACGAATTTCGTGTTGTTGGCTGCGAACATGCAGCACTTGGCGGCCATCAAAACGATTTAAACCACTGGTGGTGCCAATCCATAACAAGCCATGGCGGTCAATAAATAATTTATCGATATTATCATTGCTTAACCCTTGCTCGGTGGTGAGCGGTTGTAGCAATACAGGGCTTGGATGCGCGTAGACGACACCCCAGAAGCAAAGCCAAAGCAGTATGATACGACTTAGAAAATGAGCAAATCGCCGGTCATATCCAGCAAGACAACAACACATTAGCGAACGGAACTTCCAATTGCACGACATTCTGCGCTGACCATACCCGAAGCCCCAGAGCGCGTCTAGTTTCATTAATAGATAAATTTGCCCGCACAGTGCGAAGATTGGCTTCATTGTATCCTTTGACATGCTGTTGCTGCTTGGCGAGCCCCGCCGGTTGTTATTGCAAACTTAGATGTATAAGAAACAGTATCTGCGCAATGACATAACCAGCAAAGATCAACATGATAGCAAATTGTAGTTGAGTCAGCCGCTGCAACATGCCGCTGACGTCAGCCTGATTGGGCTGGATGGCAGGCCCCAGGCGCGCGATATCCACGCGAATATTTTCATAAAACCGAGGACCGGCGGTATTTCGCCCGATTTGTATGGCGATAAGGCGCAATAATGCCATTTTACTGGCGTGAAGTAGGGGCATGTGGTGGGAACGTCTTGTGGTCTCAGATTCAAGTGGGCCACTTAACAGCGTTTTCGTAGCCATTCGAGTTGGCGATTGTAACCACACTAATAGACTGAGGCACCTATAACTCAACGCGATCGGAAGGACCGTCATTAAACCGGGCCACCACGCATAATGGCTAAAACCTGCGCGTTTAGGGTTTATCTGTTGAAAAATCGCCTGACTAACTGTGAAAAAAATTAACAATGGTAAGCCCGCAATCATAAAACAAAGCATTGGGCAAAGGAGTTGCTGGGCAAATCGGAGACTCATACTTTCGATAGCTGCTTTGGCCAAACCGGCGTCAGTCAGTTGTTCTACCTGACGCAGTAGCAGCGGTTTTAGCTGCTGACGCTGAGTTTCTCGGGCTGAACAACGGGTAAAGGCTTCAAATTCGTGACGCGGCCAATCCATGCAGCTCCACAAAACAATCAGTGACAACAAGGCTGGAGCGGCGCTGTAACTGGCAAGTGCGGGTAATAATAGTAATGGGGGCAGGCTGAGCAATAGCCACATCAAGGCGCCCGCCAAGCGTTGGTATGCAGGGCTATCGTCTGGTCGCCAGACTTTTTGCGTGATGGCGATGACCAACAGGCTTATCCAATGTCGTAATTGAAATACGGCGGGTAAGGGCAGGTAGCGACAAAGTAACATTGCAACCACAATCAGTGCAGGGACTGAATTCAATTGTTGCCACAACAATGCCGACATAGCGAAATCCTTGCATCAAACGCGATATAACGCGCGTCCAGAAACACCAATCGCTAGGCGTCTCTGGATGGCGTGGACCTTATATTACGCAAGCTTAGCAATCATGGCATTCACCATGGCACTACTGTTGCGCGATGCAACCTCCAAGTATGCTTCAAAGGAGGTTGGCGATTCTTGACCTGCGATGTCGCTGAGGCTTCGGATCACGACAAATGGCGTTGCTAATTGATAGCAGGTTTGAGCGATAGCGGCTCCTTCCATTTCCACCGCCAGCATGGTCGGGAATTGTTGCCGTGTTTTTGCAATACGTTCAGGATCACACATAAACACATCGCCAGTGGTAATCAATCCAATTCTAGTTTGGCAAAAACCCAGTTGTTGGATACTTTGCTCCGCAGCGCTCACTAATGCGCTATCCGCAACAAAAGCGGCCGGTAAACGCGGTACTTGACCGATTTCATAACCAAAGGCAGTCACATCGACGTCATGATGACGAACTTCGCTGGAAATCACGATATCGCCAACCTTGAGGTTGGGATCGAAACCGCCGGCGGAGCCGGTGTTAATGACCGCTCGTGGCTTGAATAATTGAATGAGGAGTGTGGTGGCAATGGCGGCGGTGACTTTACCAATGCCAGATTGCACCAGCACCACCTCAGTGCCTCCGAGTTTGCCGTGATAAAATTCAAAATTGGCAACCTTGAGGGTTTGGGCGTCTGTTAATTGTTGTTTCAGTAGCGCCACTTCTTGCTCCATAGCGCCAATAATTCCGATCGGTTGCATGACCATCTCCAGGCTAAACCTTCGCTAAAACTGCAATTATACCGTGAAGCCGATATAAAACGCAGCCGTCTGCACGATCTTGCTAACTAAACCGCTGAGTATGGCTAGCCACAGGTTGCTTGCCTTGCATTCCTCAGGCACGTTTAAGCACTGACGTCGATTTGCTGGACCAAGCCGACGGTATAACCCAATGGCTGTTTTGCGCCTATGGTGTCGGTTACACCTTGCTGTTGTGCCTGACTTAGATAAATACTGCTTTTACTTAAACGTGCCAGTAATTGATCTTCATGGTAATAATTAAATGGCGTAGCCGCTGCTTGGGTTGAAATGGCGGCAATACCCATCCCCTTGAGCGACTGTAATGATTGTCCAGGTTGCCATAACGATATCTTATCGTAGACAGGATCGGCACTATCAATAAAACCATTGTGATCGGCATCAAAGGTCGCTAATTCTGCAAAGCCCTGACCCGTGCTTGGGCCAAATAACTCTTGCCCATCATCGATCCGTTGATTGTTGTTTCGATCCCACGCCAGATAGTAATCTTGTCCCGACAATTTAGGCAGTTGCTCCATGGCATCGCCGGCAATCAAATCAAATGCGACGCGCTCTTGTCCAATAGCGGCAATACCACCGCCAAGGCTTATCACTAATGGATCTTTTAGCTCAGGGGGGGGCGCTTGGCGTAAATCAAAACGTGATTCAGTGACTTGCAGATTAAATTGCCAACTGACCGAGCTGCCGTCGGCTAAATTTACTGCACCTGCAAAGTCAACCTCGAGTGACTGATAACGATAGCTCCATTGGGCAATACTAGTGCTTGGTGCATTGGTGACATTCGGCGGCATCAAGGGGGCTTGTGTGGGAAGCAAGGTCTGACGACTCGTCTTAGTGTCTAATTCAGCTTGCTGGGGTGATTTGATCGCTGTGGCTATGTCGTCGTCAGTGCGCGCAGGCAAACGCTGTGCCCATGATTGTTGCAGGGTTGCCAAAATTTGCCTCACTTCTTGAAACGAATGCATGGCATTAAACGGCTGCTCATCTTGGCTTTCATCGACCTCTGCGCTGGCGGTGTCGTTTGCGGTATTAGTTGTGGATGACGCTGCCACCTCTGGTGCCATTGTTGGACGAGCCTCTAATGCAGCAAGAGCCCCCAATGTGGCGGATACCTGTGACGCTTGCGCTGATGTGGTCTTCGCGTTGGGCGAGATTTCGGTTGTTAACCAAGGCATCGCAGCGGCTATATTGTTATTCATTGAGGCTGGCGTCCGTGTTGACGGGGCCACCGAAGTCTGATTGATGACGGTCTGCGTTTGGTTCGCGATAGATACGGTACTTTCTGCGGTTACCATAGCGCTATTAGGGCTTGCTTGCGGGGCTCGACCTTGCGTAGACTCTAGTCGTCCCTGTTGCATTATTTGGCTGTATTGCACGCGAAGTTGTTGTTGACTGTTGTTAATTTGCATGATGCCCTCCCAATTGCCTTTTGCGGCATGTAGGGGTATCGGCCAGTGCGGTTAAAAATTAAGCGGAGATTTCATGCTAGAGGCTTTTTTTCGACAATTATGTGCAGCACCTGACTCTATTACCTTTGAACAAAGCATTGCGTTAATCGATGCGCTGTATGATGTAAATGCATGTGCCTTTCAAAATGGCCAATTACACAATGCGGCTGGGGAAAACCCTGGAGCCCGCAAAATCTTGGCGTTCGCCGCTTTGCACCAATTATCTCCGCCACAAACACTGCAATTATTCGGCGATTATTATCGCAACGATGTCATGTTGCATCCAGATGGGCAGGATCATCAAAACATCCGACAATTTATCCAATATGGCTGGGACGGTGTTGTGTTTAGTGATGTTGTACTGGTGGGAAAAGGGGCATCTGTCCGCGATTAATGGCGTTATGTCAACGTTGGTCGTTGTTGGAGATCGGGGGAGGAGCGGAAGTCATCCTCGTGCATCCACGTGAAGACGCATCAATACATCGATACCCAACCTAGCTTCAGATAAAGCATGACAAGCATTCACCGAAGATATCGCAGCGCGAATTAACCGACGCGCGCTGCCGTTTTATGTTGTGTACACTTGTTGAGCACAGATTCGATTTTTTTGGCGGAAAAAGGTTTGGCAACAAAACCACTGGCGCCGGCCAAAATGCTTTGTTGCACATTTTCAACCGTACTGTGGGCTGTCATGATCACCACATGCGTATCTGGGTTTAATTCTTTGAACTGGCGTAACAAATTTTTGCCATCACAATCTGGCAATTCAATGTCGAGAAAAATAACATCCGGTTTGCCTTGGCTAAAACAAGATAGTGCATTGGAACCGTTGGATGCATCACTGATACGTTGCACACCAAGCAAATGCAGCGTTTGCCGTAAATAATCTCGAACAGATGAAACATCATCGATAATTAACACCGAACAATCGTACGCTTTCATGAAACATCCTTTATCATGCGGGTGGTGACTAAGTTTTAGCCGTTAAGCTAGCAGAAGGCAAGTTACCGTACTGTAAGCCTTAGTGCAAGCGGAAAATTCCCTTTAGAAGGTACTGATTAGGCTGGAGATCATCGCCAATCAAGTGCCGCTAAGCCACAGCCTGTGACTCTGGCTTATTACATAATGATTTTGACTTAGTGGCTACGTTTGACATAGAGGCTACGTTTGACATAGTGGCTACGTTATGCCGCGAGTATCATTAACACAAAGCGTTGTCGGGAACGCCCCATACACTGACAAGGCTAATGTCATCGAGTATGCCCTTGTTTTACGGCAACGGAAACTGGCAACGAAATACTACCTTAGAAGGTACAGACGATAGATAGCAAACCGCCGAATATTCCATCAAGCAGATGCTATATTGTTGTTTTTATATGCAAACGAGTCTGTGGTGGTAATTTTTACTTTACCTTTGGTGACGCTTTTGTATAATGGGCTCACACTCAACAGGGGCATAGTTCCAATTGGTAGAACAGCGGTCTCCAAAACCGATGGTTGGGGGTTCGAATCCCTCTGCCCCTGCCACTTCTCAAGTGGCAGAACTCTCAAAGAGTCATCACGACTTGTTAAGTGTGCTGTCCATTCGAACATTATCCTTAATTCCAAGTTTTCATACTGATCTTTGTCATGTCCACTTTTGTGACAGCGAAAACGCTTCTCATGATGCATTGCAATCTAAAATGGCAATGGCGCTAGACGATCAGGATGTAACATCAACACCAGCAACTGAATCAGCATTACCACAGGCATTGCCGCCAACACCGCAGCTGCACATTGAGCAAGACACAAGTGCTGATGCGCGCAGCGCTGTCGCAACGTCGCAAGCCTTTGCCAGCTTATCGCAAGATATTGCGTATTGTTTGCAGCAGTTGGGGGTAGAGCATTGGCAATTTTCAGAACGCGATGATGCCTCGTCAATGACCGAACATCTGATACTGCCATCCTTATCTCACTTACAAACAGCCAATTCGAAACGCATATTGTGGCACTATTTACAGCAACACTTTGTGCCTATCAGCGAATAAGCGCCGGCGATTGACGAAGGTTTATGCAAATATCTTGTGTTGATCTGGTCAGTATGAAGAATATTGTTCGAAGGTATCATCACCATACATGTGCCAAAAACAACTGGGGTTTCCATGTCATTGAATCAAAATGCGCAGCACCAAGCATGCAATGATCGGTTTTTTTTTCGTGCGCCAGATGAGCGTGATGTGGGTGATATGGCGGCATTAGAGTCGCAAGCAACCAGTCACCCATGGACAGAATCGCTGTATTTATCGTCGTTACATGGCCGATATTTTAATCAACTCATATGCCAGAACTTGCCTAATAGTGCAGGTCTTACTGAAATTGTTGGTTTTTTTATTGGTGAGTTTGTTGCAGGTCAGGCAAGTTTATTTAATATCGTGGTGGCTCCAGCCTATCAAGGACGGGGGCTCGGTGCTCTACTCCTGCAACGCTTTATTACGATGGCCATCGAAAAAGATGCGGTTGAATGCTGGTTAGAAGTTCGGGCATCAAATATGTCAGCCCAGCACTTATATGAAAAATTTGGTTTTATGCAAACGGGGATCCGACCGCGTTACTACCCAACGGCAACTGGGCATGAAGATGCAATCCTAATGGCATTGCCGCTGAAAATGGGCTAGTGGTTTGGCTGGAATTGTTTAACGTCTGAGTTGATTTATTCCCGACCTTCATCTTCGCTGACAATATGCAAGCGCAAAGGTTTAGGTTGGGTACGTTCAAATGCGCGTATTTTATGAATGGTGGCCTCTGTAAACACATGGCCTTCAGGCAAGAGTAAAATTTTTGCGTGGTTATAAAGGTTACTTTGTAATTTCATACCCACTTTGAGATCTGCTGTACTAATACCATGGTCAATTTTATCTTCCATTTCAGTCGGTTGACCACGTTGTACAATAGCTTCAAGCTGCTGTAATACTGAAGGGTCGTATACCGAGCCCTGTTGCATTTGCATAAACCGCACAATTTGTTGCGGAGACATGGGGTCTTTGGAGATTTTTTGCTGCATGTGTCCCCAAAAATCGCGAGCCACCGCCAAAATACGGCTGCCGATGGGGATTTGTTCGCCAATCATTTTATCGGGTACGCCACTGCCATTCATACGTTCATACTGATGCGCGATAATGTCCGCAATAGGGTGTAAATGCGTTGCCGGAGACAAGATCAACTGCGCTTGTTTGGGGTGCGTCAAAAAGCGGTCTTTATCATGATAATCAAGTCGATGATAAGGTTTGTCATAAAGGTCTATTGGCATGCCTAACAAGCCGATCTCACAAAGTTGTCCGGCAAGGGCACAGCGATCTATCTCGGTGGCAGATAGGTTTAGCCGTCGTGCGATTGAGCTACATAACAAGCTCACACTTTGCGCAAAGCCACCACTGAGGTGGGGATTAATACTGATCAGATTGTAAAGCACCTTTAATAACGATTGATGCTCATTTTCGATTTGTAAGTTGGTTTCATTTAATTGCAACAGCACTTTGCGAAGCTGACTGGTGCGCATTAAAACCCGTTCTTCCAGATGATGATTAAGATGCTGTAACTCAGCGTTGCGAGTATTTAAATCTGCTTGCAGTTTGGCATTATCGCGCTGCAATTGGATTTTTTCTAAACCATCATGAATGGAGCTAATCAGCTCTTCATTATTCCATGGTTTTTGTAAATAACGATGGATTTTTCCTTTATTGACTGCCGCGATGGTGGAGGCCATGTCGGCATAGCCTGTCAAGATGATGCGATACGTTTGTGGATAGTGGATTGCCACTTGCTCGAGTAGTTCAGCCCCGGTCATTTGTGGCATTTTCATATCAGAAACAATGAGGTCTACCGATCGCTGTGCCATCAAACTTAATGCTTCAGCCCCCGAGGAGGCGAGTAATATTTCATAGGGTTCGTCGGATAACAAACGCCGAAGTGCTTTGAGAATATTTTGCTCATCATCAACACACAGAATGACCATTGCAGTGTTTGCATTGCTTTGTGTCATGTCAGACTCCAATGATGATAGGTGTTAGGTCGCAATTAGGCTAACTATATGCTAGACATTTAGATAGATCAAAACGATTGCTTTACGCTTGGTGGATGTGAGTTGTGCTAATACGCGTATTGTTTCGATTTTAAGTTGTTGATTTGGAATTTTTATCTCTAGCTTGTACCAGCCACAACTTCAAGGCTAACAGGGTGGCACGCCATGACCGATGTTCGAATTTTGCTTGTCGATGATGAAGATAACATCCGTAAATCACTCCAGCGGCAATTGATCCGCCATGGTTTTGAGGTGGTGCAAGCGAGCAGTGGACCTGCGGCGCTTGAGCTGTTGGCGCAATCTGCAGACGTTGAACCCGTCGACCTGATTATTAGTGATTTTCGCATGCCATATATGACGGGGGCCGAGTTTCTACAACAAGTGCAGCGTCAATATCCAAAAATCCCCGGCATTATTTTGAGCGCTTATGCCGATCATGAAACTTTAATGGCAAGTTTAAATTCCGGAGCGGCGTTTCGATTCCATGAAAAACCCTGGCAAGAAACGGCGCTGTTAAACGATATTGCTGCAGGGCTGTCCGAACGGCAGCGTCGCTTAGAACAAGCACCAGCATTAACATCGAGCATGGAACCGCTTTGGTTAGCTATTGATGACACTCGATCTATTGTCAATTATCACCCAGAGTTATTGCCGATGTTGGCATGCCATGAGCCACTCGTTTCTATTGCGGAGGCGATGCCCACACTGGACGATGCTGCCTTACAACATTTACTGAGTCTGCCGACTTCGGAGCAAGCGCCGGCTTTGTATTGGCAACCCATGGTTGGGCAATGTTGGCAAATTACGGTGCAAAACCGATTAGCTAATCATACTGTGCTGTTACTTACGCCCCACCTGATTGATGCCGAACAGGGCTATGCACATATCCAACGTCTGTTACCGCTCAGGAGCTGGTTATCTAACATTACCGTTGATCACCCCATATCACAAGGCGCCGTGGTTGTGCTAGAAATGGCGGATATGCTGTTTCTTAAACAGCGCTTAGGTGTGCAAAAACAACAACTCTTTTTACAACAAATGGCGGACATGCTCTGCAAAGACGTGGCTGAACACATCGTTATTGGCTTTCGAGGCTGGTCAGAATTTATGTTGTGGCTGCCTGATATCTCTGATGAAGCGCAGCTTTATGCCTGGATGGAGTCCTGGTTAGCCGCTTTTAATGGTGATATCAAACTGGATAATTACAGTTGCCGGCTGCATTATCACCTGGGTTACAGTATGGCGTTTGAAGATGGTGAAACTGTCGACGAGTTATATGTTAACGCGCAAACGGCCTGTAAAGCCTATCAATCATCACGCCAGCCTTGGTACGTGAGATATCGAAAAAATCTGGTGGATGTAAAACGACAACAGTTAGACATCAGTAACGCGCTGGGGCACGCGATTGCGGCAAAACAGTTACATTTGGTATATCAGCCTCGGCTGCGCTTACGTGATCGTGCTGTTATTGGTGCCGAAGTACTACTGCGCTGGCAGCATCCGGAACTTGGGAACGTTTCGCCGCAACGCTTTATAGGTCAAGCTGAACATGATGGTATTATGGATAGCATTGGCAATTGGGTGTTACAGCAGAGCTTGCAGCAGTTTGCCGGATGGCGCCGTCAGCATCTAAAAATTGAACGTTTTGCCATTAATATTGCGCCAGCACAGTTATTAAATGCACAGTTCCCTCATCTTGTGCAGCAATTTCTCCAGTTATACGACGTTCCTGCCGCCGTGATCGATTTGGAAATTCCACAAGCATTTTTACTGCAAGATTTACAATTCTCCAAAGCAATTATTGAAAAACTGGTGGCCATTGGTGTGCATGTGACGGTGGATAAATGTGATTTATCCTCCAGACTGATTGCCGCGTTGGCAATTTTGCCCGTGCAAGCCATCAAACTAAGTCGTTTATCATTGCTGATGTTCAATGATGATCCTGCAACTGAAGGCTTATTGCAGACGCTTGCTCGCATCTCACAACAACAACAGATTCGGATCCAAGCCAAAGGTGTAGAGTCTGTGACACAGCTGCTCATGCTAGAAGATTTAAAATGTACTGATTTACAGGGCTTTTTGTTTAGCGCTGCGGTATCTGATGTTGAATTTATCCATATGTTAACCACCCAACCTTTCAGTCAAGATGAGGTATGGTAATGGCAGTTGCAACTCAAGCAGTCCCAAGCCATCTGACAGTGCTTGTCGTTGACGATGATGCGTTGTTTATTAATGCATTACGTCGCTCCTTATTGAGACTGGCTCCCGAATGGCAGGTGATTACCGCGAATGGGGTGCAGCAGGCTGAAGCGATGATGTTATCCACCCATCATATCGATATGTTGATCACTGATCGGCGGATGTTGGATGGCGCCGGCGAAGATTTGTTGGTGTGGACAGCGCAGCATTCATCGCTCACGATGCGCGTCCTCATTACTGGTGAGCAAAGTGAACAAGTGTTGTTGGCCACCAGTCAAAGTGCGCATATGTTGTTGGCCAAGCCATTTTCTGATCGGCAGCTCAAAGAGTTATTTGATCGTTTTGCACAGCTACAGAGTATGCAGTTGCCATTGGCGGTACGAGAACTCATTGGTTCGCATTTTCAAATGCCAGTGTTACCCGCCGTCTATCAGCAATATGTGCGGCTGGCGGAGCAGGAAAGCACCACCAACGTGCAACTGGCTGACGTGATAAGCCAAGATTTAGTCATGAGTAGTCGTTTATTGCAAATCGCAAATTCGGCTTACTTGGGTTTTAGTCGAACCACCACCTCTTTATCAGAGGCTATTTCTCGGCTTGGACGGCAGGCGGTGCAAAGCATTGTACTGAGCTTATCGATGTTTGAACATTATGCGCAGCGCATCGACGCCAAATTGCACTACCAATTGCAACATGATGCGATGCAGTTGGGGATGTTTTGCCGCACCTTGTCAAAACACACGGGTGATAAAAGTACCCAGCAAGAAACTGCATTTATGGTCGGATTACTCTGCCAACTTGGCAATTTAGTATGGTTGACCGATATCAATGACGAAGCTCATCAGCAGTTACAACAAGCCATGACGATGCAACAGTTAAAACCCTATCAATTATCCGCGTATCTACTGATTTTATGGGGGTTTCCGATTGAAGTGATCAGAGCGATTGCGGGGTATGCCCCATTTTCTGACAGTTTATCTGGTGCCGATAAATACACAGTGATTTTGTTTGTAGCTCATGTGTTTAAACAAAAACAATCGCTTGAGGAGCTATGCAAACAAGCGCCACAGTTGGTCTCGGTACTGGCACAGCACCAGCTTGAGCAGGCGATTGTGCTTACCGAAAATGAGCAGCATTAGTGGCAACCAACCGGAATTGATCCATTTGTCGCAATACTACGCAACGTATTAAGGCGGCGTCATAGTGTGAACGTCATCCGAGGTTAACAAAGGTAACCTGATCCGAAATAAGGTGCCTTTGCCAATCTCGCTTTCAACCTCAATGTGGCCTTTATGTCGCGTAATAATGCTGTAGGACAGTGATAACCCCAGCCCAGTGCCTTGTCCAACCGGTTTAGTGGTAAAAAAAGGCTCAAAAATTCGGTCCAAATGTTCTTGTGCGATGCCATGGCCTGTGTCTTTTATTTCCACGATAAGCGCGTTATCTGCGCTATACACTTTAATGTGAATCTCACCTCGCTCCGTCATGGCTTGGGCGGCATTTAATAACAGATTCATAAACACTTGATTAAGCTGCATAGCTTGGCAATAGAGCATCGGCAGATGATCAGCGTAATCACGCGTAACGTCCGCTTTATACTTTAATTCATTATTGATAATGCGTAGTGTGCTTTCTATGCCATCGACGATATTGGCTTCTTGCCAATCCACACTATCCACGTGAGAAAATTCTTTTAAGCTTTTTACGATGGCCATAACGCGATTGGCTCCCTCGAGCGATTCTTGCAAAAGATCGGTCGAGTCGCTGAGGACGAAATCGATTTTGTGTCGCTTAAAAAAGTCGGTGCGAAGTTCCATGAGAGTATTTTGTGCAGTTTTATCAACCAACTTATTCAGTAATTCAATGGTTTTTTGCATGCGGTCTAGATAGTCTTCCAACGATTGCAAATTGGAAAAAATAAAACCAATCGGATTATTTATCTCGTGCGCAACGCCAGCAGCAAGTTGACCTATGGCGGCCATTTTCTCGGATTGCAGCAATTGGTTTTGCGCGTCTTCTAATTTTTTAATCAACAGCCGCTGCTGCTCTTTTTCGGCAGCGAGGGTTTGGGTCAGCCTGGTCAGTTCATGATGATAACTGGCGGTGACCGTCATATCGTGCACCAGCAAACAGGCATACTCTACGTTATGGTCGTCATTGAAAATTGGATAAATTTCAACGTTTTGGAACATCTGGCATTCTTCGCCAGTAATGGGCCTACTGCTGTGAAAATCAAATACATGTGGCCGTTGTTCCCAGTAAGAATAAGCAGCATTTTTCAGTACAAAGACGCTTTGGATTTTTCGGCGCAAAAAACTGGCTTGTTCTGGGACTAATGTCAACAGATTGTCGCCGACGCACGGGGGCGATTGGCTTTTTAAACGATCGACAAAAAAGTCATTGCAAAAGATCAATGTAAATTGCTCATCGACAATACAGGCGCCGATGGATAATTGCCGCGCAACGGTTTCAAATAAATTACGTTGATCCATAGCAGCCTCCTCAACGCCTGGCGTGGATAGTGCTAATTCAATAATCGATTGATTTTTTGTGTGACGGCGACAATCGATGCTTCGTCCAAACACACCACAACACTGGAATAGAATGACATTGTTTCTACGCTGAAACTGATCTCCAATAACAGAGCGTGTTGCCACTGATCATTGCTAAGTTTGTGCTGCGCGTTTAAATCAAACAGTGAGGGGGCCGCCAAGTGCACTCGCGTCGACAATTGCTCGACCAAGCCTTGCAAGCACGCCCCTGCTAAAATATTGGTTAGTTCTAAAACTAACTCGTTGTAGCTGTTTTCTGTCATGGGCTGCGGATAGTCCATCACTTCGGCTAAGTGATCACACCCCATGTGGCTGATGATGGCGATCACTTCGCCACGAAGATCACCCATAAAAGATTGTCGGGCATAATAAAATTTTTCTTTATCGCTAAACAGTGCTTCAAGGCCGGCCGGATCAGTCACCGTAATTTTGGGGATGGACAGGGTGACTCGAATTTCAATAAGTCGAGCGAGGGCATTTGCCGCTTGCCCCATTGAAATATTCATCAATTCTTGTAGCGCATCTCGCTGTTCTTCTGAAATGACTGTTGAGCTATTCATATCAAGCCAACCTCTGTCAGAACCTGATGTAATTCAGGAGGATTTAACGGTTTTTTTAAAAACCGATATGCACCTAACTCATTGACCAGTTCCATGGCTTTGGGCTGAATATCGGCACTGATCACTATAACGATGGTTTTGGCATGGTGCTGTTTTAAATAACTCAGGACGCCAAAGCCATCCAACAGCGGCATGGTTAAATCAAGAAACAGTACGTCGGCCTTACCTGCGGCTACGGCTGCCAGTGCTTCTTCACCATTGGTCGCTTCGGTGATGTTAACGTCCCATTCGGGCGGCAGCGCCTTTCGAACATTTTTACGTGACAATAATGAATCATCACAAATCGTAATCGGTGTGGCCATGACCAACCTCCGGTTTGCTTGACTTAATACGAACTATCTAAAGAAGTTAGCAGATAGTCAGCGTTTAGGAAAATCAGCAGTCCAAAGCCCATCATAGATAAGCGCTTTCAAACGACCTGGAAACTAGCCGTTTGGACATGGCGCTATTTAAGTGGTGTAACATCAAGGATAATGATGCGGAGGAATTAAGATTTCCACCGTTCGACTAAAGCAGGTAAAATAAAGTCAACCATTAAGCCCGCCGTAAAAACCTGACACTGGCGCTGTGTTTCGCGCCAACACGAGGTCCGTTTTTTTACGCTGCAAATTATCTAAGACATGAGCATGATTAACGAAGAATTCTTCAACGAAATCAACAAACGCCGCACCTTTGCTATCATCTCGCACCCTGATGCGGGTAAAACGACCATTACTGAAAAAGTGTTATTGTTCGGACAGTTAATTCAAAAAGCGGGTACGGTAAAAGGCAAAAAATCAGGCCAGTATGCTACCTCGGACTGGATGGAGATGGAAAAAGAGCGGGGGATTTCGGTCACGACCTCGGTGATGCAATTTCCTTACGGCGACTGCTTGGTTAACTTATTGGATACGCCAGGCCACGAAGACTTCTCGGAAGATACCTATCGCACCTTAACTGCCGTTGATTCTTGCCTGATGGTGATCGATGGCGCCAAAGGGGTTGAGGAGCGCACCATTAAATTGATGGAAGTCACTCGTTTGCGTGACACACCGATTGTCACTTTTATGAACAAAATGGATCGTGATATTCGCGATCCCATTGATTTACTTGATGAAGTAGAAAGTGTGTTAAAAATTGCCTGCGCGCCTATTACCTGGCCTATCGGGTCGGGTAAAGAGTTCAAAGGTGTATATCATATTTTACGCGATGAAGTGATTTTTTATAAATCCGGGTTAGGTCACACTATTCAAGAGGTGGATACGATCCAAGGTATCGATAACCCTGAATTAGATGCTCGGATTGGCTACTTTGCCCAGCAACTGCGCGATGAAATGGAGCTGGTTCGAGGTGCAAGCCATGAATTTGACCAGGATTTATTTTTAGCCGGTGAGCTGACCCCTGTATTCTTTGGTACGGCGTTGGGCAACTTTGGGGTTGATCATATGCTCGATGGCCTCACGGCATGGGCGCCAGCGCCACAACATCGTGCGACGACAGTGCGCGATGTCGCCCCAACGGAAACGACCTTTTCAGGTTTTGTATTTAAGATTCAGGCCAATATGGATCCGAAACATCGCGACCGCGTGGCTTTTGTGCGTATCTGTTCAGGGAAATACGAAAAGGGCATGAAAATGCACCACGTGCGGTTAGGCAAAGATGTGTTAGTGCCACAGGCGTTAACATTTTTAGCCGGCGACCGAGAGCACGTGGAAGAGGCATTTGCCGGCGATATCATTGGTTTACATAACCATGGCACTATTCAAATCGGCGATACCTTTACTGCCGGTGAAAAATATTCATTCACCGGGATCCCAAACTTTGCGCCAGAGTTATTCCGCCGTATTCGTCTGCGCGATCCGCTCAAGCAAAAGCAGTTATTAAAAGGTCTGGTTCAGCTATCCGAAGAGGGCGCGGTACAGGTATTCCGTCCGCTGGATAACAACGATTTAATCGTAGGCGCCGTTGGTATTTTGCAGTTTGATGTGGTTGTGCATCGGTTAAAGTCGGAATACAACGTGGATGCGATTTATGAAAGTGTCAACGTGAGCACCGCGCGTTGGGTGTATTCGGATGATGCCAAAGCCTTGGATGAGTTCAAAAACAAAGCCAGCAGTAACTTGGCATTGGATGGCGGCGATAACCTCAGTTATTTGGCGCCGACCATGGTGAATTTGAATTTGTCGATGGAGCGCTATCCGAAGATAAAATTCCATAAAACACGTGAACAAACATACGCTGGCAAGGTTTAATTTATGAATATCAAGCAATTATTATCTGAGAAAACCCAAGCGGCGATGATCGCAATTGGTTTACCGGCCGACACCAATACCGCCGTTACCCAAAGTACCAAAGCTGGATTTGGTGATTATCAAATCAATGGCGCCATGGCAGCGGCAAAATTATTAAAAATGATCCCACGCGATTTAGCGACGCAGTTAATGACGCAACTGGATATTGCTGATTTGGCGGAAAAAGTTGAAGTGGCGGGGCCCGGTTTTATCAATGTCACCTTAAAACCGGAGTGGTTGGCGGCGCAAACGCAGCAAGCTCTGAGCGATGTTCGGTTAGGTGTTAATAAAAACCACCAACCACAAACCGTTGTGGTCGACTATTCGGCGCCCAATCTAGCCAAAGAAATGCACGTTGGTCATCTGCGCTCTACCATCATTGGTGATGCGCTTGTCCGCGCGCTTGAGTTTTGGGGGGACAGGGTTATTCGGCAAAATCATATGGGCGATTGGGGTACCCAATTTGGTATGTTGATTGCTCACTTGGAAGATAAGTTGGCTGCCGGTGTGGATTTGGCGTCAGTCGCATTGGCCGATCTAGAGGATTTCTACCGCGAAGCGAAAAAACGGTTTGATGATGAAGACGGTTTTGCTGACAAATCGCGTGATTATGTGGTGAAACTGCAACGTGGCGATCTGCATTGCCAAAAGCTGTGGCAACTGTTTATTGATACGTCAATCCAGCACAGTGCTGAGGTGTATCAAGCGCTAAACGTAACCTTGACTCATGCCGATATCAAGCCTGAAAGTGCTTACAATGCCATGTTGCAGCCGATCGTGGATCAATTGCAGCGCGATGGGATTGCCGTGGAGGACCAGGGGGCTTTGGTGGTATTTTTGGCAGAGCTGGCCGACAAAGAAGGGAACCCTTCGCCATTTATCGTGCAAAAAACTGGCGGTGGTTTCTTATACGCCACGACCGATTTAGCGGCCTGTCAGTATCGCAGTTTTGAGTTAGATGCCGATCGTATCGTCATTTTTACCGATGCCCGCCAAGCCTTGCACTTTAAGCAAGTTGAGCTGGTCGCACGCAAAGCCGGATTATTGCGCCAAGCTACACGTTACGAGCACTGTCCATTTGGCACCATGATGGGTGAAGATGGAAAACCATTTAAAACGCGCACGGGCGGTACGGTAAAACTGGCGGAATTGCTAGAAGAAGCGGTGGTGCGTGCCAGGGCGGTCGTGGCGCAAAAATCCACAGAGCTGTCGGACAGCGAAATGGACGACGTGGCACGCAAAGTCGGGATTGGCGCGGTAAAGTTTGCCGATTTATCGAAAAATCGAACGTCAGATTACATTTTTAGCTGGGATGCCATGCTCAGTTTTGAAGGCGCTACCGCACCTTATTTACAGTATGCCTACACGCGGGTACGGAGTTTATTGCGTAAAGCCGGCGTGGATGACAGTTTACAAGCACCATTAGTGCTAGAAGCAACGCTAGAAAAACAGTTGGCGCTAAAAGTATTGCAATTTGAAGAAACGCTGCAGCAGGTGATGAAAGATGCACAGCCGAATTTGTTGTGTAACTATTTATATGAGCTGGCGAGTTTATACATGAGCTTCTATGAAGCATGCCCTATGTTAAAAGAAGGCATCGCCGATGATGTGCGACAAAGTCGCTTGATGCTCAGTGTTGGCGTTTCTCGCTTGCTGGCGAAAGGCTTGGATATTCTTGGTATTGAAGTGATGGAGCGGATGTAACCCTCAGTTTGCCAAAAATCTGAAAAGCCTGCAAAAAAGGTATAGCAGTCGTGTTATACCTTTTTTTATTTGAGCAGTACTATGGCTTTTGTCTGATGGGTTGTACAAGCGGTTCATGCTCAGCAATACCTAAATGATAAGGCAAGTTGAGTGTTTCGACGCCAATCTTCTGGTGGGTGCTCTTGCAAGGTTGCCAAAGCAAACTGTTCTACGTTTTATCGCGTATCCATCACGGCGGTACGATTGTTTAGAATTTTGCTGTGTGTTTTAGTTTTTATGTGCGGCAACCTCGATCACTTTGTGGCTGGTTCTTATAAAACTCAACGAGTTGCTGCATATTTTGGCGTTATAATACGGCTAGGTAACAACTGCCTTGCAAGATGCGAGCTAGAGGTTGAGAGAGTAAAATGAAAATAGATGATATTCGCCGCAGTTATGTGATGGACAAATTGGATATCGACAAACTTGATGTCGATCCTATTGTGCAGTTTGAGCGTTGGTTAAAAGATGCCATTGCCGCTGAGTTGCCCGATCCTACCGCGATGTGTGTTGCCACCGTGGATAGCCAAGGGCAACCTTCACAGCGCTTAGTTTTATTAAAAGATGTCAGTCAACAAGGTTTTGTGTTTTATACCAATTTAGGCAGTCGCAAAGCGACCGAGCTGCAGCATAACCCGAAAGTTTGTTTACATTTTCCTTGGCACCCGCTGGAACGGCAAGTTATTGTGTATGGTAGTGCTGTGCAAGTTCCCGTCAGCCAAGTGATGCAGTACTTTTTATCGCGGCCTAAGGAAAGCCAACTTGCGGCCTGGGCGTCAGAGCAAAGTCGTCCTATTTCAACCCGGCTGGCGTTGATGCAAAAGTTTGCCGAAATTAAGCACAAGTTTGCGCAAGGGGATGTCCCTGTTCCATCGTTTTGGGGCGGTTTTTTAGTGAAGCCTACGCAGATAGAATTTTGGCAAGGTGGCGAGCATCGTTTGCACGATCGATTTATGTATAAAATCAGTGATAATGGCGATTGGCAAATTGAGCGCCTTTGTCCATAACGTGTTTGCCAATAACTAGATGGATATATTTAATTTTCAAATTCACGTTTAAACGGCAGCAATAACATGTCTCAAAAGCTGTCGCCTTTTCGAATGTTGTCTTTGCGGGCATAGATGGAGTTTTATGCTATTTGATACACACTGCCATTTACAAGCACCTGAACTCGTGGCCGATGTTGGATTTCATCTGGCCGAGGCGCGTCATGCCGGTGTGCAAGCATTACTGGTGCCCGCTATCTACAGCCGAGATTGGCCACAAGTCCTGCAGCTGTGTCAACAAGCTCGGATGATTGCCGCGATAGGCATTCATCCTTGGGCTTGTGCCGAGGAGTCACTCAATGCACTAGAGGCTTTGGCCGAAATTCTGCATCAAGGCCATGCCAAAATTAAAGCCGTGGGGGAAACCGGGCTGGATTATTCCTTGCCCGAGCAAACCTGGCCAAAACAAGAGATGTTTTTTCGCCGTCAAATTGCGCTCGCCACCGAATTTAAGCTGCCGTTGATTTTGCACCATCGTCACAGCCAACTGGCGATATTGTCTGAGCTTAAGCGGCAAAATTTCCAACAAGGGGGCATTTTGCATGCGTTTTCTGGTAGTACGGAGCAAGGACAGGCATTTGTCAAGCTTGGTTTTAAACTGGGTATTGGCGGTACTATTACTTATGCGCGAAGTCAGAAAACACGCAAAGCGGTCGCGCATTTGCCGCTGAGTAGTTTTGTACTGGAAACCGATGCACCAGCCATGCCGTTGGCGGGGTTTCAGGGCCAGCCCAATACGCCTGCTCAGCTTAAACTCGTGTTTGAAGCATTTTGCCAATTACGTCCTGAAACACCCGCCCAGATTGCGGCCGTGCTTTGGCAAAACGCAACGCAGGTTTTACAACTGCACACCGAATCACAAAAATCGTCGATTGCCAGCTAGGTTGAACCTTGCGACCAAGGGAGACCCAACCGCTTGGCTGTGATAGGTGATGGACACCAAAGACTGACGATAAATATGGGCGATAGGTTTTTATCAAAGCATGATTTAACGCAATGATGACTCGGCCGCGCGCTCTTGCGTTGTCGTCGACGAGGTGAGATTTATATCCTCGGCTGTGGTGATCGTTTGGGCATGATGTGAATGTTCAAGCCCTTCCTGATGGCTATGTAGTGCTTTACTCGAGGCGAGGAAGTGCGATAACAATTGCAGACTTTCTCGCAGCAGCAACGCCAATACCCCTGATAGACCCAACATCCAAAGCACCTGTTCCATCAAGGAATCCCATGCGGTACTGACGGCACTAAAACCTGTGTCTTGCTTGAGGCTAATTTTGATATACCCCAGCAGCTGCGTATCGCGATAGATCTCTTGCACCATGGGAAATAATTCAGGCGATTGCGAAGGCGCATACAACAACTGCGCATAATGGCTGGCGGCAGTTTCACTGAGGCGTACACCGTTCACATCATAGACCACCACATCATGAATATAGGGATTGGACGCCATTTGTTTGGTTAATTGCGTTAAACCTTCGAGTTGATCATTTTCAATCAAATACGCGGCAGTTTGTGCCAACGCTTTTAACGTTTCGCGCATTAACACTTCGCTTTGCGCAGCAAATAGCTGTTCACCGCGCTCATCACTGTAATGCCACCATTGTAATAATGCCAAAATCCCAACAATAGCTAACCCCAGCTGGACCCAGCGGAACCAACGTGCTGATTTTTTTGACAATGCTTTACTCGTTTGTGGCATAAGACGAGGAAAACTCCATGACAGTGGATGAAAAATGTCGGTAGAATGCCATGACAGCAGCTTTTAGTACAGGTGAATATGTGAGCGTAGCGGACGAAATCAAGACAATTCCAACCGAGATCGAGCTAGATTTCGCCCCATTAGGCCAATGGCTAAGACTTGATCTCTCTGATATTTCGAGCCAAGCCTCTATACCCTGTGCTGCAGCCGACTTCTCATCACCACCGCAGGGTTTAGCATCTATAGATAGCCGCTGGCTGGGCACTTTACCCACACGCAAGGCATTACACCTAGGCTTACGAGCCCTCGATTTTTCCCCATCCATCCCACATTGTTTTGTCAGGCTGTTTCGGCCACACCCTGCATTAGCCGTCGCTTTGCAATTGCGATGGCCGACACCGTTAAGTGCGGCACAACAAACGCAATTGTGTCGTTTGGCAGAGACGATGTCGGCGGACCTGGTGCATCTTCCGGCGCACGTGCAATTGGCGCAGCCGGGATTGCTGGTGATGGATATGGACTCCACCGCAATTTGTATTGAGTGTATTGACGAGATTGCGAATTTAGCTGGCGTTGGTGCCGCCGTGAGTGCCATTACTGCACAAGCGATGCGTGGTGAGCTGGATTTTAAGCAGAGCCTGCAAGCGCGAGTGGCGCAACTTGCCAATACTCCGGTGTCGGTATTACAGCGCGTACTTGATGAACTACCGTTGATGCCGGGATTGATTGAATTAGTGCAATATCTGCAGCGGCGACAATGGCGGATCGCAATTGCATCCGGTGGTTTTACGTTTTTTACCGAGGCATTAGCACAGCGTCTGGCACTTGATTTCACGGCAGCCAACGTGCTCGACATTGCGGATGGCAAACTCACAGGCAAACTCTGTGGCGATATTGTGGATGCAGCGCGTAAAGCGCAGGTGGTACAACAGCTATGTCTGCAATATCACATCGATGCATCCCAAACTGTTGCGATAGGTGACGGGGCGAACGATTTACCTATGTTGGCGCAGGCGGCGCTTGGGGTGGCTTTTCATGCGAAACCACTGGTGCAGGCACAAGCCAAAGCGAGCATCCGAACCGGGTCGTTGCTGCAATTACTGTACTTGCTAGACGATGAACCGGCGACCAGCAACCCACGACATAATCAGGATGACCCTGTGTGATGAAACACCTGCAAAGCTCGATGTTTGTTGATTGCGGGCATTACAAATTGCACCTAAGGCGTTTGCTGCCGCTGGCGCCAAGCCAAGGCGTTGTGTTAATGCTGCATGGTGCCATTGAAAATGGTCGTATTTTTTATACGCATTCGGGCAAAGGATTGGCGGGTTTTTTAGCCGATCATGGTTTTACGGTGTATTGTGTCGACTTTGCCGGTCGAGGTCGCTCGGTACCCAGCATCGCGCAAGGTTTTACGCAATCACAGCACCAGATGATTTGCCAAGATATACCGACGCTCTTGCAGTTTTTGCAGCAGACACATGATACCAAGTTGCATATAGTTGCCCACTCGTGGGGCGGTGTGGTTCTAAATGCTTGTTTAAGTCGTTTTCCTACCTTAGCCGCCCAAGTAAAGACGCTTAGCTATTTTGGGACTAAGCGCCGAATTAGTGTGCAAGGTTGGCGTAAACGTATCATGATCGATGGGGTATGGCTTGGTTTAGCGCCATGGTTGGCGAAGCGCTTCGGCTATTTTCCGGCTCGCGCTTTAAAACTGGGGGCGGATGATGAGCCGGCACAGCATTTAGCGGATAGTGGTTATTGGATCTGTAGCCATGATTTTGTTGATCCGACAGATCAATTTAACTATGCAGTCGCGGCAAAGCAATTGCATTGGCCACCGTCATGGTTTTTGGCGGCTCAGCATGACCCTGTGCTTGGCAACGCACACGATGTGCAACTTTTTATGCAAGAGTGTGGGCTTGGCCATGCGAGGTTTAGTTTGCTTGGCAAAGCGCAGGATTTTAAACAGGATTATGATCATATTTCGATGCTGACACATCCGATGGCACGACAGGATCATTTCCCACAGCTATTGGATTTCATGCTGAACAGCGGCCGTTGTGCTTAGTATTCTAATCAAATGCGGAACTTACCGTATCGCTGCAGCATGAACATCTGACAAATACATCAGGTCGCGCTTTATGTCCCATCGCTGGTAGGAAGGTTTAAGCGACTGGCAAAAAAGCGCTGCTTCTTTTCTAACTGCTGCATGATACTCTGCTGGGGGATGCCAAATCGCAGCAAGGTTTCAAAACTGATATCAATAACATCACCAACGCCAACCACACTCCATAATTCTTCTTCTAATACTTTGGCTTTATGGATAGCGTACTGACTGATATAACCCAGTTCTTTGGCAATATGTTCGGTATCTGGCCGGCCTGTGCGCGATAAAAAAATGCGAAAGCAAAAAAAGATATCGTTGGCGATGGCATCTTGTACAAAAAAGTGTCGCGCTTGCGGAGTTTTTAAGTCGTAGTCAAACTCAGTGATAAAACTGCTTTCGACAGTTTTATGACCAGGACGAAAGCGCATAAAGACTTCATAACTGCGTGGTGGATCTTGCCGTTTCATTTGTTTTAGTTGATTGGCAAACTGCAAATTCGTCGCTTGGCTTTTGACAAAGGGTAACAAATTGATGTCGTGCGGCTTTTCGGCAAAAATTTGCAGTAGATGGTGCAAACTATGCAGCTCAGCCCCCCGGCCCACCACGTTGAGCTCGTAGCGAATGCCTTGGCGATGAATATAAAATGGAAAGGCATTACAGCTGCGGACATACATATTACGCAGCGCTTGGCTTAAGCCTGGGAATTTTGGTGTCTCTTCTGCCAAGTTAAGTTTGGCGCGGTTATTTTGGATCAGAACCTCAAAAAATAGCCGGCCTTGATGTGGTTTATCACGCTCAATGATCCGAAGGTTCATGATCATTTTGCTTTTACTGATCGCCATCACTTCATAAGGCAGTCCTTGCAAATTAAATTTACTGGAAATTTTTTGCATATCCGGCAAGGAGATATTTAGCACGTCGCCCTTTTCGTACGCTAGCGGTTCCGGGCTTTCCACTTGTAAGCCACGACAGGAAAAATCTCGGCTAAATCCTTCAATGCTAAGGTTTTGATTGATATGAAATATCACCTTAGTTTTATATAAATAACGCCCCTCAGCGCGCAGATTGACATATTGGATCGCCACGTTTTCTAACGGCGGCATTTGTTCCAGTTTGGCGTGACCAAAGCGTCGCAGCTCGCCTAATGCGGCTTCATCAAAGGGCATTTGTTGATACCAGCCACGACTTTCTTGCGCCGTAATATCAGTGAGCGTTGCTATATATTTTACGTCCTTAATCATGGTCGTGACTAAGGGGCTCGGTGGTTGATTCAGTGCAGCTATATCGCCATCTGCAGTCTCAGGTAAGGATAAGGGCAAGTGTGCATCATCGGGGTGAGCACGTTGCACTTGCAGATGATAAATGCGCCAGCTTTCTTTTTTCGCCCCAAAGCCTAAAAATGCACTATGCAATTCTGGATGTTGCCATAGCTCATCCATGGAGGCGGAATAATAAAATAATTTACCTTTGGCGGCATGGGTAAAACAATACAAAATGGTGCTGCGCTCGGCTGGTTTTTTTTGTAAGCATTGTTGTAAACGCCGCGGATGAATGATCTGTGGTAGCACCGATTGCTGCCGCTCATCCAGAAAATAGTGCAGGATTTGACGGTTGTTTTCCGTACTTAGTGCCATTCGAACTAAGGCGGCACCCCCACTTACATTGACAAAAAGCGGCAAGGCACTGAGCCGTGGTAAATAAAATTGTTCATAGCCTTTGATAATCACAGCTTCTAAGGTGTTATCCAAATTCACTTTGTAACGGCGTTTGTTGCCGTGAATGAATTGGCGTAAAAAATCGCTAAAGCCATGTTCATCATCCATCGCCAAACGTTTGGCACGGATGTATTGGTAGCGCTCAATAATTTCTTCGCTGAGCACCTCATACGGCACGCCATGACTAAAACCTAAGGCAAATTCTTGCTCCAGGCCGCGAAAGTGGATGGCAAATTGTTGCCCTTGGCTGATACGTCGATTCGCAGGGATTTTGAGTTTGCAGCCCGATACGGAGATATCGACCGTCGAGCCTAAACATTGTTCGCCATCGGGCAAATCCAGTTCCACTTCAATGGTAAAATTCATCCGCTCTTCACTGCGGATGCTGTAACTGGCAAATGGCACCAACTGCGGGCCACGTTTTTCTTCGCTTCCTTCAGCAACGACTGCGGTGTTGGTGGGGGTTGTACTGCCTGCAATGACGGCTTCAACCCGCTTTTGTGTCACTTGTTGATGACGCACGCGATAATTGTTATCGGTATTGGTGACTTCTTCGTATAAGCCTAAGGTGTATTTGCCATAGCGTTTTAAACCTTTTTCAAAGGTTCGGATCGCCATATCATCCATGTAATGCGTTTTGCCGTCATGTTCATAGGCCCGCACTTCACCATCCACTTTACCGCGTAGATCAATATAGTAATTGCAAGGTGTGGCTAAGCGTTTGAGCTCCATTTTGATAAGGAACTGCTTTGGCTTGGGGATGTCCGCCGTTAAAATAGCAAAAACCTCATTAAAATCACTGTTGTGAAATAAGGGTTTTAAGCGTTCTATCACCCCAGTATAGGGTTGAAGATCCGGCGTTGTCATGAATCGTTAGTTGTCCGTTCGAAGCTGAACTGCAGCTGGGTGTGTTACTATGCATAACATTAAAAGCAATAACTATGCCTTTCAATCATTTTGAGGCGCAAAATGGCAAAAATAAAAACAGCTTATGTGTGTAATGACTGTGGCGCCGACTTTGTACGCTGGCAAGGCCAGTGTAATGAATGCGGAGCTTGGAATACCATCAGTGAAGTTCGATTGCCGCAAGTCAGTCAGAAAAGTCGAAATTTTGACGGTTATGCTGGCGCTACCGCGGCCAAAATAGTCCGACTGGATCAAGTTGATTTGCAAGATTTACCGCGCTTTAGTTCTGGCTTTTATGAGTTTGATCGAGTGCTTGGTGGAGGTATTGTGCCAGGTTCTGCCATTTTAATTGGTGGTAGTCCGGGCGCGGGTAAAAGTACCTTATTACTGCAAATCATGTGCTATTTAGCGGGGCAGGGCTCTGCGCTTTATGTCACAGGTGAAGAATCGTTACAGCAAGTCGCATTGCGCGCCAACCGTTTAGGGCTACCGACACATCAGCTTAAAATGCTGGCAGAAACCCAAGTCGAAACGATTTGTCAGCTGGCCTTGCAAGAAAAGCCGCGCATTATGGTCATTGACTCGATTCAAGTGATGCAAATGGCCGATATTCAATCGGCGCCTGGCAGTGTGTCGCAAGTGCGTGAAAGTGCGGCCTATCTCACACGTTTTGCCAAGCAACATCAAATTGCCGTGATCATGGTGGGGCATGTCACGAAAGACGGCTCTTTGGCGGGTCCGAAAGTGTTAGAGCACTGTATTGACTGTTCGGTGTTGCTTGATGGCGATAGTGACCAGCGCTATCGCACCTTACGTGGCCATAAAAATCGTTTTGGCGCCGTAAATGAGCTGGGGGTCTTTGCCATGACGGGGCAGGGCATGAAAGAAGTCAAAAACCCGTCCGCGATTTTTTTAAACCGTGGTAAAGAAGATGCACCCGGTAGTTTGGTGGTTGTACTGTGGGAAGGCACCAGGCCACTGCTGGTCGAGATCCAAGGCTTGGTGGACTATTCACCGCTCAATAACCCGCGTCGCGTCACTCTGGGCATGGAGCAAAATCGAATTTCCATGTTATTGGCGGTGATGCATCGTCACGCCGGCATGCAAATGGCGGATCAAGACGTGTATGTCAACGTGGTGGGCGGGATTAAAGTCAATGAAACCAGTGCCGACTTAGCCACCTTATTGGCGCTGGTCTCTAGTTTTCGCAACAAAGCGTTGCCATTGGATTTGGTGGTGTTTGGTGAAGTGGGGTTATCGGGCGAAATTCGGCCTGTGCCCAGCGGCCAAGAGCGGTTAAAAGAAGCGGCCAAACATGGCTTTCGCCGCGCCATAGTCCCGCAAGCCAATGTGCCGAAAGAGCCGATAGAGCATATGCAGATTATGGGCGTCGCCAAACTGAGTGACGCACTGGAGGCGATGGCGAGTGTTTGTTAATTGCGGTTGCTCTTTTTAACATACAACAACGCTTGTTTTTCGCTGAAACCGCTCAGCGATGTGCTTGTCGCGGATGTTGCCCAGAAGATGTTGCCCTGAAGATGTTGCCCTGAAGATGATGCCGTCAGGGCAATACCAGTAAAAGTAGCAGTGTGACAGAGCTTCGCTCTTCAAGCTACACCGACGTAGGATTCAATGAAAAAATCCTCGTCGGTTATACATGGCTACTTAGGTATTTCGTTAGTTGCGGCGTCAGAGCCGGCGGATAACGGATTTAATCCTTGCGTGAACCCGTTGATATCACCGGCTTTTACCCCGATTTCATCCATCAACGCATCTAATAACGGCGCTTGCGCACGGTAACGCAATGCGCTATTCACCAGTTGATCCGGTAGAGAAGCGGATTCTGCAGTTGAACTGCTATGTGCATGGCCATGTAAGCCATTCACTTGCAAGATCTTGATGTCACTAATTTGCTCCATAGGTTTCACACTTTGCGCAATAATCTCTGGCAGTTTCTCGATTAAAGCCAAGCGAATTTGCATCGCAATTTGTTCTGTTGATAGCATGTTCGCGGCCGCGTTGATTGCTTGCTTACCTTCGGCTTCGACGGCATAGCTTCGAGCTTTGGCCGCAGCAAGCAGCATTTCGGCATCGGCCTTACCTTGTGCAGAAAGCCGTTCTTTATCGGCTTGGCCTTGCGCTGCTAAACGTAAAGCTTCCGCTTGATCTTCGGCAGCTTTTTTCTCTGCTTCAGCGGCCACCACAACGTGAATGGCTTCTTTTTCGGCGAGTTGCCGCGCGACAACGAGCTCAACCTGTTTGGTCCGCTCTGCTCGTTCCGTTTCGCGGACTGTCACGACCACTTCTTCTTCTTTCACTGCGAGTGCCCGCGCTCGATCAGCTTCGGCTTTGGCTTCAGATTCTGCTTTAGACTTCGTTGCTATGGCGATGGCTTTTTCTTGTGCGGCAAGTTCAACCGCTTTTTGTCGTTCAATTTCGGCTTGCTCTACCGCGCGTTGTTTGGCGATCTCCATCTCACGCACCGCGCGTTGCTTTTGAATGGTTTCGTTTTCAATATCGCGTTCTGAGCCAATTCGTTTTAGATCGATTTCCCGCTGGGCTGCAATTTGCGCTTCTTCTGCTTCTCGTTTTTTTTCGGCTTGCTCTCGTGCAATTTCAGCAATTTGTGACGCGCGGCGGATTTCAACTTCACGCTCTTGCTCTAAACGAGCATATTCTTCTTCACGTGAGATTTGTAATTTCGCCCGTTCTGCCTCTAGATTTTTTTGCTTAATGGCTAAATCAGTTTCCTGTTCAATGTCATTGCGTATTTTTCTACGAGACTCAATGGCTTGAGTTAACTTGGTTAAACCCTCGGCGTCGAACGCGTTTTGGGGGTTAAAGTGCTCAAACGCGGTTTGGTCTAACCCTGTGAGTGACACAGATTCCAATTCCAAGCCGTTTTTTAGCAAATCTTCCGATACCACATATTGCACTTTTTGTACAAAGTCGACCCGTTTTTCATGCAATTCTTCCATGGCCATTTCAGCAGCAACTGAGCGTAAAGCATCGACGAATTTGCCTTCCACAAGTTCCTTAAGTTCTTGCGGATTCATGGTTTTTAAACCTAACGTTTGGGCCGCATTGGCGATGGATTCGACGGTTGGTTTTACGCGGACATAAAATTCAGCCATCACATCAACCCGCATTCGATCGCGGGTGATCAATGCTTGCTCCGCAGCACGTCGCACTTCAAGGCGAAGGGTATTCATGTTTACGGGAATAATTTCATGTAAGACAGGTAACACGATAGCGCCACCATTCATAATTACGGTTTCACCACGAAAACCGGTCCGAACAAATGACACTTCTTTGGTCGCTCGTTTGTACAGACGTGCAAGAATGATCCCAAGCACGATGAGAGTGCCTAAAATAATCAGCATGATGGTAACGACATCCACCAAAACAACACTGGAAGTTGCACTACTAGTTTCGACTACGTCGGTTGATAACATCAAGAATTCCTTTTTAATTAACGTTAAACATCTTGCAGATGTGGGTTCGGATTATGGATGGCGGTATAAACACCATCGTGGTAGCTGATTAACAGTACAGCTTCACCTTGTTTTAGATCGGTGATGCTATCGGGTTCAGTTTTTACGCGGATATAGTGGTGATAACCAAACTTATCGCGAACTTTCGCTTCGGCGGGTAAGGTTGCGGTGGCCGTCCCCAAGGTGATGTGCGCCACTAACCCAACTAAACTACTGGCATGCACTGCCGTCGTCTCATCTTTGGGCATATAACGCGCCATTACACCACTGCCGACACGATAGCAAGGTACACTCAGCATGAATGCGATGGGCACCGCCAAGCTATGCGGCAGTGTATGCGACCACAGCCAACTGGATATACTTTGTAGACAAATACCATTCACGCCAAAACAAGCGCAAAACAGCACCAACAGCATCAAGACGGGGACTTCACCCAGTCGAAACCAATTCAAGAGCCTACTAATACTTGAATCAACATCGGCCGCTGGCACATCGGTGTGAGGTGTTAGCCAATCATCTAGGCCATCGACCATACTTGCACCAAACAACATGGCAACGATTTCCAAAATACCGATGGCGACGACCAATAGCAGTGCCACGCTAAAGAGTCGATAGTCGGCTTGACTTAATAGGGCCATCATTTGCCTTGTTCCGCTTTGGTTGCAGCCAGCCGCTCTGCAATACGATGTTGACGGCTGAGCTCATCCAATTCTGCCAATTTATTCGCGTTGGTAGGATCTTGTGTGGCAGAGCTTTTTCCGGTTGCATGTTGAAACACGCGGGCGAAGGTTGCGGTTGATGCATCGGCTTGCTGTTGATAATGGTTGTTTGTCGGCACCGCGGTTAATGTGGAACCATGATTGGCTGTCGACGCTTGCTGCTGATGATAGTGCTGAAGTTCTTGTTGCATATCGCGTCGTTTGGCCAAGAGCGCTTGCAGCAACGCCGTCAGCTCTTGTTCTTTTTCAACACAATCTTGCACATTGTGACTGAGTACAGGTAATCGCGCTTCGATATCCATTTGTGTGGAAATAGCAGCTTCTGCCAAATCATCTCTTTGTTTTTCAACCGCAAGTTGTAGCTGAGCGTCAAGCTCGGCATGCCGATTGTTTTCTTGCAATAATGCGCGGCTTAGTTGATGTTTTTGTGCGGTAATTTGACCAATTTCATGACGTATTTCGGCGATGGTGCTATCAAGCTCGCGTAGACTTTGCTCCATCACGACACTGGCATTGCTATGTTCTACCGCATCCAATAATGCGTTTACACTACCACTAATTAAACGGGCCACTCGACGGCTGAGAGTTTCACTCATGATTTTTTTCCTTGTGATCGTCAATGTGAGATGCGGCATGCGCAGACCAGAGCACATGAAGCCGTTGTAAGCTTTGTTGTAGGGCTATGGATGGCATGGCTTGTGGGTATAGTTCAGGTAACAATAGGGCGTTTTGATAGAGAATTTTTTCGCACAGTTGCTGTTGCCGTTGTAATGTCGTGGCGGTGGTCACAGAATCCGCTTGCGCGACCCATGTTTGTAAGCTTGCCAATAACTCGACTTGGGTTTGTAGCCAGACATGCAAGATTGGATTGGACTGTTCTAATCGATGCTGTAAATGCAGTAGCTGCGCAATCATAGGCGCAAGACGATGCTGCCATTGTTTTAAATTCGCGGCAAAGTCGCGGTGTGAAGCTTGCTGTTGCCGAAGTTCGGCGAGCAGGTAACGTAATTTATCTGATGCCGTATGAGCACCTTCAATCTGTAACTGATTGATGTACTCCACATCATCTTGGGTCAATCTTGCGCTAAACGGTAGTGTTTTCATATCGGCATCCTTCGCCAAATTCTGCGGCAAAGCCAGAGCACTCAATAGTGTCGTGACGCTGCATGATCACTAGCCGCCACAGAGTTTCAGATTGAGCAAAATACCAGCGTATTCAATTGAATTCATGTTGCATCATTTTTTTTACGATTGTCAACTTTATTTTGCTACATGTGCTGTTCCAAGATTTTAGTTAAAAATTTTTGCCGGGTTAGATGGGGGGGCGAAATAGGATGGACGTTCTTCCAATTAAAAGCGTCAGAATAAACAGGGCTTTAAAATCTGAATTTAAATGCCCAGTGAAGATGCATGTAGGGTCGAACTTTCTAAGACCCTGACACAGAGTGGTATCATGGCATGCCAATAATCCAGCCATAAAAGCAGAGGCTGTCAGCTAAAGTGAGTGGGGCCTGATGATTCTTGCAAACGATGCTGTAAGGCGTTCACGCTCATCAACCCTGAGTGATGGGTGTTAATCAACCGATGTGGCCCATCCTTGCATTGATGGGCCGGATTGATATACAAACTACAGTGAGTATCATCACACACATTAACAATGTGAAGCATCAAGAAAATGTATCGCAGTGTTCATGCGGTATAACAAAGGTTAAAGCACCGCCTCAGGGTAGTTTTTCAACAGTACAGCTTTGGCATCATCGCGCAGTTTGGCGTGGCCCAAGGCATCGTAGCTTTGTACCATCACCACAAGCGCATCTTTCACTTGCGGCACACCGGCATAGTATTCAACGACATAGCGTGCACGGTTAGCCGCCGCTAAATGCGCGCCGCGCCGTTGGTAATAATCGGCCACCAACAACTCATGCCGTGCCAATTTTTGCTTGATGCTATACATCCTTGCCTGACCATCGGCGGCGTAACGACTGTTAGGGAAGGTCGTGGTGAGAATTTTTAAATCATCAAAGGCCTGGCGGGTGCTGGCTAAATCACGATCAGCGCGATCAATACCTACCCACTCTTGAAATGAATTTTCATCATTTTTTAAGTTGGACAAGGCGCGCATGTAATACACGTAATCCAAATCAGGGTGATTTGGATTTAACCGAATAAAACGATCGATGTTGGCCAGACTCTGTTTGGTATCGCCCGACGAATAGTAGGCAAAGATTAAATCCAGTTGCACCTGACGCGCTATCGGGCCAAATGGAAAGCGGCTTTCCATGGCTTTTAATAATTCAATGGCGCGGCTGTATAAACCAGAATCTAATACGGTTTTCGCTTCGTTGTACGCGGTTTGCGCACTTTGATGAGAATTGACTAATTCGTCCGCCGGTTGATTGCTTGAACATGCCGTTAAGGCGACAGAAACACAAAGAACTGCTAATAATTTCACTTTCATTGAAAATTCCACTACTACTTACGCCGGATGGCTGTCTAGTCGGCGGTAAAACCGTTAAAATAGGCAATTAACCCGATTCTACCCCAGACGACTTGGGTATGCACACAGGATAACTGGTTCCGTCATGACAAAACAGATAAAACTTGCAGAAATTGTACCTGATCATCTTTTTGGTAAACGCTTAGATCAAGTGTTGGCCGAAATGTTCCCTGATTATTCGCGTTCACGCATAAAAGAGTGGATTTTGGCGGATTGGGTGCTGGTCAATGGCCGCCTTTGCAATACACCGCGAGAAAAATTAATGGGTGGCGAGCAGATTGATATCACCGCCGAGTTACCGGATGATGAACGCTTTGATGCCGAGCCGATTGATTTAAATATCGTTTATGAAGACGAACATATTCTGGTCATCAATAAACCGGCCGGTTTAGTGGTGCATCCTGGTGCAGGTAACCACGATGGCACCTTGTTAAACGCGTTATTACATCATTGCCCTGGTATTGCCGAAGTGCCACGTGCTGGTATTATTCACCGCTTGGATAAAGACACCACCGGTTTGATGGTGGTGGCAAAAACGATCCCGGCGCAGACGCATTTGGTCGATATGATGCAGCATCGTGAAATTACCCGTGAATACGAAGCCATCGCGCATGGTGCCATGACCGCAGGTGGGATGGTTGATGAACCCATTGGTCGTCACCCCACCAAACGTACTCACATGGCGGTGACCTCATCAGGGAAACCCGCCGTCACGCATTATCGTGTGATGGAAAAGTTTCGTGCCCACACAAGGTTACGGCTTCGTTTAGAAACTGGTCGTACCCACCAGATCCGCGTACATATGACCTACATTAACTATCCGTTAGTCGGCGATCCTGTATATGCCGGACGGCCACGGCCACCTCGTAAAGCTGATGAAAAATTGCTAGAAGTTCTGCGCAACTTTAAGCGTCAGGCGCTGCATGCGGCCATGCTGCGTTTTGCCCATCCCATCACACATGAATTGTTAGAATGGCATGCACCTATTCCTGACGATATGGTGCAACTGACGTTGGCGCTGCGAAAAGACACCGCCGAACATGGTATGGAAAATTACTAATGCCATTGGCAAAAGCGTCGCTTGTGCGGGAGGATCGGATCACGGCGAATGCGGCCGTGGATACTGATGCTGGGCAGCGATCGAGCGAGCATCGCCAGTTGTCGTGGTGCCAGCCTGATTGGCCGGCGCCGGCCAATATTGGCGCTGGGTTTAGTACGCGATATGGCGGCTATTCGCACGGCCCTTTTGCTGGGTTGAATGTCGGCGATCATGTGGGTGATGATGCATCGCATGTCGCAGCCAATCGGCAACGGATCGCCGATTGGATTGCCGCCGATGTGGCGGCGCATCATGGGGCTCATGTTGTAAATGCTCCTGAAGCGAAAAGCGACGCGACAAAGCCTCATATCGCCGCACCGCAATATCTGCAGCAAGTGCATGGCACTGTGTGTGTGGAGTTACCCTTGCCGACCGCACACGAGCAGGCAAAGGTTTCGAAACATGTGGCTTCGCAAGATTCTGATAATCAGTCTTCAGATAAGCAAAGTTCAGCGCCGCCAAGGGCCGATGCTGCTTTTAGCTGCGCTATTGCTACCCCTTGCCTGGTGATGACGGCGGATTGTTTACCGGTGCTGTTCTGTGATCAGCAAGGTACTATGGTGGCTGCTGCCCATGCCGGCTGGCGTGGATTGTGTGATGGTGTGTTGGAGCAGACAGTCGCACAGTTTGATGCCAAAGGGGTAGCGCGTTCGGCAGTCATGGTGTGGTTGGGGCCTGCCATTGGACCGATGGCGTTTGAAGTGGGTTCTGAAGTCCGGCAAGCGTTTATGGCGCAGGATGCCGATGCGGTGTTGGCCTTTCAGCCACAGGCTGCAGCGCCAGACAAGTGGCTGGCGGATTTGTATCTGTTAGCGCGGCAACGTTTAAACGCCATGGGGATCAGTGCCATTTATGGTGGTCATTTCTGCACTTACACCGATGCTGAACGCTTTTTTTCCTACCGTCGTGATGGCCAGACCGGCCGTATGGTGAGTGCGATTTGGCGACGTAATTAAGCGGCGGTCAGACCGCTGACCACTTGCTTTGTAATGGCTTCCTCTACGGTCATGCACAGGGTCATCATCACGGGCATCAAGCTTGATCTTTATCAAACCTTGCGCGTTTGTCTAGGCTAAGCGCTTGAATTCAGCGCTACATCGCCCCATCTTATGCTCAAACAAACATCAATCGATGTTTATGTACCGCGTCAAGTATGGGAGTTATCTATGCGTCCAGACCGTTTCACCATCAAATTTCAAGAAGCGCTGTCCGAAGCGCAGTCGATTGCGATAGGCCGCGACCAACAATTTATTGAACCTGCCCATGTCATCGCCGCCATGTTGAACCAAGATGGTGGTGGCGTGCGCGATTTATTGCAAAAAATCGGTGTCAACATCCATCAGCTGCGTAGCCAACTTGGCCAAGTGATTGAACGTTTACCACGTGTTGAGGGCAATGCCGGGCAACTGCAGCTATCGTCACAAAGTGCACAATTACTGAATTTGTGCGAAAAATACGCGCAAAAACGCAAAGATCAGTTCATCGCTAGCGAATTGTTTTTATTAGCCTGTGTCGAAGATAAAGGCGAGGTCGGGCAATTACTGCGTCAGCATGGTGTCACAGCGCCGGCCGTCGAGCAGGCCATTGATGCGCTGCGCGCGGGGCAGCAGGTAAATGATGCCAATGCCGAAGATAGCCGGCAGGCGCTGAGCAAATACACCATAGATCTCACTGCTCGCGCTGAGGCGGGCAAACTCGATCCGGTGATTGGACGCGACGATGAAATTCGCCGCTGCATCCAAGTGTTACAGCGCCGCAGTAAAAATAATCCTGTGCTGATCGGTGAGCCGGGGGTTGGTAAAACGGCCATTGTCGAAGGTTTGGCGCAGCGCATTATTAACAAAGAAGTGCCAGAGGGGCTCAAAGATAAACGGGTGTTATCGCTTGATATGGGCTCGTTGCTGGCCGGTGCCAAATACCGTGGCGATTTTGAAGAGCGGTTAAAAGCGGTATTAAATGAGCTGTCCAAAGAAGAAGGGCGGGTGATTTTATTTATCGATGAGCTGCATACCATGGTGGGCGCCGGCAAGGCCGATGGCGCTATGGATGCGGGCAATATGCTAAAACCAGCACTGGCGCGTGGTGAGCTGCACTGTGTGGGTGCCACCACGCTAGATGAATATCGAAAATACATTGAAAAAGACGCCGCGCTGGAGCGACGTTTTCAAAAAGTGTTGGTGGATGAGCCGTCGGTGGAAGATACCATCGCAATTTTGCGTGGATTAAAACAACGCTATGAGCTGCATCATAATGTGGATATCACGGATCCAGCCATCGTTGCGGCTGCCACTTTGTCCCATCGTTATGTGTCCGATCGGCAGTTACCCGATAAAGCCATTGATTTAATTGATGAAGCTGCCTCGAGTATCCGCTTACAAATGGATTCCAAACCGGAAGAGTTGGACAAGTTAGAGCGGCGTATTATTCAGCTGCAGCTTGAAGAAAAAGCGCTGGCGAAAGAGTCGGATGACGCCAGCAAAAAACGGCTCGATCATATCATGGAGCAAATCCGTGAACTGGATAGCAAATACAACGAGTTGGATGAAGTTTGGACCTCGGAAAAAGCTGCACTGCAAGGCTCGCAAAGTATCAAAGCGGAACTGGAACAAGCGCGAAACGATATGGATGTCGCCCGCCGAGCTGGGGATTTAAATCGCATGTCCCAGCTAAAATACGAGCGGATCCCGGCGCTGGAAAAACAGCTCGATTTAGCCGCGCAGGCCGAAATGCACGAAATGACCTTGCTGCGAAACAAAGTTACAGAGCATGAAATCGCCGAGGTTTTATCCAAAGCCACCGGTATTCCGGTGAGTAAAATGCTCGAAGGCGAGCGTGAAAAATTGCTCCGTATGGAAAGCTCCTTGCATCAGCGCGTGATTGGCCAACAGGAGGCGGTATCTGCGGTGGCCAATGCCATTCGCCGCTCGCGCGCAGGCCTTGCCGATCCGAATAAACCCATTGGTTCGTTCTTGTTTTTAGGCCCGACCGGGGTTGGCAAAACCGAGTTGACCAAAGCCTTGGCGCATTTTTTATTTGATAGCGACGATGCCATGATCCGTATTGATATGTCGGAATTTATGGAAAAACATGCCGTTTCGCGCTTAGTGGGTGCGCCACCGGGTTATGTCGGCTATGAAGAAGGTGGCTATTTGACCGAAGCGGTGCGGCGCCGTCCTTATTCGGTGGTACTGCTGGATGAAGTGGAAAAAGCGCACCCGGATGTATTTAACATTCTGCTGCAGGTGCTGGATGATGGCCGCCTCACCGATGGTCAAGGTCGAACGGTCGACTTTAAAAATACCGTCATTATCATGACATCGAATTTGGGCTCGGATCTCATTCAAGAGCATTATCATCAGCAAGATTATGAGCAAATGAAAGCCATGCTGATGCAGGTGCTGACCCAGCAGTTCCGTCCTGAGTTTATCAATCGCATTGATGATACGGTGGTGTTCCATCCGTTGGCGTCTAGCCAGATCAAAGCCATTGCCGGTATACAATTGCAGCGCTTGGCGAAACGTTTGGCGGAGCGTGACTATGGCTTTAGCGTCACCGATAGCGCCTTGGCATTGATTGCCGATGCGGGGTTTGATCCGGTATTTGGTGCGCGGCCATTAAAACGAGCCATACAGCAAGCGGTGGAAAATCCCTTGGCGCAGCGACTGTTGCAAGGCGATTTTATGCCATCACAAACCATTTGTTTGGATGCCGTGGCAGGGGAGTTTGTGTTAAGCGCCAGCTGAAACCATCCTGATTAGATCATGGCCATGCGCTTACCCGCATGGCCATATCATTGTGTTATTTGGGGGATTGGTTATTTCACCCCTGAGCATTGCCATCTTTGATGACGCTTCCTACATTATTAGAAAGCAAAGACTTAGCTGAGGTGAGCTGGTGTGAAAGTGTTAGATATCATGACCAAGAAGGTTGTCACCACCCAAGAAGATGCAACCTTGGCAAGTTTGCGAGCTATTTTTTCGCAAGCAAAATTTCAGCATGTGCCGGTGGTGGATCCCGTTGGCCGTATTATCGGTATCGTCTCGGTGAAAGATTATTTCAAAGCGGTATCGCCAGTGGCGGATTCTGCATCCGAGCATAGTCTGCAGCTGTTTTTGCAAACCAAAAAAGTGCGGCAAATTATGACCAGCCCGGTCATCCATATCAGTGTGCAAACCTCGGTCATGCAGGCGGCAGCGCTACTTATTCAGCACAATATCAGTGCTTTGGTCGTCGTGGATGGCCAGCTGCGGGTCTTAGGGATAGTGTCATGGAAAGACATTCTGCGCGTGATTGTGCAAGCGCAACAAAAAAAGCAGACACAGCGCACGGCAGAGCAGCGTCGGCAACGTGAAGGTGAAGAAGAGTAAGTTTTTCTGCGCGATAACTTAGGCTTTTAGCCGTTGGTCTCTTGTTTTTATGGCTACAATCCCCAATGATATCAATCTAATTGCTTATGGGGATATCACGTGAGTTCAACTATTACTGCGCGTGTCGCGGCTTTAGATAGCCCGGCGTTGTTACAAGCCATCACCGCCATCCGACGTGGCATTGAACGTGAAACACTGCGCATCCTACCAAATGGCCAGCTGTCACAACGTGATCATGCACTGGCCTTAGGCTCCGCATTAACGCATCCTTTGATCACGACTGATTTCTCTGAAGCCTTGCTCGAGTTTATCACGCCGGCACAATCCAGTATTGATACCACCTTGGCGCAACTGTCGGATATTCATAAGTTTGCGCTAAGCCAAATCAATGATGAGCTGCTTGGTGCGGGCAGTATGCCGTGCAAAATTGCCCATCAAGACGAAATTCGGCTGGCAAATTACGGTAGCTCACACTTGGGCACCATGAAAACGTTGTATCGACAGGGCTTAAAAAATCGCTATGGCAGCATGATGCAAGCCATCAGCGGTGTGCATTTTAATTTTTCATTGCCACATGAATTTTGGCAACACTATCAATCGCTGGTTCAGCACGATCCGGCGTTTGCCAGCCAAGATACCCTTGCCGGGCAACATGCGCCGTCTGGTGATTTACAAGATTTTATTTCAGCGCAGTACTTGGCACTGATCCGCAACTACAAACGCTATGTCTGGCTGATTGTCTATCTGTTTGGTGCTTCACCTGCCATGTGTAAAAGTTTCCTTGAAGGGCGACGTAGTCGGTATCCATTTGTCGAATTAGGCCAAGGCAGCTTGTATTTGCCGTACGCCACCTCCTTGCGGATGAGCGATTTGGGTTACACCAACAATGCACAGTCGGCACTGAATATCAGTTACAACAACTTGCCCGATTACATCGCCGGTTTGCAGCAAGCGATCTCAACACCATCTCCCTTGTACCAAGCGATTGGCGTGCATGTGAATGGGCAGTATCAGCAGTTAAACGATCATATTCTGCAGATTGAAAACGAATTTTATTCCACCATTCGGCCAAAACGTACCACTCAAAGTGGCGAGCGACCGACCTGTGCGTTAGCAAAACGCGGTATTGAATATATCGAAGTCCGGGCGTTGGATGTAAACCCGTTTAGCCCGGTAGGTATCACCGCAAGCCAAATGCGGTTTTTGGATATTTTCTTACTGTACTGCGTGTTAAAACCCAGCCCTGATTTATCCGCCGCTGAGCAAGCCATCACCGAGCAAAACCTGAAAAAAGTGGTGACTGATGGTCGTCGACAAAATTTAGAGCTGCAAGATGGTGCTTATGGTCGATTAATGCAGGATTGGGCGGAAGAGCTGTTCGCCGAATTTACGCCTATCGCGCAGTTTTTCGATAAGGCGCATGGTGGCGATCACTATGTCAAAACATTGCATCACTACTACATGGCGCTGCTAGACCCGTCACAAACGCTATCGGGCCAATGGCTACAGCAGCTTTTAGCGACCCGAAGCGAGCAAAATTGCCTGAATATGCAGTTATCACAGCAACACAGCGCTTGGTTTAAATCGCAGCCGTATCAGCATTACCACCAAGATACATTTGAACAGATGGCCGTCGAGTCGCTGCAAGCACAGCAGCGTATTGAAGCCGCAGATCAAGGTAGTTTTGCCGAGTATTTGGCGGCTTATTTTGCGCCAAATCCCTGTAACGACCATCTAGCCTAGCATGTCTTGCCCCTGGACGAGGGCTGCTTTTGCACTCGTCCAGGCCAAAACGCACAGCGACTAGGCGCATCATCAGTAACCGGTGTTAATTTCGCCATCACAAGGCTGTGTGGTGTTTGCTCGGCACCATGAAAGCTCAGTAGTTTGCTCGCCTTTGGCGTTGTTTGAGCACAACCAATTGCGGTGGTGCTCCTGTCGGCATGACGCTGCTGAGCGGCGTTTGTTTTGTCGTCTTTATCTAGTGCGTTTTTATCTATTTCGTCTGTATTTGGTCCTGCCGTTATCCCCCCGCCGTTTTGTTATTTCAAGGGTCTCTACGATGACAGACATGATAGTGACGAGGTTCAAGATGGATGCCTAAGCGTGCTATGTAGCTTTAGGTGTAGCTTTAGGTGTCGCTTTAGCTGTTGCGGCTAGGATGAGCTGCGATGTGGAGAGGCGATGTGCAGCTATAGCATTTTATATTGCATTTTAACGGCAAAAGGCTGAATATTTACGACCTATTAAACCAATGTTTACGATAACCAACCTGTATTTTGGTATTCACCTCGTTTAGGAGATTTCATGATGGCTGGCCTGATTACGCTCGGCGTACTTGTGATGATAGTTGTATATATCATTAGTATATTCAATCAGTTAGTTAAACTTAAAAATAGATTTCAAAATGCGTTTGCGCAGATAGAGGTTCAGCTAAAACGGCGTTATGACTTGATCCCAAATTTGGTAGAAACTGCAAAAGGTTATATGGCGCATGAACGTGAGACGCTTGAAGCCGTGATCCAAGCGCGCAATGCCGCCTTTGCAGATTTAAAAACCGCGGCCAACAATCCAACGGATGATGCTGCAATCGGCCAGTTAGCTGGTGCTGAATCGGTGCTGCAGGGGGCCTTGGGTCGTTTCAACATGGTGATGGAAGCCTATCCTGATTTAAAAGCCAATCAAAATATGTTGCAACTTTCTGAGGAGCTGACCAGCACGGAAAATAAAGTGTCATTTGCACGTCAAGCATTTAATGATGCCGTCACCGAATATAACAGCTACCGTCAGAGCTTCCCGCCGGTGTTTTTTGCCACTGCATTTGGCCACCCCAAGGATGCCAAACTACTGGAATTTGCCGATAGTGCGGCCATTCAAGCTGCGCCGAAAGTGAGCTTTTAACCCCAATGGCGGTCGATTTCTTTCAAGCTCAGGATCAAGCGCGTCGCAACACGAAACTACTTGTGTTGCTGTTTGGCGGGGCCGTGTGCTGTTTGGTTTTTTTGACCAATCTGCTGCTGTTAATTACCTTAGATATCTTCAGTCCTGAACAGAGCAAGCTGCTGTTTTTATTGTTAGAGCCTAGTTCGTGGCGAGCATTACCTTGGCCGAAAATGGGACTGTGCAGTCTCGTTGTGGTGTTGGTAATTGGTATTGTGGTGGAGTTAAAGCGTGCTGAGCTGCGCCAAGGCGGCCAAGTTGTCGCTAGAGCGCTGGGCGGTACTCGGCTTGATCACCCGATCGCACAAGGTAAAGCTCGGATGCTGCTCAATGTGGTGGAAGAGATGGCGATCGCCGCAGGTGTCCCAGTGCCGCCAGTGTATGTGCTGCCAGAGCCTGGTATTAATGCGTTTGCGGCGGGTTACGCGCCTGCCGATGCGGTGATCGGTATCACCGAAGGTTGTCTGCAACATCTTACTCGCGATCAGTTGCAAGGGGTGGTGGCACATGAATTTAGTCATATATTAAATGGCGATATGCGGATGAATATCCGGCTGATTGCACTTTTACATGGCATTTTATTTGTAGGTCAAGCGGGCTACTACCTGTTGGAACAGGATCATCTCGCATCGAATGCCATGGGAAGCGTTAACTCGCGCAGTAGAGGAGAAAATAGATATTTCTTAGTCATTTTAGCGCTGGGTTTGATTGTGTTGGGCTATTTGGGCGCATTTTTTGGTCATTTGATCAAAGCCGCGGTGAGCCGGCAGCGTGAGTTTCTGGCCGATGCCAGTGCGGTGCAATTTACTCGAAATCCGCAAGGTATTGCCGGTGCTTTAAAAGTTATTGGGGCAATGGGGCATCAAGGTAGTCATATCCAGCACCCCGCGGCAGATGCCATGAGTCATCTATTTTTCGGTGAATCCATGGCGCGTTGGACCCGCATTTTTGCCACGCATCCGCCACTATCTGAGCGAATTAAACGCATTGAGCCTGCGTGGCTTGGTCAATACCCGACCTTAACACGGGTCGATGATCCTGTTAGCGAACCGCAGTCGGCTCGAGTGAATGCCAATCAGACGATGGTGGATGCGAGCAGCCAGGCGTTGCCATCCGCAGCGATCGCAACGGCGTCCTCAGCCTCAACGAGGCCCATAAATGAGTTAGCGTCGAGCCGCGAAAGTACAATATTCTATGAAGCCGATCTCTTCCGTGCCGAGATGCAGGACGATGACAGTTCGACGTTACAAGCGACATTGCCAATGGTCTTAATCCATCGCAGTCGACATGCGGCTTCAGCGCCAGCCTTGGTTTGTGCATGTTTGGTCCAGCATGAGCATCTCCCGCGGCAGCTGCATTTGATTAAAGAATTGGGCAGTACAGTGTTACTGGCTGAGGTTGATCGCTTGCTGGATCAGATCTCATTGCTCAATGCTCGACAGAAATTACACCTGATGCAACTGACAATCCCTGCGCTTAAACAGCAAACAGCACAGCAGTATCGTTATTTCCATCATTTGGTCGAGAGTTTGAGCCAGTGTGATGGGCAACTGGATTTATTTGAATGGAGTTTGCTGTGTTGGTTAGACCATTGCGTGGCGGCACATTTTGACCGCGAGCATGTCTACGCAGGTGACCGAGCTCGTCGACTTCATCAGGTGCAAGATGCTGCGCTTTGTATGTTAAGTGTCTGTTGTCGGCAAAATCAGGAGCCGGCATTACAGCAACAAGCATGGTCTGCAGGGCTGGCAGCTTTAGAATTGCCCACGAGCACTGCGATGCCGGCGGCAGATCTGACCAAGTTAAAATCCATGTTGCCGCAGCTGCTTCAAACCACCCCCAGCTTGAAAAAGCAATTGTGGTGTGCGATACAGGCGGCGATGCGAGCCGATCGTAAGGTGAACGACGACGAAGCTTTGTTGTTTGATGCGCTAGCGCTGTTGTTAGAATTGCCAGCAGCAGGCGTTTTAGCAGCATCATGACCATCTTAACGCCGTGGTTCACCTGACGGTTGATCGAACATGCCGTCGCTGATGCGAATGGATGGGAGCTGGGTAATTCAGTCTGTCCGTGGTTATCGAGGTATCGCCATAGCATTGGCTTAAAAAGTGCTGTTTGTTTTGCAGCTAAAAAAAACGGCCACATAAGTGGCCGTAAAACTAAGGATCGGGAGTCATCAGGGATGAAAACAAGCTGATACCGCCATGTGCAACCACCTCGAGTGCCACTACTTTCGGCGATATCATTGCATTCATCAGATTAGAAGGTGTGGTGTTGATTAAGTTCAAAATTATTTTAAAATTCACCGATATTTTTTTAAGTTAATGATTTAATAGATTTTATTTTAATGAAGTAGTAAGACGTAAATATGCATGTGTGATGGAGTTGGTATGGACACCTAAGATGGCTGCGATGATGCGGGTAAACCGTTCTTCGTTTCAGCTACCTTTGCCAACAGTTCCTCTCACCATAGCAATATCGCGGCTCACCAAAGGCAGCATGGACATCACCCCGTGACGATGCGACAACAAACCCACAATCATCGGTCGACCCAGACATGAAAAAAACAGCAGTAGCGATGTGGTTACATCCTAAGCATCCCGCTATATCCTTCACGACATGGCAAAGCCTGTGGTCTTGCTGGCTATATCAAGCCGCCAGACAACGTAAATTAGGCGGTTTGCTATTGCTAAGCTTGGTCAGTTTGCTGAGCGGCTGCGCAAGTCGTCCCCCGCAAAATCCAGATAATATCTGTGCGGTGTTTCAGCAAGAACCCGAGTGGTACGATGCCGCCAAAGCGGCGCGGGAGCGCTGGCAAATGCCGATTGGGGTTGCCATGAGCATGATGTTTCAAGAAAGTGGTTTTCGCCATGATGCCCAGCCGCCGATGCGCTATTTTTTGGGCGTGATCCCATATGGCCGCGCAAGCAGTGCTTATGGTTTTGCCCAAGCGAAAGATGAAACCTGGGATGACTATGCCACCGCCGTCGGACGGCCTTTTGCCAGTCGCAGCAATTTTGCCGATGCGATTGATTTTATGGGCTGGTATAACAGCCGCAGTGCACGGCTGAACAAGGTCAGTAAAAGTGATGCCTTTCGGTTGTACTTAAACTATCACGAAGGTTGGGGGGGTTATCGTCAGGGCAGTTATCGTAAAAAAGCATGGCTGGTGCAAACGGCCCGCAAGGTGGAAAGCCGAGCGCGGCGTTATCAGCAGCAGTTAGCGCGCTGTGAAAAAGACTTAGGTTCGAGCTTTTGGGACTGGTTTTAACTAAGCCAAAGGCTTTGGTTAACTCAGTTTATCCAGCACTACTTCGCGCACAAAACGGCTGCCAAAATAAGCCAGGGTCATCAGTATGGCCCCACAAATGGCGAAGGCGTTGGCAATGCGGCCGCGCCAGCCATATCGGTGATGGCCCAGTAGTAACAAGCCATAGGTTAAAAATGCCAGCAAACTCAGTAGGTTTTTATGCAAGTTTTGCTTGGCAAAAAAGTCGGCACTAAACAGCATACCGCTGACTAAGGTCAAGCCAAGTAAACTGGTGCCTATCACCACGAGGCGGAATAATAAGCGCTCGGCAGGCATCAGTGCAGGCAGGACTAAATTTGAACCCAGCATAGCTTTTTGTTTTAAGCGATGGCTGATGTAGCTGACCTGAAATGAATATAAGGTGGCCATGATCAGCATGGCGTACGCTAAAAACGCCACCACAATATGCAACAGCAATGCAGGATTTTGCTCGATGTGCAGCAATTGTCCATGCGAGGGCAGCAGTGCCACTGTCAGTTGGATCAGGCAAGCCACGCCATAGATGATGGGCAGCAATAAATAGATGGGCGTGCGGATAGCAATAAAGGTAAAGCAACCACTGATCAGCCAGCACACCAGTGATGTTACATTCACCAAACTAAAATTTTGTCCACCATCGGCGAAGATACTTTGACTAAGCCCCATGGCATGAAACAACACCCCCAAGGTCGCGGCACTGAATAACAGCCGATAATGAGGGCCCTCGGGATGGAATAAACGCTGCGATACCGTAATGGCAGCAATTAAATACGCCAGCGACGATAATAAAGGCAATAAAGCGGCGGTCATGCAAACAATTCCCAATTCATCCTGATGAACCATTGTATTGCAATCAATGGCAGATTCCCAGCCTAAAACTATGGCCAAATGTGGGTACTTGTCTGGCAATCAAATTGCACAAAAAGTGTAAGGCGAGTTTAGGACAGTACTGCTAACACAATGCCTCTAACACAATGTCTCTAACATAGTGCCGCTAACATACATAGTGCCACTATGGTGCCATGAAATACGTTTGCTAAACGCTGTCGCATAACATCTGCTTATCATAGCGGCATTTGCCTAAACATGTTGTCTGTCTCTGTCTTTCACTCAGGCAGGCCGTGCGGCTTTATGATGAACGCTACTGACGAACGCGGCGGCGCTTGATATACTCAGCACCATTTTATGTCAGCAGGCAGATAAAAATGTTTGAGAACCTGTCCGATCGGTTAACCCGAACGCTCAAAAATATCAGCGGTCGTGGTCGTTTAACTGAAGATAATATTAAAGAAACCTTGCGTGAAGTGCGGATGGCGTTGCTAGAAGCAGACGTGGCTCTGCCGGTGGTGCGCGATTTTGTTAATCAAGTCAAAGAGCGCTCGGTCGGCCTTGAAGTAAGTAAAAGTTTAACGCCAGGCCAAGAATTTTTAAAAATTGTCCGTAAAGCTTTAGAAGAGGCGATGGGCGAGGCCAACGAAGAGCTTGCACTCAATATGCAGCCGCCAGCTGTAGTATTGATGGCGGGTTTACAAGGTGCGGGTAAAACCACCTCGGTGGCCAAGTTAGCGAAGTTTCTGAAAGAGCGCAAAAAGAAGAAGGTGATGGTGGTCTCGGCTGACGTCTACCGTCCTGCGGCGATTAAGCAGTTAGAAACATTGGCAAAAGACGTAGGCGTGAGCTTTTCGCCTAGTGATATTAGCCAGCGTCCGGTTGATATTGTCAATGCGGCGATTTCGCAAGCCAAACTCGGTTTTTATGATGTGTTACTGGTGGATACCGCCGGTCGTTTGCACGTCGATAGCGAGATGATGGACGAAATCAAAGCGCTGCATGCCGCAGTAAAACCCATCGAAACTTTGTTTGTGGTCGATGCCATGACGGGGCAAGATGCGGCAAATACCGCCAAAGCCTTTAATGAGGCCCTTCCGCTGACCGGGGTTATTCTGACCAAAGCCGATGGTGATGCCCGCGGTGGTGCGGCCTTGTCAATTCGTCATATCACCGGTAAACCTATTAAGTTTATTGGTATGGGCGAGAAAACTGATGCGCTAGAACCCTTCCATCCTGACCGGATCGCCTCACGTATTTTGGGCATGGGCGACGTACTGAGCTTGATTGAGGAATTAGAGCAAAAAGTTGACCGTGAGCAAGCGGCAAAGGTCGCGGCCAAAGTGATGAAAGGTCAGGGCTTTAGCTTGACGGATTTTCGCGATCAACTGGTACAAATGCGCAACATGGGCGGCATGATGTCCATGCTGGATAAATTACCTGGCATGAAAAATCTGCCCGATGGTGCCAAAGATCAGCTAAACAATAAGCAGTTCGTCAAAATGGAAGCCATCATTAACTCGATGACGCCGAAAGAGCGTGAATTCCCAGATTTAATTAAAGGCTCACGTAAAAAACGCATTGCGGCCGGTTCCGGTACCCAAGTGCAAGATGTCAACCAGTTGCTGAAGCAGTTTACTCAGATGCAAAAAATGATGAAGCAAATGAGTGGCAAAGGCGGTTTGATGAAAATGATGCGGGGTTTAGGTGGAAAACTACCCCCAGGGATGTTACCTCCGCGATAACAACCAAGAGCAGTCCGCATCCTGCACATGCGTTAGATGAACCTCGATACAACACCAGCCATTGTGCTGGTGTTTTATTGTGAATGCCTGAGCGTCATTGCGTCGCCAAGCTTAGCTGATCGCGCGAGTTTCGCTAAAACTGTGGTTGGTGTTGGCTTTTTTACGACGATATTCATTGGTGTGGTCACAGCGCTACAACGCAGTCATTCCCAGCTTTTCAATAGCTTATCCACAGCTTCTCCCTAGTAGCGAATTGGCAGCTAAATCGCGGCAAACCGTGAAATACCTTGCATTCAGAGCAAAAATGCGTAAAATTCACCGACCCTGCGGTATAGCCGTAGGGTTATATTTTTTTTAAAACCTGAACGATTGATTTAGAGGACGGTATGGTAACTATTCGTTTACAACGTGGTGGCGCGAAAAAGCGTCCATTTTACCAAGTTGTGGTCGCTGACAGCCGTTTTGCTCGTGATGGCCGCTTCATTGAGCGCGTGGGTTTCTTCAACCCAATCGCTAGCGGTACTGAAGAGAAAGCGCGTATTGACCTGGCTCGCGTAGATCATTGGGTAGCGCAAGGCGCTTCCATGAGTGATCGCGTAGCAACTTTGGTAAAAGCTGCTAAGAAAGCATCTGCTTAATTAGTCAATCTGGCAGGAGTTTGACCGTGACCGGTAAAGATTTAGTTGTCTTAGGTAAGTTTGGTGCTGTTTACGGTATCAACGGGTGGCTAAAAGTAAACTCCTACACAGATAACCCGGAAGGGATTTTTAGTTATAAGCCTTGGCAAGTCCAAGTGCAGGGTAACTGGCAACCGGTGCAGATATCCAGCTGGAAACGCCATAGTAATGGCATTATTGTCAAGCTGGACGGTATCAACGACCGTGATGCGGCACAACGTTATGTGAATGTCGAGATTGCAGTCGCTACTGATGTATTGCCTGAGTTAGATCAAGGGGATTACTACTGGAAAGACCTGATGGGGATGTCCGTAGAAAATACCCAAGGCTACAACTTAGGTGAAGTCGTAGATATGATGGAAACTGGTTCGAACGACGTACTCGTCGTAAAAGCCAACCGCAATGATGCATTTGGGAAAAAAGAGCGCTTGCTGCCTTTTCTCACCGATTCGGTGGTGAAATCGGTAGATGTAGCTCAGCGTCGAATGATTGTTGACTGGGACCCAGATTTTTAATGGCAGATAATCAACCGATGTGGTTTGGAGTTATTACACTCTTTCCGCAAATGTTTGATGCTGTTACACAATATGGCGTCACGAGCCGGGCTGTGAAACAAGGGCTCATTCAGGTCGAGTGTTGGAATCCGCGTGATTACGCGCATGACAAGCACAAAACTGTGGATGATCGGCCTTTTGGTGGCGGTCCGGGAATGTTAATGATGGTTCAGCCACTGCGCGATGCAATTGCTGATGCAAAAGCAGCCGCAGGCGAGGGTGTGCACACGATCTATTTATCACCGCAAGGTCGAAAATTGGATCAACAAGGTGTCGCCGAGCTGGCAAAACGCAAAAAACTGCTTTTAGTGGCAGGCCGTTACGAAGGCGTGGATGAGCGTTTGATCGAATCGGAGATTGACGAAGAATGGTCAATCGGCGATTACGTTTTAAGTGGGGGCGAATTGCCTGCGATGACGTTGCTTGATGCCGTGTCGCGACTAGTACCCGGTGTACTGGGGCATGATTTATCCGCAGAACAGGATTCGTTTGCGACTGGTTTGTTGGATTGTCCACATTATACGCGGCCAGAGGTTTTAGATGGCAAACAGGTTCCAGCTGTCTTGCTCAGCGGGCACCATGAAAATATCCGTCGCTGGCGTTTGAAGCAGTCTCTTGGGAGAACATGGCTTCGACGACCAGAATTGTTAAATGTCCTGGCTCTGACTGAGGAGCAACGTCGGTTACTGGCTGAATTTCAGCGTGAGTATCAGACGGTGCAGCAAGAAGATAGTTAATCCCAGGTAAAGTGAGATTGTTATGAGCAAAGTTAGCCAAAACATCATCAAAGCTCTGGAAGAAGAACAGCTGAAACAAGACGTTCCAGCATTCGCTCCAGGTGACACTGTGGTTGTTCAAGTTAAAGTTAAAGAAGGCGACAAAGTTCGTCTGCAGGCTTACGAAGGCGTTGTTATCGCTAAACGTAACCGTGGTCTGCACTCTTCTTTCACTGTGCGTAAAATTTCTAACGGCGAAGGTGTTGAGCGTGTATTCCAAACGCACAGCCCAATGATCGATAGTATTACGCTGAAACGCCGCGGTGCAGTACGCCGTGCCAAGCTTTACTTCTTACGCGATCGTTCAGGTAAATCAGCGCGTATCCGCGAAAAGCTTAACTAAGCACCTAAGGCTGCCTCCGGGCAGCCTTTTTTTTGTGGTGAATTCCATCAAACCGACGACACTCAGCATAAACCATCACATGGATTGGCATTGTTAGCGTAATATTGAGCAAGCTTAGCTGCACTAGTCGGTACCACCTAGGTTGGTGTTGCCGGTTGAATATACCGCTATATGTTCTATTGTTCTGGGCGCTTGCGCTGATTTTTTATATTTAAAAAGCATATTCGCGGTTATGTCACTTCAGGCTATTGATTTATTGCCATAAAGTTTTGGTAAGCTAATGTTTTTAGCGTGCGTCTCTTCGCACTTTTTGGCAATCGATGGTTCATTGCGCCAGTTGCCGTATTATAGTTATTCACAGATCGTTCTTAGTCGCCAAGGAAGTCTCGGTGTATCACGCAAGTTTTATCGAAAAACGTCGTTTTATTATTAAACTCGGCAAAATGCTGCATAAATTCGGTACACCCGCCTATCGGTTGGAAGGGCATTTGCTGGAAGTGGCGAAATTTCTCGGTATCGGTGCCGCGTTTGCTATTACGCCGACGGTACTGACCTTTGTGATCTGGCAACCTGGCGAAGATAATGAATATACCCATGTGGCGCGCGTGATGCCGGGTGAGCTTGATTTAGGCTCTTTGTCCCGGACGGATGAGATTGTCGATGCGGTGGCGCATGGCAGATTATCTTTGCCTGAAGCCAGTTTACGGCTTCAAGAAATTGCTGCTATGCCAAATCCCTACTCGCGACTGGCGACCTTTGCCGCCTTTGGAGCGGCCGGTGGCGCTTTTGCCTTGTTGATGCAGAGTCATTGGAACAATGTGTTTTGGGCCACGGTGCTGAGCTTATTGGTCTATCTTTTTGTGCTTTGGGCAGAAAAAAGCCGGCGCGTTGCACATATGCTAGAGCCGCTCGTTGCGATGGTATCGGCGTTAGTTGCCACCGCGCTTGCGGTTTATGTTGATCCCAGCATCCAGGTGCCTTTGGTGGTGCTCTCTTCCATTATTGTATTTATTCCTGGTCTGGCGCTCACGTTAGGGCTGGCTGAACTGGCGGCGCGGCACTTAGTGTCAGGCACCGCACGTGTCATGGACGCGGTGATGTTGTTATTTAAACTCTATTTTGGTGCATTTTTAGGTATGGCGATTGGCCAGCAATGCTTTGGTGTGGTTGAACCTGTCACTGTGATGGCGGTGCCTGCGTGGACCAGCTGGTTGGCGGTGGCCATTTTATGCTCAAGCTTAGTGGTGGTGTTTCGCGCCCGGAAGCGGCATGCGCTGTGGGGCTTGCTGTCTGGATTTATTGCGTACGGTGCCAGTTTATGGGGCGGCGCTTATCTTGGTCTTGCATTGGGTGCATTTGTGGGGGCTTTTGCGGTGGGGGTCTACGGGAACCTATTTACGCGTTTTATGGATGCGCCAGCCAGTATAGTGTCCTTGCAAGGGATGATTGTGCTAGTGCCGGGGAGTAAAACCTATATCGGATTGAATTCATTTATTTCTGGGCAACATATCGTGGGGACTGAGCAAATCGGTCAACAAACGTTTTTGATTTTTATGTCGCTGGTAGCCGGCTTTATTTTTGCGAATGTGGCGTTACCACCGAAGAAGAGTCTATAGATAACGCGCTAGACCAGCGCGTTACAATCGCATCAAACCGACCGTCTTGTTTGATGCGATTTAAACTTTGTCGTAACCGTTGTACAACATCGGCTGGCGTTTTTAAGCTGCAGGCAAGGTGAAAGTTCAGGGGTAATTGCGGTAAATCGAGTTTCTTTTCAAACATTGCGGCATGCAAACCAGATTCAGCAGCGCGATAGTGCAAAATCAAATCACTGACAATCACTAAATCAATGCGCCGGCGCAGATGTAATAAATTCAGCATGGAATCGACATTTTCAAGCACGTACAGCTGTTTGCCTTCGCTAAAGCCTTCCGATAATAAGTAATGATGTGTCACATCGTCTTTCACCACCGCCAGGGTGAACTGTTTGGCATCGGCAATGCTGGCCAGCTTGATATCCGGTCGGTCCGCCAAGGCATAGATGGCGGTGTGGTTACGACCAATTTCGCCAATCCAATGAAATTTATTTAACCGTTCAGCGGATGCCGACATGGAATAGATGCAGGTGTTGGGGAAGCGTAAAGTACGCTGGTAAGCGCGGCTCCAGGTTTGCATTTCGATGGTGTGCGCAATGCGTGCATCGGCAAAAATCAGATCCACAATGTCGGTGGCATAGCCTGTTAACTTGCCACCTTCCATCATTTGATAAGGCGGCAAATGCTCCGTCACAACCTGCACCGGAAGCTGATTGGCATAAAGCATGGGCGGTAGCCACAGGCAGGCGGCTGCTAAAAATTGCTGACAAGACACAACACTGACCAGAAAGCTATTTCAAATACAGACAACTCTAGCTAGCAAATGACGACCTTGCAAAAAAAGTTAATAAAAATCACCTTGTTGGCGACTTGCGCGTATTGGTTTGCGCAAAGCGAACTTATCAAGCTGGTGGTCTACGGGCTGACCCTTGGTGGCTTCACGTAGCGTTGTCTAGTTTGTGTTTTGTTTTGTTTACATATTTTTACTCTCTAAATTTTTGGGGTGTTGGCTTGTGAGCCTTTATTTTGTTGCGCTTTATGGCTTTGACATTTTGCTGGTAGATCGGTTAAATTAGCGATTTGTATACTTAAGTTCACCTATTGTATTTAATTGTTTACAGATGATGTTTCGCACAGGCTTGTCATCAAGCGTACCGCAAGTTATCAAGCACACATTAGCAGCGTCATGGCGGCAACAACGTCGGGACTCTTTTAAGGAGATAGTTATGTCGACTGTGGTCGAAGATATTCGGATTGTTTCGCAGCAAACCTTGACGCCACCGGATCAGTTTAAGCAGGGGTTATCGTTAACGACCCAACAAGCAACCTTTGTGCAACAGGCTCGTCAGCAGGTATCGGATATTATTCATGGCCGCGATCCTCGTTTGTTAGTCATTACCGGGCCTTGTTCTATCCATGACCCCGTTGCAGCGCTGCAGTACGCGACAAAGCTGAAAGAATTACAGCTCCGTTATCAAGAGAGTTTGTATATCGTGATGCGGGTGTATTTTGAGAAGCCTCGCACCACAGTGGGCTGGAAAGGCTTTATTAACGATCCGCATCTTGATGATAGTTTTGATATTGAGACTGGATTAACGAAAGCCCGTCAATTGCTACTGCAATTAACCGATCTCGGACTGCCGTGTGCCAGTGAGGCGCTTGATCCGATTTCGCCACAATATTTATCAGACCTTTTAGCTTGGGCGGCCATAGGTGCTCGAACGGTAGAATCACAAACGCATCGCGAGATGGCGAGTGGTTTATCGATGCCGGTTGGGTTTAAAAATGGAACGGATGGGAATTTAGCGATAGCACTCAACGCGTTACAAGCGGCGGCGAGTCGACATAGTTTTATTGGAATTAACCCGCAGGGGCAAGTTGCTTTGGTGCAAACCGCCGGTAATCCGGATGGCCACATCATTTTACGCGGCGGAAAAACACCGAATTACGATGCAGTGAGTATTGGCAACACCGTACACGCATTACAAGCCGCCGGCGTCCCCCAAGCGATTGTGGTGGATTGTAGTCATGGTAACTCAAACAAAGATTATCGTCGCCAGCCTGAGGTCGCGCGCGATGTGGTGGCGCAGCGCTGTCAGGGCCGTACCGCTATTATTGGCATTATGCTGGAGAGTCATCTAAACGCTGGACGGCAGGATTTGGTGGCGGGCCAAAGCTTAACCTTTGGTCAATCCATTACGGATGCCTGCATTGACTGGGAAACCACCGCTGCGTTATTGGCCGAGTTAGCGGCACAGATGCACGCTTTGATCTACCCTTGCTGATATCGAGGAGCATAATCATGGTTAATTGCACCGCAAACGTTGGATGAAATTAAGGATATTTATGGCACAGCAAACGCCTGCAACTGACAAAGTGACGATGGCAACTCAGCCAACTGAAAGTTCGTTTCGTTCATTCGTGGCAGAGCCAGGGCAAATCACGAATGATACCGCTGCGGCCGTATTAAGCGGCCACCGTGCGCAAATCGATGAAATTGATAGTGAGCTGGTGGCTTTATTGGCCCGCCGTGCTGCCGTCACACAGCAAATTGGTGCGATCAAACAGCAGTATCGATTGCCACTTTACGTTCCCACACGCGAACAAGCTTTGCTCAATGCACGTCGAACGCAAGCATTGCAACTTGGGGTCGATGGTGATTTGGTGGAGGATGTGTTGCGACGCATTATGCGGGATTCCTATAAAACACAAAATCAGGCCTTTACCCGCTGTTTACAATGCAGTGCTCAGTTGGATGAGGTGATTGTGATTGGCGGCGCGGGGGCTCTGGGACGCGTGTTTGTTGATTATTTTCGGCGCTCTCACTACCAGGTTCGTGTTATTGAGCAAAGCGATATGCCATATCAATCGAACTGGTTTACTCAGGCTAAACTCGTGTTGATTGCAGTTCCGATTGATGTCACAGCGGCGGTGATCCAAGCCATTCCTGAATTGCCCGCAGATTGTGTGTTGGCAGATATCACCAGTATTAAAAATACGCCCATGGCAACCATGCTAAACAAACACTCAGGTGCCGTTCTGGGATTACATCCCATGTTTGGACCTGATGTGCCGGCGCTCGTCAAGCAGGTGGTGATTTGTTGTCATGGCCGTGATGCAGAGCGTTATCAATGGTTAACACAGCAACTTGAACAATGGGGAGCTGTACTGCGTTTTGTCGAGGCAAGTAATCACGATGCGGCGATGCAGCTTATTCAGGCGATGCGCCATTTTAGTTCGCTGGTCTATGGTGTGCATTTAGCGGAAGAACAAGCGGATTTGGCGGAATTATTGGCGCTAAGCTCACCCATTTATCGATTGGAGTTAGCGATGGTGGGGCGTTTATTTGCGCAAAATGCGGAGCTGTACGCCGATATCATGTTGGCGTCTGCTGATGCATCGTTATTACTTCAGCGCTACTTACAGCGCTTTAATCGGCTTTCTCATCTATTGGCCGCCAAGGATAAAGCGGGCTTAGTGGCGGAGTTTGCCAAAGGTCAGCAGTATTTTGGTGATTATGCACAGCAGTTTTTGCACGAAAGTCGGCAGTTGCTGCAAAAAGCCGCCGATGGTCGGGGCTAGTCAGGCCAAAACAGTGACAACACCGCAGTATTAGCCGTTGTTGCTGCCTATGTTGCTCGGTTTTACAGCATGGTTCGATAAAGGCGATGTGCTGCTCATTTTTGTATGATTTGTAATGACTTTTTAGCGCTAAATTATTAATCTGCAACAACGAAATATGATGCGAACAGCATCGAATCAGCAGTGAGTTCCTGTAAAGGCCAGCGCAATCATGACGCAACAACTAGTGATAAAACTGCTCTCTTGGCTTTGGGCTGGGCTTCGCTATGCCTTGCTCGCTAGTTTGATGCTGGTGTTACTCTATGCATACATGCCGGTCTGGGTCAGTGGTATAAAACTTGAACGACATTTGCAAACACTCTGGGTAAAAATGACAGCGCCGCAAGCGCCTTTACCTGCCCGGCAAGGGCTGCTGCAACGCCCGAGTCAACATCAATGGGTGTCGTTATCGCGGATATCGCCACATATGGCCCAAGCGGTGGTGGCGGCGGAGGATCAACGTTTTTTACAGCATAGTGGCTTTGATTTCGTCGACATCGAAAAAGCATGGCAGGCCAATTTGCGAGGTAAACGGTTGCGGGGAGGTTCTACGCTAAGTCAGCAAACGGCAAAAAATGTGTTTTTATGGTCTGGACGTAGCTACATACGAAAAGGACTCGAAGCTTATTTTACCGTTTTAATCGAAGCCGGCTGGGGTAAGTCTCGTATTCTTGAGGTTTATCTCAATACGGTCGAGTTTGGCACCGGTATTTTTGGGGTGGAAGCGGCGGCTCGGCACTATTTTGGCGTCTCCGCAGCTCGACTATCCGCCTCGCAAGCGGCATTATTGGCTGCGGTTCTGCCGAATCCGCATCGTTTTTTAGTGCAACAACCTTCGCCATACATCCGGCAGCGACAGCAATTTATATTGCGACAAATGCGCCAAACTACCCCAGTGATCCAAACGTTGCGGCACCGATTCACGGCCGATTAGCCGGTGAGTCGGTGTTGACATTGGTTTTACCCTGCATAAATTTCGTTCTTTGACAGCTTTTTTCATAAAATCGGCGCATAAATGCTGGGCGGATGCAGTATGACAAGGTATCTTAATGCGCTTTGTAGACGCATTTTGGCTGTGCGCCACCTGATGTGCCATAGCTCAGGCATAACCTAAACCAAGTTATGCCACCATGAGCCACAGGGTGAAGACATAATAAGAACCATAAATAATCGAGGGTGATGTTAATGAACGAGGTAATAACCGCCATCAACGGCGTGGTCTGGAGTCAGGCTCTGATTGCGCTCTGCTTGGGTGTCGGCCTGTATTTCTCAATCCGAACGCGCTTTTTACAATTGCGCCATCTCAAAGAAATGATTCGACTGATGTTTGATGGTAAAAGCTCCGATAGCGGCGTGTCATCATTTCAAGCCTTGACCATGACACTGGCTGGCCGCGTGGGAACAGGTAATGTAGCCGGGGTGGCAACCGCCATTACGTTTGGTGGCCCAGGTGCGGTATTTTGGATGTGGGTTGTAGCATTTTTGGGGGCTAGTTCGGCGTTTGTTGAATCAACGCTCGGACAAATCTACAAAGAAAAAATCAATGGCCAATATCGCGGTGGTCCTGCTTTTTATATCGAAAAAGGCTTAGGGATGCGTTGGTATGCCATTACCTTTGCCATTGCAACCATCATCGCAACTGGCTTATTGCTGCCCGGTGTGCAGGCCAATTCCATAGCGTCAAGTATGCAAAGTGCCTTACAGGTGTCGCCAAATGTTACTGCGGCGGTATTAGCTATTGCGCTTGGATTTATTATTTTTGGTGGGGTAAAGCGGATTGCTTCGTTTGCCGAGTTTGTGGTGCCGTTTATGGCACTGGGTTACATTATTGTGGCATGCGTGGTTATTGCACTGCACATTGAACAATTACCTGATGTGGTGAGTTTAATTGTGCGCTCAGCCTTTGGTGCCGATGCGGCTTTCGGTGCCATTGTTGGTTTAGCTATTGAGTGGGGGGTTAAACGTGGAATTTACTCAAACGAAGCGGGTCAAGGTACTGCACCTCATGCCTCGTCAGCTGCAGCGGTCAGCCACCCAGTTAAACAAGGGTTAGTGCAAGGATTTTCCGTGTACATTGACACCTTATTTGTGTGTTCGGCTACGGCATTTATGTTGTTAATCACGGGGCAATATAATGTACAAGCCGCCGATGGTGCTGCGTTATTTACCGGTGTTCAAGGTGTTGCCGCCGGTCCAGGTTATGTTCAAACCGCGATGGAAAATGTGTTACCAGGTTTTGGTTCTGTGTTTGTGGCCATTGCGCTGCTGTTTTTCGCCTTTACCACTATTGTGGCGTACTACTATATTGCCGAGACGAACATTGCTTATTTAAACCGTAAGTTACAGCGCGACTGGCTCCATGTATTACTGAAATTAGGCATGATGATTGCTGTTGTTTATGGTGCGGTTAAAACGGCTGAGGTTGCCTGGGGCTTAGGTGACTTAGGTGTCGGCTTAATGGCATGGCTCAACATTATTGCGATTGTGCTACTGCATAAAACCGCACTACGCTGCTTAAAAGATTATGAAGCGCAAAAGGCGCAAGGTTTAGATCCTGTGTTTCATCCTGAAGCCTTGGGGATCAAAAATGCGGATTATTGGGTAGGGAAAACCGATGCGGAATTATTGACATCAAGTCTTGCGCAAGCGGCAATCACAGATCCTGAACCCAAAGCGAGTAAGTTACCCAATTAACGTTGGGGGAGCGGCTATACCATTGAGTGAATGGCATATGCTGTAGTTCGTCACTACAAACGGTGTTTATCGCAGATAAGCACCGTTTTTTTTGCCAACATGAAGATACTCTCGTGATGTTAGGTCTAGGATTAAGTCTGATACATGCGTGCGGTAAAAGGCCATTATATAGGTAGACGTGTGGGAGATCTGACGATCATGACATCAAACGTTAAAGATCACGTAATACCAACTGCAGTGCAACCATTTGTGTTAACCACAGCCCGTTTACAACTTCGTGAAGTACATGTGGGAGATGCCGCGGCCATATGTGGCTTATTAAACGATCCTGCATTTTTGCAATATATTGGCGATCGCCAAGTGCGCACTGAGGGTGAAGCTCAAGAGTATATTCGTCGAACATTTTTACATAGTTATAAACAAAATGGCTTTGGGTTATGGCATATCAGCTGGCGACAGCCTGCTGTGACCGCGGATGAACAACGATTGGTTGCTGGGGGCGCGCATCCGCAAGATTCTGCGCCAGAAATGCTTGGGCTTTGTGGGTTAGTTAAGCGCGATGGACTCGAGGACGTGGATTTAGGTTATGCGTTATTTCCACATGCGCGTGGGCAAGGTGTTGTCCAAGAAGCTGCCGCCGCTGTTTTGCGCTACGCATCCCAAATAGGCTTGAGTCGACTGGCGGCCATTGTTCAGCCAGAAAACATGGCATCTATTCACACATTACAGCAGTTGGGATTTACCGCGCAGGGACACCGAAGTTTGCCGGGGAGCGCTCAGGTGTTGGCGTACTATGTGCGAGAGCTAACGAGCTGATGCTTTTGCGGGCGGCGTTCATTTGAGAATTCAGGTGATTTCAGAACTTATAGAGTCTGCATATTGCTTTACATTAAGCAGGCCCCTTAATGTAAATATTGTGCCGTTATTAGTTTCTGCTATTAGTAGGACGGCTGTTGTTTTTCTTTTGCAATCACATCGTTCAAACAGTTCGTGGCCAGTGGCTCGGGAAGGCTGGCGCACTGCGCACGCTGTGATTCGATCATTTTTTGCCAGCGAAATGCGTCGCTATTTATCGGCGGCCGACTGCTACAAGCGCTGAGTAATGCAAGCATGAGGTACAAGTACCTTGTTCGTGGTAATACATGACGCGTCGTTTTACTCATTATTGACCTCTGGCGTGCTGTGTTGCAAAAGTGCCCATCTTGCACCTTTGAAGCGCTGACATCGGCGCTGCATGATGCGCCAACCAACGGATAAGCCAATCTATAGTCAAACGCATGATTAGACAATATGCAGCGCAAAGAAACGGCTGCCACCTGTACTAACGTGTTGGCGAATTGGCTAAACCGAGCAACGTGCGTCCCCATCATCATTGAGCGCTCACCGAGATAAAATTCACAAAACTGCCACCCAATCAGCGTGCTAGCCAGTTAGGCTTAGCTATATGTTTTGCCAATGAAACGTGGGGACTATGCATCCATTCGCTATAACTGAAAATAAAATGCTGATCATGATAGAGCGGATGTTGCGCCATCACAGCGATAAGGTGGTATGGCGGATGGATGCTGCCATCCGGTTGACACGAGTATGTTATGGCTAGCACCGATTTACCTGAGTTATTGCATTTGCAGGCCATCTTAGCCACAGCGCCACCTCAGGTACAAAGCCGAGTTCTTGCGCAGGTGGGACCGGAACAATGGCCGATTTATCACGTTTATTTTACGCCGCAGCAACCGCAGAATCCCAGTTTATTGTTAACGGCGGGGTTTCATGGGTTAGAGCGGATTGGCAGCCAAGTGCTATTGGCCTATTTGGAGAGTTTGTGCCAACGTTTAAGTTGGGATGTGCAATTTCAGCAACTGCTGTGCCACGTGAATTTACATATAGTCCCTATGGTGAATCCATCGGGTATTGCCCGTGGTTGGCGTTCAAATGCGGAACATATTGATTTGATGCGAAACGCGCCACATGACAGTCTTGAAGGTGCCGCATTGCTGGTGGGCGGGCATCGGATCAGTGGACGTTTGCCTTGGTATCGTGGTCCGCAGGGGGTATGGGCCGCAGAAAACCGCGCCATCGCGCAGCTGTTACAAGAGTGGTTGTGGCCATCACCATTATCATTAGTGCTGGATTGTCACTCTGGGTTTGGGCAAACCGATCGAATTTGGTTTCCTTATGCCAAAAGTCGGCAGCAACCTATCGCGCATTTGGCACATATGTATCGGATCCGGCAACTATTTTTCCAAACCTACCCACATCAAAATTACTTGTTTGAACCACAAAGTTGTCATTATTTGTGTCATGGCGATGTATGGGATCATTGGTACGATCAAGCGGTGCAACATGGTGCGCAGTTGTTGCCACTGACGTTAGAAATGGGTTCATGGAACTGGGTGCGAAAAAATCCGTTTCAACTGTTACGCAGTCACGGATTATTTCATCCGGTGAAGCCGCACCGAGTGAAACGAGTTTTACGTTCGCATTTGATTTTATTTGATTTCTTATTACATCTCACCGCTGCTTCACAGCAAGGCATTCCGGGATTAAACAACCAGCATCTATCTGCCGCGAGAGCTCTATGGTATCCAACATCGTTTTAATTCGAGGCCTTGGACGGCAACAACGCCATTGGGGCGACTTTGCTACATTATTGCAAACGCATTGGCAGCGCTACGGGGCGCGGCAACATTCGACAAGCTCGGCGTTGGCATCGATTAAAGCGTTGGATTTGCCTGGGATGGGCACCGAGTTGACACGACCCAGTCCATGTCAGATCCAGGTTATTGCACAAGATTTGGCATCACGTCTACCGCCAGGTCCTTGTCATATTGTGGCTATGTCATTAGGTGCTATGGTCGCCGTCAGTTTGGCGCAGCAATTTCCAACTGCAGTGGCCAGTTTAACGTTAATAAATAGCAGTAGTGCCCGGTTTTCACCTTTTTACCAGCGCTTGCGCCTGCACAATGTCCCGATGGTGATCCGCGCCTTGTTGACCGACCCTGCGCATCGCGAACGTTTAATTTTGCAGATGACATCAAATAACTGTACACGTCGTGCGAAAGCGTATCCAGACTGGTTAGCCATCGCCTTGCAGCAACCGGTACGGCGACGCGATGTATTGCGGCAACTATGGGCGGCTAGTCATTTTGATTGGGGGGAAAAACCTGAGTGTCAGCTACATATCTGTGCCAGTCGAGGTGATCGTTTGGTGGCATGGCAGTGCAGTGCGGCGATTGCAAACGCATGGCAATTGCCACTCACACTGCATGACAGTGCCGGTCATGATCTCGCCCTCGACGATCCCGTCTGGCTGGTCAATTATATTCTGCATAACCTCGGAGCCGAGCAGGATCAGCCATCGACCATAGTGCCTGCAGCGGACTTGTACCTTGAACCTTGTACCTTGCAGCTTCGCCACATGCTAGATGAATGATGCTGTGGGCTCGGTAAACTGTAAGTGTGGTTTCCCAGCCATATAATGGCGTCGAAATATGGTGAAGTAATCCGCCAGTTGCTGCGCGGCCTGATGATCACCAGCCGCAGCTAACACGGCGATTGCGACCTCCGCGGTGCCGAGCTGGTGCAGATGCGCGGCTTCGCGCAGGACATATTGCGATGCCACTTGCGGCTGAATACCAAACACCGGAAATCCATCCAGATACGGGCTTTTGGTAAACATCTTTTTGGCTTCGCGCCAGGTGCCGTCGAGCATAATAAATAGCGGTATTTTGGTCGCAGGTCCATGGTTTACGTCGCTGGTGACTTGAGGCAAGTGCTCGATACAGCGTTCTGGCGTGGCGTACTGGGTGGGGAAAATCACCACGGGTGCGTATTTTTCATCGGCAAGTAACGCCAACAGTGCGGGATCCGGTTGGGTTCTATCCCACACAAAAGCATGATTATCGGCGGCAATATCGGCAATCAATCGACCGGTATTGCTCGGTTTATAGGCTTCGCCTGTGTACATCAGCAGTAAAAAGGCACTCTTGGCACAGGCTTCAGGCTTATAGGCACAAATACAATCCTGGCGCGGTAACAAACACTGTTGGCAACGGATGACTTTGCTGCCGCGAGCATTAAATGGTTTGGTGGTGCGGGCTAATTCGCGCTCGCGAAGTGCCAGTACGGAATTTGTGGTCATGACGGCTCGATCTGACGGATTAAATTTCGGCGTTAGCCACAATGTACTGCAGCTAGGGTTAAGGTTGCCAGCCACAACATTGGCCAGCACAGCGGTATTTTAATCTGTTCACCGCTGCAGTGCTAGCTTGCCTTCCCACGCGACTGACTTATGGGGACTTTAGGGTTGATGGGGTGGTGAAGTTAGTCCATCTGCTGAGATTGAATTGTCGCTGTTATAGGCGGCAGGGTAGCGCTGACGAAAACGTAATTCCGCCGGATAGGGGAAGAAATCGCTGATCACGCCTTGGCGGATTTGCTGCTGTTGCTGTTGCCAGTATTCGGCGTCGAGTAATTGAGGATGAAATTGCCAAAGACGCTGGCGCAGTTCTGGTTTCGCCGTGACAAAGGTGCTGATTTGCTCAGGGAAAACATCGCCAACCTCAATCGCAAACCAAGGCTCATCGGCATAGATGTCACTATCGGTTTGTGCTTTTGGCAGCGTTCTAAATCGCATATCAAGTAGGTACTGCACTTCATCGTAGTCGTAAAACACCACGCGGCCATGACGAGTTACCCCGAAGTTTTTCAACAACATATCGCCTGGGAAGATATTTGCAGCCATCATGTCCTTGATGGCATGCCCAAAATCTTGCATGAGGGCATCTTTTTCGCTATCGCTACATTGTTGCAGCGCCAAGTCCAGCGGTGTCATGCGACGTTCAATATATAAGTGTGAAATCAACACCACATCTTCTTCCAAGCTTAGGGATCCTGCGATATCACGTTGCAGCTCCGCCAGTAACTCGGCGCTAAAGCGTTGCCGTGGCAGTGCGACATTGGAAAACTCCATGGTATCGGCCATACGTCCCACACGGTCGTGCTGTTTAACCAAGCGATAGCGCTGCTTGACTTGCTCGCGGCTGACCGATTTGCTGCTGCCGAAGGTATCTTTAATCACTTTAAATACGTAAGGAAAGGAAGGCAGGGTAAACACGGCCATCACCAAGCCACGGGTACCCGGCGCTATGACAAAGTGGTCACGACTTTGCGCTAAGTGTTGCAGTAATTCGCGGTAAAATTCATTTTTGGCTTGTTTATGCAGACCCAAGCAGGCATAGAGTTCCGCCAGGGTTTTATGCGGCATCAGCTCTTTTAAAAACTGTACCATCGCCGAGGGTACCGGCAACTGCACCATAAAATAGGCGCGGGAAAAGCCAAAAATAATACTCATCAGACGTGGATCGGTAATTAAACTGTCAACCTCCAATTGCGGGGCGTCTGGGGTGCTGGTTGGGCTGTGTAATAGCGCCAATATAAACGGTTGCTGGCCATCGGGGCTGACCACGCGGCCGACGATATAAGCGGCTTTATTACGATAAAATACCGAACTCAGGACATCTAATCGCATATGGTGCACGGGATGGCGGCTGTGTGAGCTTTGTTGTACAAAACTTTGTTGTATCAAGCGGATATCACGTTCAATATCGGCAAAATACGGCGCTAAACCGCTTTGTTGTAATAAGTGTCGTAGGCAACTGCGCATGCCAAATTGCACAGGGAAAAAACTATGGTACACCGATGCTACGGGGGCGGGTAACTGACTGCGGTTGAGGCTGGATTCGACAAAAATATTGCGATTATGAAAATATTGCCGTGCAAACAAGCGACAAAATACTGAGTTGTAAAATGTTTCTGCCAATTCAGCTTGTGGATGGAAGCGTAACAGATTGATATAACTTAGTTTAACTTGATACCACAAGGTGGCGTCAGGTTCATGGCTTGGCAGCATCTTTTGTAACTGTGTAATAGTTTCTTGCACCCGATCATCGTAATAGTGGATGCGTTCGGCACTTTGGGTTAAAAACTGCGACCATTGTGCAGTTAAGAATAATTTCCCAGCTTGCTCGCTTAGCGATAAAAATAACCGGAAATGCCGGCGAAAACCGCGCAATATAAGGGCAGCAATTGCATCTGCATTCAGCGGGGCTGTGGTGGCGCCTGTCACATGCTGCACTTCAGCTTGGCCACTGAGGGCAGAAATTATCGGATCTGAGCTTGGTGTCGAAAACAAAATCGGCTGCATTTAAAATTCCATCTCGGCGCCCGTCTTGGAGCTCATTAGCGAGGCTCATGGGTGCAAACACGCATTAGTGTATTCACTCTAGTCTCACTATGGCATTAGTCTTGTTCAAAATGCAATCGCTTCACATCAATGAGGCTTAGATGAAGCATAGAAGAAACATAGAAGAAACATAGATAAGGCATAGATGAGGCGGCCAGCGTCGTTAGTGTGATAGGGGATATGGTTTAGCGATATCGCCCTGTGTACTCGTCATTCATTTGGCATAGCGCATTCTCTTATCTCAACGAGGCTTAGGGGAACTGAAGCTGCAGCGTAGGCGTGATGGACAAATTTTGCTAAACTGCGTGGCCATTCGACAGTCTAAGCTCCCATCTTGCAGCCAACGTAATGCCATGTGTGCGTTTGCGGTAGATGACAACATAATCGAGGTGTGTGATGAGCTCAGCAAAAGCGCTGAAAAAGAAAATTGCCAAGCGGGCAAAACAGAAAAAAAATATCCAAGTTAAAAACTCCATTCGCTTAAAGCAAGCAGCATCGGTTTTGCAAGCCGAAGTGACCGAGACGTCAGTCACCACGGCAACGCTAGTTGGGAACAGTGATACTGACAGCGATAAAGGCAGCGATACAGACACAAAGCAGCTTTAACAGCTAAAAATTGCATTTGGCATCGATGGTGGGTGGCGTTCATCCCACGAGATATCATCCTGATATTAACCTTGTGCCATACACCGAGTACAAAAAAGCCATACAGTGGCACTTGTTTATTACGCGAATTCATTATGCAAATGAATGACGCAAATAAATGACGAACAGTGACCAAGCTGTATGGCTAAATGCATGCGGTGTCAAACGGCTAAGTAATCCATAATGCCTTCAGCGGCTTTACGCCCTTGAGCAATGGCGGTCACCACCAAATCGGAACCCCGTACCATATCGCCACCGGCAAAGATTTTCTCCACAGATGTTTGCAGGGCAAAGGTACTTTGTTCGGACGCTTGCACGCGGCCTTTGCTATCTAGTGACACGCCTAAGTCAGTCAGCCATGCGGGCGGATTTGGTGAGAAACCAAATGCAATGATCACCGCATCGGCGGCTAAGCATTGTTCGGAACCTGCCACGAGGATAGGGCTTTGCCGGCCCATGGCGTCGGCGGGGCCAAGGGCAGTGCTGACCACATTGACACCACAAGCGTGGCCATGTGCGTCAATGGCAATCGACTGCGGCTGAAGATTGAATAAAAATTCTACGCCTTCTTCGCGCGCATTTTGTACTTCTCGTCGCGATCCTGGCATATTGGCCTCGTCACGACGATACGCACAGGTCACATGGCTAGCACCTTGTCGGATCGCGGTTCTGACACAGTCCATGGCGGTGTCGCCACCACCGAGCACCACCACTTTTTTGCCCTTTAAATCAATATACGGATGCTCAGTTTGCCAGCCCATCAACTGATTAATGTTGCCAATTAAATAGGGCAGCGCGGCATAGACACCTGGCGCATTTTCATGGGCAAAGCCACCTTGCATGGCGCTATAGGTGCCCAGCGCCAAAAATACGGCATCGTAGTCCGCTAATAATTGGTCAATAGAGACATCTACACCGACAGTGGTATTGAGGTTAAATTCGATACCCATGGCGGTAAAAATCTCGCGCCTAAGCTGCATCACACTTTTTTCCAGCTTAAACGGTGGAATACCAAAGGTCAGCAAACCGCCAATTTCCGGATAACGGTCAAACACCACGGGTTTCACACCATTACGGATCAGCACATCGGCGCAGGCTAAACCCGCCGGTCCTGCGCCTATGATAGCGACTTTTTTCTCGGTCATGTGTACGGCCGATAAATCGGGGCGCCAGCCCATGGCAAATGCAGTATCTGTGATGTATTTTTCGATAGAACCAATGGTGACAGCGCCAAAATCATCATTTAGAGTACAGGCACCCTCACACAATCTATCTTGTGGACAAACCCGGCCGCAAACTTCTGGCAAAGAGTTGGTTTTATGAGAAAGCTCAGCCGCTTCAATGATTTTGCCGTCGTTGGCGAGCTTAAGCCACTGCGGAATGTAGTTGTGTACAGGGCATTTCCATTCGCAATAAGGATTACCGCAGTCCAAACAACGATCCGCTTGCCCAGCCACTTGGGTGTCGGTCATCGGATGATAAATTTCAACAAAGGCGATGGTTCGATCCTCAATGGTTTTTTTTGGCGGATCCACGCGTTTGACATCGATAAATTGATAAACATTTTGCGCCATATAACCCCCTACATCGCCTGTACCCGCAGCTCTGCTGATGAGCGAGCGCGGTGTCCTAATAACGTATTGATATCGCTTGTTTTTGGTTTAATTAAGCGAAACTTGTGTTGACTCTGCTGGAAATCAGTAAGCAGCTGATGCGCGCGCTCTGAGCCGGTTGCTTCCAAATGCTGATGCAGCAAACTGCGTAGATGCTCTTGCAAAATGCTGGTTTCTATCGGCAGCGCTTCGATCAGTTCTGTATTTAGCCGAAGTGATAAATCATCATCCTGATCATAAAGATAAGCAAAACCTCCCGTCATGCCCGCGCCAAAGTTAATGCCCGTTTGGCCTAATACGACCACCACGCCGCCGGTCATATATTCACAGCAGTTATCACCGGTGCCTTCCACCACGGCGATGGCGCCTGAGTTTCGTACGGCAAAACGCTCACCGGCACGACCGGCGGCAAACAGTCGGCCCCCCGTCGCACCATAGAGGCAGGTATTGCCCATAATGGTGGCATTGTCTTTGGCATAACTGACGCCTTTGGGGGGGTAAATCGCTATTTGCCCACCGGTCATGCCTTTGCCGACATAATCGTTGGCGTCACCTTGGAGCGTGATATGCAAACCACCGGCGTTCCACACCCCTAAGCTTTGCCCCGCAGTGCCGGTGAGTTTAAGCTCGATAGGCTCGGCGGCCATGCCTTGATTGCCATGATGCCGCGCAATCACGCCAGATAACGTGGCGCCGACCGAGCGATCGGTATTGCGGATCGCAAAATGTACTCGACCTCCTTGTTTACGTTGTACCAGCGATTGGCATTGTTGGACAATGTGCTGGTTAAGCATGCCGGTATCAAATGGGGTATTGGCTTTGACGCAGTATTTGGCGGCATCCGATGGAACGCCGCTGGCACTAAGAATAGCGCTCAGATCGAGTCGACTTTGCCGCAGTGTTTGCGCGGGCTTTGCTTTTAACAGCTCGGTGCGACCAATCAGCTCGGTGAGTTCGCGCACCCCCAGCGCCGCCATATGCTCGCGCACTTCCGCAGCTAAAAAGCGGAAATAATTCATCACCATCTCGGGGAGACCTTTAAAATGATCACGTCGCAGCGTTTCATCTTGCGTGGCAACGCCAGTGGCACAGTTGTTGAGATGGCAAATGCGTAAAAACTTGCAGCCCAATGCGACCATGGGACCTGTGCCAAAACCAAAACTTTCTGCGCCCAAAATTGCCGCTTTGACCACATCCAAGCCGGTTTTTAAGCCGCCATCGACTTGCAAGCGCACTCGATCGCGCAGGCCGTTGGCAACCAAGGCCTGATGAACCTCCGCCAACCCTAACTCCCAAGGGCTGCCGGCATACTTGACTGATGTGAGTGGGCTGGCGCCAGTACCGCCGTCGTAACCGGAAATCGTAATCAGGTCGGCATAGGCTTTGGCAACGCCAGTGGCTATGGTACCAACACCGGGTTCGGACACGAGTTTGACGGAGATCAGTGCCGCCGGGTTGACTTGCTTTAAATCAAAAATGAGCTGTGCTAAGTCTTCAATGGAATAGATATCATGGTGTGGCGGTGGCGATATTAAGGTCACGCCAGGCACCGAGTAACGTAACCTGGCAATTTCGGCCGTGACTTTCTCGCCGGGTAACTGACCACCTTCACCTGGTTTAGCCCCTTGTGCCACTTTAATTTGGATTACCTCGGCGTTTACCAAGTAATGTGGGGTGACACCAAAGCGACCTGAGGCCACTTGTTTAATTTTGGAGTTTTTCTCAGTGCCAAAGCGGCGAGGATCTTCACCGCCTTCGCCTGAATTGGAACGTCCACCCAAGCGGTTCATCGCGATGGCGAGGGCTTCGTGCGCTTCAGGGCTTAAGGCGCCAATTGACATGGCGGCACTATCAAAGCGTGGATAAAGCTGGGTATCGGCGACGACCTCGTCCAAGGATATTGCTTGACATTGGTCTGTCGCGAGTTCCCAAAGATCACGAATGTGAGCTATCGGCCGCTCATCGACATGTTTGGCGTAGATTTTGTATTCGGCATAATCGCCGCTGCGGACCGCTTTTTGTAAGCTTTGTACCACATCTGGGTTATACGCGTGGTATTCGCCATCATGCACATACTTTAATAAACCACCATGATGTAATGGTTTACGTTTTAGCCACGCCATTGTTGCGAGCTGCTGCTGGTCTTGCTGAAAATCGGCAAAATCGGCGCCGCTTAGCCGTGATGGCACGGCAGGGAAGCAGCGCTGCATGACGTTGGCATGAATACCTATGGCTTCAAATAAATGCGTACAACGATAGCTGGCGACGGTAGAAATCCCCATTTTCGACATTATTTTGTATAAGCCTTTATTAATGCCTTTGCGATAATTCAGCACGGCTTGGCGTGCGGACAAATTAATCTTGCCTTGCTCGACCAATTGTTCGACGGTTTCATAGGCTAAAAATGGATAAATCCCGGTCGCGCCTAAACCGACCAAAACCGCAAAATGATGTGGGTCGCGCACGCTGGCGGTTTCAATAATGATGTTAGAATCACAGCGCAGCTGTGCGTCGACTAGGGCGTTATGGACGGCGCCTACGGCCATGGCCGCTGGAATGGGCAGTAATTCTGGCGCAATTTTGCGATCGGTGAGGATCACCAACACCACGTTTTCTTGGCGTACCGCCGTCATGACAGCTTGGCAAAGTTCATCAATAGCTTGAGCAAGGCTTTGTTGGCGTGGGTCAAAATTAAGCGAAAAGACCTGATGCTTGTAATAGGTCGGATCGGCCGCTTTGAGCTGTTTAAGATCCGAATACATCATGACTGGTGATTCGAATTGAATACGTCGGGCATAGCCGGCCGTCTCACTAAACACATTGTGCTCACGCCCGATGCTGGTTGCCAGCGACATCACATGCGCTTCGCGCAGTGGGTCAATCGGCGGATTGGTTACTTGGGCAAATTGCTGGCGAAAATAATCGTAAAAGGTACGCGGTTTACGTGATAACACAGCCATCGGTGTGTCATCGCCCATCGACCCTACGGCTTCTTGACCATCTTTGGCTAATACGGTGATGACCTGATCGATTTCTTCATAGCTGTAGTTAAAGAGCTTATGCATGACCAACATCTGCGCATCATCGAACACGCGTTTGCCAATCAGGTCCACCTCGAATTGTTCGTAGGGGATTAAGCGTTGCACATTGGCTTGCAGCCATTGTCGATAAGGATGGCGCGAGCGCAGATCTAAATCGATCTCGTCTGAGCGCCAAATGCGGCCGGTCAGTGTATCAATCGCCAGCATTTCACCCGGACCTACGCGGCCTTTCTCTTGCACCTCATCTGGGCTGTAATCCCAAATACCCACTTCAGATGCCAACGTAATAAGCTTATCTTTGGTGATAATGAAGCGAGCAGGGCGAAGGCCATTGCGATCAAGATTACAGGCCACATGCCGACCGTTGGTCAGTACTATGCCGGCTGGACCATCCCAAGGCTCCATATGCATGGAATTGAATTCATAAAACGCGCGTAGATCATCATCCATCACTTTATTGCCCTGCCATGCTGGCGGGACTAGCAAGCGCATGGCGCGGAATAAGTCCATGCCGCCAGCTAAAAACAGTTCGAGCATGTTATCCAGTGAGCATGAGTCCGAACCTTGATGACTCACAAAAGGCGCGGCCTCGGCTAAATCTGGCAGCAGCGGCGAGGCGAATTTATATTGCCGCGCTTTCGCCCATTGCCGATTGCCGGTGATGGTATTGATTTCACCATTGTGTGCTAAAAATCGAAACGGCTGCGCCAGTGGCCAACGTGGCATGGTATTGGTGGAAAAGCGCTGGTGGAATACGCAAATCGCTGTTTCCATCCGGACATCTGCCAGATCGAGATAAAAGCGGGGTAAATCCGCCGGCATCATCAGGCCTTTAAATACCATGACCAGACCGGAAAAACTCGGGATATAAAAATCGCTATCATCTTCAAGCTGCTTTTCTAAACGACGACGTAACATATAAAGTCGGCGTTCAAGGTCGTGGTCGCTCCAACCTGGCTGGGCACTGACCAACACTTGCATGATATTGGGCATGGAATCACGAGCGATAGGACCGAGTACCTGCGCATCGATGGGGACTTGTCGCCAACCTACTAAGCTGAGGGTTTCACGCATGATTTCTTGCTCAGTGAGTTGCATCGCACGCTGAGCCTTGATGGGATCTTGACTTAAAAACAGCATGCCGACGCCGTACATTTTGCCCAAGGTCCAGCCGTTCTCGGCCGCAATAGCCCGGAAAAAACCGTCTGGTTTTTGCATGAGTAAACCACAACCATCACCGGTTTTGCCATCAGCGGAAATGCCGCCACGATGCTGCATGCGATCCAAACCACTGATCGCCGTCCTTACGATACGATGACTGGCTTGCCCCTCCAAGTGGGCGATCAAACCAAAACCGCAATTTTCGCGTGCTTGTTGATGGTTATACAGCGCCATGACATATCCTCCAAACTCGTGCTAATTAATATAAATTCATTGTTTTTGAATTATTATTCTTATTTTGTGCCGTTTTTTGTTTTGAAAGAAAATAACGATTTAACGGGCAAGGGTCAATGGCTGTTTGAGTTTTTACTCTAGTGATTTAGACGTCTAAATGTCAAAAACAATCTAGATATACCGAGCTGTTGGTGAAAATGCAAGCATGTTGCGCCGGTTTTAGACAGAAAAACATGTTAGACAGAGGGTAACGGCAAGAAATTAATGTAATTAAATTACATTAATTTGGGGTTTTAAGAGGCTTTATTGCTTTTTAGGTGGAAAAAAAGCCGCCGAAGCAGCTTTTTTGATCACGAAATATCGTATTTGAGTAATTTAATTATGCGAATTTATGCGGCACTGTACGGCACTGTACGGCAGTTCACGGCACTGCGCCGTTACCACATAGCCGCAGCACAATTTAAGCTCGGTAGCCGTTGGCAATACCCTTTACAGTGATTGCAACAGCATCATGGGCATGCAAAGACTCGTAGTGATTGACGCGGACCCAAAAATCATCAAATTGCGATTGCTGATTGAGTGCATGTTTCAAACGACGTGCCGCATCTTCGCAGAACATAAGGTTTTGGCCATTTAGACGCGCAAACTCCTGTTCATCCGCACGCTTCACTGCCGCTTGCACTGGGGTTTTTAATGCATCTTCAATAGCGTCAATCAATGCCACAATCGGAAATTCAGTTTGCTGACGGTTAAGTAATACTTTGACCTGAGCTACCGAGCGCTGGCTATGCGGAGTCGCTACAATGCCTTGCGTCGTTCCTAACCATTCCACCACGGTTTGTGTGTCGAGCTGAGAATGTCCGGCAAACTTGGTGGTAAACGCCTCTTGGATCAACTGACGAGCCAGTGCTGCTGAACAAGGGCAGGTCGATGAGTATGGTACATTGACGGCCAGCTCGATTTGTAAGCCTGTTGGCAGCACTTGTCCGGTAATTGTCACCGGATAGGCTTTCCAGCCTTGTTTTTCGGTGATTAAGGCTTTACGGCGCAAATGAACTTCAAAATCGAATTTTACAAACGCTTGATCACTGAGATCTTCGTGGCTGGTGATAAATGCGTCGAGTAAATCACAGAGTGTCTGGTGTGACAGGCTTGATTCACGAGATAATTCATCAATAAGAAGATAAAGCCGCGACATATGAATGCCTTTGGCCTTCGCATCTTTTAAGTTAACAAAAGCTTCAACCCGGGCACTGACCTGACGTGGAGCTTCGCCCACTAGTGCCAACATGAGTGGCACTTCAATTTGGCTCATACCAACTCGTTCAAGCACCCCTTCAGTGGTAGCGCATGAATGATTGGCGATATCTGGCATGGTTGTCGGCATGACTACTCCAAGAAGGGCAACTACAGTGAATATCTGTACTTGCACAGCAAAGTTGCAAGAAGGCTGCATTTTAACGCAATTCAATCATCTGTCTTATGAAAAAAATGCGTTGCAGCCATCCATTTTTTCGAGCAATCGTGCTCGAGAGAATACCTGATAAAATTGCTCAGGTATTTTACTCTGTGTTGTTACGGGCTGACAAGCGTGATAGATCACATGAAGGCTTTTGCTACTTCGACGCGACCTCCTTGTGCTCTAAATGCTAACGATTTAGGGTCAGCTGGCAGATATATTTTAATATGGTGGCGTTTTCTGCCTTCAAATACGTAAAGTTATGCTAACTCAGTGGGCGCGATTTTTGGTATGAACTGTTGGCATTGCAGTATCGTTGATGAATTAGCAAATGTGGATCCATTTGTAACGTCGCATCAGGATTTAAAAATTTGTCTTTATGGCATGCATCAAGGGGCTACTTAAGGTCAACCGCAGTTGTTTTAAACACGAAAATTTGAGATTTAGAATTATCTACAATTGGCAAAAATGCCAATACAAGGTAATCTATGCAGCCTATTTTCATTCAATTGACAATTTCAACAATCCGACAAGAAGAGCTTATGAAGTTAACAAAAGGTCTCGGTTCCATCATTGCATTGCTGCTAGCGACAAGTCAAATCGCAGCGGCAGATACCAATAAAATGCCAGAGTTCTCCCTGATGTTAATGGGTGGGGCAGTCAACCTATGTGGTTCTGCACAACCGTCGCAATGTGTGACTAAGGCAAATGTCGAAAATGCCAGCTCAGGGCGGCAATTCATGATTGAGGATCGCTTTGTTGAAATTATAGGTAAAAGTGTCATTTGGCAAGGGGATAGAGCCGACGTCGGCGCTCAGCTACAAGCCATGCTGAAATTTTTGCAAAAAAAGTTAGCGGGTAGTGTTGTCTCCGAACGCGAGCTTACGCGTTTGTTTCGTAGCAGTGAAGTCGAATTCAAAGGTCAGTTCATGTCTGGCCGTGAATTGTACGGCCGTTTAACCGAACTCGAACGCGACTTTTTGCTTGATCAGCTCGAAGTTATGGCTGCCCGCGGGAAAAGTGAAGTTCGCTTAAAAGTAAAGGCAGATCCGTTGCAAAGTCGCGATCAACAAAGCCTTAAACTGATGCAGGACTTTGTCGGTCAAGCACAAAAAATAAGTGGCAAGCGCAAACCTCGCATTATGTTGATTACGGCAGCAGCGCGAGATCCCTATGCCTCTGTTGATTTCTATCTGGAAACCTTCGGTGCTTTGGGCGCTGAAGCCAGTTTTTTACCCATCAACGCTGCTTACCAAGCCGCGAAGCGAAGTCCTGTTGGATTGGACGTCGCTTGTAAAGATTTTCTAACTCATCTAACCAAAGAGCAACCGGTCTATCAACGTGGTCGCGTTTACCCTGACCTGATTGAACAACAACGGCAAATGTGCCGCTTAGGTATTAATCGCGTGCTCGACGAGATTAAACAGACCGATGCTATTTTTATTGATGGTGATGACGCGGAATTAGCGCGTAAAGCCTTCTTAAACCCTGATGGTTCAGATACTGAAGAATTAGCCCTAATTCGCAGTATGTTTGTACGAGGCAAGGTTGTCATTGCTAGTTCACAAGCCGCCTCGGCTGCTATGGTTGGCGGAAGTTTTGACAATAAGTCAACACCAATGCTCACTGGGGGCGATAGCCAAACAGCACTGCTAGAAGGTGCTGTTGATGCAACTAACGCAAACCCTGACCAATTAACTTTTAATGGTAAGGGCGGGTTGGCCTTCTTCAGTTACGGTGTTGTGGATACACAATTCTCTGAAAAGGCGCGGCATGGTCGTTTATTGCGGTTAGTGCTGCAACAAGGGCTACGATTCGGGTTTGGTATTGATGATGGCACTGCGCTGCTGGTGGGTTTTGATAAACCAAATCAATTAGCGGATGCGCGCTTTAGCGTGAGTGGCAAAGGTGGTGTCTTCGTTGCTGAGACGAATGCCGATACCCGTTTTAGTGCTCCGGTGATGCAAAATGTACAAAGCCATTATTTCACCTCGGGTGATCGCTTTAACCTGATTAAAGGCGCTTTACTGGCTGATTTTGCAGACTGGAAATTTGCCCCTAGCAATGCACAAAAACCGCTGTTAAGCTCAGGTGATTTATTCGAGCGCGATAATTACCGCAAGCTGGCAAATTTCTTGTGTTTGACGCAAAGCCGAGAAGCGGTAGGTCAGTTTGTGTTGGCGGGCCAAAATTATCGTTTAACACTAAAACGTGACCAAAACTCAGCCGCTCGTGCTGGTCAAATGTTGGTAGGTAATCAAGAACTGCAATATTGTTCTTATCGTAATTTCGCTATCCAGGTTGAACAAGCACAATAGCTGTTGAACTACCTGGATGAACATCACAGGTAGATGCAGTGCATGGCATAGTTAAACGACTTGCTGCATTAATGCAGCAATGGGGATATGTTCAATTAGGACTGCTAGTTGTTGCGATTATAGTGTTAATCGCATCAACTGCAGCCTACGCTATCGGACTTCTTGTCTATAAGACAATTGCTTGGCAACTTATTCTTGGTGCTGCAGTATGCGCGGCATTAGTTGCCGCTGCCTTAACCTTCCTGAATTTCTACTTGATCCATCATTTAAACTCGACGCTTGTTTTTCTTAAAGATTCTGCTTCGCAAGAAAAGAAACTGAATAAAAATCTGCAAGACAAAATCCGGCAGTTAAATTTTGAGATTGAAGAGCGTAAAAAAGCGTTCCAAGCAAAACGTCGCGCCATTGACGAACTGCGAAAAGAAATCGTTGAACGCATCAAAACGCAGCGAGAACTGGAAGATCAAAGTCTGCTTTTGCGTTCTATTGTCGATACCTCGCCTGATTTATTTTATTACCGCGATGAAACGGGCCGCTTTGCCAGTTGTAATAAAATGTTTGAAAGTCTGATCGGCAAGCCTATCGCTGAAATTATTGGCCGCTATCCGGCAGAGATTTATGATGCCGAGATGGCGCCCACAGCGATATTGACCGATAACGAAGTTTCCGTTAGTCAAGCTGAGTTGACCTTGGATGTGGAGTATCGCGCGCCAGATGGAGTGCGGATGTGGTTTGAGATGCGCAAAGTGCCATTTTTTGATCGGCATGGACGTTACATCGGTTTACTCGGGTTTGGGCGGGATATATCGTCACGTAAACGTGCGGAGTTAGCGCTAGAGCGAGCTTATCACGACAAGGGTAAATTTATTGCCACCTTAAGTCATGAGTTAAGAACTCCGCTTAATGGCATTGTAGGGTTAACACGACGCATCATTGAAAGTGAATTAAGTATCGAACAGCGCAGCTGGGCTAATACGATTTTTAGCAGTGCAGAAACCTTAGGCAATATTTTTAACGACATTATCGATTTGGATAAAATTGATCGGCAAGATTTAGATATTCTCTTGCAAGATATTGATATTGAACAGTTTATTTCGGACATTGCCAACTTTGCAGGTTTGATTTGCCAGCAAAAAGGTTTGACCTTTGTATTAGATGTCACTTCGCCTTTACGTGGTTATTACCAGCTTGATCCGACACGGGTGCGGCAAGTGTTATGGAATTTACTCAATAATGCCGTTAAATTTACCGCCCGGGGTAGCGTCACCTTACAGGTCAGCATTGCAACACCTAGTGGTTTGGCTGCCGCGCCTTCTAAAGATTCGCAAGTGTTGGAATTTAAGATTGTGGATACGGGGATCGGTATTGCAGCGCACGAGCAAGACCGTATTTTTGATATGTATTACAAATCAAGTGATGGACGACGTTTAAGTATTGTCGGCTCAGGCATCGGCTTATCGGTATCCAAAGCATTGGTCGAAGCCATGGGTGGACGAATTAGTCTACAAAGTGTGGTGAATCAAGGCAGTATTTTTACGGTTTCTATTCCAAGCCAACCGACATCCGCACCGCAGCAAGTGCTGCCCGTACCATGTCGAAGCCTCATGATTTTATTGGTGGAGGATGTCCCGCTTAACGCCGAGATTGCGATCAACTTGCTTGAACAGCGTGGGCATAGTGTATTACACGCAGAAACCGGTGAAGATGCCTTAGCGCTGTTAGAAACCGAAGATGCCTTTGATCTTGTGCTGCTCGATATGCAGTTACCGGACATGAATGGTGATGAAATTGCACGTTTCATGCGCGAAGATGAGCGCTTTCGCGAAATCCCCATCGTGGTATTAAGTGCGAATGTGCGTAAGGCTGAACAGCAGCTGCAAGGTGTGCACATCGATGCGGCGTTGGCTAAACCTATCAATACTCGCAATTTAGATGATGTGTTGAGCCAGTTATTTCTCTCAGCTTGTACCGCGGAAAACTCCATGATAGGCCAAAAAACACAACCTAGTGATGGTGTAGATAGTACCGAAGATATTCATCGAGGCATCCAATCAACCGCAATGTTGCAAGCTGATGCTATGCTCGCTGACCGCACCTTTGCCAGCTCCATACAGGCACCTAGTCCATCGATAACACATGATCCAAGCCCATCGCATAGCATGACATCGGTATTGGATGAGTTTACCTTAAATGATTACTTAGATACGCTAGGTTACGTGTCAATAAAACGCAGTGTTCAGCTGTTTAAACAGCTGCTGCCAGGCTATATCAATAAAATGGTCGATACGGCTATGCAGCAACAAAACCAAGAGTTTAGTGACGCCGCGCATAAGCTCAAAGGCGCCGCCGCCAGTGTGGGCTTGCGCTGGGTGACGCAGCAAGCGAAATATTATGAACATTTGGATCTCACGACCGTCAATTGCTTAGAGCGACAGTTGATCGACTTCCATTTAACCATTGATCGGCATATGGAGCAGCTAGAACAGTATATCGAGCGTTTCGCTCCCGCGTAATTTGGCTATTAAATGTATGTAGGTATAAACAAAAAACACCGCAAGTGCGGTGTTTTTTTATTCGATGGTATAAAGATAAAGCGGATTATTTCTCGATCTTACCAACGAAACGATAGCCTTCACCATGGATAGTGCTGATTAACTCTGGGCTATCAATATCTGACTCGAAATGCTTACGGATGCGACGGATTGTGACGTCAACTGTACGATCATTGGGTCGTAAGTCGCGGCCCGTCATATGACGGATCAGTTGCTCACGGGTAAAAATTTTACCTGGGGTATCTAACATCAAACGCAGCGCACGGTATTCGCCTTTTGGTAAACGACGTGAGACGCCTTTTGGCGATGTCAGATTGCGGCTGTTTTCATCCAGTGTCCAACCGTTGAATTTCAGCACACTGCGGTGCTCTTCGACCACAGGCGTCGCCACCGTACGGCTTAACAGGTTGCGCGCACGAATGGTCAACTCACGCGGATTGAATGGTTTGGTGAGGTAATCGTCCGCACCAATCTCTAAACCTAAAATACGATCCACTTCACTGTCACGGCCGGTTAAGAAAATCAGGCCAATGTTTTCTTTTTGGCGTAACTCCTTCGCCAAAACTAAACCATTTTTACCTGGTAAGTTGATGTCCATAACAATTAAGTTGACGCTGTTTTCGGTCAACTGTTGGTGCATTTCATCACCATTGACTGCTTCAAGCACTTCATATCCTTCGCCCTGAAACAGACTAACTAAATTTAACCGAGTTACTTCCTCATCCTCGACGATCAAAATCACAGGCGTTTGCATTGGAGTTAAACCTTATGTAAAGAGTGTTGGATTTTTAGGCAATATAACTATCAGAACGCTAGCAGTTGGCTGACAGTCAATTATCAAGTTGCCGAGAATTATAGCCTTGGCGGCAATTGTTAACAAGAAAATTTGTTAACAATTGCCAAGTTCAGTCGCTAGACTTTAGTCAAATGGTGACCGTTGGCTGATAATGTAATTGCTGGCTAGCGAGCGTAATTGGAAAATCTATATAGATATCAATGCCTTTATCTAGCTCACTATCCAAGTTTATTTTCCCTCCTAGCGCTTGAGTCACGAGGTTATAAACCAAATGCATGCCAAGGCCCGAACCGCCTTCACCACGTTTGGTGGTGACGAAGGGATCAAAAATCCGCTTTTTAATTTGTTCCGGTACACCACAGCCGTTGTCTTTGTAGTGGATAAAGCAGCGATTAGATTCAACCTTGATCCATATATCAATTTGGCCCTGCTCTATGTGGTCAAAGGCGTGGATCAGACTATTCATAACCAAATTGATCAGAATTTGGTTCATGGGGCCTGGTTTGCTGTCGATATTTAGATTGGGGTCGCAATGGATATGAATTTGATGCTTCGTTTTTTTCAGGTTAGGCCTTAGTGACAACAACACCTCATCAACAAGTTGTAACACATTGAATTCTCTTTGGTTTTCATTTGACTGATCCACGGCTACTTGTTTAAAACTACGAATAAGATTGGCGGCGCGTTCGAGATTTCGATAAATAATGCTCAAATTTTCATGGCTATCATTTAAGAATTTTGCCAATTGTGAAGCTGTAAGTTTTTTCTCTTCAAAAGCTTTGTGTACTTCTGCCAATCGATCTTGCATTAAAGTAGAGGCCGTAACGCCAAGCCCAATAGGGGTATTTACCTCATGTGCAATGCCTGCAACCATCTGACCTAGACTAGCCATTTTCTCCGTTTCAACAATTTGATTTTGATACTGATGTAACGTAGCGAGGGTATTAAGTAAATCTTGATTCGAACTTTTTAATGCTAAGGTTCTTTCGTTTATTTTTTGTTCAAGTTGTTGGTTTAAATTGCGATTTTCTTGTTCTGCATCTTTTAGCTTATTGATTTGATTCTCTATTTTTCCAAGCATATTGTTGATGGCTCGGCTTAACAGTTGGATCTCCACCGCATCGGTCAGTGGTAAACGATGTTGATAGCTTTTTTCCTTGGCAATTTTTTGCACCACAGATAGCAAGCTTTCTAGCGGAGCTGTGATACGGCGTTGCAGGCGGCGACTGGTCCACCAGGCCAGCAAGAGTGTACCCACAAATATGGCGATATCGACCATGATGCGGTGCTGTACATAACCAACGAATTGTTGTAAACCGCCACGTAAGTAGACGTAACCCAGCACTTTCCCTTCTTGCATTATGGGTTTGGCAAGTTCAATCACCCCATTATTAATTTGTGGCTCATGCAGCTGTGTGACACGTTCGAGCTGAGGGACATAGGGGTAGACATCTGGACCATTGTAACTACTAAAGAAGCTGAGTTGTTGACGTTCTGGATCCATACGATACAGATGAATCGTTAGCAGCATCGATTCGCCGCCGAAAGAGCGCAGTCTGTTGTTTTCCATTTCCGCATCATCAGCTAATAAACTGGTACTGGCATTAAAGCTAATGATTTCGGCATAGGTATAGAGCTGGCTTACCAAGCGTTGTTGCTGTGCTTTGATGTCAAGCCAGGTCGAGATGCTCAGGGATGCAACTAGGCTTAAACCACAAATAAATAGAATGCCTTTGATCAGGCTATTTTTAATCGATGTAGGAGCAGCCGTTGATGTCATTGGGATCCATCCGACAATTTGCCACTAACGAAGAGAACAACACCGCTATCTTGCCGCTTTCGCAGCCAGACATTTGCACTCCAATCGTAAAATTCACGTCGATAACTAGGTCGAAATCTCGCTCAAAAATTTGGTGTAGATTACTTAATTGATAGCTCAACTAAAGCATAGACCCTGTGCGCATACCGCATGTTTACTCAGCCTTGGAAACACCACGTCGTTAAGATGATGACCACAAACCACGGCCTTCGAGCATGACACATAGCTGCTTTATCATAAAACCTTCGCGTCATCGTTTAACATTGTGGTGTTTAAACGTGTGGTTGAAACGTTGATAAAAACAGGCTTACGTCTATCTAAGGTTTATCAGAGCACCGACTTGTGCAACAACCTGTCAGATTTTGCGCTGCCAGGATGTCATCACTAGAGAAAATAAATCCTAGCTCAGTGCTTTAGTCACTACCTATGGCATTTCGTTGCTATTTTGATGGTATGAACTTTTTTGCAAATAAGCAATCTGTTGCCTGACAAATAGCCAAGTCACCGTTATAGTGATGTTCCAGTGTTAAACCGAAAGTCATTAAAGCGGAGGGTGCTTGTGATGGGATCTTCGATGGAACTCTGGGATTACTACAAAAACAGCGTATTTCTTTGCCATCAACCGCTAGGAAACTCAATCGATTTTGCCATTATCAGTGCGCAAAACCCTGCTGGAAATGTTGTGCCTGCAGCACAAAACCGTTTACGTGATTGCCAGTTTGAACAACAGTTGCGATTAAGCAAACTTCCATACCGTTCATTAATTGGCGCATCCCCAGATTTTAGTTTTCAAGAAAAAAGTTGGGCTGTGCTTTGTAATAAAGCGCAAGCATTGGCTTTTGCGCATCAGCTGCAACAAAATGCGATTTATTGGGTCGAGCAAGGGGCTTTGTATTTGGTTCCGGCCTTACTGACCACGAATGAAGAATATTTGGGCTTATTTCATGAGCGGCAAATCGTGGTCGACTAGCCATATTGTGAAACTATTGGCTTTTGCCACACTTAACGGTTCCTGTCTGACAGCGTGAACGCTAGCCTTTATTGGTCGTTGATCCGGTATTGGTCGCGGATCCGAGTGCGATATCACTGACCACAAAAGCTTGGTATGTCACCAATGTTGGGGATACGAACTCAGTCAGATGCATAGTAAAGAGCCGATGTTCGGTGAATATCGGCTCTTTATTTGATTGCTGACGGTTGCGTTTAGGCTTTAGTGGCTTTATACACCACAAAGCCGTCACGTTTTGCAAGCAGTTCCACTTTGGCAAACTCCGCGGCCAGCCATTCTTGATAAGGTAAATGACTATTCGCCACTAAGGTTAAACTACCGCCGCTGCGAAGTGCTTTATGGCTTTGGCCGATAAAACGATGGCTAATGCCATAGTCGGTGGTCAGGCCGGTATGAAACGGCGGATTGGCCACGATATGATGCAGATCATGCAGCTCTGCCGGCACGCCATCGGCTGCGATCACCGTCGCTGTGACGTTATTCAGTGCCAAGGTGGCTTGGGTGGCAGCGATGGCTAACGCACTGATATCTGACGCAAACATGGTTAGCTGGGGCTGCTTTTTCAATAAATACGTCGCAATGATGCCGGCGCCACAGGCAAAGTCCAATACCTTACCATGTTGCACATGAGAGAGCTGTTGCAATAACAGTGCGGTACCTAAGTCTAAGCGCCCATGGTTGAACACTCCAGGTACTGAACAAAACGTCAGGTCTGCTAAGCGATCATCGGTGTAGTTTGCCAGTGACGGGGCCGCGATATTGGCTTCTTTTACGCCATGTAACGCAAACCAAAGGCAATGCTTGGCATTATCAAGCTTATTGGCCTGTATGCCTTTGTTGCTGACTTGGTTGGCAATACTTTTGATACCGCCTTTGTTATCGCCGACCACAAAAACGTCGCTGTTGCTGCTTAAAAGTGGCGTTAACGGCGAGAGCATAGCCCACAACGCTTCTTTCATTTTCGGGTAAAACAGCAGCGCTTGCAGCGCCGTTTCTGGTGTAGCCTGACTCGTTGTGGCAAATGTGCTTAGCTGCTGCGCCTCAGGTGCCATGGCAAAGATGGTCGGGTAGTGCGGTTGCCATTTTTGCGCAACGGCAGCATCGGTGGTCCAAACCAACACCTTAAGATCAGGCCTTAGCGCTTTGAGCTCTTGTGCTAAATCATCGGCCATCGGCTCAATACACAGCAGCGGTCCGACCAAATCATCACTATTACGCAGTACCAGTTGGCTTTGTGGGTTTAACATTAAAACTCCCGACGGAACATCAAATCCCAGACACCATGGCCGAGGTTGACACCGCGATTTTCGAATTTGGTCAGTGGCCTATGCTCAGGCCGCGGCACATAGGTTTGATCACTGGCGAGGTTGCTGTAACCTTCGGCAGCCATCATCACTTCAAGCATATGCTCGGCATAGTTTTCCCAATCGGTTGCCATATGGAATACGCCACCGATTTTTAACTTTTGCCGCAGCAGTTGCACAAATTCTGGCTGCACGATACGACGTTTATGGTGACGTTTTTTATGCCATGGATCTGGGAAAAATAGTTGCACACAATCCAAACTTTGGTCGGCGACACTGTCACGAAGAATTTCAACGGCGTCATGTTCGAATAAGCGAAGGTTGGTTACCCCCGCCGTTTCCGCATCGCCCAAACAAGCGCCCACGCCAGGTTTATGCACTTCAATGCCAATAAAATCAGTGTCGGGGGCGGCTTTGGCCATTTCAACCAAGGATTTTCCCATACCAAAACCGATTTCTAACACGACCTTGGCCTGGCGACCAAATACCTCTGGCCATTGATAGGCGCTGGTTTGATACTCTAACCCCATACGCGGCCACAGCAGTTCTAAGCTGCGTTGTTGCCCTTTGGTTAAACGACCTTCGCGTAGCACAAAACTGCGAATGCGGCGCAAATGGGGTTGCAGCTCAGTGCTATCGTCAGCTGCATCTAAGGGCGTAGCGGTGGCTAGGATATCGGTGGGTTCGGTCATGGTGAGTCCTCAGAAAATTACGGCGCGTATTATGCGCTTTTGGTCGACGCGGCTCAAGCGTTGTGGCACGGCATAGGGCTGGGGCTTGTGTGCCTCGTTGCGTTATGATTGGCGTTCATATGTGCGTCTAAAGCGTTATCGTATCAGCGCGGGTCGTTGGAGATCGAGTTGAATTGGCGTGCAAGTGGCGTTTGGACTGGCTTGGCAGCTGACAAGCCAGCGCGTACACTGCGCGGCGATTAAATTGGGGGATCTATGCTGTCGACTACCTTTGTTTCTGAATTTCAGCAGCTGTTACTGCAATGGCAGCTGCAGTGTGGGCGTCATGATTTACCTTGGCAACAAACGCGCGATCCATATGCCATTTTAGTATCCGAGCTTATGCTGCAGCAGACACAAGTGGCGACGGTGATCCCTTATTTTCAGCGCTGGATGCAGGCCTTTCCGGATGTACAGACCCTGGCGGCGGCTGCCGATGACCAGGTCATGGCGCTATGGCAGGGGTTAGGCTACTACGCCAGAGCGCGAAATTTGCAAAAAGCCGCGCGCTATTTGGCCGATTTGCCACAATGGCCCGACACTTATGAAAAGTGGCTCGCCGTGCCTGGGGTTGGCCCATACACCGCCGGCGCAATTATGTCGTTTGCGTTTGATGGTTATGGACCTATCGTCGATGGCAATGTACGGCGGTTTTATAGCCGCTGCTTTGGATTAGATGCGCCGGTCGGTTCCAGCGCCTTGGATAAAGCATTGTGGCAATATGCCCGATTATTAACGCCGCCGCAAAGTCGTAGTTTTTCGCAGGCGCTGTTGGATATGGGGGCCACCTTGTGCAAAGCGAAAAACCCGCAATGTGAAATTTGTCCGGTAGCAAAATTCTGTGTGGCGCTCGAACAGCAGCGGGTGACTCAGTTGCCAACCGCTAAAGTCAAAAAAGCCATTCCAACCAAATTAGGCCATTTCTTATGGTTACAACAGGATGACTGTATTTGGTTGACCAAAAGAGCCGATAGCGGTATTTGGTCGTCGCTGTGGTGTTTACCTGAATTTGAGCTCACCGCCGCCGCAACGGAGGTTGGCTTTAGTGCAACTGAACTTACGGCAATGCAAAGGCAATTAGCACAAGGCGCGCCGTCTCTGGCGGCTGATGTAGTACAAGAGGTCAGTGCAAGCTATCGTTCTACCTTGTTGCACGGCCGGTTTAGTCATCAATTTAGTCATTATAAATTAGATGCTTATATCTGGCAGAGGTCGAACGCTACCTCGACAGACGCCTTGGTGTTGCCTAAGCACGGGCAGTGGGTAAAGCGAAGTGAGCTTGAGCAATATGGCCTGCCGGCACCTATCAAACAATATTTAATTCAGCAGTAAACGCAGCGCCGCGCGCAGAGCGTCTAGGTGGTGCGCACCGGCTAGGTAGCGCGGATGGAGCTTTATGCTCACGAAAGAGTTGGTCGCGAATGAGTTGGTCGCGAAAGTGATGCTAATTGCAGCATTGGAAAGGTCGATGGCGGGGGAAAGGTATTCTGATCCTATGGAATGAGGTAAACTAAGGGTTGCAACCTAACTCATCGATGGCTGCATGGCTTTCGTGCGGACGGTAACCTGCGACTCATAAAGCAGTGATTGAGGCGTTGCCGTCGCCCTAACTTATTTATCAATCTGAATCGAGGTGGAATGATGGCCCGTGAAGTGTATTGTGTGTATTTGAAGAAAAACGCGCCAGGTTTAGATTTTCAGTTATATCCAGGTGAGCTTGGCAAAAAGATATTTGCATCGATCAGTAAAGAGGCCTTTGCGCTTTGGCAAAGCAAACAAACCATGCTCATCAATGAGAAAAAACTCAATATGATGAACTTGGAACATCGCAAGTTGCTGGAAGAACAAATGCAGCAATTTTTATTTGAAGGTGCTGAAGTTGCCATTGAGGGTTATGTACCTCCGACGGCAAAAACTGAACCTAAAGCCGAGTAAGTATGACGCAGGCAGCATTTTTTGTCGTTTGTTCCTTATAGATGTTGCCTAAGCTCGGTCGTTCATGGAGTAGAGCGCTATGCGTCGATTACCCCCATTAAATGCCCTGAAAGCCTTTGAAACGGCGGCTCGGCATTTAAGTTTTACCAAAGCCGCGGAAGAGCTTTATGTGACGCAAGCGGCGATAAGTCATCAGATTAAGGCGCTGGAAGATCATTTAGGCCTTAAACTGTTTTTACGAAAAAATCGATCTTTGTTACTCACTGAAGAAGGCCAAAGCTATTTTTTAGATATCAAAGAGATTTTTTTGCAGTTGCACGAAGCCACGGAAAAGTTGCTGGCGCGGGGTGCAAAAGGGGCGTTAACCGTAAGCTTGCCGCCAAGTTTTGCCATTCAGTGGCTGGTGCCGCGCTTGAGTCTGTTTGCAGATTTAAACCCTGATATTGATGTGCGGATCAAGGCGGTGGATTCGGACGAAGGCTCACTCACCGATGACGTCGATGTGGCGATTTACTACGGCCGTGGCAGTTGGCGTAATTTGCATGCCGATAAACTGCACACCGAGTACTTGTTACCCGTGTGTTCGCCGATGCTGTTAAATCGAGCTAAACCTTTGTCAGATATTGGCGATTTGCGTTTTCATACGCTGCTGCATGATGGGTCTCGCGATGCATGGAAAGCATGGTTTAGTAGCCAAGGTTTTAAACATTTTAACGTCAACCAAGGGCCGATTTTTAGCCACAGCGCCATGGTGTTGCAAGCGGCGATCCATGGTCAAGGGGTAGCGTTGGCGCACAATGTGTTAGCCAGACCAGATATAAATTCGGGTCGATTGATTGTGCCGTTCAACCATGTGTTAATCAGTAAAGATGCTTACTACTTGGTGTGTCGTGATAATCAAACCGATCTTGGTAAGATTGCGGCGTTCCGGCAATGGATGATTGAACTGGTCGCGCGCGAGCAAGCTGAATTTGAGCAGCAGCAATTCACCAATGCGGTGGCGTTAGAAGACGATTAAGCGGACGAAAAGACGTAAGTTTCCAGCCCGAGATTGAGCACGACAGAGATAAGGGTAGGTACAGATGCAGTGGTATATTTACCCAGCGATCACCAGCGATGCGATGTCGACAGCTACTCTGGTCAATCTGGTGCTGCTGCATGGGGCTGGCGCACCCATTCAGCAGCCCGTTTTACAAGCCTTGATTTCGGCATTAAATACGATGCAAATCAATGTGTATGCGGGTAATTTTGCCTATATGGAGCAGGTGCGACAAGGTCAACGTCGGCCACCTCCCGCGCTAGATAAATTACAGCTAGAGTTAGCGCAAGGGTTGCAAGACCTCTTGAGCGCTGCACCTTTGCAGAAGGATCTCAGCGACGCGGCGCCTTGGTTTATCGCAGGTAAATCAATGGGGAGCCGTGTGGCGTTTGGTCATGTCGTTAACGCCAATACGGCACTGAAAACAGCACATAAAACGACACAGAAAGCGGCGCTCGAAGAGGTGGCGGAAGGTCTACGAGAAGGGGATCAGGAGGGCGCTTGGCGCAGTGCGCATCCCCAAATCCCCGCCATGGATCGCCTCAATTGGCGCGGGGTTATTGCGCTTGGGTTTCCGTTTGTGCCGCCTGCGACCTTGTTGAAGGCGAAAGCGAATGCAAGTTCGACGGCTCCGTCGATGTTGTGGTTAGAATTAGCCGATAAACGGACACAGGATTTTGCTAAATTGGCCGTGCCAGGGCTTATTTTACAGGGTGAGCGAGATGCTTTTGGTGGCAAGAGTCAGCTGCAAAGTGCAGAATTTAAGGCAAAATCATCTCTTTGGCCAAACATCAAATTGCAACTGGTCGCGGGCGCTTGTCATGATTTTAAATTCGTCAAATCGTTGCAATCGCAGGCTCCATCAGCAAAAAACAACGAAGCCAGCCGTATTTATGAGCTAGCAATGCAGATAAGGTCATTTATCGATGCAGTTTTATGAGCGACTAAGTCGCAGTTTAGTAGCGCTGTATGGTGCTTTAGTGGTGGGCATGGCCGCGGCCATTTCGCATAAATTCCAGTATCAATTGGATGGCAAAGCGCTGTCAGGCTTAATTAGCAGCACGGCGATTTTAGCCTTCCAAACCGTGTTTTTATGGCAGCTCAGTGTTGCGCCACAGGGGCGTGTAACGCCAGACGGTCTCGGCAGCACAGGGCAACTGCAAGGCAGTGATGAGAAAACGGCAAAACCTAGTCGTAGCTGGTTAATGCTACTGGGTGCTTTTCATCTTGGCCTTTGGCTATTTGTAGGCACTGTATGGGCGGGGGTATTGCAACTGCCTTGGCATGTGCCTGCATTAGCACCGCTGGGGGGCCAACTTTTATTAATCTGTTATCTAGTACTGGCTGCGCTGGTCTGGAAAAGGACCTGAAATGAAACAACTATTAATTTATTGCCGGGCTGGTTTTGAGAAAGAAGTGGCGGCAGAGCTCCAAGATAAAGCGGCGCAATTTGGCTGCTTTGGCTACTGCAAACTAAAAAATAACAGCGCTTATGTCATTTTTGAAAGTTACGACGCCAACACACTGGCGGTGTTTTATCGTGACTACCCATTTGAGCAACTCATTTTTGCCAGACAGTGGGCACTGATTAGTGGTGATGAGCTAGATCTAAGCCAAGGCGATCGGGTTACTCCTGTGATCCAGCAAGCGTTGGCGGATGAGATCCGTTCTTGTGGCGAAATTCGGGTGGAATACCCGGACACCAACGAGGGCAAAGAATTATCCACGCTGGCCCGTAAGTTGACAGTGCCACTGCGCCAAGCGCTTCGCAGTGCTGGGGTGTTGTTACCGAAAGAGCAAAAACGCGCGCCAGTGCTGCATTTGTTTTTAATCGACGGCCAGCATGGCTATGTGGCTTTGTCCTATCCTGAAAACAGCAGTGCGTTAGAAAATGGTATTCGCCGTTTGAAATTCCCCGCCGAGGCACCCAGCCGCAGTACGTTAAAACTGGAAGAGGCGTTTTTGCAGTTTATTCCGCGTGATGAGTGGGATACACGGCTGTCTTCGGGTATGAATGCGGTCGATTTAGGGGCCTGTCCAGGCGGTTGGACTTATCAGCTGGTGAAACGCAGCATGATGGTTGTCTCGATTGATAATGGTGCTATGGCCGATAGCTTGATGCAAACGGGGCAAGTGCGGCACTTGATGGTCGATGGTTTTAAATACCAACCCGATAAACGTAATGTCTATTGGCTGGTCTGCGATATGATTGAAAAGCCACAACGCGTGGGTGAGCTGATTTGTCACTGGTTAATCAAAGGCTGGTGCCAAGAGACCATTTTTAACCTCAAGCTGCCAATGAAAAAGCGTTATGAAACGGTGCAGGACGTGCTCACGCAAATGCAGCAACGCTTTGCTGAGGCAGATTTTGCGGTAGAGGTACAGGTAAAGCATCTATATCACGACCGTGAGGAAGTGACGGTGCATATGCGGCCGAAAAAACGCAGCTAAGTCGTTTACCTCTTGGCCGGACTGAAACCGCGTCGACTCGTAAAGTGAAACATGCGGGCGCCGCCATTTAGTTTTTATCTGGCTGATATATAACTTGAAGCACTACCTACGATTTGGCAAAATGGCCGAGCAAAATTTGTGCATGTGGCAGCATGCGAGCATCCAAGAAGGGATTTTAATGAAAAAAAATGCATTTTTTACCGCCGCAGCGTTATCTGTTGGCTTGTTAACGGCTTCAGCGGTAAACGCGACGCCTTTTAGTATTTCTATGGTTGCTGATAACGATTTCGCCATTTTTAGCGGCACTCAAAGCAGCATCAACAGCATTCTGTATCAAAACCATAAACAATGGGGACAACAGATCAGCGCGCTGTCGACACTGAGCTTTAATTTAAACCCTGGTGACAACGTATTCTACGTGTTAGCCATGGGTGGTGGCGGTGAAGAAAACATCAGCGGTATGATCAATGGCGTCAACATGACATCGTTAACCGGTAACGTATGGCAGAGCAACAACATTAGCTCTTTCCTGACGGGTTACAATGGTGTCACTGTTGAAAACGGTACCTATACGGCATCTTTGGGTGATGTGCAGCGTGCTTTCGCGTCAGGCTTGAACTGGACGGCGCCACAGTATAACACCACTGATACCGTGATCCGGCAATCTGGTTTTGGCAGTGGTTTCCACTTCGCTAACATGAATGCGCATTTATTCAAGTTCACCTCGCAGTCGGTGAATGTGCCATCAGTACCAGCCCCAGCCGGTGTCGCGGTATTAGGCTTTGCCGTGTTAGGTTTAGCGTTGGCGCGTCGTCGGAACAAAACCAAGTAATTTCGCCAAGTAATTTCGCCAAGTCATTTCACCAAGTTATTTAATCAAGTTATTTAATCAAGTTATTTGGTGTTTGTTTGGTGTCATAAAAAAGGGCAGGTTAGATAACCTGCCTTTTTTTATGGGCGATGCTCAACCGGCAGTGCACACTAGCCGTGAACAACGGCCGTACACAACAGCCCTGCACAACAGCCGTGTACAATGGCCGTGTACAATGGCCGTGCAAAACGGCACCGGTTTTACGCAAAGGTTTTAGTTTGAGCCTTTGGCGACTTTGCCAAAATACGAGCTTTCTAGCCAGTAAGGCCGTTGTTCGTTATTGGCGATATCAAGCGTGATCGCCAAGTTGATATCGGCAAATAAGGCGCCAAAATCATAACGGATCGCGCCATATTCCTTGGTTAAGCTCGGAATATCATCGCTAGGCTTATGGTAATGTTTGGCAAAAAAGCTGCCCCACACTTCGCTGCCTTTTTGATTTTTATCCTGTGACGTAAAGCCCGTCATTAAAAACACTGCTGGAATACCTTTTTTCACCAAGGTGTAGTGGTCTGAACGCGTAAAAATGGCTTGCTCTGGCATGGGGTCGCTACTTAGTTTGATGCCATTTTGGGCGGTAGCGCGATCGACAGCGGCACCAAGGCTGGAATGGTTGGCGCCAAAGGCGACCATATCGGCAAACGGATACAACAGCACCGGCATATCGAGGTTGACGTTAGCCACCAATTGCGACAAGGGCCGTGTTGGGTGATGGGCAAAATAATCGGCGCCCAATAAGCCTTTTTCTTCCCCGGTCACCGCTAAGAAAATCACCGAGCGTTTGGGTTTGACAGGAGCTTCCGCTAACAAGCGCGCGGTTTCTAATAAAATCGCTACGCCAGCGGCGTTATCCATCAGGCCATTATTGATTTTGTCTTTACTGCGCAGGTCAACACCGACACCGATATGATCTGAATGCGCCGTTAAAACGACATATTCGTGCTTAAGGGTTGGATCTGAACCTTCCAACACTGCCGCCACGTTCTGACTATGAATGACTTTGTGGTTGGATTGGCGGCTTAAACTAACTTCACTACGTAGCGCAAAGCCTTTGATGGGTGTTTTGGCCTCCATCGCGGCAAAAATATCCGTCAATGATTGTTGTTCACCGTTAAACAGCTGTGTTGCTGCATCGGGATGCAAATAAGCTGAGCCTTTAAATTGTGGGTAATCGCCTTCGGCAGTTCCGTCGGTTTTCATCCAGCGTACGCGTGGGGCGTTGAGATAAATGAGGCTGTTGTTGTAGGGGCGAACTTTTTCATCTTTTGGGCTGTGCAAGGTGATAATGCCTACCGCACCACGCTCGGCGGCTAAGCGCTGTTTTTGCGCCATAAAATGTGCCGCTTCTTCACTGGGTAAATGCTCTGGCCGGCCACTGAGCAGCACCACCAATTTGCCTTTCACATCAAGTCCAGCATAGTCATCTAAGCCAAACTCTTTACTGACCAACCCATAACCGGCGAAGACCAGTGGCGCTTTGATATCCACTTTGCCTTGGTGACTGCTTGGGCCGGTAAAAAAGTGTTTGGGGTAAGGAATGGTGATGTCTTTACCGTCTTGATGCAGCACCATACTGGCACTGCCACTTTGCAACAAACTATGTTTCAGCGGTACGGCTTGGAAAAAGCTGTTGCCATCACCGGCGGGCATTAAACCCAGTTGTTTAAAGTGGCTTGCGATATATTCGCTGGCAATCAAGTGGCCTTGACTGCCGGTTTCACGGCCTTCGAGACTATCGCTGGCCAAAAACGCCATATGGGATTCTATGCGTAGCGCGGATGCTTTGGTCGTCACAGGAGCTACGGTTGCTTGGATCGCTGAGTTATTGGCGGTTGCTTGGTTAGCTTTGTTGGGCTGCGCGCAAGCGCTTAACGCTACGCCGGCAAACAGGCCAAGCCAGTGGATTGGTTTCATGCGGGTTCCTCGCCGTTTAAACGGCTGTTTTATCTGCTGATGTTGTGCTGATTATCTTTGTTACTTGGTTTGTATTTGGTTCTGTACTTCGCTTAGTACTTCGCTTAGTACATCGCTATGTACTAGGTTTTGCAAACTTTAGTTTGGCTCACCGTGCGCAGCCGAAACAGTGCTTGGCCATACCAGGACAGACTTTACCACAAAGCACGGCGGCTTAAGAGTAGGGGCGCTTGGCTTGTTGGCACGCTCGCGACCACAGTACGAAAATTTCAGCTCAATGACAGCGCAAGAGGGACAACATCGGCACACGACAACGTGACGCTGTTGTTCTCATCTGCACGCAACGTCAAGTGCAGGTGCGAATAGGATACAGAGTGCCAGAAACAACAACGCCAGAAACAACAACGCTAGAAACAACTACGCCAGAAAAAACTACGCCAAGCAGACGCTTGGCGGTTGTGATAGGGTGACTTGCCATTATAAACGTCGTTTATAACCACGACGTTTATAACCTCGACGATTATAACCTCGACGATTATAACAACGACGGGTCGTCGCTGGTCACGGCAAATGGTTCTGGTTTTTTGCTCGCGAGGACTTTATCGATACGCTTACCGTCCATATCGACAATTTCTAACAGCCAGCCATCGAGCTCTACTTTGTCGGTAGTCTCAGGGATTTTACCTAACAACAACATAATTAAGCCGTTCAGGGTTTGATAGCGTTTGCTTTCTTCTTCTGGCAACTTGTTGATGCCTAAGCATTCTTTTAAATCGATAACCGGCAATAAACCATCGAGCAAATAGCTACCATCGTCGCGACGGATCATCATCATATCGTCATCATCGTCTGCGGCCATTTCACCGGTGAGCGCTTCCATCAAGTCTTGCAGCGTCACTAAGCCTTTTAAATCACCATACTCATCCACCACAAAGGCTAACTGGGTATTGGTTTCACGGAAATGCTCTAAGAGCTCCATGCCAGTTAAGCTATCGGGCACAAAATTACAAGGCTGCGCTAGGGCGGTTAAATCATTTAAGGTGCCCGCGACGGATTGGGCGAGCATTTGCTTGGCCGACACCACGCCAATTAATTCTTCCGCCGTGTGTTTACACACCGGAAAGCGCGAATGTGGCGATTGCATGACGCGGTGCAGGTTTTCTTCCAAGGTGAGGGCGATATCTAAAAACACGATATCTGAGCGCGGCACCATTAACGATGAAATCGAGCGCTCGTCCAATTTGAACACGTTTTTAAGCATAGTGTGTTCGCTTTTCTCGATCACGCCTGTGCTAGAGCCTTCTTGCAATAAGGCATGGATATCTTCTTCGGTGACGTTTGACTCTTGCTGTTGGGCAAACCCCAATACCCGCATAAAGCCATGGGTGGACCCAGATAACAAAAATACGAAAGGCTTTGTCACTAATGCAAGCAACAACATAGGTTTAGCGACGATACAAGCAATGCGCTCGGCGTTGATTTGGCCAACGCGTTTGGGGACTAACTCACCCACCACAATCGAGGCATACGTCACTAATACAACCACTAACACAGTGGCAAAAATGCTACTAAATTCCGCTGGCATGCCCAGGCTTTGTAACCAAATGGCAAATGGGCCGGCAAGTATAGATTCACCGAAGATACCGTTTAAAAGACCAATGGAAGTAATACCGATCTGAACCGTAGAAAGAAATTGGGTGGGATCTTCCGCCAGTTTGAGGGCTATGGCCGCAGAGCTGCTACCATTTTGCGCTAACGCTGTTAGACGCGATTTACGGGCAGTCACTATAGCGATCTCTGACATAGCAAAAACGCCATTCAGCATGATCAGACTGACCAATATAAAGATTTCCATATATACCTTTGTGTAACCGAGTTACGCCGAGTATACCAAAAAATTCATGACAAACCAGTGATCAATTTTTTCACCAACTTGATCGCAAAATTGTGGCGCTTTAGCGCATGAAAATAGCGGTTTAGGCCGTATTTAGCGGTTTTTGTGTCCAGTATTGAGTGCGTAATCTGGATGAGGATACCGCGGCGAGCTTGGCCAAAACGTCTGACTTGGCGTTAAAATCGCATGCAGCGGTATGTCCCAGCCCGCACAAGGCAGGGTATCGACGTGCTGGCAATCATGGGCCACGCCCCAAAGTTGGGTTTTATGCGACGGTGTTAAACCCGCCAAGGTGCGATCATAAAATCCGCCGCCCATGCCAAGCCGATTGCCCTTGGCATCAAAACCCACTAAGGGCAGAAGGATCAGGTCGATATCCGCCAACGGGCAGATATCTTGGCATCTAACGCGCGGCTCTTGAATTCCAAATAGATTGCTGTGCCACTGTGTCTGTGGGTGAATACGTAAAAATAATAAATGCCCCGCCACCACAGGGTGCAGCACGGGCAGCAGCGGTTGATAGCTAATCGGCAGCGTTTGAAGGCTAAGCGGCAGCGGTTGATTGCTATGTGACAGCGGTTGATTGCTATGTGACAACGGTTGATTGCTATGTGACAACGGGCGTTGCGGCGCTTCGATAGCGTGCTCTGCGTGCGGGGTGGTTGCCAAAATCGCATGCTGCAGCGCTGTTTGCACATCGATTTCACCATCATTGGCCACATAGAGTGCAATATTCAGCGGCTGGTGACGCTTTGTAACATGCCGCGCAAGCGCCTGCGCCAATTGAACGCCTAGGCCTTGTGACGCCGCTTGTTGTTCAAGTGGGGTTAGTTGCTGACGTTTTGCCCGCAGCTGACGCCGAAGCTGTTTACGCGTGGCCACGAGGTCTGCCGGCGCAGTAAAATCTGACGTTTGCGTTTTACAAGGTTGCATCTGAAGGCCCTTCGCGCATGGCTTTGTTTTCATTTGGCTTTGTTTTCACGTCGCACATGGCTTGTTTTTACTTCGCGCATGGCTTTGTGTTTATAAGTGCAGCATTGTAATCAAATTACTTTGCAATTGAGAGAAGCTTTTGGTGAGAGAAGCTTTTGGTGATAGCGAAGCTTTAGGCAAGAGAAAAGCTTTAGGCAAGAGCGAAGCTTTTAGACCAAAAATGATAAGGTTAGCGCAAGGGCAGAACTAAGTGAAATGCAGTATAGGGAAAGGGTGCTCCGGATTGCCGTGTCAGGCGTTAGCCCTTGAACCCATGGTTCAAGGCGGGAGACTAATCAGTACCGCAGGCTTCCCGGTACGGGCCGGGCTTGCTCAATAGCACTGGAGAAGAATCCCTGGTTTTAAAGAATTATCGGCTCAGGGACATCAACCCAATCACCAACAACCCAGAGTACAAAAGCGAGTATAACACCGCATCTTGCGTCTCGAAACCCAATTAGGCAGGCTTTTTACTGTCGTTTTGGCTTTCCAATAACTCATTGCACAAATTAAGCGCAATCATCAGCAATACATCTTCGCTGCCATGCAGACCTGGATGGTATTTCGTTTTACTAACGCGCTGTTCAAGCTCGGTGATCGCGGCTTGTAGTTTATGCTCTTGGCCTGGTGGACAGCTAATCTTCATCTGTTTACCCAAAACTTTAACGCTGAGTTGTTTGGGCTTATTGTTGTTTTTTTCTGTTTTGGGTTTGTATGGATACATGTGGCATCAAATCCTTGCGTCGTCGCTGACGTTCATGGCTTTATTCTAAACTGTGTGCCGCGCCAAGAGCCAGCGCTTCTCATCACGGATGATGGTTTTAATTGCCGTGTTTATCGAATGATGGGGCGTACTTGCAAGGTGTTGCTGCTGGCAAGGCGCCAGATACTGCATAATCCCACAGATGCGCGCTAGCGCAAGGGCGACCCTGGTTAAATGTCATTAAGCTGCGTCGCAATGCCATGCGAATAGAGTGCTTTACTTGGCGAGGGTATAGCGCAGTGATAGCATAGGCAAAGTTTCTATCAGACGGTGCTTTCGCATGCCAAACCTACCTTTATACAACTATGACCAATGGACCACATTGCTTGATCAGCAGGCGCTGATGGCGTCCGCAGCGGAATTACACGGCCTGATGGCTGGCCTATTAAGTGCAGGTGTCCCCGCCGATTTGCCCAAGGTGTTACCGGTACTGCATGATTTTTTAAATGATGGTCAAGCGATCCAAACCTCACTTAAACCCAACATCGAGCAATTACTGAGCCAAACGGCACAGGATTTAGCCAGTGAGGATTATCGCCTGCAGTTATTGTTGCCATCGGACGACGATAGTTTAGCTGAGCGGTTAGAAGCCCTGGTGGAGTGGGCGCAGGCATTTTTGGTTGGGTTTTCGGTGCAGCAAACCGATTTGTCGTTGGTCAGCGCGGATGTGCGCGAGGCCATTGACCAACTCTCAGAAATTACGCGTATTGATATTTATACCACCGATGACAGCAGCGAAGCCGAAAACGAAGAGTCGTACTTTTTGGTACTGGAGCATTTACGTATGTTAGTGCTGACCTGCTTTACCGATGTTGGACAGAAATTTAGCCAGCGAGCGGTGAATAACACCACCTTGCATTAAGGCGTTGGTGGTATTGCGTTATGCCATTGCGCCGAGTTAACGCCGCCACGAAACAAGCGCTGCAGCCGACGATGCGGCGCGTCCGGCGTAGCGTGTTGCCGCTTGCAATTGATAGTTTTTGGAGATGATATGCAGCCTTATTCTGAGATAGGTCAGTTACCTGCCATTGATTATGCCGCTCGGCGGCAACAACTGTTAGCCTCGATGCCGATGAATAGCTGTGCGGTGATCCCAAGCGCGCGTGAAATTACCCGCAGTCGCGATACCGAGTTTAGTTTTCGTCAAGACAGTGACTTTTGGTACTTAACCGGTTTTGCGGAGCCAGATGCCTGGTTGTTGTTACATAAAGCTGGCGATGGCAGCAGCAAACAATTGTTGCTTTGTCGCGATAAAGACCCGCTGGCGGAAGTTTGGCAAGGTCGCCGCTTAGGGCCGGCGCAGTGCCAAGCGCAATTGGGCATCACTGGCATGAGCTTGTCGGCGCTTTCTGAGCAGCTTCTTGGTTTTATTAACGGCGTCACCACGGTGCTGTGGCCACTTGGCTTATATGCGCCGGTCGATGACACCTTGCATCAAACCCTAGCCACGCTGCGTCGTTATCCAAAACGCGGTTATCAAGCGCCGGCGCAGCTGCATGATATCCGGCCACTCATTGCCGAAATGCGGCTTTTTAAAGACGACGCGGAAATTGCCATTATGGCAACCGCGGGCGCCATCAGTGCGCGGGCGCATATGCGAGCTATGCAAAGTGCGGCGCGGTTTCAGTATGAATATCAATTAGAAGCTGAGATCCGCCATCAATTT